>OODP01000350.1_pt1 | contig 43979 bp, 25 predicted proteins | sample 1671011 | NCBI WGS metagenome assembly OODP01 (sample SAMN06348113, study PRJEB24527) | human gut metagenome | biome: human gut; feature: ankylosing spondylitis patient; material: feces | host: Homo sapiens | place: China | collected 2015-10
CCAATCCTAACTTCTTGCTAAAGAAGTATTTATTAAGCGACCATTCTGGGCGCACAACGTTATATTTGTATCGTATAGAGATTTAATACTGTCCATTATGAGTTCAAATTTGATACGTTTTGACTGGGCGATGAAACGCCTGCTGCGCGATAAGAGCAATTATGTCGTGCTGGAAGGATTCCTTTCTACCTTATTGGGAGAGGACTTGAAAATATGTAAATTCCTTGAAAGTGAAGGTAACCAGACGGATGCACATGATAAGTTCAACCGCGTAGACCTACTGGCAGAAGACACGAAAGGTGAGTTGCTTATCATCGAAGTACAGAACAATCGTGAATTGGATTATTTCCACCGCATGCTATATGGAGTTTCGAAAGCGATCACCGAGTACATAGGGCTTGGAGATGAATATAGCAATGTACGCAAAGTATATTCTGTCAACATAGTCTATTTTGACCTCGGGCAAGGCAAAGATTACGTTTACCATGGGAAAACAGTATTCCAAGGGATGCACGAACCGGAAGACATATTACAGTTATCCATTCACCAACGGGAGATGTTCGTGGGCAAAGAAGCCGGAGACGTTTTTCCGGAATACTACGTACTGCGTGTCAATGAGTTCGACAAAGTAGCCCGTACTCCGCTGGACGAATGGATACAGTTCCTAAAAACGGGGGAAATAGAAAAGACTGCAACAGCCAAAGGATTGCCCGAAGCCCGAGAACGGTTGCGGATAGATGCATTGGATGATACGGAGAAACAAGCTTATTACAGAGATATGGAAGCGATACGTTATCAAAAAAGCGTTATTTTTACCGGATGGTATGAAGGTCGGGCAGATGGCTTGGCAGAAGGAAGAGCAGAAGGGAAAGCGGAAGGGAAAGCCGAAGGACTCGCTGAAGGACTCGCTGAAGGACTCGCTGAAGGAAAGGTAGAAGGACTTCGCCAAACCGCCTTCAACATGAAAAAACAAGGACTTCCGGTCTCTGTCATTAGCCAATGTACTGGACTGACGGAAGAAGAAATAGCAAACCTGTAAACAACCCAGATATATAAACAACAAGAGGATATTACTCATTTAAAGTAATATCCTCTTAATTTTAGTGCCATATTAAGAACGACAGTTTGCAACAGGAATCCCCCCATCGTCCCTGCTTTTAAAAACATCATTTATTATCGTTCGACCCTGCAATTTCCACAACATCTCCTTTCTTCAAAGAAAGACGGAAACAGTTGCTCACATCCGGACGTATTGTTTGGACCTCACCGTTGATACGGAGCGTATAACGTCCTCCATCTACCAGCTGCAGGCGAAAGTCTGCAGGAACAGTAGCACGTAAGAGACCACTTTCCAAACGTCCTTCCTTCCAACAAGCATCTACTACGAGGCCACCACGGGCACATAGTCCCTTATACGAACCTTCCTTCCACTCAATAGGCAGTGCAGGTAACAAGCGAATGCAATCGTCATGGCTCTGCAGCAACATTTCTGCAATTCCCGCAGCACCGGCAGCATTACCGTCAAAGATAAAAATATCATAAGGTGCCCCGGCAATACCGGCAGGGGAAATACTTAGAAGATTTTCACGCGTCAGTTCAGTAAGCAACTGGTGTACACTGGCATTCGCAGCTTCTGCATCACGCAGACGAGCATACATGCAAATCATATTGGCACGGCTCCATTCCGTATCTTCCCAATCAGGAGTTGCCAGACGAAGTTCAATCGTACGCCGGGCAGCAGTTGCCAATTCAGGAGTCTCTTCAGGAGTAATCTGAGAGAACGGATAGAGTGAAAGCAAATGGGAGGTATGGCGATGGTTCGGATGAGCCTCTTCATAATCTTCCATCCATTCCTGGACACCTCCATTAGCCCCTATACGTAAAGGAGGAAGCTTCTTCAATGCTTGGCGCAAACTGTCTGCTAAGAGGGGATCAGTATCAAGAATTTCAGTAGAACGTAAACAGGCATTGAATATCTCCTGAGCCAGTACACGGTCTACGGTAGGCATCATCGAAGCACCCAACTCACGCCCTTCGAAGCGAAATGAATTCTCGGGAGAAATACTGGGGCCCGTAAGCAGATAACCAGTGGAAGGATCTTCCACCATATAATCGAGTAGAAAACGGGCATTTCCCTTCAACAGCGGATAAGCCGTCTTAGCCAAATAATCACGGTCGAGTGTATATTCGTATTGTGTCCAAAGATGCGAAGCCATCCAAGAGGAAGCCGTCGGGAAAAGTCCCCATGCGATACTTGTCGAGACAGCAGTATATCCCCACGGATTAGCCGTGGTATGTGCCGTCCATCCCTGACAACCGTAAAGATCACGAGCAGTCTTCGAGCCATGAACCGAAAGGTCACGGATATAATCGAACAGTGGCAAATTGCATTCTGCCAGATTACCAACATTCGCTATCCAGTAATTCTGCTCGGTATTGATATCGAGGTGATAATCATTTGTCCATCCCATGTAGCATGCCAGGTTGTCATTGAAGAAACCTTGCAATGCAACCGGCAACGGAGAGTCCGGTCGTGAAGAAGCAATAAGCAGATAACGGGCATATTGGAAGAATAAAGCAGAGAGTGCAGGATCAGTGCCTCCGGCACGCAACTGTCTCCAACGTTCATCCGTGGGAATATCTTTGTTGTCTACCGTCCCCAGTGAAAGGTTTACACGGGCAAAAAGCGGTGCATAATCAGCGACATGACGCTTCAGCAACTCTTTAAAAGAGTGTTTTCCCGCTTCGGCAAGCGTAGTACGGCATTTCTCCGAATAGTCATATCCGGCAAAAGTCGTATTGCGGAAGTCGGTACGAATATCCGTCAGTAACGTAACTTCCGTAGCTTTGCGGATACGAAGCAATGTATCGGCAGGTTCTACCACACCGTCCTTAGCTTTTACTGTGACACGACCTTCAAATTTAACGCCCCCTTCACCCTGCAATGGAAAGCGCGCATCACCGGTATAAACAAGGTCATTCCCTTCGGTATGTATTTCTGCGTTCCGAAGTAGAGCAAGACTGATATCCATATTCAACGCTTCCGGCCGGCTGGCTGTAACATTCCAGACAATAACCTCGTCAGGGTTAGAGGCAATACACTGACTAGAATAGGTCACATCCCCGCGACGGTATGTAGTGCGACAAACAGCATCCTGTAAGTCCAGTTCCCTACAGTAATCAGTCACAGGATGGCTATCCTCATAGATAAAACGTATTTTCAAGTCACCCATTGGCAGATGCGTTCCGAACGAACGGGAGGTTCCGTTCATCTCCCTGCCTGCTATGTCATTGGCTTCTGCCAGTTTACCTTCAAAAACAAGTTTCCGGAGATGATCCAGTTTCTCACGGCCGAAAGGCCGTTGCTGCGTCTCGTCATATTCTCCTCCCCAAAGGGTAGACTCATTCAACGCCAACTTCTCCTCATCGACTCCCCCATACACCATTGCTCCCAGTCGGCCATTGCCTACGGGCAAAGATTCCATCCATTCATTGGCGGGACGGTCGTACCATAACCTAAATTCATCTCCTGTCTTCGTTTCGCCCTGCGTACATGACACGGTAAGCGTAACCAGACAAAACCCGGCTGCTACCTGAGCCAGCCATTTTCTTTTTCTGTGTTCCATGTTCAATATGTTTTTTAGTGATTGTTCTTTACCCTACAAAGATAGAGAGCAAGCACGAGGCTTTCAGACGCAAATGCGCCGATTACTGAAACAAATACGTCAGTAACAGCGGAATTGCCGTTTTTTGCATTATATTTGCACACACATTTCATCTTACATCTAACATTCGCGATACATGAAAAAGTATTTTTTCCCCCTCTTGCTTATCGCCCTGATAGTTGGTAATCTCCCTCTCAGGGGACAAGGCAATTACTCTTTCACACATATCAACGGAGAAAATGGTCTCTCGGCAAGCAATGTCAAAGTGATTTTGCAGGACAGTTACGGTTTCATGTGGTTCGGCACCAAGAACGGCTTGAACCGGTATGACGGTACCTCCATTCTCCAACTGGATTGTGACGACCTGAAAGCAGGCAAAGGCAACCATAATATCGGTGCTTTATATGAAGACAAAGACCGTAATCTGTGGGTAGGTACCGATCGAGGAATCTACATCTACAACCCGGCAAATGATGTTTTTACTTTCGTCGATAACCGCAGTTCGGATGGTGTTGCACCCGAAAACTGGGTACAGGAAATCATCGGTGACTCTAATGGAAACATCTGGGTACTGATTCCTGATCAAGGATTATTCCGCTTCTACGATGAAAAAATGGATTATTACCCCATAACCGATAAAAGCAATCTCAAGACCGAGACTCCGACTTGCATCTGCAAAAGTCCTCAAGGAGACATCTGGCTAGGCAGTTCCGGAGTGGGATTATTCTGTTACAACCCCCGTACCAACCAGTTCGAACAACGATTAACAGACGCCAACGGACAATCACTGGCGAGTATGTCCATCACAAGTATCTGCTTTCAAGGCGATCAGTTAATCATTGCCATGCAGGATGGAGAGCTGCAAAAATATGATCCCCGTTCCAACCGGATAAGCAAGATCCTTTTCACACCCGAAGAGCAGACCTATCTGCGTGACATAGTGTGTATCGGTGACGAAATTTGGGTAGGAACCCATCACGGGTTGTTCATCATTAATGAAAAGAAGCAGCAAGTCGAACACCTGAAAGAAGACCTTATGCGCTCGTTCAGCCTCTCCGACAATACCATTTATTACATTTACCGTGATCATGAAGGAGGCATGTGGATAGGTACCATGTTCGGTGGGGTAAACTATTTGCCTCGTCATCAAATGGCATTCGAGAAATACGTACCGGGCAGTGATGCAAACTCGCTCAACAGTAAACGAATCCGCGGGTTGGCGGAAGATGCCAACGGAAATATCTGGGTAGGTACGGAAAACTCCGGCATTAACATTCTAAATCCGCGTACGGGAAAAGTTAGGCACGCCCTTCATTCCAACCCCAAGCATCAAGTCACACTTTGCATGAAAAGCTTCGGAGGAGACATCTATACAGGATTTTTTAAACAAGGGGTCGATAGGTTCACCCTGCCTGGCGAACAGGTACAAAACATTTGCAACCCGGTTGAAGGTACTGACAACAGTGTCTATTCTTTCTTTCAAGACAGCAAGGGGCAACAATGGGTCGGATTCGGTTGGGGACTGTATGTAAAGCAACCCGGAGAACAACAATATAAACGCATCGACAACACAGGTTTCGACTGGATATTCGACATTATGGAAGCCCGTGACGGTACTATCTGGCTGGCATCCATGGGCAACGGCATCTGGAAACACGACCCGGAAAAGAATACTTTCCGCAACTATAGCTACGTGGAAGGAGAGCCGAACGGCCTTACCTCCAACTCTATCAGTTCCATCATGCAGGACAGCAAAGGCAACGTCTGGTTCTCAACCGACCGTGGCGGCATCTGCCGATATAATGAGAAAGAGGATAACTTTACCTCATTCGGTACGCGCGAAGGATTGCCGGATGACGTGGCTTACAACATACTTGAAGACGAACGAGGTAATCTCTGGTTCGGAACCAACAAAGGCTTAGTCCGTTTTAATCCTGCGGACGGCAACATTCGTGTCTTCACCACCAAAGACGGATTGCTAGGCAACCAGTTCAATTACCATTCAGCTTTAAAAGCCAGTGACGGACGTTTCTATTTCGGAGGAATAGACGGACTCATCGCTTTCGATCCCAATGTAGAAGAGGAGAGCCGCGACCTGCCCCCTATCTACATCTCCCGTTTCAGTATATATAATAAGGAAGTAACTGTACATTCACCGGATTCTCCGTTAAAGCAATGTATCACACATACAGATAAGATTACCTTGCCTTATGACCAGGCCAATCTCAGTTTCGACGTTGCTTTGCTGAGTTACGCAACCACGGAAACCAATGAATACAGTTATCGGATGGACCCTATCGATAAAGACTGGATTCCGGCAGCAAGCAGCCAGAACATCTCTTACGCCAAACTCCCACCGGGGGATTACACCTTCCGCGTACGTGCCACTCATAATGGCGCTCCGGGTAAACAGGCCAGCCGCTCACTGTCCATCGTAATTCTCCCACCCTGGTGGCAATCTACAATAGCGTACATTGTCTATGTTTTGATTATTACCCTCATCTTGGCCGGATGGTTCCTATGGTACAAACGACGCAAGGAAAAGGAGATGCACGAACAACAAAAACTCTTTGCCATAGAGAAAGAAAAAGAACTTTACGAATCGAAGGTAGAATTCTTCACGGAGATAGCTCATGAGATACGTACTCCGCTGACATTGATCAACAGCCCTTTGGAAGCTATTGAGGAGATCGGAGTGCAAGACTCACGTATCAAGAAATACCTTCGGGTAATGGGACAAAACACGAAACGCTTATTAGAACTGACTACTCAATTGCTCGACTTTCAGAAAATAGGTGCCAACAAACTGACCATGAAGTTCGAAAGCGTAGACATCACTGCCATGCTTGAAGAGATTATGGATCGTTTCGAAGCTGCCATCACACTAAATAAAAAGGAGTTGCTACGCAATCTACCGGAAGAAGATATCTGGGCGGCAGTAGACAAAGAAGCGATAACCAAAATCATGAGCAACCTTTTAAACAACGCCTTGAAGTATGCCCGGCAGTCTATACTGGTTGAACTCAGTAAAGACAATGAATCCTTCACCATCCGGGTAACCAGCGATGGAGAGAAAATATCTCCGGAAACAGGGTGTCGCATATTCGAACCTTTCTACCAAATAGATAAAAAAGAAGGAGGCAGCAACGGATTCGGCATCGGCCTGCCTCTGGCACGTTCATTGGCGGCACTACATAAAGGAACACTTACGCTAGACGAATCAGTCGGTCAGGAAGGCAATTCATTTGTACTGAACATACCACTTAACAAAGAGGGTATCCAGCTGGACAATCAATTGAAACTCGAAAAAGACGGCATCGTATTGGAAGAGGAAACGGCTGTATCAGGGAACCTTCGCAGCTATACACTGCTTTTAGTAGAAGATAATGAAGCCATGTGCGACTTTATCAGCGAACGCCTGCGCGAATCTTTCACCGTAGAGACCGCTCCGAATGGAGAAAAGGCTCTCGAAATTTTACGTAGCAATCATATCGACCTAATCATCTCGGATATCATGATGCCGGTGATGAATGGATATGAGCTGTGTCGTGCCGTGAAATCCGATCTCGATCTGTCACATATCCCCGTTATTTTCCTTACGGCAAAGAACGACTTGAACAGCAAAATCAACGGATTGAAGCAGGGAGCCGAAGCCTATGTCGAGAAACCTTTCTCGTTCAACTACCTGAAAGAGCAAGTGCTTTCACTGCTTGACAACCGCAGGCGTGAACGCGAAGCATTCTCCAAACGGCCGTTCTTCACAGTAGACAACATGCAGATGAATAAATCCGATGAGGAATTCATGAACAAGGTGATCGGCATCATCGAAGAGAACATTACCGACGACAACTTCGGAGTGGAACGTATGGCGGAAATATTATGCATGAGCCGTTCAAGCCTGCTGCGCAAGATCAAAACACTGTTCAACTTATCCCCTGTCGACTTCATCCGCCTTATCAAATTGAAAAAAGCGGCCGAGCTGATACAGGAAGGAAAGCACCGGATCGGTGATATCTGCTATCTGGTAGGTATCAACTCATCTTCTTATTTCAGTAAAATCTTCCTCAAACAATTCGGAATGACCCCGAAAGATTTTGAGAAACAATGTCAGAATGGGGCACAAATCATACTGACTACAAAAAAGGAGGAAGGAAAAACACTTTAAAGAAGCAATATGGATGATGCAAAAAAAGCATACTGATGCGTCAAAGGCTGCCTGTGGGCAGCCTTTGCTGTAAACGCGCTATTTTATGAATGATTTATCTGCAACTATAAAAGACACATTCGCTATCTTTGTGCAATAAATGAAAACCCCAAATAGAATAGTATGAATAAATACAAGTTAACCCTTTTAGCCTTATGCCTCGCTTTGGTCTGCCAGGCTAAAGTGACGCTGCCATCCTTTTTTACAGATCGGATGGTCATTCAACAAAACAGTATTTTAACTCTGCCCGGACATGCTCGTCCCGGTCGCACTGTAACAGCAATTGCCAGTTGGAACGACCAAAAGTTCACGACAAAAGCTGCCGCTGACGGTTCTTTCCGTCTTGAAATACCGACACCCGCTGCAGGCGGCCCTTATACACTTACAATCTCCGATGGTGAAAAGCTTACCTTGTCCCAAATACTATCCGGTGAAGTGTGGTTCTGTTCCGGTCAGTCGAACATGGAAATGCCGGTAGCCGGCTGGGGAAAAGTGATGAACTACGAACAGGAGATTGCTGCCGCTGACTATCCATCCATACGCCTCCTGCAAATCAAGAAAGCAACCGCTTTCTCACCGGCAGAAGATGCAAAGGTAAACATGGGAGGATGGCAACCTTGCAGTCCGGGCACCATACCCGAATTTTCATCGGTAGCTTATTTTTACGCCCGCGCTCTATGGAAAGAATTAAACGTACCCATCGGTGTCATCGACTGCACATGGGGAGGTACTCCAGCTGAAGCATGGACAAGCATCGAAACATTGAAACAAGTAATGGGATTCCAAAAAGAGACCGACAAACTGAAACAGTTTGATTATGACCGGTCAAAGCTTATAACAGCCTATCAGGAAGAAATGAACGAATGGCAACAACAGCTTTCCAAACAGGATACCGGACTCGACAACGGTACTCCGTGTTGGACAGCTTCCGAACAGAACGGCAAGGAATGGAAAACAATGAATCTGCCGGGCTATTGGGAAGGACGGGGATTAAGAGGAGTAGACGGAGTGGTCTGGTTCCAGCACTCTTTTGAGATTCCCGCAGAATGGACAGGAAAAGAAATCACGCTCAGTCTGGCAATGATCGATGACGAAGATATCACTTATTACAACGGCAAAGAGATTGCCCGTGGTCAAGGCTATGCTACGCCCCGTCATTATACAATACCGGCAAAAGATGTGAAAGCCGGCAAAGGCATCATTACCGTTCGGGTGTCGGACTTCGGCGGCGAAGGCGGTATTCATGGAAAACCGGAAGAGATGTATGCCGAAGCAAACGGACAAAAGATTTCATTAGCCGGAGATTGGAAATACCGGGTCGGGGTTACTTTAAGTGATCTGCCTCCTGCACCGCAATCACCGGAAAGTTCCAGCTATCCCACCGTACTTTACAATGCAATGGTACACCCGCTTACCATATTCCCTATCAAAGGGGTAATCTGGTATCAGGGCGAAGCCAACGTGGGACGCCACGAACAATATGCGCTTCTGTTCCAATCCCTCATTACCGACTGGCGCAAACAGTGGAAGAGCGATTTTCCTTTCTACTTCGTACAATTGGCCAATTATCTGGAACCCGTCCAAGTACAACCCGATTCGCAATGGGCTGCACTCCGGGAAGCACAAGCCCATGCACTTCATATGGATAATACCGGTATGGCTGTCATTATCGATATAGGTGAAGCCGGAGACATTCATCCAAAGAATAAACAAGAGGTCGGACGTCGTCTCTCTTTATTATCACTGGTGCACACCTACGGTAAAGATTATACCGCTGAAGCTCCAGCTGTCAAAAGTTTCCGTATCTCAGACGGTAAATTGGAACTGACCTTCGATGCAGATGTAAAAATAGGGAGCTATTCCGTGTATGCCGGTAGCGAACCCGCAAAAAGTGCTTCTGATGTTTTGAAAGGATTTATACTTGCAGGCCCCGATGGCGTATTCCACCCAGCAGTCGCCTCACAGCGTGACTCCCGTACAATCGTCCTGACATCACCGGAAATTGAAATTCCAATAGCTGCCCGTTATGATTGGGCGGATTGTCCGGACGGAAACCTTTACGGGAACAACGGATTACCGGTAGCTCCTTTCCGTACAGACGGAAAATAATCATCGGGAAAGTAAGATTGTCCATATCATTAGTAATATCCTCTATTCCCGGAACGGGAAAAAGCGAGTTACTTTGCAGACAATACATATGACCTGTAAAACACATAGAATATAATCAATAAAATATTCATAAACATTAATATAACTATACCATGAACGTAAAAGCTATTTTACTGGCAGGACTTTTCTGCCTCTCCGGCATAGTACATGCCGCCGACAAACCAGTAATACGTATTGAGACCGGAAACACCAGCCTCATCTACCGCGTAGGTGACAACGGTCGTCTTTACCAGTCCTACCTGGGCAAACGCCTCAACTATGAGGCAGATATCGATCACCTGCCTCTGGGTACAGAAGCCTATCTGACACACGGCATGGAAGACTACTTCGAGCCCGCACTGCATATGGTGCATAATGACGGTAATCCTTCCACACTTTTAAAGTATGATACACATACCAGCCAGAAACTGTCTGATGGTTCGAACGAGACCGTAATCACCCTGAGCGACGCCCAGTACCCCGTAACCGTCAAGTTGCACTACATTGCTTTTCCGGAGGAAAATATCATCAAGACCTTTACGGAAATCAGCCACCGGGAAAAGAAGCCCGTCACACTGCAAAAGTACGCTTCATCCCTGTTGCACCTTAACCGTGGCAAATACTTCCTCACTGAATTCGCAGGCGACTGGGCACACGAAGCCAACATTACCGAACGCGAACTGGCTTTCGGCAAGAAAGTGATCGACACGAAACTGGGCGCACGCGCTAATATGTTCGTTTCTCCTTTCTTCCAATTGTCCGTTGACAATCCATCGGAAGAGAACACCGGTGAAGTGATCGTAGGTACACTCGGCTGGACGGGAAACTTCCGGTTTACTTTTGAAGTGGACAATCTGAACCATCTGCGTATCCTGAGCGGCATCAATCCGTATGCATCAGAATACAACCTGCCAGCCGGAGAAGTATTCCGCACTCCGGATTTTTACTTCACTTACAGCCTGAACGGTAAAGGACAGGCAAGCCGTAACTTCCACGACTGGGCAAGACGCTATCAAGTGAAAGACGGAAACGAAACCCGCATGACTTTGCTTAACAACTGGGAAGCCACCTACTTTGACTTTAACGAAGACAAACTGATCGGTCTGATCGGTGAAGCAAAGCACTTAGGTGTAGACATGTTCCTGCTTGACGATGGCTGGTTTGCCAACAAATATCCCCGTAGCAGCGACCATCAGGGATTGGGAGACTGGACAGAGACTGCCGACAAACTGCCTAACGGTATCGGCCGCCTGACCGCAGAAGCCCAAAAACAAGGCGTCAAGTTCGGTATCTGGATCGAACCGGAGATGGTAAACCCGAAGAGTGAACTCTACGAAAAGCATAAAGACTGGGTGATCCACCTGCCTAACCGTGATGAATACTACTTCCGTAACCAAATGGTTCTTGACCTGAGCAATCCGGCAGTACAGGATCATGTATTCGGTGTAGTCGACCAGCTCATGACTAAATACCCGGATATCGCTTTCTTCAAATGGGATTGCAACAGCCCTATCACTAATATTTATTCTTCTTACCTGAAAGGAAAACAAACACATCTATATATAGACTATGTAAAAGGACTCTACAAAGTCCTGGACCGTGTAAAAGCAAAATATCCAAACCTGCCGATGATGCTCTGTGCAGGTGGTAGCGGACGTTCGGATTACGAAGCATTGAAGTATTTCACTGAGTTCTGGCCGAGCGACAATACCGACCCGATCGAACGCTTATTCATCCAGTGGGGCTTCTCACAGGTATTCCCCAGCAAAACGCTTTGTGCCCATGTCACTACATGGAACAAGAAAGCCAATGTCAAGTTCCGTACGGAAGTAGCCATGATGGGTAAACTGGGCTTCGATATCAAGTTGGACGACCTGACCGATGACGAGCAAGCTTATTGCCGCCAAGCCATACAGGAGTACAACCGTTTGAAACCGGTAGTTCTAGAAGGCGATCTCTTCCGTCTTGTTTCACCCTACGAAGGAAACCACACCTCCTCCATGTATGTCGATAAGGCAAAGAATAAAGCAGTCGTGTTCGCTTTCGACATCCACCCGCGCTATGGTGAGCATATCCTTCCGGTACGCCTTCAGGGATTGGATGCCAACAAAATGTATCATGTAAAAGAGATCAACCTCATGCCCGGTGCAGGTGCTTCCATGGGTGGCAACGATCAGAACTATTCCGGAGAATACCTGATGACAGTCGGACTCGGACTTTTCACCGGACAGGATTTGAGCAGCCGGGTTATCGAAGTAACCGCTTTGTAAGGGAAGACTTTGAATTAATTACCCTACAGGCATCATAGAACAGAAAACATTCATGAAAATAGCTTTCATTTTAGTGTGTACCCTTGCACTTGCCTTCACCGGCAGTGCAAGGGCCACTGATTTCACACAGTACGTCAACCCATTTATCGGGACAGGTGCCGTTCACGGTGGCCTCTCCGGAAATAATTATCCGGGAGCTACGGTGCCCTTCGGCATGGTTCAACTCAGCCCCGATACCCGCGAAGCTCCCGACTGGGCACAAGCTTCAGGATATGATTACAATGACACCACCATCTATGGTTTCAGCCACACCCGTCTTAGTGGGACAGGGGCATCGGATCTGATCGATCTGTTGCTGATGCCGACAACCGGCAACCGCACTTCTTCTACTTTCTCGCACGAACGGGAAGAAGCACATCCGGGCTATTACCAGGTATTTCTGAAGGACGAAGGTATCAATGCCGAACTCACGGCAACCACCCGGACAGGTATACACCGCTATACCTATCCAGAAACCAAGGACGCAGAGCTGATCATCGATTTGGATCACTCCGCCAACAAAGAAAGCTGGAACCGAAAGATCATCCATTCGCAAATCCGCCTGATAAACGACCGAACAATAGAAGGATACCGCATTATCACCGGCTGGGCAAAATTACGCAAAGTATACTTTCATATTGAATTCTCCACTCCCATCGTTTCGGCAACCTTAAGAGACGGTGACCGACGGTACGAAAATGCTCCTCTGATAAACGGAACCGATCTGCACGCACTGCTCCGCTTCGGTAAACTCAACGGACAGCCTTTAATATGCAAAGTTGCACTTTCCCCCGTATCAAAAGCCAACGCACAATTGAATATGGAGCAAGAAGCCGGACATTGGGAATTCGACCGTTTTGTAACAGATGCCAATACCTGTTGGGAAAAGGAACTAAGCAAGATTAAAGCCGATGGCAGTGAGTTGCAAAAAGAACTCTTCTACACGGCACTCTATCATACGATGCTCCAACCTAATACCTTCTCCGATGTCAACGGAGAATACATGACAGCCGACTATACCGTGGGAAAACTACCCGGAGGAGAAACGCATTATACCACTTTCTCCCTTTGGGATACCTTCCGCGGAGCGCATCCGCTTTATACACTGATTACGCCCGAACGTGTTCCCGATTTTGTTAAAAGCATGATACGCCAATACGACAGTTACGGGTATCTACCTATCTGGCAACTTTGGGGGCAGGATAATTACTGCATGATCGGGAACCATTCCATTCCGGTAATCGTAGACGCAGTATTGAAAGGTGTACCGGATATCGATGTTGAAAAAGCATACGAAGCTGTCCGGAACAGTTCACTGACTTCACACCCCAACTCTCCGTTCCACGTATGGGAAAAGTACGGCTACATGCCCGAGAATATACAAACCCAATCGGTCTCCATTACTTTGGAACAGGCCTATGATGATTGGTGTACAGCCCGGCTCGCAAAGAAATTAGGCAAAGAGGAAGACCATCAGCACTTCACCCACCGCTCCGGATTCTACCGGAATCTATACAACAGTGACACCCACTTCTTCCAGCCCAAAAACGACAAAGGAGAATGGATAGAACCTTTCGACCCTTACAAATACGGAGCCAATGGTGGTTATCCGTTTACTGAAGGAAATGCCTGGCAATATTACTGGTATGTCCCGCAGGACATACCGGCCTTAATAGAGTTGACCGGTGGCTCGAAGGCATTCGAACAGAAACTAGACACGTTCTTTACCTCCCGCCATCAAAGCGGAGAGCTGAATGACAACGCTTCCGGCTTTGTAGGTCAGTATGCACATGGCAATGAGCCGAGTCATCATGTGGCTTATCTCTACAATTATGCCGGTCGCCCGGAGAAGACACAAAAGTACGTACATCACATCTTGACCGAGCTTTACAATAACACTTCGTCCGGTTACGCTGGTAACGATGATTGTGGTGAAATGTCCGCTTGGTACGTATTCTCAGCGATGGGATTTTATCCGGTCAATCCCGCAAGCGGAGAATATGTCATCGGTACCCCCGCTTTCAATCATTGTACATTGAATCTATCGAACGGCAAAGAATTCCATATTGAAGCACCCCGCAAATCCCCCAGCGAATTCTATGTCCGCTCCATTCAATTGAACGGACAACCTCTAAAAGGTTTCATACTTACACATAAAGATATAGTAAAAGGGGGAACTATGGTGTTTAAGATGAAAAAGTAAATTCGCCTCAATAGAACTGATAGTACAATTTACCCTCCTTACAGATTTAGTCTGTAAGGAGGGTAATTATATCGGATGAATCTTTATTAGTATTCAATTCCTTTCACAGTACGCTCCACGAAAGAGACTATTTCTTCTTAGAGGCACGTGGCTTCTTCGGAGTAGCTGCCTTTTCACTTTGCAACTTAACGATATCAAGACAAGTCTTTAAATTCAAGTCTTGCGGCACTACATCTTTTGGAATCTTGTAGTTACTACCCTTATAGGCAATGTAAGGGCCATATCTTCCGTTCAGAATTTCCAGTTCCGGTTCTTCAGCAAACTGCTTGATGTGCCGTTTCGCTTCTGCCTCGCGTTTGTTATTGATTATTTCGATGCACTCCTCCAATGACACTTCCATCGGATCGACTCCTTTAGGAAGAGAATTGAAAGTATCATTATGACGGATATAAGGACCAAAACGTCCCGAACCGATCGTTACCGGCTTCCCTTCATACTCACCAACGGTGCGTGGCAGCTTAAACAGTCCGAGTGCTTCCTCCAAAGTGATGGTTTCCATGGAATAGCCTTTCTCCAGTCTGGCAAACCGAGGCTTGTCTTCAGAGTCGGTACTACCGATCTGCACCACCGGGCCGAAACGTCCGATCTTCACGGATACCACCTTACCCGTTTTTGGCTCTTCGCCCAAGATACGTTCACCGACTTTATGCTCCGTTTTTGTAGCCAAAGTTGTCTCCACCGAAGGATGGAAGCCTTTGTAGAAGTTCTTCATGATGGTTGTCCATTGCTGGTCGCCATCGGCAACTTCATCAAACTTCTTTTCAATGTCAGCGGTAAAGTTATAATCCAGTATCTTCGAGAAATATTCATTCAGGAAGTCATTGACCACCGTTCCGATATCCGTCGGCAGAAGTTTCGACTTCTCGGCTCCTACTACCTCGGTATGAGTCTCGTCACTGATAGCCTTATCCTTCAGTGTCAGTTTATTGAAAGAACGTTCTTCACCCGGTTTATCCCCCTTCTCCACATATTCGCGTTGCTGAATGGTAGAGATGGTCGGAGCATAGGTAGAAGGACGGCCTATGCCGAGTTCCTCCAGTTTACGCACCAAACTGGCTTCTGTATAACGTGACGGACGTTGAGTGAAACGCTCGGTAGCTACAATATCGGTATAATCGAGAACTTGTCCCTTCTTTAACGGGGGAAGCAAGCGGCTTTCGTCTTCCTGTTCATTATCGTCATCATACGACTCTTTGTAAATGCGAAGGAACCCATCGAACGTGATTACCTCTCCGGTAGCGGTGAAAGTATCGTCATTGGTGCTGATTCCTATGGTGGCAGTGGTCTTTTCCAGTTCGGCATCCGCCATCTGCGAAGCAATGGTACGTTTCCAGATAAGATCGTACAGTCTCTTTTCCTGTGCGCTGGCATCTACCGATGCATTCTCCATGTATGTCGGACGGATCGCCTCATGCGCCTCTTGTGCCCCTTTGGTCTTCGTCGTGAAATGACGGGAATATACATATCTTTCACCCATCATGCCGATGATAGCCTGTTTGCTGCCTTCGGTCGCATATTCCGAAAGATTCACCGAGTCTGTACGCATATAAGTGATCAATCCCGCTTCGTACAGCTTCTGAGCCAGCATCATGGTTTGCGCAACGGTGTATCCCAGTTTACGGGCAGCCTCCTGCTGCAAAGTAGAAGTGGTGAACGGTGCGGCAGGACTTTTCTTCACCGGACGCTTTACGATGTCTTCGATGGTGAAAGATGCGTTCTTACAACTTTCCAGAAACGCCTTTGCCTCCTCCTTCGTCTTCAACCGGCGAGCCAGTTCGGCTTTCATCTCTACCGTCTTACCGTCCTCCTCCGGTACGAGGAAGACTGCCGTGACACGGTAGGATGCCTCGGTATTGAAGGCTTGTATCTCGCGCTCGCGTTCCACAATCAGACGTACGGCAACGGATTGCACGCGACCGGCAGAAAGGGCGGGCTTTACTTTCTTCCACAAAACGGGTGAAAGTTCAAAACCTACGATGCGGTCGAGTATACGCCGCGCCTGTTGTGCGTTTACCAGATTAATATCGATCTCCCGCGGATTCTCGATAGCTTTTAATATAGCGGTTTTCGTGATTTCATGGAATACGATTCGTTTCGTCTGCTCCGGTTTGAGTTTCAGCACCTCAAAAAGATGCCAGGCGATAGCCTCTCCTTCACGGTCCTCATCGGATGCGAGCCAAACGACATCAGCTTTCTTCGCCTCAGCCTTCAACTTCTCGACCAGTTCCTTTTTATCTTCAGGTATTTCATAATCGGGGGTGAAGTTCTTGGCAATATCAATACTGAATTCTTTTCTCTTCAGGTCCCGGATATGTCCATAGCTTGAAAGCACTTTATAGTCCTTACCAAGGAACTTCTCGATGGTTTTCGCTTTGGCTGGAGATTCGACAATAACAAGGTTCTTCTGCATAGTTTTTACTTTAATAGGGATGTTTGAGAGCGGTGCTTTTCAAAGTTTCAACTCTCTTCTAATCTGAAATTTGGCGACAAAAGTAGAAAAAAACATTTTTCTTACCTTATAATATAGGGAGAATCTTTCCTTTTTCGGTAAAAAAAGTCATCTTCTACACCAGAAAGATGTATTTTTGCAAAAGAATACACACACCGGCTACTATTACATTCGTTACAAATACTTAAACATAATCTGAAATGAAACATCTCTTTTTGTTAACATTATTGCTTATTCCGTGTACGCTATTCGCGGAAGTCAAACTATCCGACCGTCCCTCTTCGGGGAAAGACGCATTCAATTTAGTCGAACGGAAGTCACAAGCCGCCATTTGCTTTGACGACAACGATTACTTAGTGGTAAAAAAAGCCGCCTCGCTGTTTGCCGCAGATGTCGAGATGGTAACCGGGCATAAACCTTCCTTACAGACAGACTTACGGAATAATAAGACGCTTCTGATTGTCGGCACCATCGAAAAGAATGCCTTTATCCGGCAATTGAGCAAAGAAGGAAAGATCGACATCTCTCCTTTGGAAGATGCCTGGGAACGTTATCTGATTCAAACGGTAAAGAATCCTTTCCCGGGAGTAAGCAGTGCCTTGGTCGTGGCAGGAAGTGACCGCCGGGGGGCAGCCTATGGACTCTTTTCCCTCTCTGAACTGATTGGTGTTTCCCCCTGGTACTGGTGGGCGGATGTCCCCGTGAAGAAACATACCACTCTCTGCCTATATGCACCCGCCACACTATCCAAATCGCCCTCGGTAAAATACAGGGGTATTTTCCTGAATGACGAAGATTGGGGACTGACTCCGTGGGCATCTAAAAACTTTGAAAAAGAAAGAGGGAACATCGGTCCAAAGACGTATGCCAAGATCTGCGAGCTTTTGCTGAGGCTAAAGGCAAACCATCTGGCACCCGCCATGCACCCGGTATCCACAGCTTTCAACCAGATACCCGAGAACAAGCTGGTAGCGGACTCCTTTGCCATCGTCATGGGATCGACCCATTGCGAACCGCTGCTACTGAATACCGCCAGCGAATGGGATAAGAAGACAATGGGAGCTTGGGACTATAACACCAATAAAGATAAAATCAACGAAGTTCTCTCCAGACGGATTGAGGAAAACTGCGCATACGAAAACGTATATACTCTCGCCCTGCGCGGATTGCACGATGCAGCCATGGGCGTAGGAGTTCCCATCAAAGAGAAAGTGAAAATGCTGGGAAGCGCGCTGCTCGATCAGAGAAACATCCTGGCATCCCACATAAAAAAGCCCATTGAAACCGTTCCGCAAGCCTTCACTCCCTATAAAGAGGTTCTAGAAATCTATTCCAACGGCCTGGAACTGCCCGATGACGTGACCATCATCTGGCCGGACGACAACTATGGCTATCTGAAACGCCTGAGCGGTATTAATGAACAGAAACGCTCGGGTAGAGCCGGAGTTTATTATCACGTGTCTTATTTAGGCGTTCCACACAGTTATTTGTGGTTCAGCACCACTCCGCCCGCACTCATGTACGAAGAACTGCGTAAAGCTTACGACACAACGGCAGACAGGATATGGTTGCTCAACTGCGGTGACATGAAGGGCTCCGAAATGCAGGTATCCCTGTTCCTCTCCATGGCCTACGACATCGACCGTTTCAATGCCGACAACGTAGTGACCTATCCGGCTCGTTGGCTGTCGGGTATGTTCGGGGAATCTTATTATACGCGCTTGGAAGACATTACCCGGTCGCATATCCAGTTGGCATTCTCCCGCAAACCCGAATACATGGGTTGGGGATACCACTGGAATCTCTTCAACCACTCTTGCGAACGACTAACCGACACCGACTTTTCACTAACAAACTACGGTGAAGTAGAAGGCAGGCTAAACGAATACAAAAGAATCGGGGCAGAAGCCGGGAAAATACTTAATACATTGGAAGAAGAGAGCCGCCCGGCATTTTTCCAGTTACTATACTATCCGGTAAAAGGCGCGGAGCTGATGAACCGTATGACACTGAACGGACAGCGCAACCGCTGGTACGCCCGCCAACAACGCGCTGCAACCAACAGGATGAAGAAAGAAGTGCAACTCTGCTACGACAGTCTCCAAACCATCACCGCTGACTACAACGCATTGCTTGACGGTAAATGGAAGTACATGATGTCCATGCGTCAAAACTATGACAATGTGAGTGCCTATTTTCAATTGCCCCACCTGGAGGAATATGTTCCGGCAGGCTCTCCCCGTCTGGCGTTGCAAGTGAAAAATGAAGATGCCGCCATTACCCAAAGAAGCTTCCATGCACTTCCATGCTTCAACACTTACCTTCACCGAAGTTACTGGATCGACCTCTACAATAAAGGCAACGGTTTCATTAAATGGCAGGCGCAACCTTCGGCCGATTGGATCGTACTGAACAAAACATCCGGTGAAACGGCAACCGAAGAACGGATTCAAGTCTCTGTCGATTGGAAGAAAGTCCCGACAGGAGAAAACATCTTGGGAAATATCCGCTTCACGGACGGCAAAGCAGAAAAGGAAGTCCTTCTGTCCGTATTCAATCCCGCCTCTCCGCGACCGGAAGAGGTCGAAGGCATATATGTAGAAGACAACGGTTGCATCTCCATCCCCGGAGCAGGCTTCCACCGCAAACACGAGAATGCCGACATACAGATGCACATCCTTGATGGAATCGGCATTGAGGGGCAGTCGCTGCAAATGGGAAACCCTGTAGCACCGCTACAAATCTTCCGAGCGAAAGAAGTTCCCCACATAGAATATGATTTCTATACTTTCGATGCCGGTTCGGTGGATGTATATACCTATGTACTTCCTACTTTCCCCCTTCATGCCGACCGGGATTTCCGATTATCGGAGAATACGAATGTAGACACGAAGTATAGTATACGTATCGACGACGGAGCCATCGCCACTCCTACAACCTCGGCTGTGGAATACACTCAGGTCTGGTTTGAAGGCGTGCTACGCAACTACACCGTCAACAAATCGACTCTTCATATCGACAAACCCGGTCGCCATACCTTGCAGATTCGTTGTGGAGATCCGGGAGTTGTCATTCAGAAAATCGTCCTCGATTTCGGTGGAATGAAGCGTTCTTATTTAGGTCCGAACTCTACATTGTCATTCAGGACAAAGTGATTTGCAAACGAGATTTGCGTTTCTAGCAAAGAAGATTTGCACTACCCTTGATGGAAGCCTGTCTTCCATATAAAGGGAACCCTTTTATCTCGTTGCCCAACGATGTCAAACATGGGGATGTTTCACTGTTAAACACCCCCATGTCTCACTGCGTTACATGCCCATGTTTCACTGCGTTACATGGGCATGTTTTACATTGGACAGTTGCAAGAAAAAGAATGGAGGATTAAAACAAAGGGAACGCTTCTCTACGGGGAAGGCATATCTCGCCTTATAAGAAACCGGCTTCCAAGGGAATTGTCAGGCTTCAGCATCAACGCCACAATTAAAGCCAAACAAAAAGATATCTATCACGTCTAGCTACACAGTACCGTTCACGATGAAACATAGAATGAAAATAAGCTAACAATCATAGGTCTCGCCAACAATGCCTCCGGCACAATCGAAGAAAATCACCAAAGCATCCTTCTCATTTATGATAGTGAAGAGCGTACGGTAAAGAGCATCAAAGCTCTTAGATGTAAGACTGAAATAATCAATCAGCTGAGTAACAACTATTCTCCAAGAAGGAAAAAAATAATGGTAGGAAAATAAAGCCCCCTCCACAATGAACTGTTTTTGATTTTGAAAGATCGTCCTAACACGAAATTAAAGCGATCTCTTGCTTAAAAGATTCAATTTGTATATTGAAACCTTTGGGTAACATATTAATAACTTTTATGTATGAAGTTAGTACCTATTCATTGGCATAATCTTAACATTTACAGAATTAAGCCACAATTTTGTACTTCAACTCATTTCAGCAAAGCTACCTATTGTCAATTAGAAAGAAGCCGTTTGCTTAAATACCGTACCGGATACCATACCGAAAGGAAACCAACAGACAGGACGGTAACGAAGACCAGTACCACATCCCAGAAATGGACACTTACGGGGTAGGCATCGACAATAAACTGTCCGCCTCCCCCACCGAGAGTGATCAGTCCGAACTTTTGCTGGATAAAACAAAGTCCCAGTCCGAGTACAATGCCGATCAAGGCCCCGAAGAGAGAAATCAACCGACCTTCAAAAAGGAATATTCGCCGGATCAGCCGGTCGTCGGCTCCAAGATTGCGCAACGTGACCACATCTTCTTTCTTATCCAAAATCAGCATGGAAAGAGAGCCAATGACATTGAAACAAGCAATCATGAGGATAAAAGTGAGAAAGAGGTAAGAGATCAGTTTTTCTATTTCCATGATACGGAACACGTCTGCCTGTTGCTCGTAACGATCTTGTACAAGAAACTCATCCCCTAACATCGAAGCTATCTTCGACTTGACGGAAGAGAGAGAAGCATCCGGCTTTAGCCTCAATTCCACCGCAGACACTTCGGAAGTGTAATCCAGCATCCGGCGGACAAAATCAAGCGAAGTCAGTATGTAGCGGGAATCATATTTTTGCTGGTTAACCACGAATACGGCACCGGGGGAAAACAGGTAATCCATGTTGAAGGAAGAGGCAGGATTGGCCATGTTTACTTTCACGTTCCTCTTCGGCGTATAGATTTGAAGGGGATCGACAAATTGTATTCCCGTCCCCAGCGTAGATACCAGTTCGATACCCATCACTCCATAATCCACGATGGAATCGTGCAACAGGAAGTCTCCCGCACCATACAGGATACTATCGATTGCCGTAAGATCCTCGAAGTTATCTTCCACCCCTTTGATGACTGCCATTGTTTGGCGATCTTTGTATTGTACCATGGCGTTCTCCTCCAATGTTTCGGTAAAGACCGAGACTTCGGGCAATGTCCGGATAGCCCTAATTCGTTCGTCCTGACCATCGAAAACCTTACCCTCGCGGATGGTAATCTTCAGTTCGGGATCGAAAGCGGTAAACAGTCCGGCTACCATATCCTGGAAACCGTTGAAGACGGAAAGAGTACAAACAAGTGCCAACGTAGCAAGAGCCACCCCGCATACGGATATGGCGGAGATAATGTTAATGGCATTATGCTTCTTCTTCGAGAAGAGGTAGCGCCTAGCTATGTAAAAAGGCAGGTTCACTCTTTCAGCAAAGAATCAATCTTTTCAATATAGTCTAAAGAATCGTCCACAAAAAACTTCAACTCGGGAATGATACGCAGCTGATGACGTACCCGCATTCCAAGTTCATAACGGATGGACTTCATATTGTTATTGATATTCTTTACCATTTCTTCCGCTTTTTCAGAGGGGAACACACTGAGATAAACGCGGGCAATGCTCATATCGGGACTGATACGCACGGCACTTACCGATATCAATATTCCGGGCATGGCTTTGGTCTGAAGCAAGAAAATTTCACTTAGTTCTTTCTGCAACAAACGGGATATTTTATTCTGACGGGTTGTTTCCATAAAGGCAATTGTTCTAATTGTTCAACATATTCTAGCAAATGGTTGGGTACCATTCCATTTTACAAAACACAAAGTTACGGAATTATATTATAGCGGCAGGATATTTATATGTTTTTTTAGTAAATAACAGCGTGCGCTGTTATTGGGGAACCATACATTTCTTTTTTTATTTCATCATGATCCCTTAGAAAAAAACAGACCGGACATCCACTCCGTCAACAGAGTAGGATGTCCGGCCTTTTCAAGTATTCTATCCTCCGGGAAAGAGACATCTTCTAGTAAACTACAACCACTTTAGACACATTTGCCTGGCCAGTCTTCACAGTCACCACATACATACCTGCCGGCAAATCGATCCTTTCGTTATCAGAAATAGTCTTCTTCTGAATCTGTACACCATCCATGGAATAGATTCCGATTTCAGCTTGCGCGGAGGCATCAAATGTGATATTATTTTTTCCTCCGATAACGGTGATTGCCTCTTTTTCATTCATATCGATACCTGATAAGATAGTGAATTTGGCAACTACGTCCGTAGCCCGTAATACGGTAAATGCATTTTCAACCACCTCTTTGCCGTTAGCTTTAACGCTCTCTACCTGATAGCCTTCATCCGGTTCGGTTATAACGGTCACCACTGTGTTTTTAGCCACTTTACCACCGGAAACAACTTTCTTATTGTTACTGTCCATTAATTGTATTTTGCCGTTCACAGGTTCTTTCACCGTAATATAAGCTTCGTTACATCCGGTTCCGTCACCTTCATAATTTATCCTCCAACCCTTACCGGTGGCAATAAGAGATTCGGCATGTTCGGCATCATTGCATGTGCCTTCATCAGAACCTTTAACCCAAAGTGTAAATCCTTTCACAGGCTCTTCGAGTTCAGGATATTCGGGCAAACCGTAATAAAGATCATTCAAGGCGCAAGCAGTCATGCTGTTTCCACCACAGTCGATGTAATAGATACCAGTATGGTGGCTCAGATCCAAAGCAGCCAACTTGTTGTCGGCACATAAAAGTTTACCGAGTTTCGTATTATGACTCAAGTTCAAAGAGGTCAATTCATTGCCAGATACCGTAAGAATCCGAAGTTCCGCGTTGTTTGCCAAATCGATCTCACGAATCTTGTTCGCATTGATAGCGAGACTTTCCAGATTCTTCATTTGTGTAACATCAATTTGTTCCAGTTCATTATTCTGCACATCAAGGGATACAAGTTTCGTATTACCGGACAGGTTGAGTTCTGCCAGCTGATTGTTCTTGGCACTTAATTCCTCCAATTGCGTACATTTGGTTACATCCAGTTTGGTTAGTTCATTGCCATAGCAAAGCAATGTAACCAATTTCGTATTGGCAGTAACATCCAGTTCGTCAAGTTCACAATAAGCACAATCCAAATATTCAAGGTCAAGGCAATTGCCTACCGTTAACTTCTGCACCGGATTCATATAAGTACTCAGGGAAACCAAACCATCGTTATGGGAAATATCGATACCCGTCAACTGATTGTCCCATAATCCCATACCGGGATAGCTCGTAAAGTCGGCTTCAATGACCGCACCTGCAATCTTAACGGTTGTTCCGGCAGCATATCCGTCTATACGACTCACACCCGTACCTACCGTATAAGCACTTTCAACGCCATCGCCCCAATCCACGCTGACTTCCGTATCTTCCTCCGCAGCTCTCAAGGCAAATGACATCTGAGTTCCGGCCGCCACATCGACAGTGATGTAAGGAACAAATGTCGATTTGAAATTTACCGAAATGGCTGCATCTTCTTTCAATACAAACAAGGTATCGGCAATTGTTTCTCCACCGACCGTCACACTCTCATATTTATAATCACTATCGGGTGTAGCCACCACTTTGACTGGAGTACCGGCCATGGCCTTTTTAGTTACTTCCTTATAATCTTTCCCATACAAAGAAGGCTGTTCGAGACGATAACTGCCATTTTCGGAAGGCATCATTGTTATTACAACGGAGTCACAGACAGCAGTACCGTCCCCCTTCACATCCGTCATCCATTTCATATCCGCTGAATTTATCTCTTCCGTATCCGCATGTTCGGGGTTGCTCCCTGCGATCAGCAAATTGGGACTGTAAGGATCGCGATATCTACTCAACATGGTAGAAAACATATAATTCAGCGTACATGCCGTCATGTTGGCATTGTTACGACAATCGACATAATCAAGGCGTGGATTCCCAGCGAAATCAAGAAACTCCAACTGGTTGTCTTTACAATATAATCTTGAAAGAAATTCGTTGTTGGAAAGATCCAAACGCTTCAGTTGATTACCATCACATGTCAGAGAGGTCAGACTGGGAAGTTTGGAAACATCCAGGCTTTTCAGAAGATTCTCACCACATCCTAGGTTCGTCATCTTAGGTTGATTAGATACATTTAATTCCTCTATTTGGTTGCCGCCACAAAAAAGATTGAGCAGCTCGGGATTCTGAGTTACGTTAATCTCCTTAAGCAGATTCTCACTGCAATTAAACGAACTGAGTTTGGAACAGGAAGCAATATCGATTTCCGAAATATAGTTACCACTGACATTCAAAGATTCCAAGTTAGGATAATAGTCGGCAAGTTCAAGTTCCATCAGCGAACCGTTAGACAGATTCAATGATTCCAATCCCGGCAGATGGATAGGATAAAAATGACTGATATCACAATTTGCCATGTCAATGCTGCGTAACACTGAATTTCCATCGGCAAACAGTACAGTACTTAAAGACTCATTATCATTTGCAGAGAACATTTCCAGCTTCTCGAAAGGACGCATATCGAAAATAGTCAGTTGATTCTTGCTCAAGTTTACCACTTTCAAGTTGGTGGCACCATCAAGAATACATTTATCCGAAGTAAGTTCATTGTCATTCACCAGCAAATTAGTCAATAAAGGTTGGTCAATCAAGGTCAGAGAAGTTACATTCCCTTCGGAACATTCCAAATTGACTAATTTTGTAAAGATACGGATAGTGTCGCCTACAATCCTTCCGCTCACTTTCGTAAAGTAAGGCATCCCATTCGGATCAATGTTGTATTCTTTCAATTCTCCATCTCCCCAATCAATACTTATCGCATCCTCTTTGGAAGTAGATTTAGGCCACATATCCAAAGTAGCTCCATACTCTTTTGAAGTGGTAATCTTAATTTCACTCTTCACTTGTGCAGTTGCCCATACAGCAACAAGTAGCAAACTTAAAAACAGGTAAACTTTTCTCATACTGATTCCTTGTTAAATTAATACTTGTGTTATATTCAAATCGAGTTTGCGAGATTATAATCTTACTTAAAACAGGATTATAATTAAAAGGAATAAAATCTCTAATCACAAAAATAGAAGATACTTAAGAGAAAAACGAATATTTACCGTTTCTATTTTGAGATATCCGAACGTTGATTATCAGACAATTGTAGAAAGAAACGTTGCATTTCAACCATTTCCGCCTGATTCTTCACCAAAAATCAGGTTGAAAAGACCGCCTTTAAGGAAGTTTTCGGGAATCTTTTTCTTAATTCTTGTTCGTTGCGAACGAATGGTTTCATTGCTTACTCCACGACACAGTGCGCACTCTCTTGTAGAAAATTTCAATAGCGAAAGGCAACAAAGCAAGCTGTCGTTCGTAGAAAGCTTATCAATGATGACGGAGAGTTGCTGAATATAGTTACCGAACACTTCAAAAACAACTTGCCGCAATTCATCTTGCTCATTATAGGTCAAAGACGCATCCTCCGATTGCAATTTCTTTTTTAATCTTTCATAAAACGGCATTGCCACAAAACGCTCTACACAACTATTCCCGGCACTTACAGTAATGGAAATGAGCTGCTTTTCCCAACCGGATTTATTCATTTCATGTACTTTATGAAGTTCCCGGTTGCTGGTATCCAGATGTTCGATAATTTGTTGGTATTTATTCTTTTTGCATTTATACCAATAATGGAAATAAACAACCAGAAGAAGCACGATTGCCGCAACAATAAATGATATATAAATCAATTTGCTTTGAGCATTGCTTTTCAATGATTGCAATTGGTGCAAATGTTCGCTTTCGACTACTTGTACGGAGCGATTGACATCTTCAATGGAGTCGGAGAGTTGTTTTGCCAAACTCAGGTAGACGTATTTCATGGAGTCCGTGATCCCTGATGCTACCGGCATTTCAGAAAGTTTGTAGTAGCTTGATGCGCGTACACGGGCATCATTGCTTCGGCTCGCAATGGCTATATAATAAAGTGCAGAATCATATTGATGGGAAAGCATTAATAACCGTCCCCGTACAGCACAGTTCCGAAAATACTTCAAGCTATCTTTCGTAAGGGATATCGCTTTACTATTACAAAATAGAGCCTTGTCATTATCTTCCAGTTCACAATAAGCATTGGATAGATTATTGTATATAGAGGACACCTCTTCTACATCGGCTATCTGGTCTTCGAGATTTCGGGCTTTTTGAAAATACTGCAATGCATCTTTCATGTTCCCGCATAAATAGTGGTATTTGCCGATTCCCCGATAGGCTCTCGAAAGCAAGAATTTATCAGGTAGCATCTGTACATAGTCCGCAGCTTGCTGATAGGCCTCTATGGCACGGTCATAAACTCCGTGTTGCAAAAAAATATCACCAAGGCAATTATAAATCTCACTTTGCAACGCTGCATCCCCTGTAGCGGTAGAAAGGTCTGCCGCTTTCCTGAATAAGTTTACTGCGGAATTAGGATCACCCGAATCTGCCATCTCTTCACCTTCCCGAAGTAATGCAAGCGCTTCCGTCCGTCTATCTACATGACAAGAAGATAGAAAACAAAGTAGCACGAACAGGTATAATAAAAATCTCATAATACTAACAGGCAAAGTTGTCACAAAGATAGAAATTATATTCTATTCCAAAACAGACGTGCTATCTTTTCAAAGCATAGAAAATGAAAATACCCCTAGTTTATAAAGCTGAATTGCACTTTACAAACCAGGGGCATTCTTATATTCTATTAATCAAAACTAATATTCCGTTGAAATTTTCCTCTAAAAGATATTCAAAAGAAGTTGGAGCAAAATCAAAAGAAACTCCTATTTCTTTCGGATAATGGTTAGTCCATCTCTTAACGGAAGTATCACTTTTTCGACACGGAGATCTTTTGCGACCAAGTCATTGAACGCTTTAATACCTATCGTCTGGTAATCATTACTATGCGGTGATTCTTCCAGCACATGACCATCCCATAAAGTATTGTCAGCAATAATATAACCGCCTGTGGACAAATGAGCGAGTGTCATCTCGTAATACTCAATATATTTACGTTTATCACCATCAATAAAGGCAAGATCGAACGTGATCCCTAATTGTGGTACCAACTCAAGGGCATCACCGATATAAAACTTTATTTTATCGGCATCTGCCGACTTCTCAAGCCAAGGACGGGTAAAATCTTCCTGTTCATCATTAATCTCAAATGTATGCAGCATCCCACCTTCTGACAAGCCTTCCGCTAGGCAGAGTGCCGAATATCCACTATAAGTTCCTATCTCAAGAATTTGCCGAGGACGTATCATTTCAACAAACATCTTCAACATACGACCTTGCAAGTGCCCGGAAGCCATCCGTGGTCGAAGCAATTTCACATGCGTATCACGATACAATGCTTTCAAGTAATCATTCTCTTCGTCGATATGCCGCAAAATGTATTCGTCGATTGACTCAGTCTCCTTCATCCCTATTTACATTTATAAATAGCGGTTCTTATTCGGCAGCACGGTTTCATCGGCATGTTTCAGAACATCTTCTACCACATTGATTTCAAGGAAGGAGGTCTTCGTACCCGCTTTACCACTACTTAAATAACCAACCATATCGGCAGGACACAAACGACCTTCTTTCAACAAACGGCGAAGGGCTGCAAAATAATATTCCTGTCCATTCGCCAACTCAGGCATATAAATAGCTTCCACACCATAAGAAAGAGCCAGCTGGCGCATCGTCTTTTCTTTGTAACAAATAGCCAGTACCGGATATTTGCCACGGAAAGCAGCCAGATTACGAGCTGTACGCCCACTGTAACTGTCAGTAATGATGGCACGCATCTTCAGTTTAGTCGTAGCTTTAACAGCTTGTTTGGCAAGAAAGGCGGTAACGTCATTGCTATTTTCATCCAATGGGATGCGAATATCGTTTTCTTCCATCTTGTCTTTTTCTGCTTGGGCTGCTACCTTAGTCATAGTCTTTACAGCATCTACGGGATATTTTCCATAAGCAGTTTCCCCGCTCAGCATCAAAGCGTCCGTGCGGTAATAAATAGCATTGGCAATATCAGTCACTTCCGCACGTGTCGGGCGAGGGTTGTTAATCATCGTATGAAGCATTTGGGTGGCAACGATAACCGGTTTCTTAGCCAATACACATTTGCGGATCAACATACGTTGAATACCCGGAATACGTTCTTGCGGAACCTCAATTCCCAAATCACCACGGGCCACCATGACACCATCCGCCACTTCAAGAATTTCATCGATATTGTCGACTCCTTCCTGATTCTCAATCTTCGCGATAATTTTTATATCACTATTATGGACATCGAGGATTTCACGGATATCGAGTACATCCTGACGGTTACGTACAAAAGAATGTGCTATGAAATCGATATCTTTCTCAATGGCGTAAAGTATATTGTTTCGGTCTTTTTCAGTCAATGAAGGGAGGTTAATGCGAACACCCGGAACATTCACACTTTTACGGCTTCCTAAAGTAGCTTCATTTTGAACTTCACAAAGAAGGTGTTCGGCTGTCTTATCAATTACACGGAGTTCGAGGTCTCCGTCATCAATCAAGATAGCTCCTCCGATGTTCAGGTCATGCACAAAATTAGGGTAAGAGACGGAAATGCACTCACGTGTAGTTTCCTGATCTGGATTACCCACAATCTTTACCTTATCGCCTATCTGATAAAGAATCGGTTCGGCATTAGCCGTAGTCCGGACTTCCGGCCCTTTGGTATCCATCAGGATTGCAATGCGATTGGAAACGGCACGTACATTAGCTATCAGTGCTTCAAAGCCTTCCCGGCTTGCATGAGCGGTATTCATACGAACAACGTTCATACCTGCATCGAATAACTGTTTTATAAAGTCTACATCACAGCGTCTGTCTGAGATGGAAGCAACGATTTTAGTCTGTTTCAGCAACATAAGCTTATTACCTATTTAATTATTATTTCCTATTTATTATCAATTAAAGCCTCAATCGCCAGGCGATAAGAGTTTAACCCGAATCCGCAAATCACACCTTTACAAGCACATGCAATCATCGATTTGTGGCGAAACGGTTCACGGGTGTGTACATTAGAAATATGTACTTCGATCACCGGGGCTGTTACCGAACGGATAGCATCCTGAAGTGCTATGGAAGTATGTGTATAGGCTCCGGCATTTAGAATAATGCCATCGACTTCAAAGCCCGTCTGTTGAATACAATCAATCATTTCTCCCTCAATATTCGACTGGAAATAGCTAATTTCTATATCTTTATACTTTTCACGAAGACCGGCCAAATAGTCTTCAAATGTAACGCTTCCGTAAATGGAAGGTTCACGCTTACCAAGCAGATTAATATTGGGGCCATTAATAATTTGTATCCTCATAACACAATCCTACTAATTTTAATACCTTTGTCCCGGGAACATAGTTTGAATGTGCAAAGGTAGAAAAAAGAAATGAAAGTAAACGAAAAAACTCATAAGAAGGATACACAAGAGTTGATAATCAAGGAGTATAAACAGTATCTGAAACTTGAAAAGTCTTTATCTAAAAACACGTTGGATGCCTATATGACAGATTTGTCCAAACTACTGAACTTCCTGGAACCGGAGCAGAGCAACGTACTTGAAGTAACACCGGAACATCTGGAACGTTTTCTTGCAGGGCTACACGACATAGGCATACATCCCCGTTCACAAGCACGTATCCTGTCAGGTATTAAATCGTTTTTCCATTTTCTGATCATGGCCGATTACCTCGAAGCCGACCCAAGCGAACTACTGGAAGGCCCAAAAATCGGATTAAAACTTCCGGAAGTACTGACCTTGGAAGAAATCGATGCCATTATCGCTACTGTTGACCTCAGCAAAAACGAAGGACAACGCAATCGTGCCATTCTCGAAACATTATACAGTTGCGGGTTGCGCGTATCGGAACTAACCAACCTGAAACTTTCCGACCTTTATTTTGACGAAGGTTTCATTAAAGTAGAAGGTAAAGGGAGCAAACAACGCCTGGTTCCCATCTCTCCGCGAGCTATCAAAGAGATTCAACTATACTTCATCGACCGTAACCGGGGAAAGATAAAAAAGGATTACGAAGATTTTGTTTTTCTCGCTCGTTGGGGTAAAAACATCTCACGTATCATGGTGTTCCACCTCATCAAGGAGTTGGCACAAATGGCAGGAATCACGAAAAACATCAGTCCCCATACTTTCCGGCATTCATTTGCCACCCATTTGTTGGAAGGAGGAGCCAACCTGAGAGCCATCCAATGTATGCTCGGTCATGAGTCTATAGGTACTACAGAAATATACACTCACATCGACCGTAACATGTTGAGAAGCGAAATCATAGAACACCACCCCCGAAATATTAAATACAGGCAGGAAAAGAGGGGTTGATTTCATTAAATTATAATAAAATCAATACCTTGTTTATATATATATCTTAAGATGTACTATCTTTGCGTTACCTTTCTGAAAAACATCGGGAAAGGCTTATGAATAGACGAATATTTCAATTACAAACATTTAATTTATACCTAAAATGATTAAGAAGCTGTATTTGCCTTTACTTATGGCATTGGTTGTTGCATTATCGTCTTGCAGCAAAAAAATGGGTGAACTATCATCTGATTACTTCACTACGACTCCGCAAGTGCTGGAAGCAGTAGGTGGTAAAGTTCCTGTAACTATCAACGGGAAGTTCCCTGAAAAGTATTTTAACAAAAAGGCAGTTGTAGAAGTAACTCCGGTTCTGAGATGGAACGGTGGTGAAGCTAAATCTCAGCCTGCAGTATTCCAAGGTGAAAAGGTGGAAGGTAACGACCAGACTATTTCTTACAAAGTAGGTGGTAACTACACAATGAAAGCATCTTTCGACTATGTTCCTGAAATGGCCAAGTCTGAATTGTACCTTGTGTTCAACGCTAAAATTGGTAACAAAACAGTCAACATTCCTGATGTCAAAATTGCTGATGGTGTGATTTCCACTTCTGAGTTGATTGAGAACACTCTTCAGAGCGCTAACCCCGCTAACGGTGATGACGCTTTCCAACGTATCATCAAAGAAAAACACAATGCTAACATCATGTTCCTTATCCAACAGGCTAACATTCGTGCAAGCGAACTGAAAACTGCTAAAGACTTCAACAAAGAAGTTGTAGAAGTTAACGATGCTGCCAACAAGAAAATCAGCAATATCGAAGTTTCTGCTTATGCATCTCCTGATGGTGGAGTAGAACTGAATACCGGTCTTGCAGAAAATCGCGAAAGCAATACTAATAAAGTAATCAACCAGAACCTGAAGAAGTCTAAGATCGACGCTCCTGTTGACTCTAAGTATACTGCTCAGGACTGGGAAGGTTTCCAGGAATTGGTTTCTAAATCAAACATCCAGGACAAAGACCTGATCCTTCGTGTTATCTCTATGTACCAAGATCCAGCACAAAGAGAAAGCGAAATCAAAAACATCTCTGCCGTATACAAAGAACTTGCCAATACTATCTTACCTCAGTTGCGTCGTTCTCGTTTGACTTTGAACTACGAAATCATCGGTAAGTCTGACGAAGAAATCGCTTCTCTGGCTTCTTCAAATCCTAAAGAACTGACTATCGAAGAACTGTTGTACGCTGCTACACTGACTAACGATAATGGTAAAAAAGAAGTGATCTATACCAAAGCTACAGAATTGTTCCCGAACGATTACCGTGCATTCAACAACTTAGGCAAATTAGCTTACCAAGCCGGTAACATCGATAAAGCCGAATCATACCTGAAGAAAGCTGCCAGCATCCAAGCTGCTCCTGAAGTTAACATGAACTTGGGTCTTGTTGCTTTAGCTAAGGGTGACAAGACTGCTGCTGAAGCTTACTTAGGTAAAGCTGCCGGTGCAAAAGAGCTGGGCGAAACTCTGGGTAACCTGTACATCGCTCAAGGACAATATGAAAGAGCTGTAAACTCATTTGGCGACGCTAAAACCAACAGTGCTGCATTGGCTCAGATTTTAGCTAAAGATTACAACAAAGCTAAAAACACTCTTGCCGGTATAGAAAAACCAGATGCTTACACAGACTACTTGATGGCTGTATTAGGCGCAAGAACTAATAACACTTCTTTGATGATGAACAGTCTGAAGAGCGCTATCGCTAAAGATTCTTCATTGGCTAAGAAAGCTGCAACTGATCTTGAATTTGCTAAATACTTCACAAACTCTGATTTCATGAGCATCGTAAAATAAGCAATTTCATCTGATATATTAGAAAAAGGAGAATTGCCTGCCATTTTATCGCAGGCAATTCTTTTTTTTATGCCATAAAACCTGTACATTCGCAGCAAAAGAACTAAGAAAATGAAGAAGGTTAATATTCTGCTCATCCTGATTATTTGTTTGACCGGCTGTAAGAAAAGCGATCATTCGACGAACCTCACCGGAAATATAAAAGGATTGGGCAATGATACGATCTATCTGTACGAAGTGGATGGGATATATGAAAAAATAGATACCATCTATGTGAAAGAAGATAAATTCTCCCACGCGATAAAAGTAGATACTGCAACTTCCGCCTTACTACTCTTTAAAAATAAGACAGAGTACCCTGTCTTTTTGGATAAGAACAACCAAATCAAGATACAGGGCAATGCAGATAATCTGGATTATCTTAACATAGAAGGCAATATTTACAATGAAGAACTCACTGCATTCCTGAAGGATTTGCAAGATCTCGGCACGCCATCAGAAAAGGTACTTGAAGAAAAAGCAGAGACATTCATCCGCCAACATAGCTCTTCCCCGGTCAGCATCTATCTGCTTAATAAGTATTTCATCGAGAAAGAAACACCCGATTTTCAGAAGATCAAAGCATTGATTGGAAGCTTTACGGGAATCCTCCAGGATCGGCCGATCATTGAGAAACTTAATGAGTATATTGCCCAATTAGAGAAAGCCGATAAAGGGAAAACGGCTCCTTTTTTCAGTTTGACCGATGAGAAAGGCAAAAAGGTGACACGTGCCGAGAAGTTTAGAGATAAATACATGCTCGTCAATTTCTGGGCATCGTGGTGTAAGGAGTGCGATAAATCCAATGCAGAACTACGGAAAATAAACAAGAAATACAAAAAGAACAACAACTTCGGAATGATAGGAATATCACTGGACGTAGATAAAGAGGCATGGAAAGATGCTATCGAGAAAGATACACTGAACTGGACACAGGTATGCGATGCTACCGGATGGAATTCCGAGACAGCGAAACAATATGCTATTCTGAAATTACCTACTAACATCCTGGTTTCCCCTACCGGAAAAATAATGGAAAGAGACATACCCACCGACAGCCTGAGCCATAAAATCGATGAAATACTGAAGAAGAACGAAAAAAAATAATCCTTTTTTAATCTATACTAAGAAAAACATGCTTGTTAAAGTATACGGAGCCGCCGTACAAGGAATAAATGCTACACTTATCACCATAGAAGTCAATAGTTCAAGAGGTTGTATGTTCTATCTGGTCGGTCTAGCTGATTCTGCCGTAAAAGAAAGCCACCAACGCATCATATCGGCATTGCAAGTAACGGGATATAAAATGCCCACCAGCAACATTGTCATAAACATGGCTCCGGCAGATATCCGTAAGGAAGGCTCTGCTTATGACCTGCCACTTGCCATCGGTATATTATCAGCGAATGAAACGATCTCTCCCGAGAAACTTTCTCGCTTCGTCATGATGGGAGAACTGAGCCTCGACGGAAGTATCCAACCTATCAAGGGGGCACTTCCCATTGCAATCAAAGCCCGTGAAGAGGGGTTCGAAGGATTAATTGTTCCGAAACAAAACGCACGTGAAGCAGCCGTAGTCAATAACCTTTCCGTCTACGGGGTAGAGAATATCAAAGAAGTCATCGAATTCTTCAATGGAAAATACGAATTACAACCAACCGTGGTTAACACCCGCGAGGAGTTCTATGCCCAGCAAGAAAACTTTGAAAATGACTTCGAAGACGTCAAAGGACAAGAGAACGTAAAACGTGCCCTCGAAGTAGCCGCTGCCGGAGGACATAATTTACTAATGATAGGTGCACCGGGAAGTGGAAAATCAATGATGGCCAAGCGTTTACCGTCCATACTTCCTCCCCTTTCTTTAGGAGAAAGCCTTGAAACGACCAAGATTCATTCCGTTGCCGGAAAATTAAACAGTGATACATCTCTCATATCGAAACGCCCTTTCCGTGACCCACATAACACCATCTCCCAAGTAGCAATGGTAGGAGGTGGAAATTATCCCCAGCCGGGAGAAATCAGTCTGGCTCATAATGGTGTCCTTTTCCTAGATGAATTACCTGAATACAGTAGAGCCGTATTGGAAGTATTGCGCCAACCGTTAGAAGACCGGCGGATCACCATTTCAAGAGTAAAATACACTACCGACTATCCCGCCAGCTTTATGTTGGTAGCGTCCATGAATCCCTGCCCATGTGGATATTATAACCACCCGACTAAAGAGTGCGTTTGCAGCCCCGGACAAGTTCAGAAATACCTGAACCGAATATCAGGTCCTCTATTAGACCGTATAGACATACAAATCGAGATTGTCCCCGTCCCTTTTGAAGAGATATCCAACAGACGGCCGGCAGAATCGAGCGGTGAAATTCGTAAACGGGTAATTAAAGCCAGACAAATACAAGAAAAACGTTTTGCCGGCCAATCCGGAATCTACTGTAATGCACAAATGACCAGTAAGCTTTTGGCAACCTATGCCCAGCCGGACAGTAAAGGACTGGCGTTGCTAAGAAATGCCATGGAACGATTCGACCTTTCAGCCCGTGCTTACGACCGTATATTAAAAGTAGCTCGTACGATTGCCGACTTGGAGGATAGTGAGCTGATTTGCCCCGCCCATCTAGCGGAAGCAATCAGTTACCGCAATTTGGACAGGGAGAATTGGGCAGGATAATATTTTACATAAACCGATAGCCGAAAGTACAAATATCACACGGTGCCGGGGTACACCTTGAAGGGCACCGATGAACACCCCCTTCATCGGTGAGGAACAGCCTCTTCATCGGTGAGGAAAGGGGCGTTCCTCACCGAGGTAAAACGAGGCAAAAAGCATATTGATTATCAATTGTTTAAAACAACAACCATCCTCTTTTCCTGTTTTTTTCTGTAGAATTGCAGAAGTCATATTTTATGACATAACATGAATCTGACAATAATAAAAACAAAGAGATTATTTCTGCAAGAACTTTTCCGCACGTCCCGGTGAGAACAATTCCCATAAGGATGCCACTGTCCAGCCCGGAGCAAAAATGTCATTGTAATATCCTTTTCCATTACGGCCATAATCCCAATTAGTGTGTTGCACAACCTCCGGATAATAACCCGTCTTTGCCACACCACACAGATGTCCCTCGTAAGGCAAAAGTTGGCGCATGGAAGTATTGATGACTTCAGCGAACCGTGCAAAACGAGGTTCATTATATTCCTTTGAAAGCCAATCAAGCACGGAAGCAAATTCAAAGACGAACACGTCGATGTGATTGTTTTCTACCGAAACATTCCCCCAACCACGGGTTTGCAAGCCGATGTCACCTAGCATCTGTCCCGGTGCAAAAGGCACATCCCACATATAATACCAAGAAAGAGCAAAGTAAGAAGCTTTCTTGGTCAAATCCGCATAATGGCGGTGTTCCTCTCCTTTTGTAATCAAAGCCAAATAATAGGTTGCCGTGGCAGCATAGAGAGACGCTTCCTTATCTTCACAATTAGCATCCAACGTCGAAGAGAAATAATCCGACTTAGAGATCAGTTCCTTTTCCAAATAACCGGCAGTACGTTTGGCACTCTCCAAATAACGCTTATCTTTAAAATATTTATAAGCCATTACCAACGGCAGTGTAGCCGATGGTGTACTTCCTCCACTACGATCGACAATAGAAAAGTCATCTTTGAACTTGCGTGGGAAACTACCGTCCGGATTCTGTAACTGCATGAACATATCTAACATCTTTTTCATGCGCTGATCCCATTCCGGGTGGCGGCGACCATTTTCCCTCTCGTATTCAAGGAAATGAAGCATTGCATAAATGCCTTCGGATTGACGGCGAATGCTGTGGACAGGATCTACAAAGTTATTTTTATAGTTTACAAACTCATTGAAAAAACCCGCTTCGGAAAAACCATTCTTCAGATAACTGTCGAATACTTTGATTGCATTCGCCTTTAGCTCATCCCGATTGGTTTGCCAGCCATATTCCCACGCATTGAAGGCATTCAATAAAGCACGGCCCACAAAACCGACTTCCGCCACACCGGTATTGGCGCAGTCATCGGTACGCATATGCACACCGGAGTTGTAAACCAATGGATTGCTCTCGACGAAACTCTCTACAAAGTAATTGCTGATCACTTCTTTCATCTTCTCCGTTGTGTAAGGTGTAGCTACCGGTTCGGGACGGAATGTATCGTAACTATATTCCCAGGTGCGACTTACAAAATCGGAGAAGTCCGCTCCCTTTCCTTCATGAATCTCCCAAGTAAAAGAGATGGTTTCTCCCTTTTTCAACAACTGAAAAGCAGTTACCGAAGGAGCCAAAGTCAGTTTCCGAATGTAAGTTTTCGGTGTTTCCATATACGGAAAGCCAAATGACAAGGAAGCCTGCCCCTCTTTATTCTCAAATCCGGTAAAGCCGATTGAAGTAGTGCCGGAAAGGATCACTTCACCCTCCTTATGAGTAGTCAAAGCATCCGTTACCGGTTTGTCGAGACGGACTACCGTCATATAACTCCCGCTCTTCTCATTGAAAATCCCGGTCAAAGGGGTACTTAAGCGGTCTTCACGTACCGTCCAACTGTCCGACGTATGAAACGAAGGAGCCTTCTCCGGTGAACGAAGATTGCGGCGATACCAGAAACCGGGCATATAAAACTGGCAATCATCGTGACGAAAGCCGGTACGAACCGATTGATTATAATTGAAATAAATATCTTCCAGTGCAGTGATGAAAGTCGTTACCTGGCGTTTGTCCCCCTCACCCGTGAGTTTCTGATAAACAGTTACCGGAATAGCCCGTCCGGAAACCAGTTCGTAAGTACAATATCCGTTGTCCGCTTTCTTCATGGAGAGCGGATAAGTCACGGAATGATTGCCGGGAGTTTTTAACATCAATGTCGCTTCAGCATTCTGCGGAGTGTAATCGATAGCTCCTGCATGTGTACATAGAATTGTCATCAATGCACCCGTGCAAAGTCTTTTAAGAGTAAATTTCATGATAAATAAAGTCGTGTATGGTTATAATAATGGTTTATTTTCTTTCAGTGATGGAGAGGTCGTTTTTACAAACGGCCAGCCGTCTTTCCAATGAACCTGGTCGAGCATCAGTACTCTCCCTTCGGGATTGGCAATGCTCACCGCATGATAAAGCATCCAGTCGTTGCCAGCTTTGTCCGTGACGATCTCCGAATTGTGACCGGTCCCTACAAAGGCTTCATTTTTATGGATCAGAATTTCGTGGTGATTGTCCAGCATCGATTCACCCTTCTTGTCCAGATAAGGACCGAACAGCGAACGGGATCGTCCGACCACCGTTGTATACGTACTCTTCACACCTTCACAGCAGCTACCAATGGAGGCAAACAGATAGTAATATCCGTCATGTTTATGAATGTAAGTACCTTCGTATGCAGTGCCTGCAATCTGCCTCGGCTTTTCTCCCTTCTTCAAAGCCAGCCCGTCACCAGTAAGCTCGATGGCATAAATTCCGCGAAAGCTACCCCAAAAAAGATATTTCTTCCCGTTATCATCTATATAGAAAGGGTCGATTGAGTTCTGCACACCGATCTCGTTGCTGCGGAAGAGCATGCCACGGTCTGTAAAAGGTCCTTCGGGTTTGTCGGCAGTCGCAATGCCGATGCCACAAGTCCATTCACCACCCCATTTGGACATGGAGTAGTACATCACATATTTATCGCCTATTTTATTGATATCCGGTGCCCAGACATTTCCTTTCGGCTCGAAAGTGGGACGGGTTTCGTCGGTAAAAGCAGTACCGACCGATTCCCAATGCACCAAATCCTTGGAACGGTGAATAGGAACATTACGGATGTTTTCCGTGGCATATACATAGAAATACCCGTCATCTCCTTCAATGACCGTCGGATCGGGAAGACTATAATTAATGACCGGATTCTGGTACACAGACGCATCTTTTCCAGTTTTCTTGCTGCAGGCTTCTTTTGAATCACACTGTGCGAACGCCAAAGAAGCGAACGAGCATGCAAACAAGGTAAGCATCAAATTTCTTTTCATGGTTTTAAAATTAACATAGCAGTTTTTATTCAGTATCTCAGTGTTGCAAAGATACCCCAACTATGCTTTTTAAAACAGCAAAGTAGAGTCAATTAATATCAGAATCCGGTCAAAACAGTTTTTATTTTTCTATACGGATACGCGCATCCACCGCTATCACATCCGTTTCGGTGGCCAACAGCGGGTTGATGTCCATTTCCTTGATCTCCGTAGCGAAACGCAACAAGGTTGAAAGACGGACAATGATCTCGGCAAATTTATCTTCATTTACCCCTTTCTGTCCGCGGGTTCCCTGAATGATCTTATATGCCCGCAAGGAATGAATCATGGAGTAAGCCTCCTCGTATGACAACGGGGCAAGCCCGGAAGAGACATCTTTCAGGACTTCCACGAAGATGCCGCCCAATCCGCAAAGCACCACGTGCCCGAACTTCTGTTCATACTTCGCTCCGATGAACAGTTCTGTGCCCTTCAACATGGGCTGTACCATGATGGCAGTCGCATCGGGAATCTGCATCATGCGGTCGAACTCCAATGCCAGGTGTTCTTCGCCCTTAATATTCAATACCACACCTCCCACATCCGATTTGTGTACCGGACCTACTACCTTGGCTACCACTGGGAAACCGCAACGCCGGCCAAAAGCAAGTACATCTTCCTTCTTGCTGGAAACAAATTCCTCTACCACCGGGATACCGGCAGCCTGGAGCAATGATTGCACGTGATGGGGAGAAATATAGCCATCTTCCGGAACAGAATCGATGATACGGCGGATACGTGGCACATCCACTCCGAAGAGTTCAATCTCATTGTTTGCCGGTTGGGGTGCGTTCACGATCCTTGACAATGCCGTACCCAAGGTCACTTCGTCTGCAAAGTTCACATGTCCCTTTTCCAGGAAAGCCGCTACTTCTGCGCCCGCTGTATTGATAGAAGGTAGGATAGGGAAGATCGGTTTACGGCAGGTTCTCATCTTCTCGTCCAGCACATCGTACATATCGAACATCGTCACCAGTCCCGGCGTACCGAAGATAGCCATCATGGCATCTATGTTCTCAAACTCTTCTTCGCAGTAGTCGATACAGAGTTTAAGATGCTCCGGTGTTCCCGTTGCAAGTATATCGATCGGATTTCCCACAGAGGCTCCGGGGAATAATTTGGATTTCAATTCTTCGGCAGCAGCACCCGACAGACGGGGAACATTCAGACCGCCTTTGCTCAATGCATCGGTCAACATCACACCCGGACCTCCGGCATGAGTGATGATGGCAAAGTTCTTGCCCCGCAATTCCGGCAATGTGAAGACACAACCTACCGTGGTCAGTTCCTCCCGCGAATAGCAACGGACAATACCGGCCTTGCGGAACAATGCTTCCACTGCCGAATCGGAACTGGCGATTGCTCCCGTATGCGAAGATGCCGCACGGCTTCCGCTTTCCGAACTTCCCGCCTTAATCGCTGCTATCTTGCAGCCTTTCTTGATCAAAGAGGCAGCGTGGAACAACAGCCGGTCGGGATCACCGATGCTTTCTATATAGAGTAGCTTTAAATTCGAATCTTTTTCCGGATCATAATTTTCGTCCATATAAGCCAGTACATCTTCCACACCGATCTGTTTGGCATTTCCCACAGACCATACGGAATTGAACTGTAAACCTTTCGTCACCGCACTCTCCAAGATAAATACTGCGGTGGCACCGGAACTGGAAATTAAATCAACGCCCTTCGGGTTAAGCTGCGGAATCGGTTGGCTGAACACGCTGTGATGCCAAGTGTTCATCAGTCCGATACAGTTCGGCCCGATCAACGAGGCACCATATTTATTTACAATCTCCAAGATGCGGTCTTCCAGCAATGCTCCCTCGTGCGTCTCTTCGCCAAAACCGGCAGAAAGAATGATGAATGCCTTCGTCTGCTTTTGGCTTGCCAAGGTTTCTACCACATCGGGACACAGCTGGGCGGGAATAGCAAGAATGGCCAGATCCGTATCGGGAATTTCTTCCGCGCTTGCGAAGGAAGGGACACCTTGCACTTCTTGCTCTTTAGGATTAACGGCACGAAGCTCTCCACGGTAACCACCGCTGATAAGATTCTTCAAAATAGCGCCACCGGGCTTATGCACATTGTTTGATGCGCCCACTACAACAATGCTCTCGGGGCGGAGTAACTGGTGTGTAATCATAATGATTGTATATTATTCGGTTATTGATGCACAAATATAGCGTTTCCACTTAACATAAGAAATGTTTATGAAGAAATTCTTTGCGATTCGCTATTTGCGCATACTCTGCGCAATGGGCATCAATAAACCACTCGATAACTATTAATATCCAGCGCGATGGATGTTAATGACCAGCGCGATGGGTGTTAAAGGTTATCACGCTGGATAGCAATAGCCAACAAAACAGATATTAATGACCGGTAAGCCACCTCCCCCTTACAACCGCAACAGTAATAAACAAATACCTAACAGACCGTTTACTTTGTCACGGAAAACCGTGACATCATGCTTCGTTTAAGTCTAATATACAACATTTTATCTGTTTTTTATTGCATGATAGTAATTATTATTCAAAGATGTTAACTACATTTGCATAACGATTTTAAAAACAACCTAACTAAAAAACAAACATGTTAAACAGTATCACAAAACACTGGCTACTGCTCATAATTTTACTTTCTTTTTGCCCCGCTGTCCGAGTTATGGCACAGCAAAGCAAAATTAGCGTAGCGTCCTTTCAGAAGATGGAAAGTGACATCACAGCAAGAGTCACTGCTCCAAAAAGGGATCAAAACGGAGAAGTATGTGCATTGATCCGTATTGTAACGACTGAAAAAGAGCTGATGTTCGAGCCCGATGCACTGGGAATCACCGCCCGTGAAAACAAAACGGGAGAAGTCTGGATATATGTTCCGAGAGGGGCACGCCGTATCTCCATCCTTCACGACAAACTGGGTATTTTGAGAAACTACTTCTATCCCGACATCATCGAAAAAGCTACCGTGTACGAGATGGTACTTAATACAGGCGGAGAAGAGGACAAACCGGTAATGGAAAACAACATGCAGTTCCTCGTCGTACGTCCCGAACCGGCTACCGCCAATGTCTACATCGACGATGAATTAGTGCCTATAGAAAACGGACTCTTCAATGCTACCATGCCCAAGGGAGAGCATACTTACCGCGTAGAAGCTCCCATGTACCAATCTGATGCCGGTATCATCAAACTGGAAAACACACCTGTCACAAAGAGTGTTGCGCTGAAGCCTAAATTCGGCTACATGGAGATATTTTCCTTGCCCGAACAGGATGCCGATGTATACATAGACAGCGTACTTGTCGGCAAAACGCCTTACCGGAGTGACCGGATGGCACTCAAAGAATACAAAGTACGGATCGAGAAGACTACTTATTTCCCTATCGACACCCTACTGAACGTAATGGCAGGAGAAACCGTACGCCCCACGTTTACGATGAAATCCACCATCAAACCGAAAGTACCGATGAACACGCTGATTATGGCGCAAGCCGGTTTCGGTGGAGGTGGTCAGACTTCTTTCGGAGGCATGATCGGATTCACCCGTACCAACGGATTTTATGCTGCTTTCCGAAGCGATTTCAATTCAGTGAAGACCGTAGGAGAATGTAGTGACAGCCAAAAGACCGCGGACGGTTCGTCAATCATTTATGAACCGGGAAAGACCGAAAAGTCTTATCTCTGTTTCACTGCCGGATATCTTCGCCGGTTGGTCAAACCACTCTATGGGTATGTCGGTGTTGGATACGGCAGCCGTACCTACGCATGGCTCGAAGCTGACACAGAAGACAATTGGTATAAAAACACGGATCACTCTGCCTCGGGAGTAGCCGTAGAGTTAGGTGCCATACTCCGGCTAAAAGGATTCCTTCTTTCAGCAGGCTTCAACACTGTCAACTTCAAACAACACCAGGTGACTGCCGGTGTGGGTATCATTTTCTAAACGAATCACATAAATCACTCCAAACAATATGAAACAATTCATACGCATCACCGCACTCTTATGCTGCATTTGTCTGGCAACGGGCTGCGAGAAAGATACAGAACCTACTTGGATCGCCCCGACGATGGAAATCCAAGTGGTTATGCAAGACGACATCAGCCGTAAAACCGCCATCCTGAAAGGAAACATCGGACAGAATGAACTGGACATCACAGAATGCGGTTTCCTGTACTCCATTAACAAAACCTTGCTCGAAAGCAAGGCACTGAACGACAACGCTGTTGCAAAAGTACCAGTCAGTCAGACATCCGGTGCCGTGGAGGCACAACTGGACGAACTGACTCCGGGAACCAACTACTTCTACTGCCTCTATATCACTTGTGGCAATACGACAGTTATCAGCCCCGAAATCTTGCAATTCGCCACAGTCGCCAACAACGCACCCGAACTGGATGTCGTAGCAGTAAAGGCTAAAGATAACCAAAGCTTGACACTGACAAGCAAAGTTCTTGCTTCCGGAGCTGAAAGTGTCGATCTGCGAGGCATTTGCTATATGAAAGGCGCGGACGGTGATCCGAAACTTGGTGATAACATCGTTCCTGTACCGGAAAATGAGACTGACTTCATCGTTACCATCGGTAATCTGGAAGCCTCAACTGAATATACCGTTCGAGCCTTCGCTATGAATAATGAAGGTATTGTCGGATACGGAAAGACAATGGTAGTCAGTACGGAAAACTCTGAAAAACCGACCTTGCGCACTTACGATGAACCTACCGTTCGCGGTAACTATGCCGTAGTGACTGCCGAAGTAACCGATAAAGGAACTTCAGATGTAACGGCTCGC
>OODP01000373.1_pt1 | contig 42685 bp, 34 predicted proteins | sample 1671011 | NCBI WGS metagenome assembly OODP01 (sample SAMN06348113, study PRJEB24527) | human gut metagenome | biome: human gut; feature: ankylosing spondylitis patient; material: feces | host: Homo sapiens | place: China | collected 2015-10
CGAGGTGGTATTTCGTTGGCTCTGTCCCATAGAAAAACAAAGCGTAACGAACGCTGTATCAGCTAATTCGCTACGTTTTACCCAAATTTACTTTTTCGCTATGTGTTTATTTTATGAACTATTTGTTGGGATTCAAAATGTATAAAGGTGAAGGAGAACTTACTAAATCAATCAAACGCATCATTGTAGAAGTCAAAGATGGAACGCAATTCCCGACAGAAGGTACGGTTAATGCCTTAAACCATAGTTTTGTCGCATCGACAGAAAATACGACAGAAAGTTTGGTGCTTACTTTGGGAACAGGTAGTGGAGTATCTATCGCTGATGGAACAGAAGTTGCTCCTTATCTGACCGCAATGACAATGTTACCTGTCAACTTGAGTGGCAAAACAATTGTCATCAAAGTGGTTCCTACGGATGGAACAAAAGTTGCTATCTACGAAAAGAACGGTACTAATTTCGTAGCGAGCAAATACGGCCAATTCTCCCTGCCTATTGTAGATGCAGACTTTAACAAAGACATGGATCGTATGGTATTTACTGCTGATGAATTCAAAGCAGAGGCTGCCAAGGGCGGTGTAATCAAATTGATGGATGATGTAACAATAACCGAGATGCCTTCCGATGTTGCCCACTCCTTAGTTGTGAACGGCACCAAGAAGCTTACAATTAACACAGTAGCTCTTGCTCCTACGGCAGACTGGACTTTCAATTGCCCGGTTGAGATTGCAGCCGGTCTGACTACTGCCGATAATCACGCAATTACTTTCAATGGTAAAGTTGAAGTGATCGGTGGTAACATCACTGTAACTACGGGTACGTTGAATATCAACGGCAAAGGCTCTTCGATTGCTGCGACAGCCGGTGATATCTCCATCGGAGATACCCTGAACGTAAATGATGAAATTACGATTGGAAAATCTATCACTTTGGCTGCTAATAAAGCTGCTGCCAATCTGAATGCCGATGGCATCGTAATGGCAGGCGCAACGTCTGGCACCGCCACCGGTGCATTGAATATCAATGCCAATGTAATCAACAATAAGCTGCTGAATGTTGCAAACATGAAATTGACTATCGCCGCAGGAAAAACATTAACTGTTGATGCCGGTAGAGTTCCTGCCGCCAGTACTGCCACATTAGAAGGCATTGCTGCCAATACAGTCGTCCTGAATGGTACGTTAGATGTTGTAAAGGGTGAAGTTACTTCTACAAACCTTGAAGTACCGGGGAAATTGATCATCGGCACTGGTTCTAAATTTACGAATTCGACTACCGACTCAACTCTGAAACTGATCGGCACAGGCGAGATTGTCAATAATGGTACTTTCACGAACGAAGGAACGGTTATGGTGAATGACGCCACAGCCACATTCAATAATGTCGGAGATTTCGAAAATGGACGCAGTGTAGTTTTACTGGGTCAGCTGAATAATGCAGCTACCGATAAGTTCGTAAATACTGCTAGCGGCTCTGTCAGTGGCAAAGCAAACTTCAATGGTACTTATACCATCGAGGTAGAAGTAATGACCTCATCAGAATTCGCTTTGGCAAATTCAGACACAAAATGTGGCTTGATTCGTTTGACAGGTGCAACAACATCCACTGCCGCAATTTCGACAGAAAAGGCTATTGAGTTGGGTACAGGTTCTTCATTGGATGCATCTGCCGGCCCCATCACCTTTGGCGATCTGACAGTTACCGGAAACAACGTGACAACCACGGGAAATGTAAACGTAACCAATGACGTGACGATCAATAAGAGTGCCAAGCTGACAGTATCCGGAGGCGTATTGGCTGTGACCGGTAAAGTCATCAATAATGGTACATTTGCAATCTCTTCCGGTAGAGCCACATGTTCGGGCATTGCCGGTACCGGTACTTGGACCAACTATCCTGAATGGTAATTAATTCCCCCAAAGGATAAATCCGTTTTCATAAGCCCTGCAATGTGCAAAGCCTTGCAGGGCTTTTATATCTATTCCCATCACGGTGATGAACATCAGTCTTTATCGCAATGACAATTAATGATCGTCAAAATGGCCATCCATACTTCAATAACAGGTTGCGGGCAACCCGCGAGGCACTTTGCCGGGCTTGAATCTTCCCCCATTCACCATCCGTCCCGGCGGTTACCCATGTTCGATGCCTTGAAGGGCTTTGCCATCCTTCTGGTAGTTTATACCCATGTGCTTCAATATTCCGGCATAGGCGAATATTTCAGCAATCCTGCATTCAAATTTTCATATTCCTTCCATATGCCCCTTTTCATGACCATAAGTGGATATTTCGCCGCCTCTTCCATTCAATTGCCATTCTTCACACTACTCAAGAGGAAGAGTATGCGGCTTTTGTTGCCGTGCGTTTCTGCGGTCGTAGTTGTTCTACTTCTTAACCTGTGGCTGAAATACATACCCCGGTCGGCCTATGTCTCTTACTTTATAGGAAACCTCTGGTATCTGAAAGCTCTGTTCATTTGCTATGTGGTCGCATGGAGCAGCCTGCGCATTGCGCACAGTTTGACTGCCGCCATTGCCGGAAGTATCTTATTGAGCTCTTTTCTGCCAGGGCCTTTCTATTGGCCGTTTGTGCTGCCGTTCTTTTGGCTCGGCTACATTTGGCAGCGTCATCCCGAATGGCTAAATGTCCACAAAAGGCTAATTGGCATAAGCGCTTTTGCTGTTTTTTGTATCCTTTGGGTTTTCTGGGATGGCGAACTGACGGTTTACCGTTCAGCGTTAAAGCTCATAGACTACAAACATCTGGCATGGAAGGGTGAGAATCTGGGGCCTCATTTGCTGCGTTTGGCCATCGGGACGGCAGGAACTCTCACCACTCTGGCCGTTTTCAGCTTTTTCTACCAACGCGGTTCACGTCTTTCCCATATAGAATATTTGGGAAAGTACACTTTGGAAATTTACACATTGCACTTTATGCTCATCCATACGGGAATGTTCCGGTTTATAGAAATTCCCTACCACAAAGGCATTTATGAATTACTCTATTGTCCGGCAGTCTCCGTCCCTGTTTTTGCAATTTGCATAATCGCTGTCCGCCTCATGGCACGTAATCGTTGGCTGAACGGTGTTTTCCTGGGAAATTGGGAAATACGGGCAAGGAAAGTGCGGGAATAATGTTTTACATTCGGGCATGAATGAAACTGGCGGTATTTCCCGACACCGAGGAACGCCTTGGAGGACACCGATGAAGAGGTTCTTCCTCACCGATGAACAACCCCTTCCTCACCGAGGAAAAAACGAGTTGAGAGCGCATTGATAATCAATCGTTTAAATCACCTCATTCCGGTATGCCTGCACAATTTTCGGGAATAGCAGGCCGCAGGATTACCCCCGTGCTATGGTTGAAATATTTGACACGTAGCCTTGGGCGGCAGACCAGACTTTTCTTGCCTACAATTTAGCTTTTATTGGCTGGACATTCGAGCTTCTTGCCCTTTCTTTTCTTTGATTCCATCTTTCAGGAAGTTCTTTTTGCTCTGACGCGGTTGGGAAGATGGGTTGTTTTATCCGATATCGAGGACAGGATGCATAGATAATGCGGGGGACCATACCGGGGATTATGCCAAGGATTATATCGGGGATGCAAGGCAGTGCGTGTGGTATCATATTAAAAGAAGAACCGCAGCCTCCATTTCAAATAGGAGAACTGCGGTTCTTTTAGTTTAACTGTTCATTGGATTATCTAAATTGCCATGAACGGGTTTGGTATAAAAGGCTTTCCTCCGGGAAAGCTTTTCGGCTGTTATGACCAACCTTCACCGATAGTATTATTACCTTGGCCTTTCATTGTGCCATCACCTGCGGTAGGCCAGCTAACCTTACCACCGCTTACTGTGATAGAACCTTCATTGGTGAAAGTTCCACCCTCCTTAACACCGAATTCTGCATCTTCGGCTCCAACCAATTTGCCATCGGCATCGATCTCGACAGTATTAAAATACATCTTGGTAGGAGCAAGGACGGAAGGAATGCTAACTCCTGCAGTCAGTGTCAATGTACCGGAAATCTTAGCAGTAGCGTTATTGGCTGAGGCTGCTTCATTTACCTGAACATTATTAGAGACTGTAAACGAGCTTCCTTTTTCAAGAGTGAGCTTGTCGATCTTTACCGTTACGGCTACTACGGAAGTTGTACTTAGCTCAGAAGCGTTGACAACGATAACTGAGGCTATCGCACTGTTTAATGCCTCTGAGACATCCAACTTCGCACCGTCCAAGGTAATACCGGCACTGATATCTGAAACAGGCTCGGCAATTACACCGGTGGCTGCACTTTGAGCCATTTTCCATGCACCTCCTTGCAGTGTTATGTGGTTGATTCCCAAACTTGCTGCATTTGCAACATCATACCCGGCTTTGGTAGTGACAACAACGGTAGTGCGTCCATAGCCTACATTAGTAATGTTGTAGGCTTTAGCAGACAAGGCTGAGAATTTAGCTACATCAGCAACTTTGATAAGGGCATTGTTGGTTATTGTTGAGCTATTGTCAGATTTGCTGTCGGCACCGATTTCAATTGTTCCATTATTGGTCATAATAACTGTCTGAAGGCCATTGTTTTGAATCAGGGCATCGGCTGCATTCGTTATCGTACCAGCTACAGAGAATGTACCATTATTGACAATCGTACCCTCGTTTGTAAACGCTGTGATACCGGCTCCTGTCAATACACCGTCTGTCTCAGCTATTGTAATTGTTGCAGAGGGCTTATTAGCCACGGTTGCAGAAGCGGCAATAGCCAATGTCTTGTTAATATTGATTTCAGCGGCAACGTCATTCTCATCACCATTATCAAGATCGTTGAACGTAGTGGCTTCATCCACATTTATTGTCCCAAGATTTACAACCTTTTCCGTCAGTATGACAGTTTCACTGATATTCATCGTCCCATAATTATGGATTTCAATTGCAGGGACAGCATCAACGGTTACCGTTTTCCCGGCTTTCACACCTAAAGCACCGACTGAACTGTCAAAGGTAAGTAATCTTTCTGCCTTGTTAATTTCACTTATGCTGAAGTCCTTGTTCATGATCAATTCAGGGTTGCTCAAGTTACTGTTGGCCGAAATCGTTACAGGGAAGTTTGGCAAAGACGATACTTCGATTCCGTCTTTTTGCAATTCAAACTCGATCGTTTTTCCTAAATAAGCACCTGCATGTTTCTGTATATAGCTGATTGCATTTGCCCAATCTGTATCCGATGAAATAGCGAACGCTTCACGCTGCTTCATGTTTCCTTGGTCTCCGAATCGCATCTCCTGTAGGTTCATAGGCACGGCACTTCCACTGGCAAAAGCTACCTCGAAGGTATTTTGGTAATATCCTTCACTTGTTTCGATTTCCAATACATACGCCACCTTCTTTCCACTACATGGCACAGCCAAACAAACGGCATATTCAGTGCCATTGGTTACTGTCAACCCTTTGTTCTCCTTGCTATCATCCAAAGTCAAGGTCAGAGTCTCGACAGTTTTATTTTGGTCTACATAAATGCCGACTGCGCCATCGTCTGCATTTACAGTATTGAGCAATGTAGCCTTTGCTGTTGCGACTGCGTCTGCATCGGTAATATCTGCCTTCGCTACATTCGACAATGCTGCAAACTTAACGACACCTCCGTTTACAATCGTCCCGCTGCTTTTCTTCAGTGTTATCTTTTCAATCTTTGTGCCCTCAGGTGCATTCGTTGTCTTGAATTTGACGATCAGCGGGGATGCCAGTTTAACAAATGAGATAGGCAACTCCAAGGAATTGTCGTACACGATCCCATTAGCCGTCAGGTCGAAAATAGGAGAAATACCTGTCAGGTACTTGGCCATTTGTGAATAAGCACTCACCTTCCCGTCTCCTTTCACATAGGATTGTTCCGCTGGTATTTCCAGAGTCATTGTTTCCCGATCCGTACTTTTATTAAACTGATAATAGAAATAGTATTTACCCTTCATCACTTGGGATTGTGTGGTAAACTGAGCGCCCTCTTCCGTTGTGCCTTCTGTTGTGAAAGGTACGTTGTTCCATACTTTATTATCACCGTTCAGAGTTCCCATCTGGCTTCCATCGGCCATTGCAGCGCCAATCACGTCACTGCTTGTCCATGTATAAGAAATCTTATTGCCGGAAGCCCCCGCATCCATACGGGTATCCAGATCATTCCATACCAAATTTTCGGCAGCCAGTTTCAGATCTATGGTTTCCCGATTCATTAATTGTGGTGCCTGGCTTGTCAAATCTTCAGCCGTACAAGCTGCAAAAACAGCAGGCAGACACATCGCTGTAAATAAATGTTTTGTTTTCATACTATACTTTTGATTATACATTAGCGAACTATTCACAAATTTGTTTTTAACCTACAGGAGGTGTAAAAGGATCATCACCAGGACTGTTAACAAATCCTCTTTCTACCTCTACCTCCACGATTTCCACCTCTGGAGCCACGTAATTCATTTCCATTTCCATACTTACAATAATTTAAAAAGTTAATAATATAAATTGGTTAAATAATGACGCTTTTTGGGGAGGGGAACGCGGGATTCCATCCTCCATACGGGGGGCAAAGTAAGAAATAAATTTTCTAAGTAGATTTGGAGGGCGGGGGGCTGGGAATTATATGCTTACAACCGATGTGACAGCACACGGGGGAGGGGGGGAGGAATTATGAAATTAAGAGGATGCCGATAATTGCAAGGTTCTGTTTTACCTGCAGGCCGAATAAAAATCCCCCATTTTTTGTTTATCCTACAATTAATTTGTTCCTTTGCAGGGATGTCCAAATAAAACAATATGCCTATGCCAACAAACAATTACAGCGGTGAGGAGCGCTTTGTGAACCCATACACCGATTTCGGTTTCAAGAAGCTGTTCGGCACGGACATGAACAAGGAATTGCTGATCAGCTTCCTCAATGCACTGTTCGGTGACGAGCAGCATGTCTGCGACCTGACTTATCTTAACAATGAGCATCTGGGTTCCTACGGTGGCGAGCGCAGGGCCATATTCGATGTCTACTGCGAGAACGACAAGGGTGAAAAGTTCATCGTCGAGATGCAGAACGTTTACCAGCAGTTCTTCAAAGACCGCAGCGTCTTCTATTCCACTTTCCCCATCCGCGAACAGGCCAAGCGCGGTGACTGGGACTTTGAACTGACGGCGGTCTATACTGTCGGCATTCTTAACTTCGTATTTGATGAGGACAGATATTCCCCGGATTGTTACCACCACAAGGTGATGCTGATGGATGTCGAGCGCAAGAGCATCTTTTATGACAAGCTGACTTTCATCTACCTTGAAATGCCCAAGTTCATGAAGGGCGAGCATGAACTGGAAAGCATGTTCGACAAATGGATGTTCGTAATCAAGAACCTCTCCCGCCTTCTTGAACGTCCGGCCGCCTTGCAGGAGCGTGTCTTCGAGCATATGTTTCAGGCCGCGGAGATTGCCAGGTTTTCTCCCCAGGAATTGAGCCTGTACGAGGACAGCGTGAAGGCGTACAGGGACATCAACAACGCAATCGTGACGGCTAGGAAGGAGGGGATGGAAAAAGGGATGGAAGAGGGAATGGAAAAAGGCAAACAAATGGAAAAGATAGAAATCGCCAAGAAACTGTTGGGCTCAGGACTTCCCGTGGACCAGGTCGTGCAGATAACCGGCCTTTCCGCCGAGGCGATAGAAAAATTATAAACATTGATCGTTTTTGTTCCCTGCGATTAGGATAAGAATCACATTTCAGGCAGAAACCGCCTGAAATGTTATCGATCTGTATTGCCATGTCCAATCGAGACATGGCAATATAGAAAATCATATCATGGATACGGCAAGTTCCGTTATCTACCCCGCCAACCTTTCTTCAAATAAAGCAGGGTTCTTCAATCAGTTACCTAGAGGTAACAGATAAAATTGTGTGTCCATACGAATCTTATTTAGACACTATGCGGTTAAGATAGGACATGTAATAACCAATGCTCTTTGCTCTCATAAATTCTACTTTACTCGGAAAGCTAAAGATTCCCATTGTAAGCATATAATTCCCAGCCCCCCGCCCTCCAAATCTACTTAGAAAATTTATTTCTTACTTTGCCCCCCGTATGGAGGATGGAATCCCGCGTTCCCCTCCCCAAAAAGCGTCATTATTTAACCAATTTATATTATTAACTTTTTAAATTATTGTAAGTATGGAAATGGAAATGAATTACGTGGCTCCAGAGGTGGAAATCGTGGAGGTAGAAGTAGAGAGAGGGTTCGCTGCAACAGCTACAGATCCCAATGTTCCTGATCAAGGAGGACCTTTCTAAAAGCAAAGGGCTAATTAATAAACATCTATCGGATAAATTTCTTGTAGCTGGCAGTAGCATTGGAATCTATCCGATATTTCTAATCGAATATTAAACTAAGGAAATAAAGAAATGAAAACAAAACACATTTTAGCAGCGCTTGCGCTGCCGATGGTATTCGTAGCTTGCTCTGATGAGCAATACGAAAGTTCAAGGGTTAATAACCCGCTAGGTGATCGTCCGGTTATCGGAAATGTCACATTTGTGGACGGAAATGCAAATACTCGTGCCATAGATGCCACAGACGGATCGAGTAAGTATACCGAAGGCGAACAGTTCGGTTTGGCATTGATGGACGAGGTATATGATATAGATGCTTCAGCGTTTACTGATAGATACACTTTAAAGAACGCAGTTTGGACAAATTATCCATTTACCAGAGATGCAAACGGTAATTGGACCAGCCCGGCATCGTTGGTTGAAGGTAATTATTTCACTTACATGCCATTCAAGAACGGTAAGGTAACTGCAGCCCGTGACGGAATGAAGTGGGTGATTGATGCGGAACAAAAAGCTTACGCTGAAGGTTCAAAGGAAGTTACTAAATACCAAGCAGTAAAAGATAATCAGATATTTTTTGGTTATGTACCAATGGAGGCGGATGCAACTGGTGCGACAGCCACGGAATTGGATATGAACCTAGTTGCTGCACATGCAACTCCCGCCTTTAAGATCACCAATATGGATGCTAGTAAGTCTGTTGAAATCAGAAAGATTTCATTGGAAAATACAACTACTGCATCGGGTGATGCCATATTGGCACTTGCTGGTGAGTTAGATGTTGAAAACGGTATAAGTTCGAAGGAATTTAAATTAAATGATGAAACAGCAACTGCTGGTTCAAATATTGCTGCCGTTTTCAACGTGTACAATAATGCTACAGCGACTGAAAAAGAAGACGCTTTCCACAATAATCCTCTTTATACCGGTAGCTTCTTGAGTTCTACAGCTGATGCTGCAAACAAGATTTCATTGCGCTTCCCTGATGTGACGCTTGCCAGCAATAAATCCACAGCAGCGTATATGGTAGTACCGGCAATCACTACTGCAAATGCATGTGAAAAGCTCCAAGTAGTGATCTATACCAACAAAGGTACAGTAACTGCACCTTTGAAAGCTGGAAAATACAAATGGAATTTTTCCAGAGATGCTTTTGAAACAGCCGGGACTACAGATACCCCTGTCTTGACCGTTGCTTTGGCACAAAAAGGCATTGATACCACTCCAGAAGCAGCAAATCAAGGCTACAAAGAGTTAGCTGCAGATGAATCATTCGCTTCCATGAAAGCTAACGACTTCAGTTCGATCGCCATCAGCTTCACCGAAGAGGCAATCGTTGTTCCTACGGAAATGAAAATTGCTACAACCGCTGATTTGGATGATTTTCTAGGATACCGTGAAGTTTCACAACAGGTTGGTACAGAAGCGAGTCCAGTTGGACTTACAGGTATTATTACCGGGGACGGTGTTGAATTGTCCAAAGATGCTTACGACATCTTGAAAAAGTATCCTTATGTGAAATTGACAGTTAAGGCAGCTAATGCTAAATCTTTGACTATTTCCAAAAACATTACAGGAACAGACGCTTTGGAAGTTCTTACATTTGGTGATAACACTTCTGCTATCATCTCAGAAGGTGCTACTCAAGTAGTAAGCAAAGACTTCAATAAAGGTATCCTGAATAAGGGTGTTTTGACCATAAAAGATAGCGAAGCTCCAATTGCAGCAATTACAACAGATGAAATTTACAATGTAGGTACTTTGAATATCGCTACTGCACTTACCGCCACTGTCCATAATGGCGTACCTGCCACTGCTGCATATGAGAACGCAGTATCTACTGCCCAGATGAACATTAATGCAACTGTTGGAACCGTTGATAACTACGCTTCTGTTAAGGTAAGCGGAGATGCTGCAATTACAATAACTGCATTGAATAATAAGGCTTTGGCAAAATCAGAGAACCCTGACAAAGTGGGTTCTGTTGAAGTAGATGCAAATGTGACTGTGACATCATTGGTAACGGAAGCTAAGTCAACATTGACAGTAAATGCCGGTAAGTCTTTTATTACAAAGGGTACTAACGCTGGTATAATTACGAACAATGGCCAGATTGAAATTGCAGGTGGCGAGTTCAAAAACACCGGAACGGTAACAAATAACTATGGTATCGTGTGTCAGTCTGGTGGTACATTTGTCAATGTAGCAGGCATGACAGTTGGCGAAAACGCGATATACACTTATATTTCGGATAATGAAGACGGAGAAATCGTAATTGAAAAGCGTGATGCAGAGCTTAGAATCGGTACAGAAGATAAAGCCGGTATCATCACATACGTGGCAGATGACGAACAAGGTGACTGGAGTAATAATAAATTCAAAGTACTGTCAGGTGACAAGTTCAATAAACTGATCATCCAAAAATCAGGTACTGTAGATTTGTCAGCCGTAGCTGCTGCCACAACCAGCATCGTATTGGATGTTGACGCAACCAGCACTTATTCATTCCCGACTGGCACAGGCAGGCAGTTCACTTCCATGACTGTCGGCAAAGAAGGTGCAACATCACCATATGTCATTCAAATCAAAGGAGGAACAAGCGCTGATGGTGTAGTCGTGACTGAAAGCCTGACAGTTAATGAAAAAGCCACAATGCATATTACAACCGGTAATCAATTTACATTCAAGGGAGTATCTATTACGAATAATGGTACAATCCTCGTTGGTGGTATATTTACTACTACAGTAATGGAGAAACCGGCTGATGCTGCTGAAGCTGCCAAATATAAAGAAGCAGGTGGTAGTTTTAAATGGTACACTCCAAGTATAAATTAAGCCAGTTGAGACTCAAAGAGGTGAAAATTCCAAAAGTTTCTGATTCCCTAATCCCCTTCTTCGGTAGATAATTGCCGAAGGAGGGAAAATACAGAGAAGGAGTTATTCCTTCCTCTCTACTTTGGAAAGAATCCTCTGTAATCGAATAACAAATCAAGGGTAATAGAGATGATTAAATAATCTTCTTCATTACCCTTGATTTTATTTTCGAATAGTCGATACAGAATACAACCAGTCATAATTACTGCTTAATAAGCAGTACATAGTAATTAGTTATCAATATGTTCCAAACACAATCGGCATTGTAGTGTTGAGAATATCTGTATTTGATAACTTTCGTAAGACATCGATATTATCAATTAATTCTGTTTCAGTACTTATGGAATTATTCATACATTTCCCCATGATTAAAAAACGGCGGGAATAAAATCGACAAACAGCCATTCGGGACTCTACTCCCATAAGACGGACACAGGAAAAGTAGCTCCGGAAAGGAGTGTCTTAAATGCAAGGCAACTAAAACAAATAACAATGCTTAAAGCCTGTTCAGCTTTTCCTCAAACAGTATTTCATTCAGTTTCTAATGAGATAATTTATTTAGCTCAACAGTTGATTGGGTGAGTCACTTACTCAACTGATGTTTCTTTTGATTCTCCTTTCGGTCTGTTTTCCCAATTCTATGCGTCACATAGTCCGCTACGCTCCTTATAAAATAAAAATAGAAAATATCCTCAAAAAGAAATCTCGGGAACAAAGCTGATCAAAATTTAAACAAGTTCTTAATCATAAAAAGTGTCGGAGTGACGATGGGCGAGGATGGGCACTTTCCTTCATGCATTCCATATAAATGACGGAGATACTTATTGCCATCAGTATCTGTATGACTGTTTTAACCATCTCTGATTCACATTCTCTACATGAAAAAAACTGTCGTACAAAATATTTCCGTAACTTTGTTCCCGTTAATCATAGGGTCAAATGTATTGTATCTATTCCGTATGCAACCGTAAAGAAAACATACTGCCCCTTTGGCCATGCCAAACTCAATTTATACAAGCTTTATTCTTTCGTCATGAGATACATGAGTAATTGCAAATACCTGTCCGCAGGTTTTAACTTGCTTGCTTTTTTCTTCCTTTCGGCCATCTTGACCGGATTGCTTCGTGGCCTATTAAGTGATTATCTCTCCTTGCAGCTTATGGGAGTGCGAATAAACTATTTGTGCGGCTTTGCCTCTACTGTTTTCACGATATGGTTTATGATGCGTTTCGTCAACAAACGCCCGTTTTCGGTGATCGGTCTATCGCTACGCAATCATTTTCATTCTTTCGTGTCCGGCATAATGTGGGCCGTAGCAATCTATTCGGGCGGCTTCGCTTTCCTGGCCGTTTCCAATCAAGTCAACATCAATGCCATCCGGTTTGACGGCCGGTCTTTGTTGCTAAGTTTTATCTTCTATCTCGTTGTGGCCGTCAAGGAAGAGATCACCTATAGAGGCTATTGCATTAACGTGCTGACAACATCCATGAACAAGTATGCGGCTGTGGTCATAAGCAGTGCCATATTCGTCTTCTTCCACCGGAACAATGCCGGCATAAGTTACCTGTCGTACTTCAATCTGTTCCTTGTAGGGATTCTTTTCAGTGTGAATTATGTCCATACGCGCAACCTTTCGTTCTCCATAGCTCTCCATTGGTTCTGGAACTGGATTCAAGGACCGGTTCTAGGCTTCGGAGTGAGCGGGAGCCATGACATGCGTTCGCTTTTCCGTCTGGCATATCCCAATGGGGATAACCTCTTGAACGGTGGGACCTTCGGCTTTGAAGCATCGGTCGTCTGCACCGTCTTATGCCTTGTGGGGAGTGCGGCGCTCATCACGCAAGCCTCCTGTCCATCCATATTGCGGAAAGCTTATCATAAGGTTCGTAAACGCCATTTTCGATAATTCGAGAAATTGTTATATTGTTTTCAAAAACGGATATTTGCTGCCAATATGCTTGCGTTTTGCTTATTTTGATTGCTATCACTTTTTGCAAAAATGCTAAAATAGCTTGCTGAGAAGCATTGTCCTTATCAGCAAGAGGCGATACAAGGCTTCTTGAAGGCATTGGATAACCGCAAGTAACGGATTGAATAGCCGTATCCGGCATGTGGAGTAGCTATAATCAACACGTTGGGTAGCTATAAGTAACAGATTGAGTAGCTATAGCCAACGTTTAGAGTTTCCTTTGCCAATGAAATTCGATTTTATTAATGGTTTGATCGCACTTTTATGCCTTTACATTCTCTAGCTACATTCTTCCCGAAGTGCTTTTGACTTTGACTAATCAGGACAATTATATCGTTTTATTTGCCATTAGGAAAGAATTAACAGACATATTGCGGCTTATGTAATTTAGTTCTTTCGTTTCTATGGAAAAGTGGAAATTCCTAATCGCTCTGCAGTGCGTTTTTTTGAATATGAAGAGTTCCGACCGGGAATATCGGTTTCCAGAGGCGATAGAAAAGACAAATAGTCATAATGACAGAAGCTATCGAAGCGTTGCCGGGCATAAGCCATATCCTTAACTTTATGCTGTAAATAGGAGGTTATTCATTTTACAAAAAAAGCGTACCAGAAATTCCGGTACGCTCTCTTTTATAGGATGAAATACTACTAAATTAGTAATTAATTATTGCCAACAGTACGGATCTGACCGTTTGCATACGTTACGGCATCTTCAGCAACTCCATAGCATCCAGATTCGTAAGTTGTTTTCTGGTCACCAGTGAGATAACCTGAATGCAAAATGTAATCGGCTACATAAATATTGGTAGCTTTTATTGCATTTGATCCCAACAATCTCATGGAACTGTCAACAAACAGATCTGTAAGTCCACTAGAGATGTTTGCTGTCACATTAACAGTCTTCCCTTGGAGTGACAAATATGTAGGCACACTAGTCAATTTGATGTTTACGACATCTTGTTGGGCATCTGTAACGCCTTCTGTATTAATGATCAACCAATTAAATTTGTCATTAGTAGGATTATAAGTGTAAGTTTGATCATTTTTGGTCTCATTGATAGTGAATTTGATATAACCAATGTTAGAATCGTCTTTTACAGAAACTTCGTTTTTCCGGTCTGAAAGAATGATTGTTCCCTTATAGCCTGTACCGCTATAATTTCCTGCATTATTGGTGATGTAAGTCACTGCCGCAGAACTAAGATGGTTGATAGTTCCTATATTGGTAATCGAGCCACTTCCTCCCTTCAAAACTGATATTTCGAAGTTATTGTTGATAGTACCCAAATTGGTAACCACGGCTGCAGCGGAAATAATACCGTTGTTGGTTGTCGTGCCAAACAAATTAGTTTCACCAGCGAGTTGTACCGTTTGTGATGATGCTACGATGACTTCTGATCCTGCATTTGAGGTGAATTTGCCAAGTATGACTTTTGGAGAACCGAATTTCACAGTTGCATTTTCTGCATTGATCAACTCCATTGCCAAGGCGTCTGCGGCACTTTCAGTATTTGTTATCTTCAAAGTACCTTCGTTGGCAATATCCGTCATTTTGGCAGAGCCGTCAAATGTTTGGTCGATAGTCCAATCAATGCCAGTCTTTAAGATGACGTTTGCTTTGACAGCAGTTCCTGAAGCATCAACAAATTCAACTTTCTCATTGTTTAGTTTTACTAAAGTAGCTGCTGCGTCAGCCAATACGATTGAATTGCTATTTTTGGCGATATTCAATTTGATCTTGCCACCCCCTGTATTTGTTGCGATAAGCAGATCAAGTGCTTCACCTGTCAATTCAAAACGACCATTTGTGCCATTCAATTCGATTTTCGTAACATCTGTTTTTCCTAATGCTTTGTATACTTTTAGTACATCGATCAATTCACTGGAATTTGTAACGATTGTTCCGTCCATTTCTAGTTTTGTCATGTCGATGGACAAGATACGCTGGAAGCTGGCTCCGGTATTTTCACCTTTGAAATTATCAGAAGTTGTATTCTCTTTCCAAGTACCATTAAGGATCTCAACTAAAGCGGTGTTCAAGTTAGCTTCCGAACCAGCCACATCCGGAGTGCCATCATCATTACGTCTCTTCAAGGGGTTAGTCGCGGCAACTTGACCTGCATCGTAGCTTACCTTTACGCTACCGTAGTTTGTCTGAACTGTAATTGCAGAAGTTGCTCCTGTCAAATCAACATCGGCAACGTGCGGCAACAAAGTCACGCTGGCTACATTATCCTGAACATCCGTAGATGTGATCGTTTGTACTTTAGTAGCACCATCTTCCAATTCGGCTACGTTAACCAAGTGGTCATATCTGTCGACATCAGAATTAGCTACACCACCCTCTTCTGCCAGTTTTGGCTTGGCAGCACCAGGCACAACCTTAACGCTTGTATTAAATTTGTTAGCACCTGCATCGATAGTGATTCCTTGGAACTTGATAGGTGCCACATCCTGGATATTATTGACTAATTCTTTATTTGCGGCATCAATATGTATACGCAGCAATGAACCCACCTTCTTCAACGGGACATCGTAATTACGACCGTAGCCAGCACTGTTGTCAGCAGCAGTACCATCATAAGTTGCGATATCCATAACGTCCGACATGTATGGTTGAACCAATTTGGTTTTTTCATTTTGGCTTACAGGCACCCTTATACTGATATTTCCATCAGTCACATAATTAAAAGCTGTATCGGCCGGATAGACAAGGATTGCCTTACCCGGGTTAACCATGCTTTGTGTCTTGAACACAAGGGCACCGTCTACACCTTCGCCTTTAAAAATTGCATTCTCGCCTACAGCAGTTATCGAGTAATCCGGAGAACCGTTACCCATCGTCATTCCATGGAACATTGAAATAACATCTGTCATGTCAAAGTTCACAACAGAGCCATCGATAGTTGCCCTTGTAAGAGGGTCAACGGCACCATCTCTCGAAACACTGAAAGTGATGGGAGAATAGTTGTTTTTTGGACTTGTCCCGGAAAAATCATCTTCCGTATTGCAGGAAGCCAATGCCAGTCCCGCCAGCACTGGTAATAAATACTTTGTTTTCATACTCATTTTTATTTCTACATTTCTAAATATTAACGTTCGTCATCTTTATCATCTGTGCTGATAGCGAACCCCTTTTCCACTTCTATCTCCACGATTTCCACCTCTGGAGCCACGTAATTCATTTCCATTTCCATACTTACAATAATTTAAAAAGTTAATAATATAAATTGGTTAAATAATGACGCTTTTTGGGGAGGGGAACGCGGGATTCCATCCTCCATACGGGGGGCAAAGTAAGAAATAAATTTTCTAAGTAGATTTGGAGGGGTAGTGGACTTATAATAAAATAGTTACATTTGGGATGAATGGATTTCTGCTACATTAAACAAAAGAAAATTGGTGTATTGAAAACAGAATTGATAAAGATGAATGGTTGTTGTAAAAGGAATCAGTTTTAGTCTTGAATGTTTGATGAAATGAAAAATGATAATAATAATTGATGGAAAAATATGTTATAACTTTATTAAATAGCAAAACATACAACTTGAAGGGAGAGAATTTATGCTTCAGAGATGAGAAGTGTTTATTAGTTTTTTGTGTATATGTGATATTCGCTCTGATTTTATCCGTATCTTTGCGCACTCAAAATAAAGAGAACAGTGAATTTAATAATTGATATAGGAAATACAATAGCTAAAGTAGCACTTTTTGATGGTGCAACAATGGTGAATGTTATTTATGATTCCAATCAATCTTTGGATTGTCTGATAGATATTTGTGACGAGTATCCAATTGATTATGGTATTGTGGCTACTGTTATTGATCTTAATGAATGCGTTTCCGAACGTTTAAGTAAACTCCCTATACCAGTGCTTTATTTGGGTAAAGACACCTTGCTACCTGTAGCCAATTTATACGAAACACCTGAAACATTGGGTTATGATCGGATGGCTGCGGTAGTGGCTGCAAATGAACAATATCCAGGAAGAGATATTTTAGTAATAGATGCCGGAACATGTATAACATACGAATTTATCGATTCTAAAGGGCAATATCATGGAGGAAATATTTCTCCAGGTTTACAGATGCGCTTTAAGGCACTTCACCAATTTACGGGGAGGCTACCATTGGTAACTCCCAAGGGGAGAAAATTGTCGTTGGGTAAAGATACTGATACTGCAATACGTGCAGGCGTATGGAAAGGAATTGAATATGAAATAGCTGGTTATATTACGGCTATGAAACATAAATATCCTGAACTTTTGGTTTTTTTAACTGGCGGAGATGATTTTTCTTTTGATACAAACGTAAAAAGTGTCATCTTTGCAGATAGATTTTTAGTGTTGAAAGGATTAAATAGAATTTTAAACTATAATAATGGTAGGATTTAAACAGACACTTTGTGCGCTTTTGCTAATGGCTTTTGCAGGAGTGGCAATCGCTCAAAACAATACAAACTCTCCCTATACACGATATGGCTACGGTGAATTGGCTAATCAAAATTTTGGAAATAGTAGAGCTATGGGAGGGATTGCCTTTGGATTGCGCGATGGTTTACAAATTAATCCGTTAAATCCTGCTTCATATACAGCTATTGATTCTTTGACGTTCTTATTTGAAGGAGGTGCCAGTCTGCAAAACACAAATATTGATGGTGGAACGCAGAAGTTGAATGTGAAAAATTCAAGTTTCGATTATTTGGCAATGCAATTTCGATTGCATAAGAGATTGGCTATGACAGTGGGATTATTACCATTTTCAAATGTTGGTTATAAAGTAGCTCAAGCATATACTGAAACTGCTACAAGTCCAGCATATACAAAACAAGTTGAGGGTGATGGAGGTTTACACCAAGTCTTCGGTGGTTTGGGCTTTAAAGTATTAAATAATTTATCTATAGGTGCTAACGTTTCCTTTTTGTGGGGGGATATAACACGTAATCTTCGAATGATATATCCAGGCTATAAACCGGGAATTTCTGATTATATTGAAACTCCGTCGTATGTGGAAACGTCATCTTTTTCAATAAGAGATTATAAATTGGACTTTGGAATACAATATACTCAACCGATCGGGAAAAAACATTCTGTAACATTGGGAGCTGTATTTTCTCCAAAACATAATTTGAATAATGATGCCTATGTACAGACAACAACTAGCGTTATTGTGACAAAAGATACAATTGCTACTTTTGGTCTTCCAAACACATTTGGAGCCGGTTTGACCTATAAATATGATGATCGTTTGACGGTAGGTGTGGATTACAGTTTGCAAAAGTGGGGAGATGTTACTTACTTGAACAAGAAAAATGCTTTTTGTGATCGTACAAAGATTTCGGTAGGAGCTGAATACTTACCGACAACCATGGGACGAAATTATTTTGGACATGTGAAATACCGCTTAGGTGGATATTATACGACTCCTTATTATAAAACAGAAGCTGGTGAGAGAGCTTCCCGAGAATACGGAGTGACAGCTGGGTTTGGCTTCCCTGTCCCTCGTTCGCGTTCAATTATTAGTGTAACTGCTCAGTATACCCATGTGGAAGGGTTACAAGCAGGTATGCTGAATGAAAATATATTAAAGTTAAGTATAGGAATTACGTTTAATGAGCGTTGGTTCTTCAAACGTAAAGTAGATTAATCGAAAAAGAATAGACAATAAATAAACAACTAAAATTTAGATACAATGAAAATTAAAACGCTTGTGGCTGTGTTGTTCCTTTCAGCAGGTGCAACCTCTGTGGCGGCGCAGAACGACAGTATCTGCAATCCTAACAGTAGTGTATCACATGAAGCTGTAAAAGTAGGTAATTTTAAAGATGCCTACGCGCCGTGGAAAATTGTGTTGGAAACTTGCCCTACTCTCCGTTATTATACATTTAAGGATGGATTCTTGATTTTGGAGGGATTGATGGATGGTATTAAGGATCGGAATAATCCAGAATATAAAAAGTATTTTGATGAATTGATGCATGTACATGATGTACGGATACAGTACATACCTGAATTCCAAAAGAAAATGAAAGGTGTGCCTTCTGTAGAAAAAGCACTGGGAGAGAAGGCGCTTGATTATCTTCAGTATGCTCCATCTGTAGATGTCAACTTAGCTTATAAATGGTTGAAGGAATCTGTTGATGCTGAAAAATCGAATTCATCGCCTAATATTATCCATTTTTTCTTGGATGTATCTTTGAAAAAATTGCAGGGTGATGAATCTCATAAAGAACAATTTATTAAGGATTATCTGGATGATATAAAATATACGGATGAGGCTATTGCCAATGAAAGTAATGAAAAAATGAAAGCTGCATTGCAAGGTGTTAGAGGTAATCTGGATGGAATGTTCATAAATAGCGGAGCGGCAACTTGTGAATCTTTGCAGAACATTTATGCTCCGAAGGTACAGCAAAATCAGACTAATCTTGAAGCTTTGAAAGAAATCATCAAAGTGATGGCGATGATGGGATGTAAAGAAAGCGATGCTTATTTGGATGCATCTTATTATGCTTACAAACTGGAACCAAGTGCTGATGCTGCAGTCGGTTGTGCTGCAATGGCATATAAAAAAGGAGATATGGATGGTGCTGTTAAATTCTTTGATGAAGCTTTAACGTTAGAAACCGATAATGCCAAGAAAGCAGATATTGCATACAAGGCTGCGGCTGTATTAGCATCTGCCAAAAAGATTTCTCAAGCAAGAAGCTATGCACAGAAAGCTATCAGCTTTAATGAAAATTTTGGCGCACCTTATATTTTGATTGCTCAGCTGTATGCAGGTAATCCGAAATGGACAGATGAAGCTGTTTTGAACAAATGTACATTTTTTGCTGCTATAGACAAGTTGCAAAGCTAAAGCTGTTGATCCGAGTGTAGCCGAAGAAGCTAATAAGCTTATCGGTCAATATTCTGCATATACTCCTGAGGCGAAAGATCTCTTTATGCTTGGTTATAAAGCGGGCGATCGTATCACTATTGGCGGGTGGATCGGAGAGACTACAACGATCAGATAATATATGTTACATTCACGTAACTACTTTTTTAATAAAGGCTTGAGCATAACAATTTTCCTTGGGATAATTGTTATGCTTCTTTTATTTTCTTCTTGTGGAGGAAAAAAGAAAGATATGGGCGAAGCAATCACTGAACGTGATTCTTTACCTATGATGGAGACGGATGGAGTGGTTACTTATATCTCAGACTCAGGAGTAACACGTTATAAGGTTGATACGGAAGAATGGCTTGTTTTTGACAGAAAGAAGCCATCCTACTGGGCTTTTGAAAAGGGAGTTTATCTTGAACAATTTGATTCGTTAATGAATGTAGATGCAAGTATCAAAGCTGATACTGCATACTATTTTGATAAACAGAAATTGTGGAAGTTGATCGGTCATGTTGATATAAAGAACAGGAAGGGAGAACGGTTTAACACGGAGCTTCTTTATTGGAATCAGGCCACAGAAAAGGTGTATTCAGATCGATTTATACGAATAGAACAACCTGACCGGATTATAACTGGACATGGCTTTGATTCCAATCAGCAAATGACGATTTATGAAATAAAAAATATTGAAGGGATTTTTTATGTGGATGAAGATGAACAAAAAGCATCGACGGATTCAGTAAGTTGACTATGAATATTATCATTTACCTTTTGATAACTATGGCTTTCTCGGCCTTCTTTTCGGGGATGGAAATCGCTTTTGTCTCGGTCGACAAGCTTCGTTTTGAGCTTGAGCGGAAAGAGGGACTTTCGTCTCGTATTCTTTCTATATTTTTCAGGAATCCGAATGATTTTATTTCTACAATGTTGGTTGGAAATAACATTGCATTGGTTATTTATGGTATATTAATGGCACAGATAATCGGTGATAATTTGTTGGCTGGATTTATAACAAATCATTTTTTGATGGTATTAGTGCAGACTATTATTTCGACACTGATTATTCTAGTAACAGGTGAATTTCTGCCCAAAACGCTATTCAAAATTAACCCTAATCTGATGTTAAATGTTTGTGCTATTCCATTATTTCTCTGTTATATTATTCTCTATCCTATTTCAAAATTGTCTTCGGGGTTATCGTACCTCTTTCTGCGCTTGTTTGGAATGAAGATAAACAAAGAAGCTTCGGCAAAGGCTTTCGGTAAAGTTGATTTGGATTATTTTGTTCAGTCGGGAATTGATAATGCGAATGATAGTGAGGAATTGGATACGGAGGTGAAAATTTTCCAGAATGCACTAGACTTTTCAACTATAAAAATACGAGATTGTATTGTTCCACGCACTGAAGTCGTGGCAGTTGATTTGCAAACATCTCTAGAAGATTTGAAAAGTCGTTTTGTTGAATCCGGTATTTCAAAAATAATCGTTTATGATGGAAATATAGATAATGTAGTAGGGTATATCCATTCATCGGAAATGTTTCGGAATCCTAAGGACTGGCGGAATAATGTCAAGGATGTACCGATTGTTCCGGAAACAATGGCGGCGCATAAGTTAATGAAATTGTTTATGCAGCAGAAGAAGACAATTGCCGTTGTTGTAGATGAGTTTGGAGGAACATCCGGTATTGTATCTTTGGAGGATCTTGTAGAAGAAATTTTTGGTGATATTGAAGATGAACACGACAATACATCCTATATATGTAAACAGTTAGGAGAAGGGGAGTATGTGCTTTCTGCACGTTTGGAAATAGAGAAAGTGAATGAGACGTTTGGACTTGAATTACCTGAATCGGATGATTATTTAACGGTAGGAGGTATGATTCTAAATCAATATCAAAGCTTTCCCAAGTTGCATGAAGTCATCTCTATTGGGCGTTATCAGTTTAAGATTATAAAGGTAACACCGACAAAAATTGAACTTGTGCGGCTGAAAGTGATGGAATAATGGTTTATATTCCTATTTTTTTTGATAATAAATAGATGGGTATTAGCATTTTTTGTATCTTCGTGCGCTAAAACAACTAAGATGGCAACATTACAAAACATTAGATCGAAAGGACCTTTATTGGTGATTGTTATTGGTTTGGCGCTGTTTGCTTTTATTGCGGGTGACGCATGGAAAGTACTTCAGCCACACCAATCACACGACGTGGGTGAAGTGAACGGGGACGCACTTTCCGCTACTGAATATCAGGCAATGGTAGAAGAGTTTACAGACGTTATGAAGTTCTCGAGAAGAGTAAACTCTTTGACGGATGAGCAAACTAATCAGGTGAAAGACGAAGTATGGCGTACTTTTGTAAATAATAAACTGCTTGAAAAAGAAGCTAAAAAACTAGGATTAACCGTGTCGAAAACTGAAATTCAATCAATCATTGATGCCGGTGTTCATCCTTTGTTGCAGCAAACTCCTTTTGTGAATCAACAAACCGGAGCTTTTGATAAAGATATGTTGAAGAAGTTCCTTGTGGACTATTCTAAGTTGGATAGAAAACAGATTCCTGCTCAATATTTGGAAGAATATGATGCTACGTATAAGTTTTGGTCATATATGGAGAAAACTTTGATTCAAAGTCGTCTTGCTGAAAAATACCAGGCATTAATCTCTAAATCTCTTTTCTCTAATCCGGTTGAAGCACAAGATGCGTTTGATGCACGTGTAAATCAGATGGATTTGATGCTTGCAGCAGTTCCTTATTCTTCCATTGTTGATTCGACAATCGTTGTGAAGGAGTCTGAGTTGAAGGAACTGTATGATAAGAAAAAAGAACAGTTCAGACAATATGTAGAAACTCGTGATATCAAATATATTGATGTTCAGGTTACGGCTAGTCCTGAAGATAGAGCTGCAATAGAAAAAGAAGTTGGTGAATATGCTGAACAATTAGCAGGAGCAGAAAATGATTATACTTCTTTCATTCGTTCTAGTGGATCTGAACAACCTTATACTGATTTATATTATAATAAGACAGCCTTTCCTAGGGATGTTGTAGCACGTTTAGACTCTGCTGTTGTAGGCAAAGTATACGGTCCTTATTATAATAGTGCGGATAATACTATAAATTCGTTCAAAGTGATTGCAAAAACTGCGGCAGCAGACTCTATTCAGTATAGCCAGATTCAAGTTGTTACTGAAGATGCAGCCAAAACAAGAACTTTAGCAGATAGTATTTATAATGCGATTAAGGGTGGTGCTGATTTTACCGAGCTTGCAAAGAGATATAATCAAACTGGAGAATCCAACTGGATTTCTTCTGCAAATTATGAAAAAGCTCAACTTGACGGTGACAACTTGAAATATATTTCTGCTATTAATAATCTTGGAGTTAATGAGACTGCTAATGTCGCTTTAGGTCAAGCAAATATTATATTGAAAGTAACAGATAAAAAGGCTGTTAAAGATAAATATAAAGTAGCAGTTATTAAACGTACTGTAGATTTTAGTAAAGAAACTTATAATAAAGCTTATAATGAATTTAGCCAGTTTATTGCTGCTAATCCTACCATGGATAAAGTAGTAGCTAATGCTGAAGAAGCTGGTTATAGATTACTTGACAGAAATGACCTTTATAGTTCTGAGCATGGAATCGCTGGAATTAGAGGAACGAAAGATGCTTTAAAATGGGCTTTCTCTGCTAAACCAGGTGACGTTTCAGGATTGTATGAATGTGGAGAGAGTGACAGGATGTTAGTGGTGACATTAGTAGGTGTTACTCCTGAAGGTTATCGTTCTTTGAAACAAGTTCAAGATCAATTGAGAGCTGAAATTATAAAGGATAAGAAGGCTGAAAAGATCATGGAAAATATGAAAGCTGCCAATGCAACTTCTTTCGATCAGTACAAGGCTATTGCAAACGTTGTTACTGATTCTATCAAACATGTTACTTTTGCGGCTCCTGCATATGTACCGGCTTTGCGGAGTAGCGAACCTTTGATTGGTGCCTATGCTTCAGTAGCGGAATTGAACAAATTGAGCGCCCCTATTAAGGGAAATGCAGGCGTATTTGTTTTACAATTATATGCTAAAGATAAATTGAATGAGACATTCGACGTAAAATCGGAAGAAGCTACATTGGAAAATATGCATGCTCGTATGGCTGGTCGTGTCATGAATGATCTTTATTTGAAGGGAGAAGTGAAAGATACCCGTTATCTGTTCTTCTAAAAAAAACTGAAAAGAAGCTTACGGGCTATAAGTTACAAACTATAAGTTATGCGTTTTACGATGCGATTTCTTGTAGTTTGCAACTTATAGCCCGTAACTTTTTCTTTTTTACTGTTCTGAAATCAAGTTTAATTCCTTACATTTGCATGAATAAACGTTGAATTGTACAGAATATGTCTAAATATCCCCTTTTAGGAATGACTCTTGCTGAATTGCAATCAGTAGTAAAATCACTAGGAATGCCTCGGTTTGCTGCAAAGCAGATCGCAGCATGGTTATACGATAAGAAGGTAAGCTCTATTGATGAAATGACCAATCTTTCGCTTAACAACCGTGAGGCATTGAAGGCCGAATATGAAGTGGGAGGAGAAGCTCCGGTCGATGCCATGTGTTCAGTAGATGGAACAATTAAATATCTTTATAGGGTAGGAGAAAATATTTTTGTGGAAGCTGTATATATTCCCGATGATGATCGAGCAACACTTTGTGTATCTTCCCAAGTCGGATGCAAGATGAATTGTAAGTTTTGTATGACTGGAAAGCAAGGTTTTACTACTAATCTGACCGCAAATCAAATTCTGAATCAAATCAATTCTTTACCCGAAAGAGATAAGTTGACTAATGTCGTACTGATGGGCATGGGAGAACCGTTGGATAACTTGGATGAAGTCTTGAAAACGTTAGAAATCCTCACGTCTTCTTACGGATACGGATGGAGCCCTAAAAGGATTACACTGTCTTCTATTGGGTTACGGAAAGGATTGCAGCGTTTTATTGAGGAAAGTGATTGTCATTTAGCCATTAGTTTGCATTCGCCATTTCCTTCTCAGCGATCTGAATTGATGCCTGCTGAACGAGCTTTTTCTATAACTGAGATTGTTGATCTGTTAAAGAATTATGATTTTAGCAAACAACGCAGACTTTCATTTGAATATATTGTTTTTAGGGATGTTAATGATTCATTGATTTACGCTAAAGAGCTTGTGAAATTGCTACGGGGAGTTGATTGTCGAGTGAATTTGATACGTTTTCATGCTATTCCGGGAGTTGATTTGAAAGGAGCTGATATGGAAACAATGACCACTTTTCGAGATTATCTCACATCGCATGGTGTATTTACAACTATACGCGCTTCACGTGGTGAAGATATATTTGCAGCTTGTGGCATGTTATCTACTTCAAAACAGGGAGAGAATAACAAGAATTAATATAAATTATTAACTAATCGGATGATAATATACGAACATGTCGTAGTTTTGTAAAAACATTAAATAAGAATCAGTATGAAAAAGTATCTGTTTTACCTCAGTATGGCTCTTGTAGCATTGACTTTTTCTTCTTGTAATGGCAAGAAGGGTGTATTTACTCCGACCTCCAGTGGTCGTGCCTATGAGATTCTTGTCGTAGTAGATAATACCTTGTGGGAGAGTCCTGCGGGCAGAGCCTTGTATGACGTATTAGATACGGATGTGCCAGGATTACCTCAGTCTGAACGTTCTTTTAGGATTATGTATACTTCCCCAAAAGATTATGATTCAACATTGAAATTAATACGAAATATTATAATTGTAGATGTTCGTGATATTTATACAAAACCGGCATTTAAATATGCTAAGGATGTATATGCGGCTCCTCAGCTTATCCTAACTATCCAAGCCCCCAATAATGAAGAGTTCGAAAAGTTTGTAGAGGAAAATAAGCAGCAAATAATTGATTTCTTTACACGTGCTGAAATGAATCGTCAGATAAGTGTGCTTAAAAATAAGCATAGTGATTATATTTCTACGAAAGTGGGTAGCAAATTTGATTCGGATATTTGGCTTCCGGGTGAATTGACTTCTACTAAGGAAGGAGATGATTTTTTCTGGGCTTCTACAAATACGGCAACTGGTGATCAAAATTTTGTGATATACTCTTATCCATATACTGATAAAGATACTTTTACTAAAGAATACTTTATCCATAAGCGTGATTCGGTTATGAAAGCCAATATTCCGGGTGCGAAAGAGGGAATGTATATGACTACTGATTCATTGACAGTGGATGTACGTCCTATTGATGTACATGGTGATTATACGATGGAAGCTAGAGGTCTGTGGCGTATGAAAGGTGATTTTATGGGTGGCCCGTTTGTCTCTCATACTCGTTTGGACAAGGCTAACCAACGTATAATAACAGCTGAAGTATTTATATATTCTCCTGATAAATTAAAACGAAACCTAATGCGCATGTTGGAAGCGTCGTTATACACACTTAAACTTCCTAATGAAAAAACTCAAGGAGAAGTTCCGATGGGCGTTACTAGGGAAGAACAACCTAATAAAAAATAAAGACACACATGGAAGATAATAAAATAAGGATTGGCATTACACAGGGAGATATTAACGGTGTAGGGTACGAAGTGATTCTGAAGACTTTTGCCGATCCTGTAATGTTGGAGTTGTGTACTCCAATTATTTACGGCTCACCGAAGGTGGCTGCTTATCATCGTAAATCTTTGGATTTACCTACTAATTTTAGCATTGTTAATTCGGCATCTGAAGCGGTGAATAATCGCCTTAGTGTAGTAAACTGCACTGATGATGAAGTAAAGGTGGAGTTTTCTAAACCAGATCCGGAAGCTGGTAAAGCTGCTCTTGGTGCATTAGAGAAGGCTATTGAAGAATTTAGGGAAGGGCTGATAGATGTTATTGTAACGGCACCGATCAATAAGCATACCATTCAGTCTGAGGGATTTGCATTTCCCGGACATACCGAATATATTGAAGAAAGATTGGGAGATGGTCATAAGTCGCTGATGATCCTAATGAAAGAGGATTTCCGGGTGGCTCTTGTGACAGGACATATTCCCGTTCGAGAGATTGCTTCATCCATAACGAAAGAACTTATTCAGGAAAAAATAGCTATTTTCCATCGATCATTGAAACAAGATTTCGGTATAGGCGCTCCTCGTATCGCTGTTCTTGCATTGAATCCACATGGAGGAGATGAAGGGTTGTTAGGTACCGAGGAGCAAGAAATGATTATCCCGGCTATTCAGGAAATGGCTGCTAAAGGTATACTTTGTTATGGTCCTTATCCGGCTGACGGTTTTATGGGATCGGGGAATTTTAGACATTTTGATGGAGTATTAGCAATGTATCATGATCAGGGATTAGCACCTTTCAAAGCTTTAGCTATGGACGAAGGAGTGAATTATACGGCAGGGCTTCCGGTAGTACGTACTTCACCAGCCCATGGAACGGCTTACGATATAGCCGGTCAAGGAATTGCTTGTGAAGATTCATTCCGTCAAGCGATTTATGTGGCTATTGATGTATTTCGCAATCGACAGTTTGATAAGGCGGCACATGTTAATCCGTTAAGGAAACAATATTACGAAAAGCGAGATGATAGTGACAAGTTAAAGCTTGATACTGTAGATGATGATATGTAAATAAAAAAGTGAAGGGATTTATTATACAGTTATGACCAAAGCGGAAATTCAACAAGTTAAACTTAGGTTCGGTATTATTGGTAATACTGAAGCTTTGTCGCGCGCCATTGATATAGCTATTCAGGTTGCTCCTACCGACTTATCTGTTTTGATAACAGGAGAAAGTGGAGTAGGAAAGGAGAGCTTTCCGCAGATTATCCATCAGTATAGCCGTCGGAAGCACGGGCAATACATTGCTGTAAACTGTGGTGCTATTCCTGAGGGAACAATTGATTCAGAACTTTTCGGACATGAAAAAGGTGCTTTTACGGGAGCCATTGGTGAGCGTAAAGGATACTTTGGCGAAGCGGACGGTGGCACGATCTTCTTGGATGAAGTTGGTGAATTGCCTCTGCCTACCCAAGCGCGTCTGCTTCGTGTGCTTGAAAGTGGAGAATTTATTAAGGTAGGTTCATCTAAAGTTCAAAAGACAGATGTCCGGATTGTGGCTGCTACTAACGTGAACTTGACTCAAGCTATTGCAGACGGACGTTTTCGGGAAGACTTGTATTATCGTTTGAATACGGTTCCTATTCAAATACCACCATTGCGTGAACGAGGTGATGATGTATTATTACTTTTTCGTAAGTTTGCCGGAGATTTTGCTGAGAAATACCGTATGCCTGCCATTCAGTTGACGGAAGATGCCAAAAAGGAATTGCTCGCTTACTCATGGCCGGGAAATGTACGGCAGTTGAAGAATATCACCGAACAGATATCGATTATAGAGACAAACAGGGAGATAAATGCGGCCATTTTGCAATCTTATCTTCCGGTTCAGAATGTACAAAGGCTTCCTGCATTGTTTGGAGTTAAAGAGAACAAAGGTTTTGAAAGTGAACGTGAAATTCTATATTCTGTTTTATTTGATATGCGCCAAGAGGTATCTGAGCTGAAAAAGATGGTTCATAATTTGATGGCAGAAAAAGGGAATATGCCTATTGTTGCACAAGCTCCTCCAACGACAATGCCGACTATTATCCATTCGGTAAAAGCTCCTTGTCCTGAGGATGATGATATTCAAGACACTGAAGAATATGTTGAAGAATCTCTTTCACTTGATGAGGTGGAAAAAGAAATGATACGCAAGGCCTTGGAAAAGCATCATGGAAAGAGAAAAAGCGCTGCGCAGGATTTGAATATTTCCGAGCGCACCCTTTACAGAAAATTAAAAGAATATGGTTTGGACTAAAAAAATAGTGCAATGGAGTCTATTACTGATGTTACCGGTAATAGTCTTGTCATGCAGTGTCTCTTATAAATTTAATGGATCATCTATCAATTACGATAAGGTGAAAACGATTTCAATTGCCGATTTTCCAATTAAGTCAGCTTACGTATACCAACCTTTGGCTATTAAGTTCAATGATGACTTGAAGGATATTTTTACACGTCAGACACGTTTGCAATTAGTAAGGTCGGCTAATGCCGATTTACAGATAGAAGGGGAAATTACCGGTATCAACACCTATAACGAAGCTGTATCGGCTGATGGATTTTCTTCAAAGGTAAAAGTAGTGGTCACAGTTAATGTGCGTTTTGTGAATAATACCAATCATGAAGAAGATTTTGAACAACAATTTTCAGCTTTTCGTTCCGATCTTGATCCGAGTTCCTTATTGCCGAATATACCGGATGCAACAATTGCTGAAATAACGAAAGAGATAAGCGAACAAATATTTAATGCGACTGTAGCAAATTGGTAATCTGAATGACTTCTGCTAACCTTTTGAAATGGATTCAACACCCTGAAGTGCTGAATAAGGAAACGTTGTATGAGCTTCGGATGATGCTCACACGTTATCCCTATTTTCAGTCACTCCGTCTATTGTATCTAAAGAATTTATATTTGTTACATGATATTTCTTTTGGGGCTGAATTGCGAAAAGCTATTTTGTATGTTGCAGATCGTCGTACTCTATTCTATTTGATAGAGGGGGATAAATATGCGTTGCAGTCGCATAAGAAGAAAGCAGTGGCAGATGAAATACCTGAACCGGGATTAAATTTAGATCGAACATTGACATTGATCGATGCTTTTCTAGCTACTGTGCCCGAAGAAGTAACTTCTCAAACAAGCTTGGATTATACAACAGATTATACCGCATACTTGTTGCAAGAGCCTGATGTCTCGATTTCTGTAGAGGAACAAGCTGATACTCCAAAATTGCAAGGATTTGAATTGATTGATGATTTTATTGAGAAAAGCGAAGCAGATGCAGGATTGAAGTTGCCACCACTACCCGAGCAATCTTTTGTTGCAAGAGATATTTCAGAGATTGAATCAGGAACTTCTGATTCCGTTGAGATGCATTCTGAAGTAGATGAAGACGATAGCTGCTTTACTGAAACATTAGCTAAAATCTACGTTAAACAGCGAAGATATTCGAAAGCTCTTGAAATTATTAAAAAATTAAGTTTGAAATATCCAAAAAAAAATGCTTACTTTGCAGACCAAATCCGATTCTTGGAGAAATTGATTATTAACGCTAAATCAAAATAACAAAAAATGTTGTACTTAGTATTCGTTATCTTAATGGTTATTGCAGCCATATTGATGTGCTTTATTGTACTGATTCAGAACTCTAAGGGAGGAGGTCTTGCATCAGGTTTCTCATCATCAAATGCAATTATGGGTGTTCGCAAAACTACTGATTTTTTAGAGAAAGCTACTTGGGGATTAGCTGCATTTATGGTTGTAATGAGTATTTTTACAGCTTATGCTGTTCCGACCAAATCTTCCGGTACACAAGATGTGATTCTGGAGCAAGCTCAACAAGAAGAAAAAACAAATCCGTATAATATGCCTGCCGGAACAGCTGCCCCTGCTACGGAAGCACCTGCTCAGGCACCTGCAACAGAGGCTCCAGCTTCTGAAGCTCCGGCAGAAACTCCTGCTGCTAACTAACAGCTAATAAAGTTTCCAATCGTAAGCGAAGCCATGGATTTCGATCGAAATCCATGGCTTCGCTTATTTTTTCCAAAATCTATTCCCTTTTTATTAGGGCTACAATTTATTATTAGTTACTTTTGTGCTTTCTGTAATTTAGTTTATTATTAACTTATATTTTATACAATGACGAATACGAATAAGATTCAGCAGACATTGCGTGATTCAAAAGCTGCTCGTTGGGGCGCATTGGTACTATTGGCATCAGCCATGTTTTTCGGTTATATCTTCATGGATATCCTTTCTCCTTTGCAAGAGTTGTTGCAAATTCAGAGAGAATGGGATCCTGCTGCTTATGGTCGTTATGCAGGTTCGGAGACATTTTTAAATGTTTTTGTTTTCTTTCTTATCTTTGCTGGTATTATTTTGGATAAGATGGGGGTGCGGTTTACGGCTATCCTGTCCGGATCGGTGATGTTTTTGGGTGCTGCTGTGAATTATTATGCTGTATCTGATGCTTTTGTTGGTAGTTCTGCCGAAACTTTTATGAATAACTTCATGAATTTGCCGTTGTCCTGGTGGAACATAACTCCTTTCTTTGACGGTATGCCTGCTTCTGCCAAAATGTCGGCTATCGGTTTCATGTTTTTTGGGTGTGGTGTTGAAATGGCTGGAATCACGGTTTCACGTGGTATCGTCAAATGGTTTAAAGGAAAAGAGATGGCTTTGGCAATGGGCGTTGAAATGGCAATTGCCCGTATTGGCGTGGCGGTAGTTGTCTTGGGTTCACCGGTATTGGCATCTATCGATCCGGTTAGCGTATCCCGTCCCGTAGCCGTTGCAGTTCTTTTATTATTGATAGGATTGATTTCTTTCATTTGTTATGCCTTTATGGATAAAAAACTGGAAAAACAGTTGGGAGAGAATGATGAGGAAAAGGATGATCCGTTTAAGGTAAGCGATTTAGGTAAGATATTTTCTTCTAAAGTATTCTGGTTAGTGGCACTTTTGTGCGTACTTTATTATTCTGCTATTTTCCCTTTCCAGAAATATGCTATTAATATGTTGCAATGTAATCTGAGCTTTTCGGCAGAACAAGCTGGTTGGATTTTCTTTGTGTTCCCCTTGGGAGCAGCAGCCATCACTCCGTTCCTCGGTAATTTCCTTGACAAAAAAGGAAAAGGTGCTACGATGTTGATTTTAGGTGCTGTTTTGATGATTGTCTGTCATTTGTCGTTCGCTTTATTATTACCTGCTACGCAGTCCGTATTAGTTGCTTATTTGGGAATTGTTCTTTTGGGTATTTCGTTCTCCCTTGTACCTGCTGCCTTGTGGCCTTCTGTCCCTAAACTGGTGGATAGCCGTTTATTGGGATCGGCTTATGCGGTTATTTTCTGGATACAAAATATTGGTTTATACGCTTTCCCGATGATCATTGGTTCTGTAATTCAGTCTTCAAATCCGGGTGTAACCAATCCTTTGGAATATAACTATACCGTTCCGATGCTTGTCTTTGCTTCATTGGGCGTTTTTGCTCTGATCTTGGGATTTATGTTGAAGGCTGAAGATAAGAAGAAAGGTTACGGTCTTGAATTGCCTAATATTAAGGAATAAAGAATGGGTTCGAAAGAGAAAATAAATCTTTTGGATACAATCCCTTTCCATAATCCGGCTATTACAACTGGGAGAGAGAACGATGGCACTATAGTCATCGCTCTCCCTCGGTTCAAGAAAAAATGGATGCAACGATTTTTATTGCCTAAAGGAATGTCGCCTGATATACATGTCCGCTTGGAGGAACATGGGTCTGCTGTTTGGGAACAGATTGACGGGCGGTCTACGGTCAGGGAAATTATAGAAAGACTCGCAGATCACTTCAATCATGAAGAGAACTACGAGTCTCGTATCCTTACTTATTTTATCCGGTTGCAAAAGGACGGATTAATCAAATTGGCCGTCAGCGAATGAAAAGTGCCCATAAGATAACGGCACATACTATAAAAACACCAATGACGATCAGGGTACCATATACAAAATAGCGATTATCAGCTTCTTTCTTTTCTTCCGTTTGGCGGATGATACGCCCCATTTCCTCCGGTGTGGTATCGGGAAGTGGAAAAGGTTCTCCTGCTTGGGCATGTTTCATCTTCTCTTTGGTTCGTTCCCGTCTCAGCTTGGAGGCTGTTCGACCCTCCTCCAACCGTCGAATCATGTCAAGCATATGTCCTTCACCACCCATCTTTAATGTTTGTTTAAAAAACTAATTATTATTTGGTCTCTTCACGCTCTACTTTCACCAATCCGCCTGTAGTCGGATTGAACAGAACTTTGGTTACAGTGTTCTTATTGAACATTACCGGAGCCAAGTATTCTACCGTGCCGAATTGAGTGACAGGTACCTCCTCTTCAAACAAGGTGTTTTTACCTTCCCTCAAAACTATTAAAGCTTTTCCCGGCACATTATATGCGATGCCTTCTACCTTCTTTTTACCATCGTCCTGAGGAATATTGATTGTTTTGAGATCTTTCAAACTGATGTACACTGGTTCGCCTGCCAAGTCATTGTTAGCTACGATGCCTAGTTTTTTGGAAAAGCGGAATGCCACTTCGTTATTGATCTCTTTATTAGGAGTTAGGCGGATGGTATATGTTTTTTCTTCTTTGTTGCGAACGCCTGAAAACATTTCTGTCATGGCGCGTTCCTGTTCTTCAAGGTTGTCGAGCATCAGTTTGAGTTGCGCACCGTCTTTAGGCATAAAATCGGCCTGCCCTCGTACGAGTGCGTTTTTACTTTCACGAATGCTATAAATCTCTTTTGCGACCAGTTCTGCCATTTTTGCCGTAGAGTTAGCCATCAGAATTTCTTCTGTCAAATAGTCGCGTGGGTTGGAACTCTTTTTCAAAGCAGGTACGACCGGTGTGGCAGGAATCGATTTCTTGTTGTCCAATGGCATATTAATGGATTTGATGATGCCGTCTTCTGTCAATTCTACTAATGGAGCCACGGTTTTATCCTTCATCTTTACGAAATAGACGTTTTCACTATCGGGTATGCCGACAGGACGAGCCTTTACACTCACTAATTCCCAATATTCTTCGGGATCGGATGATACATTGCTTAGGCGTAAATAGCGATCGGCATATTTACTGAACTCACCCGGAGTAAAATTTACTTTATTGACTTTAACTTCAACCTCTATCTGTGTTTTAGGGAGTGCATAGGTCACTCCATAGTCTTTTCCGCGCATAACACCCGCTACGACTTCTGTCTGTGCGAAGCCTATGACTGTGGCGCTTAATAATCCTGCTGTTATAATAAGTCTTTTCATACTTGCTCTCTGTTTTTAACTGATTTCTGAAAACAAAGTTAATGAAGTTATTCGGAAATCCATAAGTTCTTAACCTTTATTCGCTTACAGCCCTCCAGGCAGTAGGAAGATTGTTGATAATATCTCCAGCCATCAAGCTGATAACTCCTGTTTTTTTTCGGGCGAAGTCACCTGCCAGTCCGTGGACAAACGTTCCTATCTTGGCTGCTTCATCTGCAGCATATCCTTGGGCAAGGAGTGCCAGAATGATACCGGTTAATACATCACCGCTTCCGGCTGTGGCCATACCCGGATTTCCTGTGGGATTAAAAAAACATTTCCCATTAGGCGTGATGATGGCAGAATTGGCACCTTTCAACACAATATGCACTTTGGCCGTATGGGCAAGTTCAATGGCCTTGGTAAGACGTTCGTAGGAGTCTTGGCATTTGCCCACGAGACGTTCCAATTCTTTTGGATGGGGGGTGAGAATGGAGCCTTTCGGAAGATTGTTCAGTGCGTGACGGTGGTTGGCAAGTATGTTCAAGGCATCCGCATCTACTACTAAAGGTGTCTGGCAGCTACTTAATTGTTCCAGAAGTGCAGCTTCTGTTTCTTCGCTTCGACCCAATCCCGGTCCGATACCTATTGCTTGGTAATCGTCTGCATCGGTAGGCACCGCAAAGCAGATCTCACTGACATCCTGTTCTACAATAGCCTCCGGTATAGCGGTTTGCAAGATATCATTGTTACAGATGGGGGCATGTACGGTCAGTAGTCCTACGCCCGACCGTAGACAGGCTCGTGCAGCTAATACGGAGGCTCCTGCCATGCCGCGTGAACCAGCGATTAGCAGTGCATGTCCGAAGCTGCCTTTGTGTGCAAACTTATTGCGTGGCTTGATGAGCGAACGGATATCTTCTGCTTCCAGCATTTCGTAGTTGGTATCTAGTTCTTCAATGCCTTCCTGGCTCAGGTTGATGTCGAGTAAATCCCATTCTCCTATAAATTCTGCGTTTTCGGCGAAAAGAAAAGATAGTTTAGGAAGTTGTAAGCTAAGGGTCACGTCCGCGCGTATGATATTCGTTTTGACATTAAATGTATTTTCTTCTCCCATTAAACCTGAAGGGATGTCGATCGCCACCACTGTGGCGGAAGATGCGTTGATATATTTCACAACTGCTGCATATCCTCCGCTGAGAGGTTTATTTAAACCGGAGCCGAACAGCCCATCGATGACAAGATGGTCTACGGTCAAGGTCGGTGGAGCAAACTGAGAGGTTATTTCGTGGAATTTGATTTCATCCATTATTTCGAGTAGCTCCTTGTTTTCCTGGCAGTCCGGTGAAAGTTCCCCTTTCGTATTAAACAGAAAAATTTCTATTTTGTATCCTTTTTCAGCTAACATGCGGGCTACGGCTAACGCATCGCCTCCGTTGTTTCCGGGACCGGCAAATACGACAACCGGTGTTTCCGTGTCCCATCTGCTGCAGATGGCTTCGGTCAGTGCAGTGGCTGCCCTTTCCATTAGTTGTATGGACTGAATCGGTTCGTGTTCAATGGTGTATGCATCCAGCTTTTTGATGCTGCTGCTCGGGAATATCTTCATGATTTTGCAGTTTTTGAATTTGACACGCAAATATAGGCAATATTTTGGGAGAAAAGAGAATTTGTATAAAGGCAGTTTGTTTCAATATTTAAGAAACGCTGACTTTCTTCGGGGGAAAACCGACTTTCCTCCGAAGATAATTTGTGTTCCTCGGAGGAAAAGGTTGTTTCTTATTGGTTAAGTCACTTCCTAATTCCTTTTTTCGTAGTAAAAGCGAATATCTTTCCTTTTCTTTTCGTATTTTTGCATACTAATTCAGTCGAATCATGAAGAAGGAAACTACAAATAGCTTGCTAAACGTCATTAACACGCCTGCTGATTTGCGGCAACTCGCTCCTGATCAGCTTCCACAAGTGTGTGATGAATTACGGCAGGATATCATAAAGGAGCTGTCTACCAATCCCGGTCATTTTGCTGCAAGCTTGGGAGTAGTAGAATTGACTGTTGCTTTGCACCACGTCTTCAATACACCTTATGACCGTATTGTATGGGATGTGGGCCATCAGGCTTATGGGCATAAGATATTGACAGGAAGACGTGATCGGTTTTCTACCAACCGTAAGTTGGGTGGAATACGTCCTTTCCCTTCACCCGAAGAGAGCGAGTATGATACATTCTCCTGCGGTCATGCTTCTAATTCTATTTCGGCAGCATTGGGAATGGCTGTAGCCGCCAGGCAGAAAGGAGAACCGGATCGCCATGTCGTGGCAGTAATTGGCGATGGTTCCATGGGAGGCGGTCTGGCTTTTGAGGGATTGAATAATGTATCCTCGACTCCTAATAATCTGCTCATTATATTAAATGATAACGATATGGCCATCGACCGTAGTGTGGGTGGCATGAAACAATATCTGTTTAACCTGACAACTTCCAACCGCTATAATCAATTACGGTTTAAGATCTCCCGCTTGCTTTTTAAAATGGGGATACTCAATGAAGAACGACGGAAAGCATTGATCCGGTTAGGCAATAGCCTGAAATCCCTCGTTGCGCAACAGCAGAATATTTTCGAGGGGATGAACATACGCTATTTCGGTCCCATAGACGGGCATGATGTGAAGAATATTGCCCGCATTCTGCGTGATATCAAGGATATGGAAGGACCGAAGGTACTCCACCTGCATACTACGAAAGGAAAAGGTTTCGAACCTGCGGAAAAATATCCCGGCATCTGGCATGCACCGGGGCGTTTTGATCCGAAATCGGGGAAACGCATTGTTGCCAGTTCGAAAGGATTGCCCCCATTGTTCCAAGATGTGTTCGGACATACATTAGTAGAGCTTGCAGAACTCAATCCGCGCATTGTCGGAGTGCCCCCCGCCATGCCGTCCGGATGTTCCATGTGTTTTATGATGGAAAAGATGCCGGACAGAGCCTTTGATGTCGGTATTGCCGAAGAACATGCAGTGGCACTTGCTTCCGGTATTGCCGCTAATGGGGGAAAGCCTGTTTATGGGGTATATAGCACATTTATCCAACGATCTTACGACCAGCTATCGCAAGACCTCTGCATCAATAATAATCCGGCAGTCCTCTTGGTATTTTGGGGAACATTATCCGGTATGAATGATGTAACTCATCTCTGTTTCTTCGATATTCCGCTTATCAGTAATATTCCGAATATGGTCTATTTAGCGCCAACCTGTAAAGAGGAATATCTTGCCATGCTGGAATGGGGTATCCGTCAGAATGAGCATCCGGTCGCTATCCGTGTACCCGCAACAGATGTAATTAGTTGTAGCGAGCCTGTGGAATCTGATTACAGCGTTCTCAATCGTTATAAAGTCGCTCATCGCGGTTCGAAAGTAGCTATCCTTGCGTTAGGTTCGTTCTTCGGATTAGGACAGTCGGTGCTGTCATTGCTGAAAGAAAAGGCAGGTATTGATGCAACGCTTATCAATCCCCGATATATCACCGGCATTGACAATGAGCTAATGGAAGAGCTGAAAGCCGACCACCAACTAGTGATTACATTGGAAGACGGTGTGTTGGACGGTGGTTTCGGTGAAAAGATTGCCCGTTATTACGGTGCCAGTGATATGAAAGTCCTTAATTATGGAGCGAAGAAAGAATTCGTAGACCGGTACGACATACAAGAGTTACTTCGTGCCAATCATCTGACAGATGAACTGATTGTAGAAGATATCAGAAAGATTATCGGCTAAAGAAGTCCTAACCAGTTCATTATATATTCATGTAGGTTGATGCACTTCCGTAACGGGGGATATGCATCAACCTACTTCTATTTACTATCTATTCTGACTGTCTATCTCTTTAAACAATTCGTCAACAGCCGTTTTCAGTTGCAGATCTTCCCCTTTCACTACCGTTTCAGGGCTATTGGCAACCTTAATATCAGGCTCTAACTGGCTATTTTCCAGATAACTTCCATCCGGCAGACGATAACCGATAATAGGAATACCGAATACCAGTGAAGGGTCTTGCAATGTTTCCCAAGATACGCTTGTCATTGTTCCCGGCACAGGCATACCGACCAGTTTGCCTATCTTCTGGTGTTTGTACACCCAAGGCGTACCGTGCGCATTGGAATAGTTAGCTTCACACTGCAACATGATAGAAGGTTTATTCCAGCGACGGCTCGGCATATCACAGGCTTCGCGTCCGCGTACTACCTGCGTAAAGTATTTCTGACCGCTGAAAAGTATCTCGATATCTTCGTGCAGACGACCGCCGCCATTGAAACGGGTATCAATCACAATTCCGTCACAGTTGTTATATTTACCCAAAATATCCGAGTAAACAGTACGGAAACTTCCGTCGCCCATGGACTGGATATGTACATACCCCAACCGACCGTTCGACCATTTCTCAACATCGGCAGCACGTTGTTTTACCCAACGTTTATATAACAAACCGTTGAGTCTTCCGCTAGTGATAGGCATTACCACTTCTTCCCAACGCTCCTTATTCTGCGGATTATACAACGAAACCAGGGTTTTCTTTCCGGCTTTATTATTCAGTAAAGCAGTAATATCCTTATCCGGAGCCAGTTCCTCACCGTTAATCTTTTCAATAATGCAGCCTGCTTTTACTTTTGTACGGGAATGGTCGAACGGGCCTTTCTCGATTACCTCAGCGATTTTCATTCCTTTTTCCTGGTAATTCCAATCGAACAACAAGCCCAGATTAGAGGTCACATCTCCCCCGCCTCTCGGAGAATAACGTCCTCCTGTATGCGAAACATTCAGTTCGCCCAACCATTCGCTCAGCATCTCGGCAAAATCATCCAGAACATGCTTGCTGCTTGCCATGTGTGCCATCTCTCTTCCGCGGAAACGGAGAGTTACTTTAACCTTATCGCCTTTGGAAAGGAACTTTCTAGCCTGATTAATCTTTGTGTTCAGGTCGTTCTTATCAATGTTTGGTGAAAGTCTTTTTGATGTTGCTTGTACACATGGTCGAACATTGCTTCACGCTCGGCAGCCAAGTCCATTTTCATTTCAGCCTGATAACTGATTGATTTCAATGCATCCGACTTCGCATCCATTTTCTGCATCATCCGGCTTCCCAACAAGAAAATGTCCCCTTTCTTATCCAACATCAATGATGCCCAACCGGTATTGAGTTTGTGCAAACGTTTTGTGTCTTTTTCACGAAGATTCATTTTCCAAAGGTCATAGCCGCCTTCGAAAGCTGAGAAGTAATAAAGATTCTCTCCGTCTTTTGAGAGTATGGCACTGCCTAAATCGGAAGAGTTGGGAGTCAGACGGACGATACGGTCTTCAATGCCGTTAAGCTCTACTACTATATCTTTCTTGTCTGCTTTATCTTCGGATGACTTGTCCTCGTCAGCTTCATCCTTTTTGGACTTATTTACATCTTTCTTCTTGTCACCGTCTTTCGCTTTCTTCTGTTCCTTTTCTAATTCTTTGAGCAGTTCGAAGTCTTCCTTGCTTAAGCGATAGCGGTCATAAGCATCCTGATTCAAGAATACCAACATCACATCCTGTTGTGAACCCCAAGAAGCATGCGCACGCATACCGTAACGTTCAGTTTGGAAAAGAATAGCGTTTCCGTCCAGTACCCAACGCGGAGAACCGCTAATATATCCGCTGTTAGTCAAGTTGGTAATAGTACCGCCTTGTGCGCTGACAATACCTATATCCGAATAAGGATCATGGCGATTGCCAATAAATTCAAGAGTAAACCATTTGCCGTCCGGCGACCATTCATAGTCGAATCCGCCTCCGGTATTATACCATGTAGAACCGTCCGTCACTTGACGAACTTTCTTCGTCTTTAAGTCAAGTACCATTAAGCGGTTACGGTCTTCGATAAAAGCCAGCTCCTTACCGTCCGGAGAATATTGCGGATAAGCACGTTCCACTGTTTTTGAAGGAAGCAAGACTTCTTCCTCGATAAGAGTTGCATTAGGGAAATTGGCTTCTTCCTTACGGGCTATTTTGGCGGTGTAAAGTTGCCAGTTACCCGTCCTTTCACTGGCATAGACCAGCGTCCGGTTATCCGGGGCAAAGGACACAGCGGCTTCTTTTCCCGGAGTATTCGTGATTTGCTTTGTTGTAGTGTAATCCGTCGAAGTGACAAAGACATCACCACGCACAATGAAAGCAACCTGTTTGCCGTCCGGAGATACGGAAGCGGAAGTAGCGCCCTGAGAAAATTTGAGGGAAGCAATCTCCTTTTCATCATCCCGGACAAGTTCGACGCTTACTTTCTTCGGACGGGCATTGGCTTCCTGTGTATAAAGTTCTCCGTCATAGGTATAACACAATGTACCTTTATCACTGATTGACAAGAAACGTACCGGATGCGTACGGAATGTAGTTATCGCTTTTACCTCTTGAGGCACATTCGACGTTTGCGAAGTATTCAGTGAAAAGTTATAAACATTGAATGAGCCGCCGTTGCGCTCGCTAAGAAAATAGACAGAATTGCCGTCGGGCGCATACACCGGATTGCGGTCTTCCCCTTCCCGGTTCGTTAGATTGGTATGTTTTCCCGATTGCGTGTTATACAGCCAAATATCTCTGGTTATAGAAGAAGTATGGTGTTTTCTCCATTCATCTTCGAAGCCTTTACGGTCTTGATAAAGAAAGTTTTTCCCCGATTTATCAAAGCAAACCCATTCGGCAGGAGTAGCGAGTACTTGCTCGGTACGTCCTCCGCCAGCAGGTACTTTATACAATTCCGTCATTGCTCCGGTAGGAAACAAAGCGCTGCCTGCGGGGTCTTGAATAGATGCGGAGAAAAGTACAAACTTTCCGTCCGGAGTAAAAGCCGAAGGAATCTCCGAAGCGGAATGATAAGTCAGCCTTTGGGCGGTTCCGCCGTCAGCAGGCATGATAAAGAGGTCGAAATTCCCATTCCGGTCGCTGGCAAATGCAATTTGTTTTCCGTCGGGCGACCAAACGGGGTTAGCTTCATAAGATGCTTGTGCTGTCAACTGAACGGCTGTCCCACCCTGTGCGGGGACTTTGTAAATATCGCCTTTATAACAAAAGACAATCTCCGTTCCATTCGGTGAAATACGTGCGTCACGCATCCACAAAGGAGTAATGGCATAGCCGGACAATGCGGTCAATGCCAGTGCTAAAGAAGTTATTAGTTTCTTCATATCAAATTATTATATATATTTTATTTCAACAAATCAGTTTGAATTAGTTTTCCCGTGTAATTATAGAATACCCTGTCACCAAAGTCTTTGTAGAAGAAAGCATATTTATCTACTCCTGTACAATGGCAGACACCAATCTGACGCGGCAGATATTCTTTCAGATAATCTGCAATGATCTGATATTTCCGTTCTTCTGCGTTATGAATATGAAAACCGCCTAACAGTAAGTTACAAGGAGATTCGGGAAATGCCGCACGGACTGTTCGCAGGATATTTGTAATTCCCCGATGAGAACAGGCGCTCAATACAGAAAAACCGTCCGGCTCTACCAACACTACCGCCAATTCATCCTGAAAAGTATCCGGTATATGGCAACCCTCTTCTTTCTGAACCCGAAAGCGTTCGAAATGGGTATCCTCACGGTCGATAATATCAATAGAGGGAAAGAGAAATACGCTGGGAAGCAGTTCGGTCTGTTCTTCGATAAAACGGAAACGGGAAAGGTCGAAAGTCTGCGTATGCTTCATTCCATTTTCGCGTTCATCCTTAAATTTTGGAGAGAAGGCTTCGCGTTTGCAGACAACTGTTGCTTGTTTGTTCAGCTCCAAGAAATGACGCAGACCTCCCGTGTGGTCACTGTGCCCGTGGGATAATATCAGATAATCGACTTTCTGCAAGTCAATATGCAGCAGGCGGGCATTACGGATAAACAAATCGGACGCTCCTGTATCGAAGAGCAATCTATGTTCCGATGTCTCAATATATAGAGAAAGACCGTGCTCTGCCTGCAATTTACGTCCATAAACACAATTCTCTACAAGAGTCGTTATTGTATAGCCCATAATGCTTAGTTATTAAACGAATCATACAAAATAAAAAGTTCTGCCACAAAATTATAATAATTCTGTGGCAGAACAAGCAATCCAGGCAATTAAAATTCTTGACTTTTCAATCTATTGACTGAAATCGTATTTTTATGCTTTAAAAGGTCATATAAGATAGCGTCACTATCCAGTCGTCATAGCGTCACTATCTTGTTGTTATAGCGTCACTATCCGGCAAGCATAGCGTCACTATAATAAGCCGGTGACAATTACACCAATTTTCCCATGTTGTAGGCTTCCTGCATGTATGGAGTATCTTTAATTTCTCCTATCTTCCAAGCACCGATTCCATAGACCGTTCCTTTTTCCTGTGGCCCTTCCAGACAATCAAGAAAGCCACGGAAACCGTCTATTGTACGTTCCATCATTGCCTTATTATCCTCTGCCGCCGCAATAATGAAATAAAACTCCTTGTTCGTTATCTCCGTATAGCGTGCGCAGCAACGGTCAATCATAATCTTCATCTGTCCGCACATCGTATAGAAATAAACAGGAGTTGCCATTACAATCACATCGGCAGCAATCATCTTCTCCACGATTTCCGCTGTATCATCCTTCTGCGGACAAGGTTTACCGTACATACTGCAAACACTACATCCCGTACAAGGATGAACCGTTTTGT
>OODP01000374.1_pt1 | contig 42667 bp, 20 predicted proteins | sample 1671011 | NCBI WGS metagenome assembly OODP01 (sample SAMN06348113, study PRJEB24527) | human gut metagenome | biome: human gut; feature: ankylosing spondylitis patient; material: feces | host: Homo sapiens | place: China | collected 2015-10
TGCAGAAAACATTACTTCAAAAGATGTATATGATGCAGCTGTACAAGGTGATAAATTGGCACAGGAGATCTTCGAATTTACAGGTAATATCTTGGGTGAAGCTTTGGCGGATGCTATTGCATTCTCCAGCCCTGAAGCCATTGTATTGTTCGGTGGCTTGGCTAAGTCCGGTGACTATATCATGAAACCGATTCAGAAGGCCATTGATGATAATATCCTGAATATCTATAAAGGTAAGACGAAATTGCTCGTTTCCGAATTGAAGGATTCTGATGCTGCTGTACTGGGTGCCAGTGCATTGGCTTGGGAACTGAAAGATTTGAAAGAATAATATATCATTATTATAATAAAGGTGATGAAGCCTCGGGAGTCTATGACTTTCGGGGCTTTGTTTTTAGATGCTATCCTGTGGTTGTGTTTATTCGATTGAGATACAAAAAACGAAGTTAATAATAAATAACCCTATATTTTTGGTACTTTTGTGGCATATACTAAGAATAGAAGAAATACGACATGAAAAAAATATCCTCATTCACCGTCCTCATTATATCCCTGATGTTATTATTTATCTGTAATTCTGCAAAAGCCAATATGGCATCACCTTTCATTGAAGGAACCAAAGCAGCCAGTGCCATTTCGAGCAGGCATGTGGATATTCTGCATGAAAGTATCTTTATTCAGATAGACGAGAATTTCCATACTGCAAAATATAAGGTAGAATACACGATCAAAAGTGACGTAGTCGGTAAGCAAATTCCTCTCCTTTTTTGTGCCGTTGACTATAAAGACGACTTTTGCGTATGGCTTGATGATCGTCCGGTAAAAGTGTTCGATATTCCGTTCAAAAAAGAAGAGGGGGAAGAATCTTCTGATTCTATATTCAGTGATTTCACTAACAGTTGTGATCGTTGTGACGACAACAACAGAAAAATAGAATGTCGATGGGACGATAATACGAGCGAAACATATTATTCTTTTGAAATGAAGTACTTCCAGCCCGAACTCTCGCAAGGTACTCATCGTATCCGGGTGGAATACACTGCATATCCCTGGCGAAACTGTCTTGATTGGATAACTAAATACAACTTTCGTTACTCTCTGTCGCCAGCCAAAAAATGGAAATCTTTCGGCACACTGGACATTACTGTTGAACAAGCAGGAAAGATAAAAGACTATTCAAGTAACCTTGGAAAGCCCCAAGAGGGTGGAATCAAACAAATCAACACATGGCATTTTGATTCGTTGCCTCAAGACGAATTCATGGAACTGACTTATAAGCCCGAACCGAATCCTTATGCTAAAATATTGTTAACCTTTGGTCCAGAAGGATTGGCAGCAGTGTACGGAATATTCTTATTTCTGCTACACTTGAAATTTATAACCTGTTATCGAAAGAGTAATCGTCAAAAGCGATTCTCATGGGTAGTCATTCTGGGAAGTATTTTGGTTCCATTCTTTATTTTGCTCTTTTTCATTTACTCCTACTCAATAATAGATTTTGTTATTGGCAAAGACGCTTCGCAAAGACATGGATATATTGCATTGATAATAATATTTTATCCCATTATATTACCCTTCTACTGGGTACTCATGTGGCTGATAGACAAACGTATAAAATATAAAATGTTGCATCAACAAGAAAAATAACACAATATTAAAAACCTTATTTGTTATTTTTATATGTCAGGAGAAACAAAGCCGTGCGGAATTGAATAATCATACGGTCAGTAAATTGAAGAAATAGGATTGCTTAGAGGATGGTAGCAATAAAAAAGGGAACCTCATAATGAATGAAGTTCCCTTTTTTATTTCGAATCGAAAAGTTCGGCTTAGCCGTTAACTCTTTTTTCTTTGATTCTAGCTTTCTTACCAGTAAGAGCACGCAGGTAGTACAATTTAGCGCGACGAACTTTACCTACCTTGTTCACTTCGATGCTATCGATAGCCGGTGATTCGATTGGGAAAATTCTTTCTACGCCTATAGTTCCTGACATTTTACGTACAGTAAAACGTTTCTTGTCTCCGTGACCGGCGATTTTGATAACAACACCACGGTACAACTGTACACGTTCTTTGTTACCCTCGATAATACGATATGCCACTGTTACAGTGTCTCCTGCTTTGAAGCTCGGGTGCTGTTTTCCGGTAGCAAATGCTTCTTCTGCAATTTTAATTAAATCCATTGTTGTTATTATTAAATTGTTTCATCGTTACAACGCAACATACCAAGTATCTCTTCTCTTGACAGCGATTGCGCGAAAGCGGTGCAAAGTAACGAATTATTTATCAGATAGCCAAATGTTTTGGAGAAAATGATCGGCTGTGAGCTGGTATCGAATGTTTTTGGGGTTACATCAAACAAATGTGGCAATAGATTTGTATCTTTATGATTGGGAATAGGAAAAAAGGCACTGCCGGGGAATGTGGAGAAGGGTTCACTTCTCTTTTGCAGCAGCCTTTATTGATCATTTTAAACAGTAAAAAATGGGGAATTTAATTTCATTTATGAAGAAGGTAGCCGACGGGCTACGGGAAAGTGGGAATTATGGGACCGCCCATATTTACAGGAGTAGCATGAGTGCAATCCTTGCATTCAATGAAAGCGGGAATCTGCCTTTCCGAAAAGTGACTCCGGAGTTTTTGAAAAGTTTTGAAGCGTATCTGCGTGGAAGAAATTGTAGCTGGAATACGGTTTCTACTTATATGCGTACGCTGAGAGCTGTGTACAATCGGGCAGTAGACCGACGCATTGCACCTTATGTACCGCATCATTTCCGGTATGTCTATACGGGGACACGTGCTGATAAAAAGCGTGCATTGGAAAAAGAGGATATGGAACGTCTTATGAAAGATATTCCGAAACAGCTGCACTCGGGAAACAGGGAATTGCAGCGTGCTCGTGGTTTTTTCATATTAATGTTTTTGCTGCGTGGTATGCCTTTCGTCGATCTTGCTTATCTGAAAAAACATGATATAGACGGAAATGTCCTTACTTATCGTCGGAGGAAAACAGGCAGAATGCTGACTGTGACTCTTTTGCCGGAAGCGGTGAAATTGATCAAACAGCATATGAATACCGATCCTGCTTCTCCTTATCTCTTTTCGTTGATTTCCAGCAAGGAAGGAACGGAGGAAGCATATAAGGAATACCAGTTGGCATTGCGTAACTTTAATTATCAGCTGATGATTCTGAAACAAGTGCTGGGACTGACTACGGATCTGAGTTCATATACAGCGCGTCACACATGGGCTACGATGGCTTATTATTGTGAGGTGCACCCCGGTGTCATTTCAGAAGCGATGGGACATTCATCTATCACTGTCACAGAGACCTATCTGAAACCTTTCAAGAATAAGAAAATTGATGAAGCGAATGTAGCGGTTATTTCTTCCTTAAAGAAGGTCTATAGTGTAGGTAAGTTGTTGAATTAGAGAACTGTTACTTTGTAGGTAACGGGAAGAAAAGACGCTGCAAATATGGGTATATTTTGGAAAACATGCAAACAAAAATGATATTTTTTCTGATAAACTACTAAAAAAAGGAAACACACAGAATAAAACTGCGGATTTTTTGAGAAGAACACGGCTTGGTCTTTAATTTTTGCAAAAGATTTCCCTCCCCTCTGCCATCGTCTGAGAGCAGGGGTTAAAAATATTCTTTACTTATTCAATGAATGTAGTCCGCAGACGCCTCTGTCGGGGTGGAAAAGTACGCTTTCCCGTTACCTACAAAGTAACGGAAAGACAGACCACCAAGATGAGATGGATTATGAAATGACAGCAAACAAATTTTTTATTTATTAATTGTATAACATTTAATTTACTTTTATGAGAAAATGGACGTATTTGGTCGCAACCTTGCTAATGGCGGGTACGACAGCTACATTCACGGGATGTATTGATACCGATGAACCGGAAGGTATCGTTGATCTGCGGGGAGCAAAATCCGAACTGATTAAAGCACAGGCTGCGGTAAAACTGGTGGAAGTGGAATGGCAAAAAGCGCAAGTAGCTTATCAGGAACTGGTAAACAAATCTAAAGAATTGGATAATCAGTACAAAGAGTACGATGTTCAGATGCATGCTTTAGACGTGAAACTGAAAGAACTGGAAGTAGAACGCGCACAAGCTGCTACCGAACAAGCAAAAGCTGAGGCGGAAGCTAAGATTGCTGAAGCTAACAGAAACAAAGCTTACTGGGAAAATAAAATGGCTGAAGAAGCTGAAATCTTCAAAGCAGCTATGTTGAACTATCAGACTCAGACAGCACAGGCACAGGAAGCTTATGATAATGCAATGAAACTCATTGAAGCTGGAAAACTTCTGCTTTCTGATGGAGAAAAAGCAATTATTGATAAAGCACAGCAAAGACTTTATGTTGCTTCTGCTAGCCTGAACCAATATTACACTGCCTTAAAGACAGCTCAGGATAATTATTATGATGCATTGGTTAATCCTAATCTTCCGACATTAGCTAGCTTACAGGCTGAACTGAAGTTGGCACAGATTGCAGTTGAAAAGGCGGAAATCTTATTGGATGAGAAAAATAATATGTTAGCTTTGGCAGAAGACTTTGATGCAGCTGCATGGGATGATAAGATCCTGGATCTGAAGAAGAAGAAATCTGAATATGAAAGTGAAAAGAGCAAAGCTGATGTTGAGATTGCTACTATTAAGACTTCCGCTGATTATAAAGCTGCAGAACAAAAAGTAGCCGAAAAGATAAAAGCGCGTAAAGCTGCTAAAGAGGCATATGATAAAGCTGTAGCAGACTCTACAACACAGGTTGATACTCAGCTTGATATTGCAGCTTATAAATCTGAACCTATTAATGAAGGATTGAAGACATTATTTAGCAGTAGCAATGATTTTACATCTTTAGATGGATATACTGTTAGTACAGGTGTGTTTGATTATCCGGCTGTTCAGTATACGCAAACTGAGTACAATGATGATTTGAAGATAGAAGATGTAACAGCCAGAACTAGTCAGGCATCTCTTACTCTGATGAAAGTAAATGCCTGGATTGATGCTTTAGGTAAATATTCTGTAGACGAAAATGGAGTTGAATGGAATAAGTTGACTTTGGCAGAAAAAGAAAAGGCAGCCAAAGATGCTAAAGAAAAATTTGAAAAGGATAAAGCTAACTGGGAAATTTCTGCAAAAGCGGTAAAAGGTACAGCAACTACAGTGCCAACTACTGATCTGAAAAAGGTGACAGATACTTATAATTCTTCTTATGCCGCAGTAGAATCTGCAGTAAAAGCTTATAATAGTGCATGGGATGCCGTATATCAAGCTGCTTATGATGATGCTGTAGAAAAAGAAAAAGCTTCGGTATTGGAGAAAACATACCGTGACAATATGATTACCGCATTGTCTCCTACTAGTAAGGCTGCATGGGAGGCATTGACTCCTGCTGAACAAACTACCAGTAAACTGGAAGCTATATTGGACGATACAGTGAAACAAGCTAAAGCAAAGGCTGATGCTAATGCTACTTTGGCTGAATGGCTGAAACTTGATCAGACTGTTGCTGATTTGGCTGCCAAAGGTGAAGCTGCAGGAAATCAAGCTCTTGCCGATGATAAAGATAAGAAAGTAGAAAAGGCTAAAGCTGCATTGGTTAAAGCTGCTGGGGACGCTGCTACTGCTGTTGCTAAGGTGGCTCCTGCAATTAGTACTTATTCTGCTCTTGCTGCTAATCCTTACGGTCAGATACTGGCTAATACAGTTAGTGTTGAAGATATGACAGGCAAAGATGCTTTCTATAAAGAAGAGGAAAAAGATGGTAAGAAAACTGGCCACATGCAGGCATTACGCTCTGATATTTCTGCAGATGAATTTACTAAATTAAGTGCAACTAAGTTAGATCGCAATACAGCTGAAGATGCTTTAGAGTATACTTCTGATGCTACTTTTGGTACTGTGATTCCTGGCGAAGACAGACTTGTTGAAGTAACAGAAGCAATGGTCCGCGCTTATATTAAGCAGAATAATAGTGCTGTTTTGACTGACTTTGGTACTTTGGGAGCTATGATGGCTGCTAATGACGATGTACAGACTTGCAAAGATATGATTGCTGCTGCCGACTTGATTAAACCATTGAAGGCTCAAATGGAAGGTGTACTTGCTGATCTGAATGCAGAAATAAATACGAATACTGCTTTAATGGATCCGTTTATTGCAAAAGCTGACGAAACTCGTATTGCTCTGAAGACTGCTAAAGAAGAGGTGAAGAAAGCACAAGAAGAACAAGATGCTTTGACTGCTGAAGCTGAGGCCAATAGTAAGAAGTTTGCTGAATTGATCCAAGATTACACTGGCTTGATCAGTGTTGTTCAAGATCAGATTGATGGTATCAACGGTGGTGTAGTCACTGGTACTGGTTCTGTGGTAACTGTAGAATCTGTTCTGAATTATTGGAAGAATCAAGTTGCTACTCAGGAAAAATCAGTTGAAGAAGCTAAACAGAAGGTTACTGCAGCAGAAAAGAGCATTGAACTGTTCAACAAGGGTGAATATAAGGAAGCTTATGTAATAGAACAGAAGAAACTTGCTTTGGAAACAGCTCAAGAAGCTTATGATGTAGCGAAAGCAATCTATGATACTGCTCTTGCACAAGTTAAGGCTGTATTGGAAACCTTGAGTAAGTAATTTCTTAATCACGTAAAAGTAACAAAATGATAAAGAAACTATGCACATTACTTTTGCTGACCTGTATAACAGCTGCGCCTTCATTGGCGCAGCGTTACAGCAGCAGTGATGATGCGTCGTTTGCCCCGAAGAAAGGACAGTGGCAGGTTTCGGTTTTACTTGGTAGCGGAAAGTTCTTCAATGAGAACACCTCTTATCTGCTTCCCAAGTTCACCAACACCGAAGGAGTCGTCGGACTTCCCAATGGAGGAACGGGTAACTCCGGTGACCTGAACCGCTATCTGAATATCGGTAGTCTGAATAATAATAGTCTGGTCAATATAGCCGGAATCGAAGGCAAGTATTTTCTGTCTGACAACTGGGACATCAATTTCCAGTTTAGCATGAACATCAGCCTGACTCCCAAGAAAGACTATGTAGAAGGCGACAACAGTGTACCCGATATGATCATACCCGCGCAAAGTTATATCAATGCGCAGATGACTAATAACTGGTATACCTCTGTCGGCTCCAACTATTACTTCAAGACTCGCAACGAACGTATTCATCCATACGTAGGAGGCGCTCTTGGCTTCCAGATGGCACGCATTGAAACTACAGAACCATACACCGGCGATACCTATAAGGATAGCGATGATTCGGAAGAACTTCCTTCCCAGGTCTATACCGCAGGAAGCAAAGCCGGTCAGATGTATGGTCTGAAAGTAGCTGCCGTAGCAGGTATCGAGTATAGCATTGCCAAAGGATTTATTTTCGGGTTCGAGATGCATCCTTTAGCTTATCGCTATGATTTGATACAAATTTGTCCGAAAGGATTTGATAAGTACAATGTCAGTCACCATAACATCAAGATTTTCGAAATGCCTGTGGTGAAACTTGGCTTCAGATTCTGACGAACAATGATTATACAAATGTATAAATGAAAAGTGAAAGCCGCTCTGCTGGTATTGGCGGGCGGCTTTTCTTTCTTTTCAAGAAGAAATAAAAGTCCGATGAATAGATGTATAAGACTTTTGCCCTTTTTCATTGGGGTATTAGTATTGGGAGCTTGCTCTCAAATAAAAGGTTACAGAATTGACGGTAGTGCGCCTCTGCCGGAATTTGAGGGCAAAATGGTTTACATGAAAGATGTTTCGACGGATGCCCCTGTTGACAGCGCAAGGATAATAAATGGAAAGTTTGCTTTTGCAGACACGACAAAAATAGAAAATCCGGTCATAAAGATACTTTCGATCTATGCCAGTAAAATGGGACTGGAATACCGCTTGCCTGTTGTGATTGAAAACGGTACCATAAAAGCGAGTATTGCCGATGTCGTTTGTACGGAAGGAACGATGCTGAACGAACGGATGCAGGATTTTCTTCTGGCTATAGATGCATATTCTGCTGCTTGTACGGATAAGCCGGTGGAACAGATAAAATCCGGTTTTTCGGAATTACTAAAGAGATATATCGAGATGAATAATGACAATGTAATTGGTACTTATATTCAGACGGCTTACCAGTCATCACTATAATACGATAAATATTCTTTTTCATTTCTATAATAAATAAGATATACGAATACAGAGATAATTAAATAAACAAGAGCTCAATCATAATAATCCTTCTCCTGATATCTTCCGGATTAATGCACTACTTCTTTATGAAGGGGATATCTATAAGACGAGAAACAAAGATGCGCCCTTGCGAAAGTCCGGATTTTTGTATTATTATGTTTCTAAGGACGTTCCTGTTCCCACATTTCCCCTTTTTCCCCAGGAACGTCCTTTTATTTTCTTACTTTTCTGCAAATGTATTCAGAGAATGTGGTTGCAGAGTAGCACTTAAATAGCGTTTACCTAGTTTTAATGTCACCTCCTTAGCTTCATCATTAAAGTTTCCGGCTATGACTACTTGTTTTTTCTGTGGAGTCATAACCACCATTACCGGTACTTTTTCTTCTTTGGCTGCCTGGTAAGCAATGATGCGTGATCCCGGAGTTATATAGTGGCTGTAATGTTTCACCGCATAATACTCGGGAGTGTAAGTCGCGGTTCCTGCCTTTGAATCTACGTGAATCAAGGCATTTTGTTTCCAGCCCCATCCGCTGAAACCTCCATCATATAAGATGGCATTCCAGAAAGTATATTCTTCGCAGCCATTGCCCAGATAATGATTCATGAGACCGAAGGTATGTTCGGCAGCTTTCCAGTCAAACGATCCCCATCCGCATTCGCTTTCTGTCTGTACATATTTGTATTGCGGATATTTGGCGCGAAGACGAGGAAGAATCTGTCCGCCTTCCCATTGGAAACCGACGCCTTCTATAGTTTCCGGCATACGTGGATCAGACAATACCTGATCGATCACATCGTAACGGTTGGTATTGATTGTTCCTAAATATAGCTTTATCTCCGGATGTTGTTTCTTTAATGTCGGGCCCAGATATTCCGTATTGAAACGGATGATACCTTCAGCTGTCCAGGCACATCCCGGATAGTTGGTATAACTCCATGATTCATTTTGGAACATGACCATGGATACAGGAATGCCTTGCTCCTTATACGCATCAATAAATTTACAGAAATAGTTTGCGTATGTTTGCAGATAGCGCGGGTCTTGTATGAAGTAATCGTTTACTGCCAGTTGCTGCGGGAAAACTCCGTTTTGTTTTTCTGAGCGATCTTCGTAGAGGGCTACGTCTGACAAAGGAGACATCTGATTCTGATTGCGGTCACTACGTACTGAATAATAGTGATTGATTTTCATCCAGGATGGGGGTGACCAGGGAGACGTCCAGAAAGTCATGTTCGGATTGTACTGCTGGGCGGCTTTGATGAAAGGAATCAGAGTTGTCTTGTCACGGTTGATATTGAAATGCTTCAGCTGAAAGTCACCGGATACTTCATCGCAACTGTACCAGTCGCGGGCATAGTCGTTGGCATTCATCGAAAAACGCCCCATACTGAATTTCAAGTCTCCTTCGGGAGAGAAAAGTTGCCGGAGGATTGTCTCCTGTTGTGCTCTTGGGAGCATATTGAGTGCGTCCCATCCCAGCTCATTGAAACAGGTTCCCCAAGCCTTGAAGATAGTGCCGTCTTCCGAACCGTCTATCTCAAGTATAGGAGTCTGTCCGGTACTTGTCTGTAATTTGATCTTTGACTGTTGCCAGGTGTTTCCTTCCGTACTGCTAATCCATTCGTAGGATTGTGCGTGCATACTGCCCGCAGACAGGGTCAATGCTAACCCGCTCACTAAAGTGGCATTCTTTAATATGTTCTTCATATTTCTATATATCCATTATTGGTTGTTATTAATAAGTTTCTATGGTGATATTGGCCTCCGGCAATCCTTTGGCAGAGACAGTGAGATGAATGTTTCCTGCTTGCATATCGGGCTGGACGATAGCGATCGCCTTTCCTCGGAATGCTTTGGGAGTCAGGGAACGGAAACTTCTCATGTCATCAGCACTTCCGTTTCCGGAAGCTATGACCGAACCTTTCCCACCGGATTTGATTTCCAAAGGAAGGTCACAGTCGGGAATTACTCTTCCGTCTTTGTCGAGAACTTCAATTTTTACGTATGACAGATCATTTTTATCGGCTTTGATCTTAGACCGGTCGGCAGTCAGACGGATACTTGCCGGACTTCCGGTAGTGTTGAGCTCGGCCGAGGCAGTCTCTTTTTTCCCTTTTACGATGCAGGCTTTTAATTGTCCCGGTTCGTAGGGGACTTCAAAAGAAGCGGTATAAGTGTCGGGAGCCGTTTCTTGCTCGCCTATCAGACGGTTGTTCAGATACAGTCGCACTTTGGGTGAACGGCTATAAACGTGTACCGTCATCACTTTGCCTTCCATTCCTTTCCAGTTCCAGCTTAGTAATTCGTTTTTCCATCCCCAGTAGTTGATATCTTCTCTTTTTCCGTCTGCTACAGGCGGTTGAACGGCCAGTGAAATATCCCGTCTGTTCCAAAGTATATCCCGATAGTAAGATTGTGGTTTCTTGTCTCCGCAGAGGTCGATGTCTCCGCACCAGGCGTTGTACCAAGGCCATCCCATAAACTGAGGGCTGTGTTCTCCGGGAGCCAGTTCGAGGGTATGAGCCAGACCTGCTTCACCCAGATAGTCGATAGCCGTCCATACAAAGTCCCCGATCAGATAAGGGTTCTTGTCGATCAGATTCCAGTTTTGTGCTGCTTCTTTGGGGACAGATTCGCTGCCATACATCACCCGTTCGGGAAAGCGTGAATGATCTTTCTCATATTCTTTCCATTGATAGTTATAACCGGAGACGTCGAGATTACGGAAAGCTCTCTCCGAGTCTTTCTCCCAGCTGAACTGTCTTCTGTCCCAGAATGCGTTGACTGCGGCGGTAGAGGGGCGGGTCGTATCATATTTTTCAATGGTTGCGATGAGTTTCTTGGCAATCACGTCTCCGGTCGGTTCGTCTGCACGTTCGGCAATTTCGTTGCCGATACTCCACATTATAATAGACGGGTGATTTCTATCTCTGCGGATCATGGTTGTCATGTCATGTTCGCTCCATTCATCGAAATACTGGTGATAATCCTGTGGACGTTTTGCCTGTTGCCATTGGTCGAATACTTCATCGATTACAAGCAACCCCAGTCTGTCACATGCCTGTAAGAAGTATTCCGAAGGCAGATTATGGGAACATCTGACTGCATTGAATCCGTTCGCCTTCATCAATTCCACTTTGCGCTCTTCTGCTCTGTCGAAAGCTGCCGCGCCTAACAGACCATTATCGTGATGGAGGCATCCTCCTTTTAGTTTCAACGGTTTCCCATTCAACAGAAATCCTTCTTTTGCGCTGAATTCAATGGCGCGTATGCCAAAAGGCACGGTTATTTGATCCGATTCCTGCTGTTCCGACCGGACGGAAATGCGGGCGGTGTATAAATGTGGTGAATCGACCGACCATAATTCCGGCTTTTTGATTTCAAAAGAGAGGGAGAGGGGAGTGCTTCCTTCTCCTGCAATATTCACTTGTTTTGTGGTGGAATAGACATCCTTTCCCTGCGGTGAAAGAATCTGAATATACAGATTGCCGACAGTTTCTCTTTTATTGGCATTATGCAGAATGGTGTGAAGATTGACTGTCGCTTTTTTACCTTCTACTTTAGAAGCGTCTATGAAAGTATCCCATTCGTCTAAGTGTACTTTATCCGTTTTGATCAACCATACGTGGCGATAAATTCCCGAGCCTGCATACCAGCGGCTGTTCAGCCCTTCATTAATGACTTTGACAGCAATGATGTTGGGAATGCCGGGGGCATTGCAATATTTATTTATATTAATCTTGAAAGGGATATATCCGTAGGCGTTGAAACATGCTTTTTGTCCGTTTATCCATACTTCTGTCTGATTATATGCACCTTCAAAGTAGATGGAAATGATTTTGCCTGTATCCTCCGGTTGGAGAACGAACTCTTTTCTATACCATCCTTCACCGCCTACAGTTTGTCCCGTGTCCGGGCCGCCTATGCTCATGCGGGAAAAAGGACCGATGGTTATGCCTTCTCTTTGTACGGGGACGGGTTCGACACTCCAGTCATGAGGGAGGTCGAGCACTCTCCATCGGCTGTCGTTGAAGGAAGGTTGTTCGGCGTTTGCAATGCATCCGCGATAGAATTTCCAATGTCGGTTCATGTTTATCTTACGTTCCGAAGCGGAAATGCTTGTCGTGAAACTTAACATGAAAAAAGAAATAGCCAGCAAGATGGCTGAGAATCTGAAATGTTTGTCCATAGCTTTTGTCATTCATTTGATATGCGGACAAAGGTAGGGAAGAACATGAAATCAGCAGAACAACAATGTAACAAACTCCTGCAATAAATGTATCAAAATGCTCTCTGATGCATTTGTAGCAGGAGTTTGCAATGAATATACCCGTTAGCTTTGCGAATTTGATTAGTGATATTGGGTAGGAAGTACTCCGAACATTTCTTTAAAACATTTGCTGAAATAACTGGGAGTGGCAAATCCTACTTTTTCCGAGATTTCAACAACAGACAGTTCCGTGTCTGTCAATAACCGGGCTGCTTTCTTCAAACGAATGCTGCGGATGAATTCTGTCGGTTTTTGTCCGGTTATGGATTGCAGTTTACGGTAAAGGTTCATTCGGCTCATACACATGTCATCGCTGAAGAGCTCCACACTGTACTCACTGTTATCCAGATTCTTTTCAACTAATGCCACTGCTTTTTTCAGAAATTCTTCATCTACTTTGGAGGTAGTCAGGTCTTCCGTGTTCACTTCTATTTCTGTCAGAAATATCTGTCTGCGCTTTTGTTGTAATGCCAGCAGATGGTGAATGCGATTGTCCAGAATTTCCATGTTGAAAGGCTTGGTCAGATAGCAGTCGGCTCCTGATTTATATCCTTCCAGCATACTCTCATCACCGGCACGGGCAGTGAGCAGTATGATGAAGATATGAGAGGTCTTGACATTCTGCTTCAGACGATGGCATAGCTCAAATCCATCGATTCCCGGCATCATGACGTCACTTACTACTATATCCACTTCTTTTTCGTTGGCGATAGTTTCTGCCTCTTCTCCATTGGAGGCTTCCCATACCTGATATTCTTGTGATAACTGCTGATACATGAATTGACGGAATTCTTCATTGTCTTCTACGAGAAGAATTGTCTTTTGTTTGCCGGATGAGGCTGTTGCCTTGCTTTCACTCTCTTCTTCCGGCAGCAGACGGTCATCTGCCAGATGGGTCGGAAGATAAATGCGAAATTCACTTCCTTTGTATCTTTTGCTGTCCACTTCGATGAATCCATGATGCAGGCTGATATATTCTTTGACGATATGCAATCCGATGCCACTTCCTGCTGTAGCTTGCCTGTTCTCGCTTGCTTCTATCTGATAGTAGCGGTCGAAAATGCGAGGAAGAACTTCTGCCTCTATTCCTTTTCCCGTATCCTCGATTCGGATACATATATACTGAGTTCCGTCTTTGGTTATCGTGTCTGCAGAAACGGTTATGCTTCCACCGGATGGAGTAAATTTAAAAGCATTGTTCAGTAAATTATAGAGGATACGATGCACCTTATCCCGGTCAAAATACATATTGACCCCTTGTCGTGGCAGTAGAATGGCGTATTCGATCTGCTGGCTACTGGCGTAGGTTCTGAATACTTCGCAGGTTGATGAGACGAATTCGTAGATTTCTCCGTTCATGAGATGTAGCTTTTCTCCATTCACTTCTAATTTCCGGAAGTCCAGCAGCTGATTTACCAATTGGAGTAATTCCTGCGCATTACGGTAAATGGAAGATAGCTGCTGTTTCAATTTGCCGTCCTGGATATCAGTTAGCAGGCTGCTCAACGGAGTGATGATCAATGTCAGAGGGGTGCGCAGTTCATGACTGATGTTTGTGAAGAAACGGAATTTCATTTGGGTCAGCTGTTCTTCTATCTGTTCTTGTTGCTTTTTGTGCAGGCGGCTGAAGTAGATCTTTAGCAGTCCTGTTATTATTAAAGCGATAGAGAGAATGTACAGGGTATATGCCCACCAGGTTTCATACCAAGCGGGTAGGCGGTGTATCTGTAAGCAGGGGATGGGCTGTGCCCAGCAGCCGTGAATATCGGTAGCTTTTATTTCCAGCGTGTAGTTGCCTTTCGGGAGTTTGGTAAAGTATGCTGTGTTGATTCCCGGTGGCAAGTGATTCCAGTTTGTGTCCCATCCTTTCAGGCGATAGGCATAACTGATTTGTCCGGCATGTAAATGTTCAAGGGTCGAGAAGGAAACTTCTACGTTTATATTGTCGGGAGCCAGTTCGATTTGTTGGGTATTTATTCCCATGATTCGTCTGTTTCCATCTATTTTAATAGACGAAATGACTGGCTTTACGTCGTTGGGGGATTGGTCTAACTCTATTGATGGGGTAACAAGGCAAAATGCTCCGATTCCTCCAAGGCAAATGGTGCCGTCTTCTATTTTACGTATGGAAAGGAAGTAATCTACCTGAATAAAACGGTCTGAGTTGTACAGGATTCTGAATGAATGATTCCTTGGATTGTATTCTTTTACGTACTGATCGGCTAGTATCCACAAATGTCCGAAGTTATCCACGGTCATGCTTTTTACCGCATCCCCGTTGGCATTGCATGCGTTGTCTTCTTTGGTTAGTGTTTGTGATTGCGGATGATAGCTATATACATTCCCTTCTAATGTGGCAATCCATATGATACTGTCGGGAGATATGATAATGGAAGAATAGTTTTCACCTTTGTGGATGGTGTGTACTTTTCCGTCCGGTGTAAGGTAGGCGAATTCTAGTGCTTCAGTGATGTAATAGATACCTTTATCGGGAGAAGTCGCTATACCGTTGATCGCTCCTGCATCATTATGTACTCTTTTTATATTTTCGTCCGATATGGAATATTGGTAAATCGCATTTTCTGTTCCGATCCATAAGTTCCCTTGATTGTCTTCATTCAGCACGCGAATCTGGCGGGCATCCGGAAGTTGGATTTCCTGTATGCGTTTCATTTTCATGCCTTCGTGTTGCAGATGCAGCACACTGGCATTTCCACTTGCTGCCCATATTCCTTGTTGCGTTCGGCATTTCTCTATACATTTTATAATATAGTATTTGCCTGTTTCGTCCGGAAAATCCGAAGCGAAAGAAATCTGTTCGGAAGCCGGATGATACAGCGATAGTCCTGTTCTTCCCTGCCATATCCAGAAATAGTCTTCCTCCCGAATCGTCCTGTCTGCCATGACCGGATAGCCGGTGATGGCGGACATGGCAGGAGTAGGGTAGCGTTTTATTTTATTGGAATCGAATGAGAGTATGAATGAATGGGGAGAATATCCCGGTACCCATACATTACCGGAGCGGTCTTCTATGATTCGGTCTAATATCTTTTTTCCTTTTGGGAGGAATGTTTCGGTAGAGACCGGGTGAAGTTTATTATCGATAATCTGGTAAGCATACAGATCATTCATGGCCGAAACCCACAGCACTCCTTGTCTGCTGTCTTTCAGCAGTCCCAATATCTGGCTTTTATGAGGGGTGGGTTCATTGCCTTCTAACGTGGCCGGCTGTAAGGTGCAATTGTCCGTATCCGCCTGTGTATCAGAAGAAGGGACAAATTGCACGATTCCTTTTCCCCAAGTGGCTATCCAGTAACAGTTATTCTGTCTGTCTTCTGTCATTTGTGTAGGTGATGCACCACAGGTCCATGGGTGAGGTAGGAAGCTATCTGTGGAGGGATTATATTCTAAAAGACCTCCTCCCCATTGCATTACCCAAAGGGTATGTTTACTGTCCTCATAAAAGTCAGAAACGTTTTGTCTGTGGCCTTTCCATTGAGACGGATAGCTGCCGAGTAATTTGCCGTCGTTGGAGTAATGATAGATTATTCCTTCTGCCGATACCCAGACTGTACCGTCATGAATGGCCCGAATTGCATGGATCGTCTGTTTCCGGAGTTCTTCGTTCGTTATTTCCGTTATCGAATAATTCATTTTATCCAGTTTATATAAACCTCGTTTGGTCCCGAACCAGATATGATGATTTTTATCCTCTGTCAGACAAGTGATGTCATTGCTTGATAATAAGTTGGGCGTATTCAGATCGGAACGGAAAACATCAATCTGATAACCGTTGTTACGACATAACCCTCCTCCTTCTGTTGCGTACCACATATAGCCTTCGCTATCTTGGAGTATATGATGGATATGCGCTACCGGTAACAGCTTCTGGGTCGGCAGTTCGGTTACGACTACTTGCTGGGCCGGAGCGAAGAGAGTCATCAGTAAACTGACAAAAAGGGTTATATAATATTTCACAGGCATGTCTTTCATTTTATTGTAGAAGTCCGGATATATTTTCCTTGGCAAAGATAACTTTTTTACCTGTGTCATGTGCTTATCTGTGATAGATATTGCAGAACATTATCCCGATACACTTGCTACAAATCGTTCAAGAATGAATCATAAACAGTGCAATGATGTATTTGTACGCTTGTTTTTCCGATTTTATTTATACTTTTGAAAGATAAAGATAATCATGCACAAACCACTAAATAAATTTTATGAAAAACATAATTTGCTTTTTTATCATCTTACTTCCATTACTGGTATGGGGGAAAAATATAGAAGTAAAACGAGTTGGCCTTAGACAAGGACTATCGAACAATTTTATAGAAGGAATTACTCAGGATTCCAGAGGCTTTTTATGGTTTGCCACTGAAGAAGGGTTATCTAAACTGGAAGGTAATAAGTTTAAAGTCTTTCTGAAAGATGATGAACATCCCGAAAAGAGTATTAATGCTAATGAGCTTAATTGTGTTTATGCTGACCGGAATGATCCTCTTATCTGGATCGGTACCCAACGGGAAGGACTGTGCAGCTATAATTATCTGACTGATGAATTTACTTCTTATCGCAATGATCCGGGGAATCCGAACAGTCTTATAACGAATGATATCACTTCTATTATACAGGCTCAGGATGGAAATTTGTGGTTGAGTACTTATCATCGGGGAATAGAATATTTTGATAAGAAGAGCGGGCAATTTAGTCATTATAATTCTCAAACGGTGGAAGGTATGCCCGATAATATATGGACTATAATTAATGGGCTGAATGGTGAACTTTATATTGGGCATTGTAGTCAGGGGTTTAGCATCTTGTCTCCGCATAACAAGCGGATTCGAAACTTCCGACATAAGGAAGATGACAAGTATAGTCTTCCCGGCAATGAAGTCGTCAGTCTATTTATGGATAACAGTGAGAACCTATGGATAGGAACAGATATGGGGCTGGCATTGTATAATCCGGAAGCTGATAATTTTGTTAATTTCAATGATATTCCTGGTGTCCCTGCATCTGTCTGTAGTAGATACATTTATGGTATAACACAGTTGGGAGATTATTTATGGTTCGGAACAGAGAATGACGGTGCTTATTATTTCAATATAAAACAACGCGCGTTTATGAGTTCTGCGCCTTTAGTGTTCAATCATTTGTCACACGGAGATGGAAGTGACCAATTGTCGGATTCCAATGTACGGTGTATTTATTCGGATTCCTACAATAACTTATGGCTTGGGACGTGGGGAGCCGGCATCAACTTCATCAGCCACAATAAACCATTGTTTAATGTATGGGCTTACGCTTCTAATCAACAGATATATAACTGTCTTAATGCACGTACTGTCGGCAGTATTTGTGCCGATTCATCCGATGGAATATGGGTGGGTACTGAAGGTGGCGGAGTGAATTATTTTAATAAGGAAAAGCGTGTCAGCATTTTCAACAAAGAATCCGGTGATCTTCAGGATGATCGTGTACTGTCCACTTTTAAAGATTCTCAGGGGACTTTTTGGGTAGGTCTTTATCAAGGAGCCTTACATTATAAAACGCAAAAAGATAAAAAGTTTCATGTGTTTCATTTGGAGGAAGGGAGTGCTTTAGATATACGGACTATCTATGAAGATAATCAGAAGCAGTTGTGGATAGGCAGTCATGCCGGAGTTTATGTGATTGATTTAGTGACCCATACTCAATTAAAGTATTACAATACTGATAATGTCAGGCTTCCCGAGCCTTACATACGTGCTCTTTGTCAGGATAAGAGCCAAAGAATGTGGATAGGGACTTTCGGCAGAGGAATAGCTATTTTCTCTTCGGATATGGAATTGCTTGAAAGTTTGAATAATTGGACAGGTTTCTGTTCCAATCGTATTGAACATATTTTTAGAGATTCTGACAATCGGATGTGGGTGGCTACCAGCGCAGGAGCAGTACTGTTTGAAACGGATGACTTATCTAAATATAAAATATTCGGACGCAAAAACGGATTGGCAAATAATCATATTCAAGCCATAACCGAAGATAATAACGGTAATATATGGCTAAGTACCAATTCGAGCATCAGTACGATTTCTAAGGACCTGAAGAAAATTAGTAATTACTCTTACGCCGATGGAACTCCTTTGGCGGAATTTATTTCCGGTTCCGTGACGAAGGATTCGCAAGGAAATATTTATTTTGGTTCTAATGACGGAGTCTGTTATTTCGACCCTTCATACGTTACGCAAGAATATCCGGTTCCTTCTGTCATCTTTACGGGACTAAAGATTGAAAACAATCTTTCTATGGAACATACGGAGCTTCCACTTTTTAATGGGGAGAAAATTTATATCAGTTATCAACAGAATACTTTTAGCATTTCATTCAACATACAGGATTATTCTTTAAATGGAAGGGTGGAATACACATATCGCCTGAAAGGCATGAATGATATGTGGTATACATTGGGAAGTAAGGATAAAGTAACGTTTCGTAATTTGCCTCATGGAGATTATGAACTTCAGGTGAGGGCACGTTTACATAATCAGGAATGGGCATCGGAAGTTTCTACTTTATTATTTACCGTCTACCCTCCTTTTTGGAAATCAGGATGGGCTATACTATTCTATATCCTATTGTTGAGTGGAATTGTTGTTTATCAATTTCGGTCTTACAAGCGGAAGATGGAGTGGGAAAGCAACTACAAAATAGAAAAGCAGAGCCGTGCCAAAGAACAGCAGATCAATGATGAACGTCTGCGCTTCTTTACGAACATCACGCATGAACTTCGTACTCCGCTTACTCTTATTTTAGGACCTCTTGAAGACTTGAAGAAAGACACTACGTTATCTAAACCTCATGCTCAAAAGGTTTCGATTATTCATCAAAATGCAGTAAGGTTACTGAAACTCATTAATCAGATACTGGAATTCCGTAAAACGGAGACTCAGAACAAGAAACTTTTGATATCGAAAGCCAATTTGTCGGTATTTGTTTATGAAGTAGCATTAAAGTATCAGGAATTAAATCAGAATCCTGCTATTAATTTCCGGATTGATATAAAAGAAAAAGACCTTTTTCTTTATTTTGATAAAGAAGTAATCACTATGATTTTGGATAATTTACTATCAAATGCCATTAAATATACTCCGGAAGGAGTCATAACGCTTTCTCTTGAAAAAGAATCGGATGAATATACGGCTATTCGTATCACAGATACCGGCTACGGAATATCCGAAGATGCGATCCCTCATGTTTTTGAACGATATTATCAGGAGGGGAGCGATTATCAGGCTTCCGGTACAGGAATCGGGCTTTCGCTAGTGAAGAATTTGGTTGAATTGCACGGAGGAGATATCCGTGTAGAATCAACTTTGGGAGAGGGAAGTTGTTTTATCTTGACATTGCCTACTCATTATACTTATCCGGGGGTACCCCATACGCAAGAAGAAACAGAAATAAAGGCAGTGGAAAATGCGGATGAACTGGTTCGAAACGAAACTTCAAAAACAGAAAATAAACAAGTACTTCTGGTTGTTGAAGATAATATTGATATTCGGAATTACATCGCTTCTTCTTTTAGTGAAGAATTTAAAGTTATCATAGCGGAAAATGGAGAGATTGGCATGGAAAAGGCATTTCAATATACACCGGATATTATCGTAAGTGATATTATGATGCCGGTAAAAAATGGTATTGAATTATGCAGGACATTAAAACAAGATATCCGTACGAGTCATATTCCTGTTATTCTGTTGACAGCGAAAGATACTTTGGAAGATAAGGAAGAAGGATATGAGGTTGGTGCGGATTCGTATCTTACCAAGCCGTTCTCAGCCAGTCTGCTTCATAGTCGGATTCGCAATCTTCTTGAACTTCGTAGCAAATTGGCCAATAAAATAGGTTCGGTAAATTGGTCGGATAAAAAGGAGCAGGTCATAGAATCACTCAATCAGATAGATAATGAGTTTATTGAAAAGGTAACGGCACTGATAGAAGAAGATATTTCATCAGACAAAATAGATACTAACTACATTGCCGACCATCTGTGTATGAGTATATCCACTCTTTACCGGAAAATGAAGGCTTTGACTAATCTTTCTACTAATGAATTCATCCGCAAAGTGAAAATGAAGAATGCCGAACGAATGTTGTTGGAGCAGAAATATACTATTTCTGAAATATCTTATAAGGTAGGAATTAATACGGTATCTTATTTCCGCCAGTGCTTTTTGAAGGAATATGGTTTGAGTCCTACTCAGTATTTGAAGAAGGTTAAGGGAGTTACTATAAAAGATGAGGAAGAATAAATAAGCAAATTACTTAATAAATGTATTCTTTGTCCTTGATTGAGCGGCTATGAATTTCTTCGAAATAGTCTATAAATCAATCATTGGTTGGCTGCTTTATTATCGCCAATATGATTTATGATGTGCTCAGGAATACCTTGTGAGCTCTGTTGACGTTTTTGTAACCTATCTTTGAACGGTTTGTACTCTACTTTAGTGTATAAAAAACACTCTTATTGATTTTAATATACTTTATCTTTGCAAATGTGAAAACCTTAGTACTTACTTTAAATTTAATAAATATGAAAAAGCTGGTTAATCATTTATCTATTCTCTTTTCGGAATCTTATTCTAACATAACTCGTGCTTCACCTAAATATAATTATGGTAATCTCTGCTTGAGTGATAATTCTCTTAATTCTATAATACTTTAAACTTTAAATTCAATTATGAAAGGTACAAAAAGCAAAATTCATGTCAGTCTTTTGGGACTTTTTGTGTTACTTTTTATGGCTTCATTCGTTGCGTTGACTTCCTGTAGCGACGATAATAAGGCAAAAGAGTATGATCCTAATCTTCCTGTAGCAATTAGTGAAATATATCCGGAGACAGGAGGATATTTTGAGACTGTGATCCTACGGGGAGAAAACTTTGGTAATGATCACACAAAGATTCGCGTGTTCTTTAATGAGAAGGAAGCGATTGTAGTTGGTGCATCCGGTGACCGGGTATTATTACATGTACCTAAGCTACCTGGCGATGACTGCAAGATTAAAATGCTGATGGGTGACAATACCAAAGATACCATTTTTGCTAATAAACATTTTGCTTATGTGAAAGATTATCAGTTGCAGTACGTTGCTGGACAGCCGGGGAGTAATACTGCTTGGTTCGATGAAGGTAACTTACAGGAAACTGTTTTTGGTAATGCTATTCAATATATCACTTGCGATCCAAGAGGAATTATCTATTTGGTACATAAAGCTGGTGATTGTCAGGGGCCTTTAGTATATATAAATGAACCGGAACACTTTACTAAATTTTTGACTTGTGCTGGTGATGCTGGTAACCCGGTGGGACCGTTTTACGATAAAATAACAGATATGGTTTATTGTATGGGACAAAGTGAGAAGGGATATTATTTTGAAATAGATCCTAATGACGCTTTTACTGTAGTGAAACGTAAATTGATTGCTCCGAGTGAAGAATATAAGAAAAAAGGATATAAGGGTTTCGAAACGGTAGCGGCAAATATAGGGTTGAGATGGGGTGGTTCCTTGGTTCGCTCAGGAGAGTATCTCTATTGTCGTACCTATGAAGGTTGTTTATTTCGGTTTAAGCCGACGGATAGAGTATATGATGTTGTTGTGGAAAGATTGGAATATAATAAGCAGAATGGATCGGCAGATACTCATTTGGCAATCGACCCGGATGATCCGAATAAAATATACTGTTCGTTGACAGGACTTCATCGAATTACTATGATTGACTTAACGAAAGATCCCAGTGATCCGGACTTTGAAACTCTTGTTTGCGGACAAAAGGGTACGGGAGGTTTTGAAGAAGGAAATGTGTCGGAAGCAAAGATGAATGGACCTGAACAGTTCGTTGTAATGAGTGATCCCGAGACAGGAAATAAAGTTCTTTATATTTGCGACCGCTACAATCAGTGTGTCAGAAAGTTTGATACAGTGACAAAGATAATGACTACTGTTGCCGGAACTCCTGAAAAGTGGGGATATCAGTTAGGTAATCCGACTAAATCAAAGATGGATCAACCGATTGGTATCTGTATTTCTCCAGAAAATGATATCTATATTACTACGGCAGTAAACAGAGTTCTTTTAAAGTTAGCATTCTTATAATCAAAATACTATTAAAACATGAAAATTTATACAATAGTAAAATTATGCTTGTTGAGTATCTTCTGTCTGATGTCAATAGGATTATATGCGCAGGAGAAGACGGTGGCAGGTAAAGTTTTGGATGAACTGGGAGAACCGGTTCCGGGAGTGAGTGTGTATATACAAAATCAAGCAGGGAAGGGTACAACGACGGATATGGATGGTCTGTTCAAAATTAAGACGCATCTTGGAGATAAATTGCAATTTAGTTTTGTGGGGTATGTTAAACAAACCTTGCTGGTAACAGATAAGACAGTTAGTGTCGTGATAAATTTGGTTCCGGATACACAGTCATTGGGAGAGGTTGTGGTAGAAGCTTATGGAAACAAAACCCGTAAGATTACTATGACTGGTGCGGTAACCTCAGTAGATGTTGCGACATTACAAACTCCGGCAACGAATTTGGCGAATATGTTAGGAGGACGTGTAGCAGGTATTATTTCTACTATGAGCAGTGGTGAACCGGGCAAGAATATCTCTGAATTTTGGGTACGTGGCATCGGGACTTTCGGAGCAAGTTCTTCGGCATTAGTTCTTATTGACGGATTGGAAGGAAGCCTGAATGATGTCGATCCTGCTGATGTGGAGAGTTTCTCAGTTTTGAAAGATGCATCTTCTACTGCTATGTATGGTGTGCGTGGAGCGAATGGGGTTGTATTGGTCACTACTAAACGCGGTAAGGATGAGAAATTACGTTTCACGGCACGTGCCAATGCGAAACTTTCTTGGTTGAAACGTTTGCCTGAATATTGTCAGTCTTATGACTATGCAAAGTTGGTAAATGAAGCAATGGTTGTTAGAGGGGATAAGCCTAAATATTCAGATAAGGAACTTGAAATAATGCAAAATGGACTTGATCCGGATTTGTATCCGAATGTAAATTGGCAAGATGAAATTCTAAACGATGCTTCTTGGCAACAAACCTATTTTGTTAGTGCTCAGGGTGGTGGTAGTATTGCACGTTACTATTTGAGTTTGAACTACTCGAACGAATCATCTGCTTACAAGCAGGATAAATCCAGCAAGTACTTTAAAGATGTTTCATACAACACAATGGGGATTCGCTCCAATATTGATATCAATCTGACTAAATCAACAGTTTTGTATTTTGGTATGAACATCAATAAGACTTTTAATAATTTGCCAGGTAGTTTTGATACCAATCAACTTTGGTCTACGATTAACATGCTGACACCACTAACGATGCCTGTGAAATACTCTAATGGAATGCTTCCCTCTAAAAAGGGAGTTGATTTAATGTCGCCCTATGTGCGCCTGAATCATACGGGTATGAAGAAGGCTGAATTTACGACAGGAACTTATACATTGAGTTTGAACCAAGATTTGAGTATGATTACTTCTGGTTTGAATTTTAATGTACAGGGAGCTTTTACTAATCAGGAGTGGTTTGACGAAACACGTTATATACAACCGGAAATGTGGTATTATGATTCTCGTGATTCAAAAGGAAATCTATCAGGAACACGTCAGACCTATCGTGAAACGGCAAAATATGATAAGTGGCAAGATCAATTTCGTAAATATTTTCTGCAGGCTACTATTAATTGGAGAAGACAAATAGGGAATGCTCACAATCTCTTTGCTTTGGTACATTATGAAATGAGTGATCAGAAAAGAGTAAAAGATGCTGCGGATAGCATGTCCGCTATTCCTGTTCGTTATCAGGGTATTTCATCTAAAGTGAGTTATAATTTTAAAGAAATCTATTTGCTGGATGCAAACTTTGGTTATACAGGCTCTGAGAATTTTCAGCCGGGACGTCAGTTTGGCTTTTTTCCTTCCGTTTCAGGAGGATGGGTTCCCAGTAATTATGAATGGACTAAAAACAAATTACCATGGTTAAACTATTTCAAAATACGTGCTTCGTATGGTCTGGTTGGTAACGATCGAATTTCAGATAAACGTTTTCCTTATTTGACAACTATCGGACATGACGCCGGAAGACATTCCGCATGGGGATATATTCATGGATCTATTTGGGAAAATGTGATTGGTGCTGACAATTTAGAGTGGGAAAAAGCTAAAAAATTTGATATAGGTGTAGAAGGTACTTTATTCAAAAACTTCGATTTTGTAGTCGATTATTTCCGTGATACTCGTGATGGTATTTTCCAGGAACGTAAACAAGTGCCTGATTTTGTGGGGTTAGTCAATATGCCTTATGGTAATGTGGGAAGTATGGTGAGCTGGGGAGCAGATGGTAATTTTACTTATACTCAAAAATTCAGTAAGGATATGGATTTGACTGTTCGTGGTAACTTTACCTATTCCACCAATAAAGTGAAATATTTCGAAGAGGCGGATACTAAATATCCATACACATCTACATCTAACAGACCTTTAAACTATACGAAAGGGTATGTTGCATTGGGATTATTCAGAGATCAGGAGGAAATAGATAATAGTCCGATACAGACGTTTGGAGAATATATGCCCGGTGATATTAAATACAAAGATATCAATGGCGACGGAGTGATTGATACTGATGACCAGGTACCTTTGAGTTATTCTGATTTTCCTCGTTTTATGTATGGTTTTGGTGGTGAATTTAGGTGGAAGAATCTCACGTTGGGCGTTCTTTTTAAGGGTATAGGTAATTCGGATTACTATCGCGTATGGACAGGTGGTAAAGATAATGCAGGAATGGTCCCTTTCCATGACGGGGAAACGGGAAATATTCTTACGATTGTTGCTAATCCCCAAAATCGATGGATTCCGGCAGATTATAATGATCCCAGCATTCCTGCTGAATTACGTGAAAATCCAAATGCGATGTTCCCACGTTTGAGCTATGGTTATAATGCAAATAATGGACAGACTTCTAATTTTTGGAAAGGAAATCGCAGATATTTGCGCTTAGAAGAAGTTAGTCTATACTATAATTTGGCTCCGGCGGTTATGAAAAGATGGGGAATAAATAGTATAGATTTAGGATTGGTAGCGAATAATCTCTGTACATGGGACAATGTGAACCTATTTGATCCAGAACAGGCAGGTGCTAACGGACGAGCTTATCCGATTCCGGGCACTATCACCTTACAGGCAACTGTTCATTTTTAATATAGAATCTAATATTATAGTTGATTATGAAAAAGAAAAAAACATATCATTCCATGCGCAACCTGATGTTGGTTTTGTGTTTGGCTATGTCGGGAATATTCACATCTTGTAATTTTCTGAGAGTCGATGACTATTTTGACGATACGATGAAATTTGACTCTATTTTTGTGAACTACAACAATCTAGTACAATATATGTGGGGAATTACTGATATGATGCCGGATGAGAGCAGGCTATTCGTAGACCCTTATGGTCCCAGTTCTCTTGCTAGTGATGAGGCTTTTACCGGATTCGATCCTAATTCACGTGGCTTTCGTGGTTTGCAGTATGTATTGGGACAAATTAATGCGGATAATATCGGTGGAACTAGTTTAAATGTTTGGGGTACAATGTATAAAATCATTCGCAAATGTAATTATATTCTTGCCCGTAAAAATGAAGCAGGGTTAACTGTGTTACAAGATGATGAGATTACAGGATATACTCACATGCTTCGAGGATATGCCTATTATCATCTGATCAGATTTTATGGACCTTGCATTATATTAGGCGATGATATATTGCCTAATAATGAGTTGCCTGAAGCTTACAATTTTTCGCGCTCTACTTTTGATGAATGTGTAGATTATTGTTGTGAAGAACTAGAACAGGCAGCCAAGTATATTTCTGCGGATATTTCTTCTACTTATTATGGACGTCCCGGACGTGGAGCCGCTTTTTCTTTGATTGCACGTCTTCGTTTGTTACAGGCTAGCCCACTTTATAATGGCGGACAAGCTGCTCGTACCACATTTGGCAATTGGAGACGTTCGGTGGATGGAGCATATTATGTTAGTCAACAATATGACGAACGACGCTGGGCAGTTGCTGCAGCCGCATTCAAGCGTGTGATTGATATGAATAAGTACGAACTTCATACAGTACCGCAGGATGATAGTCAGCCTCAACGTCCATTCGACGGAATCAATGTGTCGATGGAAGCTTTTCCAAATGGAGTGGGAGGTATTGATTGTTACCGTTCTTATAGCGAAATGTTCACAGGTGAGACAATCGGCTCCAAAAATAAAGAATTTATCTGGGGGAGATTATGTAATGCAAGTGATATGAAAGATAATATGTTTTTGGTTTTTCCGACTACTGCTGTAATGGGAGGGGCGAATGGTTTATGCGTAACCCAAAAACTAGTGGATGCCTATTATATGGTAGACGGTCGTGATAAAAATAATGCCAGTGAGAAGTATCCTTATAATATAGCGCAGGGAACCGTGAAAGATGAGAATTTCTCAACGAGTGTGGAAACTTTTTCGGGTTATAAAATTCCAGTTGGAGTTTATGGAATGTACTTGAATCGTGAAAACCGTTTTTATGCAACTGTTGGATATTCAGGCAGATATTGGTCAGTAAATTCGAATACACAGTCAGAGTATGGTCCTTATAATGTCTGGTACGAGGAGAGAAGTACTTCGGGGCAGGATTTGTATTCAGGAAAGTATGCCGCAAAAAATGTGACAGTCGATTATCCAGCTACAGGATATGTTTTAACAAAGTATATTCATCCTGATGATGCCTTGACTGGGAATGGAGCAAGTATTAATACCAAATATTATGCAATTATCCGATATGCTGAGATTTTGTTGGGATATACTGAAGCAATGAACCATCTGAATAGTAGCTATACAGTGGAATTGCCCTCTATCAATGGAGGAAATCAGCCATTGGAAACATATACTCTTGCTGCTCGTGATAAAGTTGAAATTTCTAAATATTTCAATCAGATACGCTATCGTGTAGGACTTCCGGGATTGTCAGAAGAAGATATGATGGATGAAACAACATTGGATAAGATCATCCAACGGGAATATATGATTGAGTTTGCTTGTGAGAATCATCGCTATTGGGATGTACGTCGTTGGGGAATCTACGAAGAGACAGAAAAGTCGGGTATCTATGGCATGCATTTGGGGGAAGATAAATATGGTTATTATCAGACTCCGATACCAGTTGATCAGGTAAATAATCGTAAGCGAGTGATTGACAGAAAGATGATTTTGTTGCCTCTGCCTAAGGTTGAAGTGCGGCGTGTAGAAAATCTGGATCAGAATCCGGGATGGGAAAATTAATGAATTCTGTATTTAAACAATAGCAAAAATGAAATTAAATACTATAACTAAAGTAGCTCTTGTGGCTGTTCTTGCTGCCGGAATGTACTCTTGCCAGAATGGAGATGAGTTTTTTGCAGTGGAACGTTATGAAAAGATGATTTATATCATCAGTGATAAAAGTAATAATATTTTCGATGCTGAATATGAACTGACAGGCGAGGATGTATCGATGAAAACTCTTCCGCTTGCGGTGAGCGGGAGTAATCCAATTGACTCTGATGTACACGTTATGTTGGAACATGATCCGGAGATATTAGATAATTATAATATGAGGATTTATCTGGATGATGAAAGTAGATATGCCCGGGAATTGGATGCTTCTGGTTACATATTACCTACTTATTCGGTGGAAATCAAGGCAGGCGATGATCCTGCTTATGAGGTAGGCAAGTTGCCAGTACAAATAAAAGAGGAAGTGTTGAATAGGCTAAATGTGGATTCCACTTATTTTATCTCTTTTCGTATAAAGGACGCAGAGCCATATCCGGTCAATGAAGCGAAGAAAAATGTATTGTTTCGTGTCTTAAAAAAGAATGCGTATGCTTCTCAAAAAAAAGATACCTACTATACTACAGAGGGATATGTTAACGGAGGGTACTTCAGTACTTCAAAGAGGGTAATGCCGTTGGCGCATAATTCCATTCGTGCGTATGTAGGTTCGGAGGTTTACTCAAACGAGGACACAGAGCAGGTGATTCTGAAAAAGGCAATGAAAATAACGGTCAGAGCAGATAACAAATTAGTGTTGACACCTTTCAAGGAAGAGGGTGGATTGAAACTGGAGATGTTGGTTGCAAGTACCGATCCTGCTGACGAAACGTATCCCTATAAGAATGAATATAGTCCGGAAAAGAAACGTTTCTATCTATATTACAGATATGATATCGGAAATGGTTGGGTGGAATCACGCGAGATGATGACTTCGGAAGAAGTACTGGAAGATGATAAGGATTGAAAATGAACAGGTTATTGGTTAGTTCATATATGTTGTTGTTTACCCTCCCGCTGTTCTTTTCATGCGGGAGGGGGCAACATTCCTCTTTGCCTTCTTTGCAGAGACTGGCGATCTGCCGGGCAGAACAATACATGGATAATTTACAGTTGGCTACTTGTATGGATTCTGCTTATTGGATAGGCATCTGTTGGAACTTATATCAATTATCCAGTGACTCTGTTTTCCGCTTGGAAGCGGAAAAAATATATGGAGTCATTGTCTTTATCTGAAAGCAGTGGCTTTCATTCTGAGGTAGCTTATCGCTCATACTTGGCTTTCGGAAAAGGATTTGATGCGACGAGGATTCGTCGCTATAAACATGAAGTATGGGATATTGGAAGTTATTTGTTAGCTGATACTGTTTGTATAAATGCATCTACTGTAGAAGTCTTGCTTTGGGCAACGGCGCATGAAGGATGTCATTGTTTTAAAGATGCTGCGGAGCAATGGGGAAAACGGCAGATAGATTCGGATTCTTTATCAGTAGATATACTTCAAGGTTTAGGGATATTATATTTTTATACTGGAGATACTGCCTATAGGAATGTTTTAGAACAAATGAAACAAACTTGTGTGTTGAATAATGAAATTGATAGTTTACGTTTTGCATCCGTTTATTGCCGTATTGATAGGTTATCGTTAGGAAATGGATTCCGTAATGAAGCTGATAATACGGTACGAAATTATTCATTGGATAAGTCGTCATCTTTGCCGGGGTTATTTTATTTAACGGAAATTCTGTTGAAATAATAGGGAGGTGAGATGACTCGTTACAAGATGACAACAATTATTCAGCATAGCTATTACCTATAGATAAGGATCACCGAGGTATACTTTACTGGAATCCTTCACTTCAGACGGATGAAAACGGACAATGCAAAGTTACTTTCTATAACGCATTCAATTATACGTATTTGAATGCAGAAACTTTCAACTTTCCGGGGGGAAGTAGGTAGTGCTAATGTATTTACTAAATAGAATTGCTATGAAATATTTATTATCGATAATTTGTTGTGTATGTTTTCATGTTTGCCTGTCAGGTCAGCAATCAGTTGAATGGGGACATTGGGTGAACTGGGGTGACCAGGGTGATGGCACATATATGAATCCCGTCATTCCGTCTGACTATAGTGACATTGACTGTATTCGGGTTGGTGAAGATTATTATGCCATCTCTTCTACTTTCCAGTTTTCTCCGGGAATGACCATGCTGCATTCCAAAGATCTTGTGAACTGGGCAATATGCGGTAATATCATAGAAGACCTAACACAAATAAGCAAAGAGTTGAATTGGACTCGCATGAATCGATATGGTAAAGGAGTATGGGCAGGGACGCTCAGATACCACAATGAACGCTTTTATTTGTTTTTCGGTACTCCCGATGAAGGATATTTCATGACATCAGCCTCTTGTCCGGAAGGTCCGTGGGAACCTTTGACCTGCCTTCTTTCCGAAGCGGGATGGGACGACTGTACCGTTATGTGGGATTCTGATGAGAAAGCCTATTTTGTAGGTACCCATTTTTCAGATGGGTATAAGACTTATCTTTTTCGGATGTCTCAAGACGGGAAAAGCATAGACAGGGAATCTGCCGTTATGGTAAATTCGGGTAATGGGCGTGAAGCTAGCAAGTTGATAAAAGTCAATGGATGGTATTACCTGATTTTCAGTGAACATAAACAGGGGGTAGGACGGTACGTTATGGCAAAGCGTTCAAAGAAAATCACAGGTCCTTACTGGGAAGAGAAACAACTGGCTTTGCCGGGTCGAGATGTTATGGAACCAAATCAAGGTGGCATCATTGAAGGAAAAGATAATCACTGGTATTTTCTCACTCATCATGGTACAGGTGATTGGAGTGGACGAATAGTCAGCTTATTGCCGGTTACTTGGATAGAAGATTGGCCCATATTAGGGGAAGTCCTTCCTCAGAACATCGGCACAATGAAATGGAGCGGGCCCATGCCCTTCAAAAACAATGAGAAATTGAATATCAAACGAAGTGATGATTTTGACGATGACAGACTTTCCCCACAATGGCAATGGAATTATCAGCCGCGAAAAGATAAGTTCTCGTTATCCGAACGCCCAGGATGGTTGCGCTTGAAAGCTTATTTTCCATTGAAAGTAAACCAACTGATGTATGCGGGGAATACACTTACTCAGCGCAGCTTTAGAAAACAGGACAATAATGTCACTGTAAAAATGGATATTGCTAACATGACAGACGGTCAAAAGAACGGGCTTTGTCATTTCTCTTCTCAGCATGCGGCTATCGGGATAGTAAAAGATGGAGATAACCGATTCCTTGAATACAGGAATAATAATCATGTAACAAAAGGAATCCAACTTCAGTCATGGTACGTCTGGCTCAGATCCCAATGGGGACTGGATGGTCGGTCTCAATTTTATTATAGTCTTGACGGAGATCATTTTATGCCTTTTGGTGAACCTTATCAGTTAATATGGGGCTATTATCGTGGCGATCGGTTGGGGATATATTGTTTCAATGATAAAGGAGAAAGTGGATTTGTAGATGTTGACTATTTCCATTACTATTAATGTTTGCGCTAAAGTTCTTTGTGTATGTTTAAAATCGGAACATGCAAGCAATTGAATAGTGATGACTGAAGAATAGGATATTGATATCACTACTCCTTCTTCTATCTTGGAGTCCTTGTAAGATTGCTCTTAATAAAAGCAAAGATTTGGTGATTAGTGAAATCAGAAAAAAACTAAAATTGGCATATTTGTATTTTTTAGATTGACTAATTACGGGTATGATGCGAATAATGATCGTTAAATCTATCTTTACTTGTTTGAATTGTTTTTTCGTATTAATCTGTAAAATGAGAGCAACTAGCACAAAAAAAGGTATTTTACTCAACAAATAGATGAGACTTTAAGACCAAACAATAGTTGGTTTTAAACCAACCTGACCTTCCTCACCGACCAAAGTCGGGTTCCTTTAAAACCAACTTACTCTTTTAGAAGGAGAAAACCTGCATATATAGCCTCTTTATATGCAAATTTCCATCGTTTATATGCATATTATTGCATTAAAATATGCATTATTTTCTCTATTTCATGTGTTTCTCTTATAATTGCTTGAACTAAAATATTAAAAATAGATCATAATCCTTTTTGTCTTATTTAATGTTATATCTCTTCACTTTTCCTTGTTCATCGGTGTTAGCGGATGAAGGACTACCCTTCACCGGAAGTTCATTCCCGATTTCATTATAGCAAACTGGAATATGCTCATAGCTAAATTAGTTATGCTCATATTATATATTTTTCTTCCTAATAGTTGATATAAAGATTGGGATGTTTATTTTAAAGACGCTAAGTGATTGAAACAAATTCTTAGATGTTTGAAAAGCACCGCTTTAAGCAAACTAAAGCTATGCTTTAGGGGTGGTAAAGCATAGCTTTAGTCCGTATAAATAATGATGAAAGACCAGGTGAAGGATAGTCCCTTCACCTGATATCCACCTATTCATCGGCTTTTACTGCAAAAAGTGAAGGGATGGATGGAAGTGAATAAAACTAGTACTGAAATTCTAAATATAAAGAATCGGGGATTAAAATAAAAAATGATATAGCCTGTATGAATTCGCTACAAACGGACTATGAATCAGCCAAAACTGTTTGTTTCATTGATTAAGATCTGTTTTCCGATGATTTTATCCGATCATACTGTTGTAAAACTGTCTTCTTCATCCTCCACAACAATCCCTTTCACCTTCTTCAGATATTGAGAAGGAGACATACCATACTCTTTCTGGAAACATTGGCGAAAATAAGAGACCGTGTTTATCCCGACTTTATAAGAGATTTCCGATATCGTGTATTTCTGCTCCAACAGCATACGTTCGGCATTATTCATTTTTATTTTGCGGATAAATTCATTGGTTGAAAGTCCTGTCAGGGCTTTTATTTTCCGGTAAAGAGTGGAGGCGCTCATATTCATGTGTTCTGCAAGATAACCGGTATCTATTTTGTCCGAAGTAATATCTTCTTCCACAAGAGCAGTTAGTTTTCCTATAAACTCATTATCTATCTTGTTAAGTGAACGGATTGCCTGGTCTTGTTTATCCGTCCAGTTGACCGAACCTAGTTTACTAGCCAGTTTGGTACGCAAATCCAATAGATTCTGAATACGGGTTTGTAACAGACTGGCAGAGAAAGGCTTGGTCAGATAAGAGTCTGCTCCGACCCCGTATCCTTCTTCTTTGTCTTCCAACGTATCTTTTGCTGTCAGCAGAATAATCGGAATATGGCTTGTCCGAACATCTTTTTTCAGCGTCTTGCAAAGCTCGATACCGTTTTTTACCGGCATCATAATATCGCTGACAATGATGTCCGGTGTACATTGGAAGGCTTTTTCTATGCCAGCTTCTCCATTCTCCGCTGTTACCACTTCATATTTATCGCTGAAGGAAGAAGCGATGTATTCGCGAATATCTATGTTGTCTTCTACCACAAGCAATACGAGTTTGTTTTCGATAAGTGGAGCTTCCTCCTGAGTAACATTTTCATCCGCAATCGCTCCGATCCCTTCTTCCTCCTGTAAATGCAGAACATTGGGATAAGTACTGTGAGTAGGCAGGGAGAAGATAAAATCGCTTCCTTTGCCGGTACTGGATTCTACTCTGATTTTTCCATCGTGCAGTTCCACCAGGTTCTTTACAAGCGACAAACCTATTCCTGTGCCGGAAGCCTGATAATCGCTTCCTTCCTGATAGTAGCGTTCGAATATATGCGTAATTGCTTCCTCAGAGATTCCATAACCGGTATCGGAAATGCGGATGGCGGTGTATTCATCACTTTCTTTTTCAAGGGTGAGCTTGATAATGCCTTCCGGAGTATATTTGATAGCATTGGATATTAAGTTATCCAAGATCATGGTAACCACCTCCTTGTCGAAATACATTCGCAGATTTTTCTCTTTGATATCAGCCTGGAAAATGATCGCCGGATTCCGGTTCAGCTCCTGGTATTTAAGAAATATCTCATGTATAAATGAAGAGATATTGGCTTTGGCTACTTCTAGCTTCTTATTCTGAGTTTCCGTTTTTCTGAACTCTAATATTTGATTGATCAGATTGAGCAGTCTTACTGCACTTTGATGAATGATAGATATTTTCTGTACATGAGGTTTAGATAACGTAATATCCTTCTTCAAATCTTCCAGTGGTCCTAATATCAGAGTCAATGGTGTTCTGAGCTCATGAGTTATGTTTGTGAAGAAACGGAGGCGTTCGTTGTTTATCTCCTGCTCTTTCAGGTGGTTTTGCTTTTCTATTTTGTAGTTACTTTCTAAATCGATTTTCTTTTTGTACGATTGGGACTGATACAGAACCAAGCCGAATATCAGTAGTATATAAATAACCTTTGCCCACCATGATTTCCAGAAAGGAGGGGTGATGGTAAAAGACAGGGTTGATATTTCGGATGAAGAGTTCTGATTATGCAGATGAGCTTTTACCTGAAACGTGTAAGTCCCTGTCGGCAGGTTACGGAAAGTGACTTTTCCTTCGTCTCCTAATGTATACCAGGTATCATTCATTCCTTTCAGACGATATGAATATTCTACTTTTCCGTTTAACGCATAGTTTTGTACATTGAACGAAATACTAAATGTGCTCTGTTTGTAGTTGAGGCTGATTTTTTCTTGAGAAAGGATAGGGATACCTTTCTCCCGATCAGTCAGAAGATCATCTTCTATTTTTAATTCGGTGAAGATGACAGGAGGTATTGAATCGTGTAACATCACATGAAGAGGGTCAAAGTAACAGACTCCATTGTTGGAACCGAAATAAATATTCCCTTTGATATCTTTAGTTACGGAACCTGCCATAAACTCTCCGTAAGGTACGCCATCGGTATGAGAATAATTGCTGATGTTTTTTAGATCGGCAGATATCCGGCTGATTCCCGAATTGGTGCTGAGCCATATATTGCCGTTACTGTCTTCGGCTATGGCTTGTACATGACTGTTAGCCAGTCCGTTTTTCCGTCTGAATACCAGTGATTGAGCGAGGTCGGACGTTTCCGGAAAAAGAACTGCACCTTCATTGGTGGCCACCCACATCCGGTTTTTTGAATCTTTGAGAATATGCTCGATACGGTTTGAGTAAAAGCCGCTCCAGATATTCAGACTTTTAACTAACTTCATATCCGGCGAATAGATACATATACCGCTGCCAAAAGTACCCACCCACATTCTGCCTTCTTTGTCTTTGCCAAAGGCACGGATAAATGGCTCTGGAAGTTCAATATTATTGATATCGTAAAACTTCAGATTTGTTTTAGCAGCAGGATCTACAACATAAATACCGATATGACTGCCTATCCATAATTGATTTTGATCATCTTCGTATATAGCTCGTATGTCCAGGTCATTATCTCCGTCCAAAGGCAATGTGTAGAATTTATTTTCTTTTTTTGTTTTATAATGCAAGGTTCCTTTGTACAAGCCGAACCAGAGAGTTTCGTGTGAATCCTCAAAAGCTGATAACACACGATTATCTTGCAGATTGCCGGATTCTTTGTTAAATATATCAATTCGTTTTCCCTGATCGAAGAGATTGATACCTCCACCTTCTGTCCCCACCCATATTTTGCCGGATGAGTCTGAGCAAATCCCCCAGGCTGTCTGTGTATTGAGGGCAGTATGAGCCTGTTGGTTGGGAGTATATGCCCACTTTTGGAAAAGAGGGGCTTTCTGAGGGATAAAGTTGACGCCTGTTCCCCAAGTACCAATCCATATGTTTTGGTAAGAATCCTGGAAGATAGTCCGGATATTGAGACAGGAGAGCTGGGTGTCTTCACTTCCATAGTCTAGATGTTTGAGATTTAGAGACCTCGAAGTCAGTAAAGAGTGTTGTTGCAGGTTGAGAAGATAGATGCCGTCATCCTCTGTTGCCAGCCACAGATGGTCATTTATCTGGCAGATATAAGGGATATAATTACTGCTGATGCTGACCGGCACACCCGGGATATCTTTGAATGTGATGAAGTTTTTTTCGTCCGGATTATAGAGTACAAGACCGGCACGTGTGGCAATCCATAAGTTTCCGTTTTTATCTTTGCAAATGCTGCTTACTTCAAAATGGGGAAAATTACTTTGGTCGTCTTCGTTAAAGTTTTGCAGTTGCTTTGTCTCCGGAGTGAGGATGGAGAATCCGTGATCTACGTGTCCGATATATAACTCGCCGTTTGGTCCTTCCTGCACTGTCCATATCATGTTTGACATCCCTTTCACCGTTTGCGAATTATAGTGGGTGAACTCTCCGGTGGTTTTATCGAGATAATCCACTCCTCCGCTATAGGTCGCTATCCACAAATTGCCGTCTTTGGCGGGGATTATCTTGGTCACTCCGTTGGAACAAAGGCTGTGAGGATTGTTGGCGTCGCTATAATAAGAGGTAAATTCGCTGGTTACATAATTGTAGGCACAAAGTCCGTCACGTTGGGTGCCTATCCATATAACAGGATCGTGTGCGTCGGCATACACGCAATTGAGTTCATTCGCGCTCAATCCTTTTTCCGGGTGCAGTTCGTCTTTCAGGAACACTTTGAACTTGTCTCCTTCCAGGCAACAAAGACCTTCTTCGGTTGCAAACCATAAGAAACCTCTGGAATCTTGTGATATGTCTTTTATGTAGTTGTTGGATAATCCTTGGGGACGTCCCAGCTTTTTTATCTCGGGATTTTGTCCCCATATAGCCAGTGGAAGTAACAGGATTAAATAGCAAATAATGTTTTTCATAGCAGCAAAACGTTTGAATTGTGTCTCAAAAATACGAATAATATTGAATAAATGCAGTTACGAACTCGTCATTGCTCAATTTGTCACTCATCTTTGCATAATTCGTACAGGTTCAGTTCCGGTGAATGTCCCTATTTTTGCTACGTTTTCGAATCACTCAATAATGGATATCTAACAATATGAATATGAAGAAAAATTTAATCGTTGCATTAAGCCTCCTGTTTTCAGTAGGGATGTGGGCGCAGCATACAATGACAGTAAACGTATCTAAGCCGGTTGCCGAAATTCAGCCGACGATGTATGGGATCTTTTTTGAAGATATAAATTTCGGTGCCGATGGCGGATTGTATGCCGAGTTAGTCAAGAACCGTTCGTTCGAATTCTCGCAGGCTCTTACCGGATGGACTGCTTTCGGCAATGTAAAGATTCTAAGTGAAAGCCCTTGCTTTGAGCGCAATCCCCACTATGCCCGTATAACGGAAGACGGACAGCTTTCACGTGCCGGACTAGACAATGAAGGATTCAAAGGGATTGGCTTGAAACAGGATGAAGAGTATCGTTTTTCTGTATATGCCCGTGCATTGGAAGATAAGCCGATGAAGATTTCTGTGGAACTGGTCAACTCTCATGGTGAAAATCGATTAGTGAAAGAAGTAACGATAGAAGGAAAGGACTGGAAGAAGTCGACTGTCGTATTGAAGTCTCCGTTTACAGATGCGCATTCTCGTTTGCGTATTGTGCTGTTGACTCCGGGGACAATAGATATCGACCATGTATCTCTGTTCCCCGTGCGTACATGGAAAGGACGGGAGAATGGAATGCGAGCTGATCTGGCGCAAGCGCTGTATGATTTGAATCCGGGTGTTTTCCGCTTTCCCGGTGGTTGTATTGTCGAAGGTACCCGACTGGAATCCCGTTATCAGTGGAAACATACAGTAGGTCCTGTAGAGAATCGTCCTTTGAATATAAACCGTTGGAATTATACGTTCAGACATAAGTTCTTTCCGGATTATTATCAGTCTTATGGATTGGGATTTTATGAATACTTCTTGCTGAGTGAAGATATAGGTGCCGAGCCTCTTCCGGTTTTGAGTTGTGGACTGGCTTGCCAGTTTGAAGGAAATAACGCTGTGCCGCTGGATGAAATGTCTCCTTATGTACAGGATGCTTTGGATTTGATTGAATTTGCCAATGGTCCGGTCACCTCTGCTTGGGGGAAACTACGTGCTGAAATGGGACATCCCGAACCCTTTCATCTGAAAATGATCGGAGTCGGAAATGAGCAGTGGGGAGAAGTTTATCCGGAGCGTCTGGAATTGTTTGTAAAAGCCATTCGTGCGAAGTATCCTGATATGAAAATTGTAGGTTCTTCCGGACCGGGTGCCGGTGGTAAAGAGTTTGATTATTTGTGGCCGGAAATGAAGCGTATCGGTGTTGACCTGGTGGATGAACATTATTATATGACCCCGGACTGGTTTTTCGCCAATGCAGCCCGTTATGATAATTATGACTGGAAAGGACCGAAAGTTTTTGCCGGAGAATATGCTTCGCATGACCATGCCAGCGGCAAGGCTAACAACTTTTTGTCTGCCCTTTCGGAAGCAGCCTTTATGACTGGGCTGGAACGGAATGCCGATGTGGTACATCTGGCTACCTATGCTCCCTTGTTTGCTCATACAGATGCCTGGCAATGGAATCCGGACTTGATTTGGTTTGATAATCTGAAGATGATGCGTACACCGAATTACTACGTACAGCAGATGTATGGAATGAATGCAGGAACTCATGTGTTATCCTTGCTGATGGATGGCAAACCGGTGGCCGGACAGGATCAGCTATATGCAACGGCTGCGCTGGAGCAGAGTACGGGAGAAGTAATCGTAAAAATAGTGAATGCTGCGCCGCATCCGGCAGTAACACAGCTGGAACTGGCGGGATTGGGTAAGAAAAAGATTGTTTCCGGAAGTCAGATTTATCTGGAGTCAGGTGATCTGAAGACTATCAACACTCTGGAGCAAGAACAAATAGTACCTCGTATCCGTCCGTTGCGAGTGGAAGACAAGCGGGTGGAATTGAGTTTGCTTCCTTATTCTTTTACAGTTTACAGATTGCAAATCAAATAAAAAGCTATATCTTGGCAGATAGATATAGATTGAATACGATGAAAAATGTAATTTAGTTCTGTTTATGAATAGTCAGGTCCTTCGTAAATTGTTGCTTTTAAGCTTATTCGTTGCTTATTTGGGAACTTTGAGTGGTGCAGATTCTTCTTTTCGCCTGAAGAATCTGCAGGTTGAGTATACGGAAACTCCTTTGGGGATAGATGTGGAATATCCCCGTTTTAGTTGGCAAATGGAGGCAGCAAGTAGAGTCAGGGGAATGTCGCAGAAAGCATATCAGATTACGGTAGCTGACGAATCCGGTATACAAGTCTGGAATACGAAGAAAACAGTTAGTGATGTCTCATTGAATATCACATACGCAGGCTCTCCTTTGAAAGCTGCTACTCGCTATTTATGGACACTTAAGGTGTGGGATAATAAAGGAAAAACAGCTTCTGCTTCTTCTTGGTTTGAAACCGGGTTGATGAGCCGGGATGATGCGGATCCAGCGTGGAATGGTGCAAAATGGATTGGCGGAAGTGACAATGGCCAGCCATTGTATTCACATTATCTTACTGTGTATCGGCTCGATTTTACTTTGCAATTGGACAGACAGTCGCATTCTACCCGGGCAGGATTTATTTACGGAGCCAATGATGAACGCATGATGGATAAATTCAAAAACCTGTATCATCTGCAGAATGCTAAAGACAAATCTTATGTGCTGATAGAGCTCGACATATCTCCGTTAGCTTTGGGAAAAGAAGCGCAAATCAATGTTTACCGTGTCGGTTATCATCCCGACGACCGGAAAGATAAACCTTGGAAAACTCTGCCTGTGCCGGGCTTGTTGATTAATGAAAAGAATAAATATGAGAAGCACCGGATCATACTGACTTCTGACTTGGGATATACCCGTTTGTATGTCAACAGTACTCAGAATCAAGTTGCAGAATTCAACCTTAATCCTTTGGGGCGGGGTGGTGATTTTATCGCTTTTCCTGTGGTCGGAGATATTGGCTGTTCATTACCCGAAGGGCAGTCTGCTGTTTTTTCGGATGTTGCAATCAGACATTTCAGAAGTCCTTCTCATGTAATCTGTTCTGTTGATATGCCTGTGGATTCCTGTTCTTTCCGAATCTTTAATCCGAGCCGTAACTCCATGCCTATGTTGCGTACAAAGTTTGTTTCGGAGAAGGCAGCCGTGAGGAAAGCGCGACTTTATGTCACTTCGCGTGGTATCTATGAAATATATCTGAATGGACATCGTGTAGGCAATGATTATTTTAATCCCGGATTAACTCAGTATAACAAAATGCATTTGTATCAGACTTTCGATGTGACTGAGAAAATTCGTTCGGGAGAGAATGCAATGGGAGCTTTGCTGGCTGAAGGCTGGTGGAGCGGTGCCTGTACTTTCATGGGAGAATTTTGGAATTATTTTGGTGACCGCCAATCATTGCTGGCTAAATTAGTCATTACTTATGCGGACGGGACAGAACAGGTAGTGGTGACTGATCCTGACAGATGGCAATATTTTAATGAAGGCCCCATCCGGTATGGCAGTTTATTCCAGGGCGAAGTGTATGATGCCCGAAAGGAAAAACAGGTAGAAGACTGGACTGTTCCGGGATATGATACGACGGCGTGGAAGCCGGCCCAAGAGATTGATTTGAAAAGTTGTATGACTACTGCGCATAGCAATGGGTGGGCAACAGCTGACGATTATACTGATTTCCGATTGACCGGACAATTCGGTCAGACGGTGAAAGCAATAAAGGAACTGACTGCAGTCTCGGTAAAAGAAGTACAACCGGGTGTTTTTGTATATGACATGGGACAAAATATGGCCGGAGTTCCTCGTGTTTATTTGTCGGGAATGAAACCCGGAACGAAAATCAGTCTGCGTTTTGCCGAAGTAGAATATCCTGATTTATCTGAATATGCAGAGAATGTTGGTATGATTATGCTTGAGAATATTCGTGCCGCTATGGCACAGGACATTTATATAGCGAAAGGGGGAGATGAAGTGATTTCTCCACGTTTTACTTATCATGGATATCGTTATCTGGAGATAACAGGTATTGATAAACAGCTGTCACCGGAATCTGTGAAAGGAATAGTGCTTAGTTCTATAAATGAATTGACGGCGGGATATGAAACTTCGAACGAAAAAGTGAACAGATTATGGCAGAATATTCTATGGTCTTCCTATGCCAATTTTATTTCTATTCCTACAGATTGTCCCCAGCGTAATGAGCGTTTGGGGTGGAATGGTGATATTTCTGTTTTTTCACGTACGGCTACTTATTTGTCTTCGCTTCCCCAGTTTTTGCGCCGGCACTTGGCTGCCATGCGTCACACTCAGCGTGAGGATGGCCGTTTCCCGGATATAGCGCCTTTGGGCGGGGGATTCGGAGGTATGCTTTGGGGAAGTGCCGGCATTACAGTGGCGTGGGAAGCCTATCAGCAATATGACGATAAAGTGCTGCTGACTGAACACTATGAATCAATGAAACAATATATTCATTATATTCTGGAGAAATGTATAGATGCCTCTACGGGTGTTTTGGTACAGGAAAAAGTATGGGGGAATTTGGGAGACTGGCTTGGGCTGGAAGATAACAAGAATGACAAGACATTGTTGTGGGAGTCTTATTTCATTTATGATCTCGATCTGATGGAGAAGATAGCCACTATCTTGAATAAGGATGAGGATGCGGGATGGTTTCGTAAACTAGCTGCAGACAGAAGAGCATTTTTTAGCCGGACTTATATTCATCCGGAAAACGGAAAAACAATCGTTTCGGGTGCGGCCGGACAAAAAGAGGGAAAATGGGTGGATATTCAGACTTCGTATGTACTGCCATTGGCATTTAATCTTGTTGATTCGGGAATGAAAGATAAGTTGGCTGATCATCTGATTCAATCTGTTGTCAGGAAGAATGTGACTGATACAGGACGGGAGTGTTCTCCTTATTCCTTAATGACCGGTTTTATAGGTACTGCATGGATCAATCCCGTATTATCAGAATGCGGGCATGGAGAAGTCGCTTACAGATTACTTCAACAAACCAGTTATCCATCCTGGATTTATCCAGTGGAACAGGGGGCTACTACCATTTGGGAACGTCTTAACTCATATACCCATCTCGACGGCTTTGGTGGCAACAATCGGATGAATTCTTTCAATCATTATTCTTTTGGAGCTGTCGGTTCATGGATGTGTAATTACTCATTGGGTATTCAGCGTGATGAGGATCATCCGGGTTTTAAACATTTTGTGCTGAAACCTGAAGTGGATACGACTGGAGGAATGACTGATGCAAAGGGTTTCTATCATTCGATGTATGGCCGGATTGAAAGCTCGTGGTCTGTAGAGAAGGATTCAGTTGGATATCGGTTTATGATTCCTGCCAATACTACTGCAAGGGTTTATATTCCTGCTGCTTCAATGGACAGTATACTTGAAGGAGGAAAAGCGTTGAAGAAAAGTAAAGGGATAGAATATATAGGTACGGAAGGAGGAAAGGTTCTATTGAAACTTCCGTCAGGTAACTATCACTTTAAGGTAATAAGATAAAGGAATAGTAAGTATCTTAATTGTGTGTCTAATAAGAAAATCTTAGTCTATCCATCCATTTTTTTATTTTTGATTTAGCACACGTAAAAAAAAATCATGGTAGCAATTGTTTCCCGTATTGATAACAATCAGATTTTCCGTAGCGCGAGTTATTGCAGTATATATTAACTCTGGAGAATCTGAGACAAATGAACCCATTTTTTTTTCTCTGAAGTCTATGTCCTTACTGTTTTGTTGCAATATTAGAAATATAGTCTGAGACTCCCAACCCTTAAAACTTTGTATTGTAGACAGTTTAAAGCA
>OODP01000379.1_pt1 | contig 42152 bp, 33 predicted proteins | sample 1671011 | NCBI WGS metagenome assembly OODP01 (sample SAMN06348113, study PRJEB24527) | human gut metagenome | biome: human gut; feature: ankylosing spondylitis patient; material: feces | host: Homo sapiens | place: China | collected 2015-10
ATATCGGTAGCCGGTATTATGCCATGCAGATATGGGCAGAACCGGACAAGTTGGCGAATTTCGGACTGACGGTACAAGATCTTCAAAATGCCTTGAAAGACCAGAATCGTGAGTCGGCTGCCGGTGTATTGGGACAGCAACCGGTGAAAGGATTGGACGTTACCATACCTATTACCACACAAGGACGTCTTTCGAGCGTCGGTCAGTTTGAGGACATTGTGGTACGTGCCAATGCCAACGGTTCCATTATCCGTTTAAGGGATGTTGCCCGTGTCTCATTGGAAGCTTCCTCATATAGTACGGAGAGTGGTATCAATGGAGAAAATGCGGCAGTACTCGGCATCTATATGTTACCAGGTGCGAATGCTATCGAAGTGGCTGATAATGTAAAAGCTGCCATAGAGGAAATCAGTAAAAACTTCCCCGAAGGGTTGAGTTATGAGATTCCGTTTGACATGACAACTTATATTTCAGAATCGATTCATGAGGTGTATAAAACGTTGTTTGAAGCACTCGTTTTGGTGGTATTGGTTGTCTATCTTTCCTTGCAGAGTTGGCGTGCCACATTGATACCGATTGTCGCAGTGCCTATCTCGCTGATCGGTACGTTCGGATTCATGCTAATCTTCGGCTTTTCGCTGAACATTCTTACTTTGTTGGGATTAATTCTGGCTATTGGTATAGTGGTGGACGATGCGATTGTCGTTGTGGAAAATGTGGAACATATTATGGAGACGGAAAAGCTGAGTCCTTACGAGGCTACGAAGAAAGCCATGCAAGGGTTGAGCAGTGCCTTGATTGCCACTTCATTGGTGCTTTGTGCGGTGTTTGTGCCCGTGAGCTTTCTGGGTGGTATTACGGGACAACTCTACCGTCAGTTTACTATAACTATCGCTGTCTCGGTATTGATATCTACAGTAGTGGCTTTGACGCTTAGTCCGGTGATGTGTTCGTTGATCCTCAAACCGGATAGCGGAAAAAAGAAGAATATCGTCTTTCGTAAAATCAACCAATGGCTGAATATCGGAAATAATAAATATGTAGACATTATCACCCGGATTATCAGAAACCCAAGACGTGTACTGAGTGCTTTCGGGGTAGTATTGATTGCTATTTTGCTGATTCATCGGCTTATTCCTACCAGCTTTCTGCCCGTAGAAGATCAGGGATATTTCAAGGTTGAGCTGGAACTTCCCGAAGGTTCTACGTTGGAACGCACACGGAAAGTCACGGAACGTGCCATCGAGTATCTGGATAAAATACCGTATGTGGCTTATGTTCAAAATGTGACCGGAAGCAGTCCGCGCGTAGGCAGCAACCAGGCGCGAAGCGAATTGACCGTAATCCTGAAACCTTGGGAAGACCGGAAGGAAACCAGCATCGAGAAAATCATGTCCGAAGTGCAAAAGCATCTGAAAGAGTATCCGGAGTGCAAGGTGTATCTCTCTACTCCCCCTGTCATTCCCGGCTTGGGAAGTTCCGGTGGTTTTGAGATGCAGCTTGAAGCGCGTGGGGATGCTACTTTCGAGAACTTGGTACAGGCTACGGATACATTGATGTATTATGCTTCCAAACAGAAGGCGATTACCGGATTGTCCTCTTCATTGCAATCCGATATACCTCAGCTTTATTTCGATGTAGACCGTGATAAAGTAAAGATGCTGGGTGTGCCGTTGGCAGATGTGTTTTCTACGATGAAGGCTTATACCGGTTCGGTTTATGTGAACGATTTCAATATGTTCAACCGTATATATAAGGTATATATCCAAGCGGAAGCACCCTATCGTGAGCATAAGGATAATATTAACCTCTTCTTTGTGAAAGCATCCAATGGGGTGATGGTGCCTTTGACTTCTTTGGGCAATGCATCTTATACGACGGGGCCGGGAAGCATTAAACGCTTCAATATGTTTACTACCGCTGTGATCCGCGGGGAAGCTGCGCAAGGATATAGCTCCGGGCAGGTCATGGAGATCATGGAACAGATTGCCCGTGATCATTTGCCTGATAATATCGGGCTGGAATGGAGCGGACTTTCTTATCAGGAAAAGAAAGCCGGTGGCCAAACCGGATTGGTACTGGCTTTGGTGTTTCTATTCGTGTTCCTTTTCCTGGCAGCGCAGTATGAGAGCTGGACTTTACCGATTGCCGTTTTACTGTCATTGCCGGTAGCTGCGTTGGGGGCTTACCTCGGTGTATGGATATGTGGCTTGGAAAATGATATTTATTTCCAGATCGGCCTTGTGATGTTGGTTGGACTGGCTGCAAAGAATGCCATCCTTATTGTAGAATTTGCCAAAGTGCAGGTGGACCATGGGGAAGACATCGTTGCTGCCGCTATAAGTGCCGCCCGTTTGCGCTTCCGTCCCATTCTGATGACCTCTTTGGCATTTGTGTTGGGTATGCTTCCGATGGTATTGGCTAGCGGACCGGGCTCGGCAAGTCGTCAGGCAATTGGTACGGGCGTGTTTTTTGGAATGATCTTTGCCATTGTGCTGGGCATAATTCTTGTGCCGTTCTTCTTTGTGATGGTATACAAAACGACCTCAAAGATCCGTCACCGTAGTTCCGGAGTAAAAATACCTTTTGCATCAAAACTAAAACGTAACTGAAAATGAAACGAAATACATTATTTATAGCTTTTGCCCTCTTGTTGATGTTGACTGCTTTCTCTTCCTGCAAAGTGGGGAAGAGTTATGTGCGGCCTGATCTTCACCTTCCGGATAGTCTTGCGCAACGGCAAGATTCATTGAGTTTCGGTGATAGAGACTGGTGGGAAATATATACAGATTCCACTCTTCGGGGATTGATTACCAAATCATTGGAATACAATAAGGATATGCTGATTGCTGCTGCCCGTGTGAAGGAGATGGCTGCACAGAAACGAATCTCGACTGCTGCTTTGTTGCCGGATATTAAAGGTACTGTGACCGGTGAACGGGAACTTGAAAACCATGGGGGCGATGACTTTAAACGCAGTGATACATTTGAAGCCCAAGTCTTGTTTTCATGGGAACTGGATCTTTGGGGAAACCTGCGTTGGGCGCGTTCGGCAAGCATTGCGGAATACTTCCAGTCGGTAGAAGCGCAGCGTGCCCTTCGTATGACCATTGTAGCGGAAGTGGCTCAGGCTTATTATGAACTTGTGGCACTCGACACTGAACTTGATATTGTGAAGCAAACTTTGAAGGCCCGTGAGGAAGGGGTGCGTCTGGCTCGCATTCGTTTTGAAGGCGGACTGACATCCGAGACTTCGTACCGCCAATCGCAAGTGGAGCTTGCCCGTACCGCTACCCTTGTGCCTGACCTGGAACGAAGGATTGCCCTTAAGGAGAATGATATTGCCTTTCTTGCCGGAGAATATCCCAATAAAATAGCCCGTAGCGGTTTGCTGCAAAGTTTCAATTTTCCCAAAGAACTGCCGGTTGGGTTGCCTTCCGGTTTGCTTGAGCGTCGTCCGGATGTTCGGCAGGCTGAACAGAAGTTGATTGCCGCCAATGCGAAAGTGGGAGTGGCTTATACGAATATGTTCCCCCGTATTTCACTCACTGGTCGGGCGGGAGCGGAGAGTACCGTACTTTCCGAACTGTTGAAATCACCTTATGCCATCATGGAAGGTGCCTTGTTGACCCCCATTTTCGGTTGGGGAAAGAACCGTGCTGCATTGAAAGCGAAAAAAGCTGCTTATGAGGCAGAGGTGCATAGTTATGAAAAGACCGTGCTGAACGCTTTCAAGGAAACACAGAATGCCATTGTCAATTTCAACAAGATTAAGGAAGTGTATGATCTCCGGGCCAATCTGGAACGTTCGTCCAAGAGTTACATTGATCTTGCCCAGCTACAATACATCAACGGAGTGATCAATTATCTGGATGTACTCGATGCTCAACGTGGGTATTTCGATGCCCAGATAGGCTTGAGCAATGCCATCCGTGATGAACTGATAGCAGTGGTACAGGTATATAAGGCTCTCGGAGGAGGATGGGAGAAGGAAGATTAAAGAGGAACAAATGAGGAAGGTGGTGAGGAAAAGGGGCGTTTGTAATGGAGGAATGAAACATGCTTTTTGAATGAAAGGATATTCCGTTGGTAAATGAAAGGATATTAGGATGTTATATTGTTTTCTTACTACCTTTTGAATAAAAACATCCCCATGTTGTATGTCAAAACATCCGGATGTTGTTATGTGGAACATCCCCATGTTTTTATGCGGAACATGGGGATGTTTTGTGTTTTTATATCAGTAGATAATTTATTGATGAAAGATATTTGTACGATTCACAAAGGGTATTTCTTCCTTTCCCAAACTTCTATTAACTTACATTATTCCCTGCTATACTTTCATATTTCAGAAAAAAACACGAAATTTGCATCGCTTTTTGAATTCTATGATTGAATTTACTATCACCTTTAATATAAAATAAAGAAATGACTAAAAGTGCATTGCAAATCGCAAGGGCTGCTTACCAGCCCAAACTTCCGAAAGCATTGAAAGGGGCTGTTAAGGCTGTAGAAGGCGCAGCAACCCAATCAGTTGCCGATCAGGAAGCTATCAAACAACTATTCCCCAATACGTATGGTATGCCATTAATCAAGTTCGAAGCCGGAGAAGCTATCCAACTCCCTGCTATGAACGTAGGTGTGATCCTTTCCGGTGGACAAGCTCCGGGCGGACACAATGTGATCTCCGGCCTTTTTGATGGTATCAAAGCTTTGAACCCGGATAGCAAACTGTACGGTTTTATACTTGGACCTGGCGGTTTGGTAGACCACAACTATATGGAACTTACTTCTGACATTATCGATGAATACCGCAATACAGGTGGTTTCGATATCATCGGTTCCGGTCGTACGAAACTGGAAAAAGAAGATCAGTTCGAGAAAGGTCTTGAAATCTTGAAGGAATTGGGTATTAAGGCACTCGTTATCATTGGTGGTGACGACTCTAATACAAATGCTTGCGTGTTGGCTGAGTATTATGCAGCTAAAAAGGCCGGTGTACAGGTGATCGGTTGCCCGAAGACAATCGACGGTGACTTGAAGAACGAAATGATCGAGACTTCTTTCGGCTTTGATACGGCTTGTAAAGTTTACTCGGAAGTAATCGGTAATATTCAACGTGACTGTAACTCTGCCCGTAAGTATTGGCATTTTATCAAATTGATGGGACGTTCGGCATCTCATATCGCATTGGAATGCGCATTGCAGGTTCAACCCAACGTATGTATCATCTCTGAGGAAGTAGAAGCAAAAGACATGTCTTTGGACGATGTTGTGACTTATATTGCTAAGGTGGTTGCCGATCGTGCCGCACAGGGTAACAACTTCGGTACTGTTCTTATTCCTGAAGGTCTTGTAGAGTTTATCCCGGCTATGAAACGTCTGATCTCAGAATTGAACGACTTCTTGGCTAACAATGCCGAAGAGTTCTCACAGATCAAGAAGTCTCATCAACGTGACTATATCATCCGCAAACTATCTCCCGAAAACTCGGCTATCTATGCAAGTCTTCCGGAAGGAGTTGCACGTCAGCTTTCATTGGATCGTGACCCGCATGGAAACGTACAGGTATCACTGATCGAAACAGAAAAACTGCTGTCTGAGATGGTTGCAACGAAGCTGGCCACTTGGAAAGCAGAAGGTAAATATGTAGGCAAGTTTGCCGCTCAACATCACTTCTTCGGTTATGAAGGCCGTTGCGCTGCTCCTTCAAACTACGATGCCGATTATTGTTATTCACTGGGATATACTGCATCTATGCTGATTGCTAACGGTAAGACGGGTTATATGTCATCTGTACGCAACACTACTGCTCCTGCCGAAGAATGGATTGCAGGTGGTGTGCCCATCACGATGATGATGAACATGGAACGTCGTCACGGTGAAATGAAACCGGTTATCCAGAAAGCACTGGTGAAATTGGAAGGCAAACCGTTTAAAGCATTTGCTGCTTTGCGCGACCAATGGGCGATGACTACGGACTATGTATATCCGGGCCCGATCCAGTACTTCGGCCCGACTGAAGTATGCGACCAGCCTACCAAGACTTTGCAGCTTGAACAAGCTAAATAACATTGAGTGATAAATGATGAGTGATGGGTGGTGAGCAAACTTATCTGCTATTTGCCACTCATCACTTCTTGTTTTCACTTTTACTTGAAATATGATTCCTAAAAAGCCTATACCTCCACGCAAGACAACTGTTGCCCGCCGCACTCCCCGGAAGGCAAAGAAGCCTGTCCATCGCACCATGCCCGTATGGCTGCGGAATGTGCTTGTTATTATTATCGTTTTCGGCTTTTCTACTACATTCTATTATTTCTTCATACGGCCATACGCATATCGTTGGAAACCTTGCTACGGCATGAAGGAGTATGGCATTTGTATGCCCTGTTGCTATGATGTACATGGTATTGATATTTCCCATTACCAAGGCGAGATTGACTGGCCGCAACTATTGCAAAGCCGTTTGACGGATTTCCCCATTGAATTTATTTTCATGAAAGCCACGGAAGGGGGCGACCTTGCTGATGATGCTTTTGTGCAAAACTTTACGGAGGCAGGCAATCATGGGTTCATTCGTGGAGCTTATCACTTCTTTTCTCCAAAAACGGATCCGTTGAAACAGGCTGATTTCTTTATACGAACCGTCAAACTGGCTCCTGGCGACCTTCCTCCTGTACTCGATGTGGAAGTGACCGGAAAGAAAACTACGAAGGAATTGCAACAGAGCATTAAGCGTTGGCTCGACAGAGTAGAGGCACATTATGGTGTAAAGCCTATTCTTTATACTTCCTATAAGTTCAAAACACGCTATCTGAATGATTCTATTTTTGATACTTATCCCTATTGGATCGCCCATTATTATGTGGATTCTGTAAAGTACGAAGGGAAATGGCATTTCTGGCAACATACGGATGTAGGCAGTGTGCCGGGGATCGGAGAGGATGTTGATTTGAACGTTTTTAATGGTTCGTTGGACGAGTTGAAGAAGATGACATTACAATAAAACTTCCTTTTAAAGAAAACAGGGCATTTTCTAAAAAACAGGAGATGGCTATTGTTGCCGTTTTCGATTTGGCAGCCTCATCTGGCAAAAGAAACACTACTCCAAATGAGGCTTTTTCATTCTTTACTATTAAAACACGAATTTCACCGCAGCCCAACGATTCTTTTCATGATGATGAATAAAGGTCAGCCCGTTCCGTTCCGCCTCTTCACGGATCACGGGGATGTCTTCTAGGTAGAAACCACTCATATAAAGTTCTGACCCCGGATGCATGCAGGCTTTGTATTGCCTCATGTCGTTTAATAGTATGTTTCGATTGATATTCGCTATTATTACATCAAACGAACCTTTTCCGGCTAATGCAGACGCATCTCCTTGTTCAACATTGATATTGGATATATTATTCAATTCTATGTTTTCTATTGAGTTGCGTACACACCATTCGTCAATGTCGATAGCCAAACAAGGGCTTGCCCCCCTCATACTGGCAAGAATGGCAAGGATGGAAGTCCCGCACCCCATGTCGAGCAGGGATTTTCCTTTTAAATCGCTGTCCAGCAATTCACCAATGATGAGGCTGGTCGTTTCGTGATGCCCGGTTCCGAAAGCCATCTGTGGATTGATGACAATATCATATTCGGCTGCCGGAACATCTTTGTGGAATGTACTATGGATCACACAACGATCACCGATAACTATCGGTTGAAAGAAATTCTTCTCCCACTCTTCATTCCAATCTTTATCCTCTGCTTCGATGAAGTCATAGGAGATTTTTGTATCAGGTACCGGAAAGTCCATGATAGCACTCTCGATCGTTTTTTCATCGTATAAGGATTGTTGGATATAAGCTTTCAAACCGCTTTCGGACTCAACGAAACTTTCAAATCCAGCTTCACCTAAAACGGCAGCCAACACATCATTAACTGTTTCTGTGCAAGGATCGGTGGTAAACGTGAACTCTAAATACTTCATAAGTGTTATGTTTTTGCTTGCAAAGGTAATTAAAATAGGGAAATCCCTATTATTGTTTGGGGAAAATCTCCCTGGAAGGATGATAACCTTGCCTATCTTTGTAACGTGAATAAAAAGATTAAGAAATGCAATCCATAAACCACAGAGATATGAAAAAGATTATTTTTTTATTATTAATTACCCTGTGTCTCCCGATAGGTTTGATGGCACAAAGTGTGGATGATGACCTCTATTTTGTTCCTTCAAAGGACAAAGAAGAACCGGCACCTGTTAAAAAAGAACCGGTTAAAAGGCAGTCTACTACGAATATTTATGCGACTCCCGGAACTACTGTCATAATTCAGGATCGCAATGGAAATACTCGTGATGTAGATGAATATAATCGCCGTTACGACGCACGTGATAATGACTTTGTAATGGAGAATGACACATTATATATTACTGAAAAAGAAGAGCCGGATTTGGATGGTGAATGGGTAACCGGAGATTTCGATGGCTCCCAAGATGATTATGAGTATGCCGAACGCATTATTCGTTTCCGTAATCCTCGATTTGCCGTAAGTGTTAGTAGCCCGTTCTATTGGGACATCGTTTATGGCAGTAATTCTTGGGATTGGAATGTATATACGGATGGTTTATATGCTTATGCATTTCCAACCTTCAGTAATCCGTTGTGGTGGAATTGGCGTTATAACTCATACGGCTCTATGTGGGGTTGGGGTGGATGGAATAGTCCATATTACGGATGGGGAGGGTATTATCCCGGTTACTGGGGTGGTTGGTACGGTGGCTACTGGGGTGGTCATTGGGGACATCATCATCATCATGGCTGGTATCCAAACTGGGGACATAATGGTTATTGGGCACGGAACAGTTATACTGACCGTCGTTCATTCGGAACTACCGACCGTTATTCTTCAAATTCCCGTCGTTCATATTCCAGTGCGGGACAGACTACTCGCTCAAGTGTAGGTACAAGTTCTTCTCGTCGTAGTTCGTCTTCAGCGGGTCGAGTTGTTGGAACACGTTCTTCTTCCAGTTCTGCACGTTCAAGTGTAAGTACAGGCAGAAGTGGAGCAAGCTCTTCGTCACGTCGTTCTTCTACCTATACACGTCCGAGCAGTACCCGCAGTACCTATGACAGTGGTTCAAGAGCAAGCTCGTCTCGTTCTTCTGTCGGGACTTCATCCAGCAGTAGCAGACGTTCTTCGTCTACATATAATAGAGGAAGTTCAACCCAGTCTTCCAGCCGTTCTTATGGTACACCATCTACCAGCCGTAGTTATACACCTAGTAGTCGCAGCAGTAGCAGCTCACGGTCAAGTGTCGGATCTTACGGTGGTGGTTCCCGTTCAAGTGGCGGTGGCAGCGGTGGCGGTGCCCGTTCAGGTGGCGGCGGTGGTGGCGGTTCCAGCCGTGGTGGTGGAAGCAGCCGAAGATAAGAATGAAATACTAACATAATTAAGTTTCGATTATGAAAAAGTTAATGATAATAGCAGTCGCAACTCTTCTTTCGAGTGTTGCAAATGCACAGACAATATATGATGCTGCCAAATTTACCGGCAAGGACTTGAATGGAACTGCTCGCTTTGTTGGTATGGGTGGTGCTATGGGGGCATTGGGTGGGGATATTTCTACCATAGGTACGAATCCCGCTGGTATCGGAATATATCGCAGCAATGACATTATGACCTCATTCAGTTTTTCTGCTTATGGAATGGAAAGTAGTTATATAGGGCATGAAAAAAGAATGTTTAATTCGAATTTGAACAATACTCATTGGTCCTATGATAATATTGGATTTGTATTGTCGACTAAGATAGGAAACTATACTCCTGTACGGTTTGTAAACTTTGGATTCAACTATCATAAATCAAAGTCGTTCTACAAGAACATGGGAATGGATGCTTTATTGAATGTCGGTCCTAAAAATGAAATTGTTTCTCAAACCTGGCAAATGGCTCAGCAGGCTAATGGAATAAGAAACAGTGAATTTATGGAGGGTAGAGAAGCTTTTAGGGATAATGAAATCGGTTGGTTGTCAATATTGGGATGGCAAGGAAATTTAATAGCGGAAACGGGTGATAAAGATAGTGATGGCGGAAATATCTATAAATCAATTATTAACGAAATACCGTATGCTACCTTCTATTCCGAAGAACGTGGTGGTATCGATCAGTATGATTTTAATGTTGCACTGAATATTAATGATCGTGCTTATTTAGGATTCACCATCGGAGCCTATGATGTAGATTACAGTAAATATTCAAGGTATGATGAAGATTATGAGAATGGTAAAGGTGCAGGCTATTTCTTGCAAAGCTGGAATCGTATCAGTGGCTCGGGATTTGACTTTAAAATCGGGGCTATTCTACGTCCTTTCGAATCTTCTCCTTTCAGAATTGGGATGGCAGTTCATACACCGACTTTTTATAAGTTGACTTTGACGACAAGTGCCTTTTTAGGATCGGATTTATATTATGACGGAGCTGAAGTGACCAAGCCGGTAGATATTGATACTCAACAGGCTGTTGGTGACATGGATCGTTCTTATCGCCTACGTACTCCATGGACTTATAATTTGAGCTTAGGCTATACTGTGGGCAGCAGCTTGGCAGTGGGTGCTGAATATGAATATGAAGATTATTCGACTATGTATTTCAGTTATCCTAAAAATGGTGGAATGTATCCTAAAGGTAGTGGGATGAGCTATGAAAATGACCAGACCAGTATGTTAAAAGGTGTACATACCGTACGTGTGGGTGCGGAATATAAGGTAATTCCCCAATTTGCATTCCGTTTAGGATATAATTATAGTTCAGCTGCTATTGAGAAGCTTGCTTATAAGGACTTACCAGTTAATTCTATCAATACTGATACGGATTATGCAAATACGAAAGCATTGAATAATTATACACTGGGAATCGGTTATAGAGGGAGTCTGATTTATGCTGATCTGGCTTATCAGTACAGCACTTATAAAGAAGATTTTTATGCATTTACTGATCCGGACGATTTTTTGAACAAGACTAAGGTAACAAATACGCGTAGCCAAGTATTATTAACGGTGGGTATGCGTTTCTAAATCAGAGTTTTCAATAGTAATAAATATAACTTTTGTGTGTGAGAGTGATCCCCGGAGAAATACAATGCAGTACTCCGGGGATACTTTTTTTATTAGTATGCTATCTTATCTTCCTTTTCCATCCATTCTTTGAATGCTTTTATTGCTTCATCGTGGAGCAACACTTCGGAAGGTAGTTTCCGTTCTTCAGGTTTCAACTCCAACTCATCATAGATGAAAGAGTCATCAAAACCAATGTTTTTGGCATCTGTTTTATTATTACCGTAATACATTTTATCAAGTCGTGCCCAGTAAATGGCTCCAAGACACATGGGGCAAGGTTCACATGAGGTATATATTTCATAGCCACTCAGATTGAAAGTTCCCAATTTGGAAGCGGCCGCACGGATAGCGCTGACTTCAGCATGGGCAGTTGGGTCACAGGAAGCTGTTACCCGGTTTACTCCGGTGGCAATAATCTCTCCGTTTTTCGCAATAACAGCACCAAAAGGGCCACCACCATTGGCTACATTTTCTCTTGAAAGCTCAATTGCTTTCCGCATTAGTTCTTCCTTAGTCATTTCACTTTAAATATTTGGTTCTCGGACAAAGATAAAGAGAATATTTGAATGGTTGTGAAAATGGGAAAAGATAATTGTGTACAAGGATGTTGTGGGGAGTGCCGATAGTAGACATAGTTAACTTAATCCATAATTATATGTGAAATAGGTTAAGAACCTTATTATAAAATGTGTCAGATAATAGTAAAAGACTATTTGGAAAAAGTAATATCTCGGGTTTGAAATAATATCTCAATCCTTTTTAATTTTAGTCTCTTTTATCTTAATGTCCACTTTTAATTTTGTTATAATGTGTTAATATGTTGATGTGCAATATATTAATTCTTTCTTTCTTTTCCTTTTTGTACAATTCTTTGTCTTAAAATAACATTAGTTTTGCCTCCAGACATTCCTCAAATATAAATCTGATAAAATCAAATGCTTATGAAAACAAATTTATTACTCGCATCTTGTGTAGTGTTTATTTTATCTTTTTTGAATCAGACATATGCACGATTTAGAATAAAAACAAAGGAAAAAAAATTATCAGTAATGGCTTAGCAAGATCATAAATCAATGAAAATAATTTTGATAGGCTTGTTTATGCTTTTGTGTCGATAAAGTAGAAGTTCGCACTAAATGTAGAGTATAATTGGTCTCTTTTTTAATCTCTTATATGTATTTTAAATCCCTTAAATGTATGAAAGGAAAATTACTTTGTATTGCACTCTTGAGCTGTATGTCTTGGAGTTTGAACGCTTTCGCTATACGTAGCAACGGTAGTGAGAAAGAAGGTCAGAATGGCGCTGCGTTTGTGGGTTATTGTGAAGGTACACAAGATGAGTTGGAGTATTATGCCCCCACTCCCGATCAATTGGCTGATAGTATTTCATATGCTATTGCGCTTTCGCCTGAACTACTAAAAGAAAATGGGAACCTCATTCATGCGATTCGTGTTGCTCTTCCAGAGTTTCCGATAAACAAAGGAAAAATATGGATTACCAATACGTTGGGAAAAGCCCCGTTACTGGTACAAGAATTGCAGGAAACGATTCCCGGCTGGAATTATATTTCATTGGATCATCCTTTTGATTGTGAAAATATAGATAAAAAGATATTTGTAGGTGTCACTTTTTGGGGAACAGACAGACGCTTTTGTTTGGAAGACACGGATGAAAGAAATTTAAATGCAGATTGGGCCTGTTTGAAAGGTGGATGGGTACATCTGTTTTTAGGTAGTTACTATGGAAGTAACTGTGCTGTTGGCGTACAGGCAATGATGAGTGGGGGAGATTATTCAAAAAAAACTCCTCAATACGATTTAGCCATTGAAAAAGTAAATTTACCAGCTTATGCTTCTATTTCAGAAAAAGTAACTTGTAGCGTTCTGGTTCGTAACTTAGGAGTACAGCCTGTCACTGATTTTAAAATTGAATGCGACTTGGACGGTGATAAGCAAGAGCTTGAAATATCTGATATATTCCTTCCGGCTGGTGATGCATACAATTATGCTTACGAGACAACTTTCTCAAAAGAAGGAGAAAAAGAATATACCTGGAAAGTGGTTAGCATGAACGGAGGAGTTGCAGATGAAGTGGCAAACAACAACAGGGAATCTGGAAGTACGGATATCTATGAGAAATGTTTTGCACGAACTCCATTGTTAGAAAGATTCACAGGTCAAGGTTCTATATATGCTTGCATATGTGATTATCGTGTTATGTTAGCTGCGGAAAACTTTGGAAGGAGAATAGCACAAGTGTCTTATTATCCGTTTGATGCCTCTTTCTCAGGGGCTACTTTAGGAGTCGATGCACATAATATAGTGGCAAATGCTTTCGATGTATCGGAAGTTTTATATGTATTATTGGATAGAACAAATCTTTTTGGTGAGTCACCTTATTCTCCTGCTTTTGATCCTGTTAATGTCATTTCGCAAGAAATGATTCAGGACAGACTGGACACGCCTGCTTTTGTCGATATTGATTTGAAGGAAAGTACGTTTGATGAAAAAACTCGTAAATTGTCTGTTAAAATTGATGGAGTGGTAGCTAAAGAAATTCCAAACTTAAAAATAAACCTATTTATAACGCAAGATAGTATTATTGCACCACAAAGTATCTCCGGAAGTGATTATTGTCACAATGATGTAATGAGAGCTGCTTTGACAAAAAATGTGATGGGAGACGAACTGACAGTTTCCGCTGATGGAACTTATCATGTGGAATATACATATGTAGTCCCTGAGATGATCGGGTTTACGAATACCGATCTTTCACATATGAATGTTGTAGCTTTCGTAAGTAGCTATGAGGATCATATTTTCAATACAATGGAAGTATGCAATGTCAGATCTGTGCCTTTGAAGGATTTGCCAAGCTCTCTAGCCTCTATATCAGAAATTCAAATACCAATTAATGTCAGCTGCTATGTAGAAGGTAAAAGAGTTTACATTAATGGAGATTATGAATATGCAGAAATTTACACTCCTTATGGAACACTTATCGCTACAGTAAGTCCGAATAAAAATAATATTGAATTCTCTGAAGGAGGCGTTTATCTCGTAAAAGTTTTGGCCGGTAACGGACAAAAAACTTTTAAACTATTGCTTAAATAATTGACTAATGAGTCCGCTTAAGAAGTTTTCTTGCAAAAATAGGCATCCTTATAGAACATTTTATGTGGAAGTAATTCTGGAAAAAGTAAACATCTTCAAGTGGACTCTAAGTATACCTTAATATTTTATTTACCTTTAAAATTAATTATTATGAAGAAATGGGTACTATCTACAGTCGTAATTTGGCTCATGTCTTTTGTCTATGGAGTGGCTCAAACACAACAAAGTGTAATGCCTCGTGACAAACAGAATGTAATGAATTTGAAAAGAATGGATACGGCCACTAAAAAGGAATATCCAAAATTTATCAATTTGGGGAAGGATTTTATTTTGAAATCCATACAGAAAAATATTACTAATATTCCAGATGATCAAGCTGAAGTATTTGCTTTCACGGTATTTAATCTGAATTATCGTACGAGAGGAGTGGTGAATTTTGTTACCAATGACATTTCCAGTATGCGCATGTTGAAAGATTATGGAGGTTCTGATGGGGATTATGCTATGTGCGCAGGAACAATGGTCGGAGATGAATATTGGGGATATCTTTACAGGATATATGGTGGTGGAAGCATGTATGTATCTGTAGGTTTAGGTAAACTTGATCTTGAAACCGGACTGTTTGAACTTATGTTTAATTACAATGAGTTAGGTTTTGAAACTTTATTGGCAGATATGACTTATGATCCTTATACAGATAAAATCTATGCAATTGGTCGGGTCTCGGATGAAGATTTAAGTTCTTCTATCATATACGAAATTGATATTAAAGAAGATGGCACTGGATTTCCTGAATACAAAGGGCTGGTTGATAAATATCTATTCACGTTATCCGCTGACAACGGGTATTTATATGGGATTGCAAATCAAGACAATTTAGATCCCGAAAATACGACAGCTTGCTTATATAAGATGGATATAAGTAAAATAGATGCTGGTAAAGAAGAAATTGAATACGAGAAGATCGGTTCCGGTTTTGGGAAAGCAATTAGCTATTCCCAAACGATGGAATTTGATCATACTACGCATAAACTTTGGTGGGCAGGAGAAGGGTTTTACTCAGGAGAATGGTTTGGTGAAGTAGATATTAATACAGGTAGATTGATTAATGAACAATCTATTCCAGGGCAAGCTCAGCTTGTGGCGATGGCTATACCTTATCAGAAAGTAGCAGATAATGCCCCATCTTTCGCTCGAAATTTGAAAGTTATTTCAGGAGAGCAGGGAATTCAAACGGCTAATTTGACATGGAGTAATCCTACAAAAAATTATCAACTGCAACCTCTCAGTGAATTACAGGGAGTAAAAATCTATCGTGATGGAGAGTTAAAAGCTACCTTGACTAATGGGGAAACTTCATGGGAAGAAAAAAATATTCCTTCGGGCATTCATACCTATAGAGTACAAACTTACAATCAAGCCGGAGACGGACTATATAAAGAAAGAACTCTGTTTATTGGTCGTGATATTCCCGGGAGAGTAAAAGATTTATCATTGACTGCAGAAGGTTGCAAAGGTACTTTAACTTGGAAAGCACCTACGGTAGGAAAGAATGGTGGTTGGTTTGATGCTGCTACCATAACGTACACAATCGTTCGTATGCCCGATAACAAAACTATGAAAACTGGTCTGAAGGAAACGACATTTGAGGATACGGTAGATAAACTGGAAGGTTATTATTACATTGTAACTGCATCCAATCCTGAAGGTGATGGCGAGCAAGCTGTTTCTAACATAGTATCTTACGGCCCGGCTTTAGACGTTCCGTTTGTATCTTCGTTGTCTACAGTAGAAGATTTTAATCGCTGGCAGAATGTCGATGCCAATCACGATGGCAATAAATGGACTTATTCAAGCCAAACTGCATTATATGAGTATAATGGAAATGCTGCAAACGATTATTTGGCAACTCCTCCATTAAATATGAAAAAAAATACAGAATACAGGATAGATTACGAATATCAGACTGGTGGAGATAAAAATTATTTTGAAAAGTTTGAAGTGGTATGGGGAAAAAGTGCAACTCCCGAATCTATGACAAATCAAATATCATTGTATGAGAATTTGTTTAATCCTATGATGACACGTGGAAGATCTGTTATGACTGTCCCTGATGATGACTCGTATGTAGTGGCTTTCCACTGTATTTCTGATCCGGAACAATGGATGCTTAAGCTAAAAAATATTTCAATCCGTGAATACAGCAATATCGATTTGAGTGTAATAGAATTAACAGGCAATGAACTTGTTAATCAGAATAAACCATTCATTTATAAAATGCGGGTAGTAAACGAGGGTAAAGCTAAACAGGAGAATTTCAAATTGCAATTAATCGATTCAGACACTAACGGGGTACTTGCAGAAGCTCAGGGAACCGCTATCGAACCGGGTGATACTATACAAATGGAAGTCACCTGGATTCCTTTGGAAAAAGGGACTTTCAATGTGCAAGGAGCGATAGATTTAAACGGTGATACTTTCCCGTTAGATAATGTCAGTAGCCAAAAAATTGCAGTGACTGTACAAGACGAAAACGCAGATATGTGGACTTCCATAGGTAAAAAGGGTGAACAGGGGTTCGCAAGTCCATTCTATGTACTTTACAAATATAGTCAAACTCAGACTATCTATTATAAAGATGAACTGAACATAAAAGATAAAAGTAAGTTAGTAGGTATTGGATATTCATATGTGGGTTCAAGTGAATGCGAGAATATGGTTGACATTCCCGTACAGATTTACATTCAAAATACAGATGCGGATGCATTGGAAAACGGATTTTTACCGGATGCCGGATTTACTCTGGTATATGAAGGAACAATCGATGTAAATGGTGAAGAGAATGAGCAATTTGATATAGATTGCATGTTCGACCAAGCATTTGAGTATACAGGCAAAAACATATGTGTCAAAGCTGTACGACCTTTGCAGCCTTTAGCAGAAGGTAATCCTTACTGGGAGATTTTCGAAGATCCTGATCATCCTTTGCGCGCACGTAATTATAGAAGAGACCAAGCATACGAAGAAGGAGTCACAGACCCTGGAAAAGTAGGAGTATGTGATGTTATACCTTACACCAGACTGGCTTATAGAGATGGTGAAACAGGGATACAACATCAGACATCGTTTAAACTTCATGCTATACAACAAGGTGACAAAGTATCTTTAAGTAACCTTTGTGACGAAGTGAAGTTGCTGAATGTTGCAGGTGTGGAGTACTACCATGGAAACAATGTAACGGAAATACCTGTTTCTGGGTTACAAAACGGTATATACCTGATCAGTGCCCGTTATGGTGATACACATGCTGTAATCAAATTAGTCATCAAATAAAGGCTGTGTACCGAAATGAGGGAAACGTTCATTGTTGAATATGTCAAAAGAATGTTTCCTCTTGAATAAACAATTCAATTAATAATAAGAGCCTGTTTAGATTTTCTTCATAAATTTCTTCATAAAGGTTTAATCAGGCTCTTATCATCTGCCACTATTTTAAGACCGTAATATCATGAATAAAAGAAATACAATTTTGATTCTATTTGCGGGCATGGCAATCAGTGCGTTTGCACAACAACCATTCTCTTTTTCCTTCTCGAAGTGTGATTCACAAATCGGAATCGTTTCTAATCGATCGAATGACAACAACCGGGCCATGAAGAAGGGTTGTTCAATTTTTGATCTTGAAGACAAGTTACCCCAATGTCAGATCCGTGTACTCCCGGAAGAGAATCCGGCAAAAGTACCGGGTGACTATGGAACGGAAGTGGTAATCATGAACGAGGATTTCTCCAAGTTCTCCACCGGGACTTTGGAATCTCCCGATTATTCGACCAACATTCGTCTGGCTCAACCGGAATATCCCTGGACAAGCCTGGATCCTGCCTATACGACCCTTGCGGGATGGGGAGCCGAGAACGTATATCCGGCAGGCGGCACGGCCTATTTCGATGCGACGGAGAGTACCGGGTATGCCCATATCAATACTCCTAGAGTCGATGTCTCTGGATATGGCGGGATCGTATTCCTGCAATTCAAGGCGCGCACCTTGTCCGGAACTTGTCACGACCTGCACGTGGAAGCGGCAGAGACCTACGACATGTCGCCCACATGGGATTTTCTCGGTGGTACTGTCTGTCCCGATGTCACCGACCAATGGCAAACATACGAGGTCATGTTCTATGGTGGTGGCAAGACTACCATCTTCAACATCTACGAACAACTTTCCAGAGAGGATGAGGAGTTCTCCCAACCGGTATACCTCGATGACATCAAAGTATTCCAGATCGACCAACATGTGGCAACACCGGTCACATTGCCCCATAGTAATTATAAAGGAACCAGCTTCGATGCCAACTGGAAGGCGGTGGAAGGTGCCGAGGCCTACCTGCTCGATGTCTATTCTTATGATGAAGCGACAAAAGATATCAGTTACATATTGGAGAACCAACGGGTGGAAAAGACTTCCCATACGGTGACCGACGTGGAATCGGGCGCTACCTATTACTATGCCGTGCGTTCCGTCAAAGGCGAACATGTATCCATCCCGACAAATGCCGTGGAGGTTTTTGACCTTGAAGCTCCTGTCTTGAAGCCGGTAAGTGGAATCGTGGATGGTACTTACACTGCAAACTGGGACGAAGTGCCCACAGCGGACGTGTACAACTATTGGGCGTATTGTGAACGAATAGCTGCAAGCGACGGTGAATTCGTGATAACCGACGAGGACTTCACCGGCGTGAAAGATCCTGAAGGAAACGAGACCGGCTGGACACTGGAAGACCCTCCTTATGAATGTTACGAAAACATGTCTTTTACCGACTTGAAACAGGGAGGCTGGACGGGGCTTAACACCGCTCCTTACACCAACTACGTCTGCGTTGACGGTTGGCACTATTACGTGGGTGGGCATGACGCTGGTCTGCTCTCTCCTGAACTTGATTTATCGAAAGATGGCGGTAAAATAAAACTGAGTGTAAAACTTTACGGGGAATATGTCATGGAAAAGGATTATGACGGTGTCCCTTATGAACTCCAGACGGAAGCAGCGGTCGCCCTGTTCAATTATGATGAGGAGGCGGGTGATTTTGTCCAGGCGGAGCTTGTCTACCCCGAAGGGATCAAAGACGAATGGGCCACGTTCAACGTGTCCCTCGCCAAGGGGACATCCCGTTCCGTCATCGGCATATATGCAGTAAAGGCTCCCGGCAACCTGTATATAGACGATCTGAAAATCACTCAGAATTACAGGCGGGGCGAATCATTGCTCGACCCCTTCACCTTCAAGCGTTATTGCGACACCAACCAACTTGAAGTCAGGCTTCCCGGCAGGACGGCCCACTGTGACATTTTCCACAAGGTGAGCGCCGTAAAAAGCAAGGGCAATGCCGACGGTACGGCATTGCGTAAGGAAAGCGCATTCTCCACGTTGGAAAAAGTGGGTACGGCCACCTCTGTCATTCCACATATGCAGGAAAATATTGAGGTGAAGGTAACGGATGGCAAACTGAATGTGCTGAACCCTTCCGCCTCTCCTATTGAGGTTTATAGTGTAGGCGGGTCGTTGATCTGTTCGGATGATTCCGGTAATGGAGGAATCTGTGTTGACCTTCCGGCCCGTGGGGCATATATTGTGAAGGTCGGCGCTAAAATGACGAAAGTTGTTTATTAAATGTCTTGTGGACGACTCGTATGTTAATTACTTATGCCTTGGCGCCATCCAAGGCATAAGCAAAGGGTCTGTCTTTCCACAAATATGGCAGTATCTACTTATTATCAACTTAAATTCTCACTTATGAATAAGAAACGATTTCTCACGGCACTGACGTGCATCATTGCGGGGGGCTGCATGCTCCACGCACAGGACTTGCTTGTCCTGTACCCGTCCAATAGCGGGGATGCACCTTGGGAGACGTCCCTTTCCGAGATCGGAAAGGTGACTTTTTCCGATACCGGGCTTGCCTTTGTCGGTCGGCAGGGGCAGACGCTTTGCACCCAGGCATACCGGGACGTCAACCGGATAGAACTTTCCTTAACCGGTGTCGGCATGGCGGACCACAAAGCCGTTCCCGACCTGTTTGTATATCCCAACCCGGTCGTGGACTACCTCAATATGGCCGGATGGGATGCCGAGGAAAAGGCGGACATAGCCATCTACTCGATTACCGGACAGCCCTTCCACGCCCAAAAGGAATGGCGCGGGGCTCCTATCCCGGTATCTTCCTTGCCGCAAGGCCTCTATATTCTTAAGGTCAACGACCGGTCATTTAAATTCAGAAAATTATGAGAAAAATATTAAGCCTCTGCGCGGCTGCATTGTTCTGCCTTTCAAGCTACTCCCAAGAAAATGCCAACCGCATGATTGTCCACGAGTCCTCCAAAAATATAAAGGGATTTCTGACGGAAAGAATAGACAGCATTACCTTTGCCCGGGTGGAAGGCCGTGTAGCCGCTGACGTGAAGATACTGGACGTCACTTTGGACGTGGTAAAAGTGGAGATTCTACGTACTCCCGAATGTCAGGGGTTCAAGCTCGCCTGTCTGCCTTTGAACAGGGCCAACCTGCTTGCCGATGATGCCATCATGGCTTCGTACATAGATGACAGTAGCCAGGACGTTTATTATCAGGATTTCACGGTAGGTGAACTGACCGGCATGGATTTGGAGAACAATTCTGAATATTCACTCATGACAGTCGGCATGGATCAATATGGAATCCCGTGCGGCATATCCAGAGCAGTCTTTAAGACTCCCCAAAAACCGTTGGTGGGAAATCCGAAAGTCGCTACCACCATTGACGATGTCAAACAACGGGAATTCACCGCATCGTTCGTGCCCAACGGGGATGTGGGAGGTTATGCGGCCGTGGCGGGAGAAAAAGGAACCATGCTGCAACAGTTCGAGCAATTTGGGGCCATGATGGGTTTCCATAATTTTGGGGATATGATCAAGGGATGGGGTACCAATCAAACGGAACGTTCCTCTTTCACGTGGCATGAGATGGAGCCCAACACGGAGTATGAAATCTTTGTGCAGGCTTGGGACTCGGAAGGCACGTATGCCGACGTGGATACCCTCCTGCTGAAAACGGCCATGAAGGGAGGGGCAGGTGCCGCCACGGTGGATGTCAAGCTCGGGGAATACAAGATGACGGATTGGGACGGTGAAATGAAACCCAGCCAATTTATCTCTTTCACTCCCAACGACCAGTCCAGCTGTTACCGGATAGGCGTCTACCTGGCGGCTGTTTATGACGAAAATTCAAATGAGATACAAAATGAACTCCGGACGGATCCACCGATGCCAACGACCAACTGGTTCCAATACGAGGCTATGGAGACCGATTTCCAGATCAATCCTAATACTGAATGTGTAGCAATCGCTGCAGCCAAGAACGGGGAAGGCACATGGGGGGAATGCACGGTCTTAAGATTTACCACCCCGACCGAAATATCCGGGGCATCACCTGTCAAAGCCATTGAACCCATGAAAGGGAAAACGATCAAGCAACGTTCCGGCCATAAGTCCCAATGGAATATTGGAACAGGAAAGATCCCCCAATTTTTCAATTTCCAGACAGGAATCAAGCTTCTGGAAAAATAAGTATCCATTCCGTTTTAGTTTAATGACATAAAAACAATTTATCATGAAAAGTAATATCAGAAAAAGAGCATTGTTTTTGTTGCTTTGCCTGAGTCTGTTTACTACGGCAAGCGTAACCAGGGCAAATGCGGTATCGTTTTACGCAGCGACACTGCATGGAGTGAACGGGCATGCCCCCAGCTTTGTGTTCAGCGATGGAACCTTCGCGGAAACCACTTTTATTGGGAATATTGATAGCGCGGAACCAATGGCAGTCATGCCTTGCGGTGCCAATTGCAACGGGACTTATTACGGACTACTGGCCAAGGAAGGAGTGCCGTATAAATTGGTTACGGTCGATTGGCCGGCCGGTCAGACCACTGACGTGGTATCTCTCTCAAGTGATTATCCCGCATTTTTTGATATGGCATATAGCTATGCTACGGAAAAACTGTATGCCGCATTGAATGGCGAAGAAGGTACGACTGCCATTTATGAGATCGATAAAACGGATGGGACCTATGCCAAAGTGGCCGATCTTGGAGTGAAAGCACGTGCCATTGATTTCAGTTTTGACGGTACGCTCTATGTACTGAACACGGTTCCGTACAATTCCGATTATGGGGAAGTAAACGCGCTCGTTCTTACATCCTACGATTCCAGCTTTACCTTAAAGGAGGCCAAACAGGTGTTCAGCGAGTGGGACCCGTATGTAGGCATCTATGATAACGGCACGTACAATACCATCAGTATGGAGTTTGATCATGCCAAGAAAATACTTTATTATACGCAGACCGACTCGCGCCAGCAGTATGCTTATGCCATCGATGTGAAGGAAGGCAACAGACTTTCAGAATCAGTAATGCTGGGTTCCGATCCTTCAAATACCCAAAACTTTGATGCTGTCAGTCTCTACATACCATTCATAGCTCCCGATGGAGGAGCGAACTCGGCTACTGAGGTGACCGACCTGAAAGCGGTAGCTGATCCTGCCGGTGCGCAGAAAGTCACTTTGACATGGACCAATCCGACTGTAAACTTCATTGGCGAGGCTCTGACCGGGTTGTACAGTATCCGCGTGTACCGTGAAAGTATCGGTGATGAAAATCTTCTTACGGAAATCAAGGAGGGGGTTGCCGTCGGGGGTGAAATGACATGGACGGATGAAAGTTCCCTGGAAGGAAACAACACCTATGTGGTAGTACCCTGTCGCATTGCCGGTGAAAAAGGCCTTTCAGCCAAGGTCTCGGTATTCACGGGTTTCGACGTTCCGGGTCCGGTGGAGGGTATCGTACTCAACTTGGTTCCGGAAGGAATAAAAATAACATGGCAAAAGCCTGCCACTACTAAAAATGGCGGGGTGCTTGATGAAAGTACATTGAGATACACACTGGTACGTATGCCGGATGAACTGACCGTGGCAACCGACATTGCAGAAAACGAGTTCATCGATTCCAGTCCCCTTCCTTCCTGGCAGAAATATTCCTACGAGATTACTCCCAGGACTGCCGCGGGAGAGGGCGAACCGTCCACCGGATGGGCCGACATTTATGCCGGGCCTCCTTTCACGGCCCCTTTCGAAACGACTTTCGACGACTATGATGCAAACCAGCAATGGGCAAGCTTCAACGAGAACAATGATAATTTTAACGGGTACTTTGATTCCTACTCCGGAAAATTCAGTATTTCAGCCGTATATTATGACGAGGATGCCATCAAGACCCTGAATACATGGATCATATCCCCGACCATCAACCTTACTTCCGGTAGATATAAGGTCACGGTGGAATCGTACATTGACAAAGCGGATTTTGCCAACAGTTTTGACATTGTTTATGGAACGGGACAAACCGTGGAACAGCAGACGAAACAAATAGGCAGTTTCAGCTATGTTTCCACTATCGATGCACAAGTGGATTCCGCTATGGCGGTTGTTGACATACCTGCCGATGGTGAATACAATTTCTCCGTCCATATGACGGCTGACAAGATACTTGATGATTATGACAAATGCGGCCTGGGCATCGGATATTTCAAGATCGAACCTGTCGGAGATGATCCACAGCGGGGAGAGGAAGTAATAGTAGGCGACAAAACGCAAGCCAGCATATGGAATGTGCTGAGCCCCGTGGATGCTTACACTTCAAGCCGGAATCAGATGATATACACCAGGAAGATGCTGGGATTACGCAAAGGGGACATCGTGAAGAAGATTTCCTATCTGGGTTACAACATGAACGAGGCTCCCGTTACGGGGACTCTGAAGGGATGGATCGGCAGCGCGGGACAAAACGGGTTTGAAAACAGCAACATATCTCCGATAGCTCTTGACCAGTTAAAACCATTCTTTGACGGAGGTTATTCCATGCCTGTCGTTGGAGAGAAGAACGAAGAGGGCTATGTCACGGCAGAGTTATGCGGCAAGGTTTTTGAATTCCCACTGGCTGAACCGTATGTGTACGATGGAAAAAACATCGTTCTGGCCTACGAGTCGGCCGTACCGAGTACAGATTCCGATTTCGGGTTCTTGTCTGTCATGGAGGATATCGATGCCACTATTTTGCAGGGCATCACACTGCGCTCCTGGGCACCGGACTATGCCGCAACCGGCTGGAATCCAATCCTTGTGCTTGAGGTCGAACGGGCTCCGGTAGAAAAATATAACGTGACGGGTACCGTCATCAGCACCAAAGACGAAAGAATTGAAGGTGCCGTGGTGACAGTCTCCTACGGTAGCGAGACATTTGAAGCGGAAACAGATGCCACCGGTAGATTCACCATGGAAGTGACCGGTGTACAGGATGTATACGATGTAACGATTGTCAAGGAAGGATATACCACATCAACGGATACTTTCTCTTATATCGGAGAAGATGTCGATCTTGGGGATGTTAAACTTACATCATGCAGCGGCATTGACAACGTCGTCTATGATGCCGATGGCAATGGTGAAATCAAAGTTTACAATTTGTCAGGACGGTTGATCAAAGATGTTAAGATTTCTGAAGCTGACGAGCTTGATCTTCATCTGGAAAGAGGAGTCTATATCATTAATGGGGTGAAAAAGATTGTGGAATAAAAAACAATAAGATAGAACTTGAAAATGTCTTGGAAGAACTTTATTTGAAAACTAGAGTCCATAATTCATTTTGAGGATGTATCGTAGAGAAGTGAATTCTAAAAGTTGATCAAGAAAACTTTTTGAGTTCACTTCTCTTTGTATGATTGCCTGCTTGTTGAGCATGATTATTTCTTTGATCATAGAAAAATACCTGTTTGATTATATATGTTTTTAAGTTGTCTATTTTTTGACAAAGACAATCATTAAGATCATTTCAGCAACCAAGTTATTCTTTTATTTGTTGTTATAACATATTTCACTAAAAAACTATCTAAGTATGAAATTTGATATAGCAATCATCGGCGGAGGTCCCGCCGGATATACCGCTGCAGAACGTGCAGGGTCAAACGGGTTGAGAACCATATTGTTCGAGAAGAAAGCAATCGGTGGAGTTTGTCTGAACGAAGGATGTATTCCCACTAAAACTTTATTATACTCGGCAAAAACACTAGATAATATTAAGGGGGCATCCAAATATGGAATTTCAGTGACCAGTGAACCCATGTTTGATATGGAGAAGATTATCAACCGTAAAAACAAGACAGTTAAGATGCTGACGGGCGGTGTGAAGATGACAGTAAATTCTTACGGTGTGACTGTTGTGGAAAAGGAGGCTGTCATTGTTGGAGAAAAGAATGGACTTATACAGGTGGCTTGTGATGGTGATACGTATGAGGTTACTTATCTGATGGTTTGTACCGGGTCGGATACGGTGATTCCTCCTATAAAGGGGCTGCCGGATACTGATTATTGGACTTCAAAAGAGGCATTGGAATCAGTTGCTCTTCCAAAATCGCTTGCCGTTATTGGTGGTGGTGTGATAGGAATGGAATTTGCTTCTTTTTTCAATAGTATGGGAGTGCAAGTGCATGTTATTGAGATGATGCCTGAGATTTTGGGTGCAATGGATAAAGAAACCAGTGCGATGCTCCGTTCGGAGTATGCCAAACGTGGAGTTAAATTTTATCTGAATACGAAGGTCACTGAAGTTAGCAACAAAGGAGTAACAGTCGAAAAAGACGGGAAATCCTCTGTCATCGAAGCTGATAAAATTCTGGTGAGTGTTGGAAGAAAAGCGAATTTGGGGCAAGTTGGTTTGGATAAATTGAATATTGAATTGTTGCGCAATGGTGTGAAAGTGGACGAACATATGCAAACTTCACATCCACGGGTATATGCGTGTGGTGATATTACCGGATATTCAATGCTTGCACATACAGCAATACGTGAGAGTGAAGTTGCTATCAACCATATTCTGGGTGTTGATGATCGTATGGATTATAACTATATTCCTGGTGTGGTTTATACCAATCCTGAATTGGCTGGAGTTGGAAAGACGGAAGAAGAATTAGCAGCTGCCGGTATTTCCTATCATGTACAAAAACTACCTATGGCTTATTCGGGACGGTTCGTTGCTGAAAATGAACATGGAAGCGGGCTTTGCAAATTGATTTTAAATGAGTATGATTGTGTTATCGGCTGTCACTTATTGGGAAATCCATCTTCGGAACTGATTGTTATAGCAGGTATAGCCATTGAACACGGTTATACTGTGGAGGAGTTTAAGAAAAGCGTATTTCCTCATCCTACAGTAGGGGAAATATTCCATGAAACTCTCTTTGCGTAATGTTTTGTATTGACAATCGTTGTACGGATATTTATTTTAATCTGGCAGCAGAAGAGTATTTGCTGAAACAGAAAGGGGATAATTTCTTTATGCTTTGGCAATCCGTTCCTTCGGTGGTTGTCGGCAAACATCAGAGTGTAGAGGCGGAGGTGAATATGGAGTATGTTAAGCAACATCATATTCATCTGGCTCGCCGTTTTTCGGGAGGAGGAGCTGTGTATCATGATTCCGGTAATGTAAACCTTACATTTATAGGTACAGATGCACAACCCAATTTTGAAAATTACCTGCAACAAACGGTGGATTGTCTGACGGCTGTAGGGCTAACAACTTATACAGACCAACGTTTGGGTATTTATATAGGTAATGAGAAAATATCGGGGAGTGCCCAGTTTATACATAAGAATCGTATCTTGTATCATTGCACCCTACTGTTTGATACGGATCTTTTGGCATTAGAAATTGCACTCCAAGGAAAAGGAGGTATAGATAATATGCTTTCTAACAGGCGTAAAGTACGTGCCGTACCTTCTGTTCGGAGTGCGGTCACTAACATTTCCCGATATATGGATGCTGAGCAGGATATCAGAAGGTTTGCCCGGCTTGTATTCCGCTATTTTTTGGATGACGAAGAGGGGGCAAACCGGATCTATCATTTTAGTCGTGAAGATGTGGAAGCTATAGAACACTTGAAATGTCAGAAATATTCTTGTCCGGAGTGGATTATGCATGCACAACTTTCAAACAAAATGAAATGAATTGTTTCCTTTAATTGGAGAATACCGGGATAATTCTTAACTTTGTCATTGTAAATCAGTAATGAAGCAGTTATGGAGAATAAAGACCAATATATTCGTTTCGATTGGGCAGTTAAGCGCCTGTTAAGGGATAAAGCCAATTTTGGAGTACTCGAAGGATTTCTTACCGTACTCATTGGAGAACAAATCCGTATTGTAGAAATATTGGAGAGTGAAGGTAACCAGCTTTCTGCTGAAGACAAGTTCAACCGGGTTGACATTAGAGCTAAGAACAGTAAGGGTGAAATTGTCATCATTGAGGTGCAGAACACACGCGAATTGTATTATTTGGAACGTATTCTCTATGGTGTAGCGAAAGCGATCACCGAGCATATTAGTTTGGGCTGTAGCTATCAGGAAGTGAAAAAAATATATTCCATCAGCATACTGTACTTTGATATCGGCAGAGGAGATGATTACCTCTATCATGGACAGAACCATTTTATAGGTGTACATACTCATGATCGGTTAGTGATTAATACGAAACAACAAGATGCTCTTGTTCCCAAACTTCCTGCTGAAATATTTCCGGATTATTTTCTTATTCGAGTCAATGAATTCAATAAGGTAGCTACTACTCCTCTTGAAGAGTGGATACAGTATCTTAAAACAGGTATTATTAAACCTGATGCTACGGCTCCAGGCTTGGAAGAAGCGCGTGAGAAATTGAAATATTACAATATGGACGCTGCCGAAAAGCATGCATATGATGAGCATATCAATGCGATCATGATTCAGAATGATGTATTGGATTCTGCGAAATTGGAAGGTAGACTTGAAGGCCGGCTTGAAGGCCGACTTGAAGGAAGAGAAGAGGGAAAAGAAGAAGGTGAAAGACAAAAGCAACTGGAAATTGCTCAAAAAATGAAGATGGATGGTCTGCCGATCGATACGATAGTAAAATATACGGGACTTACTCTTGAAGATATCAGTCAGTTATAACACTTGATTATCTTATTGTAATCATAATTATGAAGGTGTATCAGCGTGAAGTTGATGCACCTTTTTTGAAATGCCATCTACTCAATATTTCCATTATATACATCCACAAATTATCAAAAACGAATATTATCCTACATTTAAAACAAGTATCTGACCTACAACTGGAAATAATTTAAATTAAACTGTTCTGTTTTGCTGAATTTATGCTATTTTTGCTTGATGTTAATAATGAACATGGGGAAAGGTTGCTTTAAGTGTAAATATGCTTTAATTTTTATTATCTTACTATTTGCTTTTATTAGTGGATTAAATTATAAGCAGTTGAATGTCACTAATAATTTGGCAGTTAAACGCATCTCCATTGTCTACTCCATTTCTAAAAACGAAAAAGGTAACGGAAACTTTGAGGAACTGTTGTATCAGGAATTTAGGAAACTGGGAATTGAAGTTGAATTTGACCGGTTCTATCTTGATTGTAATCGTCTTAATGCAGCAGAAGAAATAGAACATATCAGAAAATACCTTGAGTTGCTTAACAATAAATCTGTGGATATTATTCTGACGGTAGGTGACCAAGCGACCTATTCTTTATTATCTACTCGTCACAAATTATTATCCTCCCTTCCTTTGATAGCTTGTAATGTAAATTTCCCGGATGAAAAGTTAATAGGAGAATATGATTTGATGAAAGTTTATGTTTTGCGTGATACTCCCGATTTGAAGCGTAATATGGATTTTATCCAAACGTTGTACCCACATACCAATTTGGAGATTATATATAACATAGACATGACCATTTTGGGACATAAGTCCTTTGATTTGCTCACCCGAGTGGCCGATAGACGGAATGTAAGAATCTTGGGTTATCAGAAAGCATTTATGCAAGAACTTGAATATGAGAGGTTAAAGGAAATGATTGAATATTTCAATTTGATGCCCGGTTTGTCAAACAATGGTTTGAAAAAGGATGAATTTACTATTTGTCTTTGTCCTTTCCGGTATGTAAAGGGTGCTTCATTGTTGGTTATGCTGGAAAGATCGAGGCGTGAACAAGAAAATCAAGTATTCTTATTGGATAAATTCGATATGATGTCGATTCCGATAGCGAATGCTTTGAACATTCCGTCTTTTAGTTGTATTCGTGAAGGATTTGGGGAGAAAGCAAAGATTGTTGGTGGTTACATGGCAACAAATGAGATTTCTGCAAAAGCTGTTGCCGGTCTTGCTTTACGTCTGTTGAATAATGAGAAAGTAGGTATGCCTAAGATAAGAGATTTGGAGAAAGAATATGTATTGGACTGGAGCTATTTTTCTGAGTATGGAGAAGATATCAACAATGTGCCGAAGAATGTCCGAATCATTAACTATCCGTATATTGACCAATACCGAGGGTACTTTTATCTGTTAGGAGCATTGTTCGTTGTCACTTTCATATTTGTTTTGACCAGTTTGTTACGCACGCATCGTCGTTCTTTGATAGAACGTAAAAACCTTCAGATGCTCGAAGATGCTCATAAGAAGTTGAGTCTTTCTATGGATGGGGGACAGATTTCGCTTTGGAATATTCAAGATGATATTATTGAGTTTGACGATAATTATACCCATCTGGTAGGCTTGAAACAAAAGAGGTTTACGAAAGAAGAAATTCTGAAGCTTGCACATCCGGAGGATATGCCGTTGTTGCGTTCGTTTTATGAAACGCTGCATCAGGTGTCAGGCATGAAAATACAGCGTGTACGTTTCTCATTCAATGGGAAACCGGAAGAGTTCCAATGGTTTGAACTTCGGTGCAACAGTCTGAAAGATGCTGAAGGAAAGATAATGTTGGCAGGAATCATGCAGAACATTCAGGAACAGGTGGAACGTGAACAGCAACTGATCCTGGCAAAACAGATAGCCGAGAAAGCAGAATTGAAACAATCTTTCCTCAATAACATGAGTCATGAGATCCGAACACCACTCAATGCGATCGTAGGGTTCACTAATTTATTATTGGGAGAAGGTGCAGAAGAGATCGATCCTGAAGAAAGGGCAAGCATGGTCGAGCTTGTCAATCACAACAACGAACTACTCTTGAAACTTGTCAATGATGTGCTGGAAATTTCTCGTCTGGATTCTGACAATATGTCCTTTGCAATAGAGGAATGTGACTTGACAGAGATAATCAAGGAGATTTATATGACCTACCAGAGATTGATTCAACCTGCCTTGAATTTTCATTTGGAAATGGATGAGGCTACCCCTATCTTCGTTAGTATCGACCGTTTCCGTTTCATGCAGGTCATTTCTAATTTCTTGAATAATGCCAATAAATTTACCAAGGATGGGGAGATTGTACTGGGATGCCAGGTAGACAAAGAACAACAAGAAGTTTGTGTCTATGTAAAAGATACCGGCAAGGGAATTGATGAAAAAGAACTTATGATGATTTTTGACCGTTTTTATAAGACCGATGAATTTGAGCAAGGCAGCGGTTTGGGGCTTTCTATTTGTAAAGTGATTATCGAACGGTTGGCAGGACGTATCGAGGTTCAGTCCGAACTAGGGAAAGGGAGTCGTTTTGCGGTTATTTTATCTTTGGCAAATGTGATTTGATGCGGTAAAGGAAGATATTGAAAGAAAAACAAACAATGGAAAACAAACTGAAATCTTGGCAAAGCTGGTTATTGTTCGGAGGAGCAATGACTCTTCTCTTTGTATTGGGAGTGATTATTTCATCTTTGATGGAACGGAAGGCAGAAGTAGCGGATGTCATTTACAACAAAAAGGTCGAGATAACCGGCATAGAGTCTCGTAGCCCTATCTTTGGTGAAAACTATCCACGTGAATACCAAACATGGGTGGATACGACAGCTACCGATTATCGTACTGAGTTCAAAGGAAATATTGCGATAGATGAATTGGCACAGCATCCGCAGATGGCCATTTTATGGGCAGGCTGTGCTTTTTCAAAAGACTATTCAACTCCGCGCGGGCATATGTATGCTTTGGAAGATGTCGTTCATTCCCTGCGTACCGGGGCACCCATGAGTACCGCTGAGGACATCCAGTCAGCAAGTTGCTGGGTATGTAAAAGCCCCGATGTACCTCGTCTGATGGAAACTATCGGTGTGGATTCTTTCTATAATAATAAGTGGTCTGCATGGGGCAGTGAGATTGTAAATCCGGTGGGGTGTGCCGACTGCCATGAACCGGAAAATATGGAACTACATATCAGTCGTCCGGCACTTGTCGAGGCTTTTCTCCGTCAAGGCAAAGATATAACCCGGGCGACACCACAGGAGATGCGTTCGCTTGTATGCGCCCAATGCCATGCGGAATATTTCTTCAAAGGGGATAAAAAGTACGTAACTTTTCCTTGGGATAAAGGTTTGACGGTCGAAGCCATCGAACAGTATTACGATGAAGCTGAATTTACCGACAATATTCATAAGTTGAGTCGAGCCCCGCTATTGAAAGCTCAACATCCGGATTATGAAATCTATCGAATGGGCATACATGCCCAACGGGGTGTCTCCTGTGCCGATTGTCATATGCCCTATGATAAGGAAGGAGGCGTGAAGTATAGCGATCATCATATTCAGAATCCGTTGGCAGTGGTTGAACGCACTTGCCAGACTTGCCATCGGGATAGTAAAGAGGCACTTTGCAACAACGTATATGAGCGTCAACAAAAGGCCAACGAGTTGCGCGTTCTATTAGAAAATGAATTGGTAAAAGCACATATCGAAGCTAAGTTTGCTTGGGAACAGGGAGCTAACGAGGACGAGATGAAGGAAGCGTTGAAATTAATCCGCCAGGCACAATGGCGATGGGATTTTTGTGTAGCGTCTCATGGTAGTTCTTTTCATGCTCCGCAGGAAACCATGCGTGTGTTAGGGCATGGGCTGAACCGGGCATTTCAGGCACGTATGGCTATTAACAAGGTCTTACAATCACGTGGATATACGGAGGATGTTCAGCTTCCGGACATTTCAACAAAGGAAAAGGCGCAGCGATATATCGGTTTGGATATTCCTGCTGAAAAGGTAGCTAAAGATAAATTCCTGAAGGAGATTGTGCCGGAGTGGCTTCAAAAAGCGAAAGCAAACGGACGTTTTGCAAAGCAGTAGCCTCTTTTGATAAAATCAATTTGTCAGGCGAAACGGCTAATAGGATGATAGTCTGTTCTATTTCCTCTTCTTCTGCTGACGGGCAACTTTTCTTAGCAGAACCGTATAGCTACGCATTGGGATACCCTAATGGTTAAGAAGAGTAAAATGATGCTGATTTATACTTGAAATTACCTTATTTTTCGTTTGAAATAGCCATATCTATCGGATCAAGTAACCATATTCATCATGTGAAGTAATCATATCCAGCGTATGAAGTAACCATATCCAACGGGTTAGGTATTAATAATCATCATCCAATGCTTTTTTTGTTATCAAAAGAGGTGTGCTTCTCTTAAAAAATCCCTTTTTAAAGGGGCGTTTTTTTCTATTTAGACTTTCTAAAGCAAGCTTCATGTTTTGATAGAATGAGACTTATAATTCTTCTATCTTAGCTGATTGAAAAGATATATGGAGGTTTGCCATGCTCCATGTGATTTAGTTCGCTGTTCTTCTTTCAATATGAAAAAGATAGATTGTCCTACAATCCGTTTTTTCTGATAGAATGTACCTTTATCCGGAATAACGCCACTCATCATGCATTAGAAAAACAAAATGTAAAATTGACAAATTGATTATATAAATTCTTACTACTGATCAATCTAAAATGACGGACAAAGATGAAATACGGATTTTGTGCTGGAAAGAATTATTTGAAAGGATTGGATCGTCTTCGGCTACTTCTGAGGAATGAATGCCCCCTTTTTACTCTTCCTGAACGTTATAATAAATGAATGTCCGAAGTTCTCGTCCATTTACTGGTTAAAAAGACTTTAAGTTAAAACTTTATCTTTCAGTAGCTTGTTCTTTCTATACAAATTAAGAAATTTATAATTAATATGGCAAGATTCGAGATAAAAATGCCCAAGTTGGGCGAGAGTATAACCGAAGGCACTATCATGTCATGGTCAGTGAAAGTCGGTGATGTCATCCAGGAGGATGAAGTTTTGTTTGAAGTAAATACGGCAAAGGTCAGTGCGGAGATTCCGTCACCCGTGGCCGGTAAAATTCTTGAGATTTTATTTAAGGAAGGCGATACTGTTCCTGTAGGGACAGTGGTTGCCATTGTTGATATGGGTGGGGAAAGTGAAAGCTCGGAAGAAGCGGGTGAAACGAAACCTGCTGAAAATGTAAGTTCGCCTGTTGAAGAATCAAAGCCTGCCAAAGTAGAGGAAGATCGTTGGTATTCACCCGTTGTCCTTCAGTTGGCCAAAGGAGCCGGTATACAAAAGGAAGAATTGGATGCTATTCCCGGCACAGGATATGAAGGCAGGTTGAGTAAGAAAGATATTAAGGATTATATTGAAGGGAAGAAGAAAAATACATCTTCCGCACCGGCTGCTCCAAAAGCAACTGCGACTCCGCAGCCTTCTGCAAATACCCAGAAAAAAGAGGCACCTGCTGCTCCGGCATCGTCACAGGCTGCTGCAACTGTGACAACAGCACCGTCTGTTGCTCCGGTCTCTACTTCCGATGTTGAAGTGAAACCGATGGACTTTGTTCGTAAGATTATTGCCGACCATATGGTGATGTCCAAGAAGGTATCTCCACATGTGACCAATGTGGTGGAAGTGGATGTTACCAAACTTGTCCGTTGGCGTGACAAAAACAAAGACGCATTCTTCCGTCGCGAAGGTGTGAAGTTGACCTATATGCCTGCCATAGCCGAGGCTGTTGCCAAAGCATTGGTAGCCTATCCGCAGGTCAACGTGTCTGTAGATGGGTATAATATCCTCTACAAAAAACACATTAACCTGGGTATTGCCGTTTCACTGAATGACGGCAACCTGATCGTACCTGTGATCCACGATGCTGACCGGTTGAATATGAGCGGACTGGCATTAGCTGTCAATTCCCTTGCTTTGAAAGCCCGGGACAATAAGCTGACACCGGATGAAATCAGTGGCGGTACGTTTACAATCACCAATTACGGATCATTTAAGATGTTGTTCGGTACTCCGATTATCAATCAACCGGAAGTGGCCATTCTCGGAGTAGGAAGCATCGAAAAGAAACCTGCCGTCATCGAGACTCCCGAGGGAGACATGATTGCCATCCGTCATAAGATGTACTTGTCGTTGTCTTACGACCACCGGGTAGTGGATGGTTCGTTGGGAGGAAACTTCCTGCACTTTATCGCTGAATATCTCGAGAATTGGGAAGGGTAGTCGCTCTTCCATTTTCTCGGAGAACAGAGTAAATAAAAATAGCATCGTTTATAATAATAAATTCAAGCTCGACCTTTTTCATCCTCTTCACAATCTGTGGAGAGGATAAAGGTGAAGCTCTAACATCATCGTTTATGAAAAAATATGATATAAAAACCACAGACGTAGAAACTCTAAAAAAGTGGTATTATCTGATGTCTTTGGGACGCGCGCTCGATGAGAAAGCCCCCTCTTATCAGTTACAATCCCTTGGCTGGTCGTATCATGCTCCGTATGCAGGACATGACGGCATACAACTTGCCATCGGACAGGTCTTTACCAAGGGGGAAGATTTCCTTTTCCCATATTACCGGGACATGTTGACAGTGCTTTCTGCGGGGATGACCGTGGAAGAATTGATATTGAACGGTATCTCCAAAGCTACCGATCCCGGAAGTGCTGGACGACATATGTCCAATCATTTTGCGAAACCCGAATGGCACATTGAGAATATATCTTCTGCCACAGGTACGCATGACCTCCACGCAGCTGGTGTAGGACGGGCTATGGTTTACTACGGGCACAAAGGTGTGGCGATAACCTCTCATGGCGAATCGGCTACTTCTGAAGGCTTCGTTTACGAAGCTGTTAACGGTGCCAGCCTTGAACGGTTGCCGGTTATCTTTGTATGGCAAGACAACGGATATGGCATTTCCGTTCCTAAAGAAGATCAGACTGCCAATCGTAAAGTGGCGGATAACTTTTCCGGATTTAAGAATCTCAAAATCATCCATTGCAATGGCAAGGATGTGTTCGATTCGATGAATGCAATGACGGAAGCGCGCGAGTATGCCATCGCCAACCGTAATCCGGTGATTGTACATGCCAACTGTGTCCGTATCGGTTCGCATTCCAATTCCGATAAGCATACACTTTACCGGGACGAGAACGAACTAGCCTATGTGAAAGATGCCGATCCGTTGATGAAGTTTCGCCGGATGTTGTTACGTTACAAGCGTTTGACCGAAGAAGAACTTCAAAAGATAGAAGCTGATGCAAAGAAGGAACTAATTGCAGCCAACCGCAAGGCAATGGCTGCTCCCGAACCGGATCCGAAGAGCATTTTCGATTTTGTATTGCCTGAGCCTTACGAACCGAAGAAATACCCCGATGGTACACACGATCAGGTGGAAGGAGAAAAAGCGTTTATGGTAACTGCCATCAATGAGACGCTCAAATCTGAATTCCGACGTGATCCGAACACTTTCATCTGGGGGCAGGATGTAGCGAATAAGGATAAAGGAGGAGTATTTAACGTAACGAAAGGGATGCAGCAGGAATTCGGTGATGCGCGTGTTTTCAGTGCGCCGATTGCCGAGGATTATATTGTAGGTACCGCCAACGGCATGTGTCGTTTCGATCCCAAAATTCATGTGGTGATAGAAGGTGCTGAGTTTGCCGATTATTTCTGGCCGGCCATTGAGCAGTATGTCGAGTGTACGCATGAGTATTGGCGGAGTAACGGTAAGTTTGTTCCCAATATCACTTTGCGACTGGCTTCAGGCGGATATATCGGTGGTGGTCTTTACCACTCACAGAACATTGAAGGCGCGTTGACCACACTTCCCGGTGCGCGTATTGTCTGTCCTTCCTTTGCCGATGATGCGGCCGGGTTGCTTCGTACCAGTATGCGGTCCAGAGGTTTTACTTTATTCCTTGAACCGAAAGCTCTCTATAATTCGGTAGATGCTGCCACCATCGTACCTGAAGATTTTGAAGTACCTTTCGGTAAGGCTCGTATTCGTCGTGAAGGTACTGATCTGACCATGATTACTTATGGAAATACGACCCACTTCTGTCTCAGTGTAGCCGAACGGTTGGCTAAAGAAGGTGGATGGAGTGTGGAAGTGATCGATATCCGTTCACTGATTCCGTTGGATAAAGAGACTATTTTTGAGTCCGTGAAAAAGACAAGCAAGGCATTGGTGGTACATGAAGATAAGGTGTTCTCCGGTTTTGGCGCAGAAGTTGCCGCGAATATCGGAACGGAAATGTTCCGTCATTTGGATGCACCGGTACGCAGGGTAGGGTCTACCTTTACTCCGGTCGGCTTCCATCCTGCACTAGAACGTGCCATTCTGCCGGATGAGGAGAAAATCTATGCTGCTGCAAAGGAGTTGCTTGAATATTAATGGGAGATTATTGGAATTATAAAAAGTACTATTGTATATGAAAAAGATAGCATTGATATATGCTGCCAAAGCGGATAAGACTGGTTCGGTAGCAGAAAAGATACAGAAAGAATTCGGAGATGCAGTCGAGGTGGTTTCCGTAGAAGATGCTTGGAATAATGATTTTGAAGGATATGATAAGATCATTGTTGGTGCCTCAACCTGGTTTGACGGAGAGTTGCCTACCTATTGGGACGAGTTACTGCCCGAACTCCGGACTTTGAACCTGAAAGGAAAGAAAGTCGCCATCTTCGGATTGGGCGACCAAGTGAAATATCCTGATAATTTTGCCGATGGTATCGGACTGTTGGCTGATGTGTTCGAAGGAGACGGAGCAACGTTGGTCGGTTATACTTCTCCTGAGGGATATAAATTTGATAAATCTCATGCATTACGAGGAGGTAAATGGTGCGGGTTGGTCATTGATGTGGAGAATCAGCCGGAACTGACCGATAAGAGAGTGAAAGAGTGGTGTAAGCAGGTCAAGAAAGAGTTTGGTGATGCATAATGGATGAAAGCTGAAACCGTTTCTGATATTTAAAGTTACGCGAATTGTGCAAATTAAGCGAATCACCGGTTCCCTTGATTTATGTGATTCGCGTAATTTGCGTTTAGCGTTCCCCGCTATACACTCCCATGTTTTGTCGTTTTACTATTACCAATACCAACACGCCCCAAAGGACAAGGGATATAGATCCGGCCCTTTTCCTTTTTCGAAAAGCCCGTAAGTAGAGTAACGCAAATAAAAACCGAGATTTCCAAAACCGGCTTGTGCTAGTAGATTGATTCCTACTGGATGTACGTTCATCCCTTTACCTAATGTCTCCTTTTCTCCGTTGACCTTTGCCATGGATTTTATGCCGTGACGTATCTCGACTTCCGGACCTGCAGTAAAGAATAAGGGGCGGTGTCCGTTTACCCTTGTTTGCCATTCAAAAGAGATGGGTATGCGGAAGTAAAAGTATCGTAGGCGGCTCTTATTATAGACAGTTTCTTCATCTCCGTCAAATATGGCTGTCTTTCCGTTGATGTTGAGAAAGGCTTGGTTGCCATCCAGACGAAAAGAACGGTAGCCCCAACCGAGCCCAAAAGTCATTCCCCAATGACGGTCATGAGACAGGGTCAAGTAACTGGTGAATAAGTTGGCACCGACTTCCCATGAATAGGATGCATCGAGCGATACCTTATTGTCTGAGTCAAAACTGAAAAAATCGTTGGACATTCGGCTAAAACCGATATATAATCCTCCGGAATGCGGGTCGAAACGATTCCGGTATCCGGGTCTTCGCGGGGCAAACGGAAGGGCGTCCAATATGGTGTTTCGATCACTGTTTTCACGTGTCAGGTAGACTCCTTCATAAATTAATTCCTCTTTCGTCCTTTCGTTATTCGTACATTCTTCGTACACTTTAATTTTAACGTTGCCATCCCCTTTCTGGATGATGATGGAGTCGCCACTTGTTTGTACGGTTGTTTCTTTTCTTGTCTCTTGAGCCATGATGGAAAGTGACAGGAGCAACATGCAGGGTAAAATGATTCGTTTCATATGTTTTATTATTTAGTTTCTTTTTTGGAAAAGTAGTGTCACCAGATCATCGGAGTTCAGATCCCCTTCTATATATATGAAGGTTGCACTGTGCTTTTTCCCTATCTTAAAGAGGATGAACCGGTTGAGTTTCTCTTTTCCTTTTTCAATGGGTGTCAGTTGATAATAAGCTGTTAGCAGTTTGCCATCTTCGATGACTTCCTGTATCTTTTTTACGTTTCCTCCTTTTTTGTCTTTGGCAAGACAATCGAGTATGTCAGGAAGTTCTTCTGTAACATCTTTAAATACAAGACTTTTGTAAAGACTGATGCGATAGGAGTCTAACATGTCTTTAGACAGCTCCACCATGGTCACACCTTTCTGCTTGCCATATTTCTGGAATAAGATGGCGCAACTCAATCCGTCCTGTGCCCGTATGACTCCTGAAACCGTAGAGAGTAGGAGGACGAAGAGTGTTGTGCGAATGATTGTATTCATACGATTATATTTTATTTCTTATTTTTCAATCACCAAAGAGTGTATTCAGCAGTTCGTCTTCGCTGGTACTTACGTTCTGAAAAGCTGCCATGGCCTGTTCTCTTACCAGATTTTCATCGGTATAGCATTTGCCATCGATGATGACATAATTTTCCGGCAGGGAGTTAAGATGTTTGTGGATACTTGCTATCCCCAGCAACAGCAATACTCCGGCAGCAATTCCGCTGGTATAATAAATAAAGCGGTGCATTTTAAATTTCTGTCCGGCTCCCTTACCCGGGCCCGTTATGCCCTGCTTTTTTTCTTCTTCAAAGAAGGCAAACATCGGACGGTACGATTCTAGGTGTTCCGGTACGATGTCTTGAGTGAAGAAGTTACGTAATTGGTGTTCTTCCTCGCAGGTTGTTTCACCTTCAAAGTACTTGTTCAGTAATTCTTCTATCTTCATGCTTTTTTTCTCCTTTTTCGTTCTTGTATGGTTTGCAGGTAAATGTCTCTCACTTTCTTTCGCGCTCTCGATAGATTGCTGCGGATGGCTTCTGTACTGCATCCGGTGATTTCCGCTATCTCTTCTGTCTCGTATTCCTGTATATCCTTCATTTGAAGAATCATTCGTTGCTGGGTAGGCAATAAATCGATGATTTCCCGCATCAGGCGAAATTCATCTTTTTCTTCAAGAAGCCTTTCGGGGGTAGCCGATTGGCTTTGTGCCTGCACGCAATCCAATGTAAGGGTATCCGGTCGACTGGCTCGCCAGATGTCCATACAACGGTGATGCGTCATGGTCATTGCCAATCCTTCGATGCTGCGGTATTCGTCCAGTTTCTGCCGCATGTTCCAAAGTTTCAGCATGACTTCCTGTACGGCATCTTCTGCGTCCGAAGGGTCTTCTGTCAATTTCCGCGCATAACTCAAGAGTTTATCGCGAAGTGGTAGCACGTCTATTTTAAATTGTTTGAGTTCCATTTACATCAATAAGACGGAGGGGGGAAGGAAAACGTGACATCAAAGGTAGAACTTTTTTTAGTTAAGAGGAAAAAATGTAGCTCCCTTACTAAAATCTTATGTATTCCTTTGTTATATATTTCAGTAAAAAGAGACTGTTGTCGGCTAATGAAGAGGTTTTAAAGAGAGTCAATGCCGGGCTGATGGATGTCAAAGCAGGAAATATAAGGTCTGTTTATGATTTAATCAATGAATCATAACATTGGGATTTAAGAAGTATTTGATAATAAGACCAAACATTTGGCTAAACATTATTCACCATTTAAAAGTGATTATTCATCACTTTTAAATGATTTAGAGGAGAATCCGGCATTTGGAATTGATATTAAAAAAATCAGTTTATAAAGTCTATTTAATAAGTCTGAAGATATAAATCCGTTATATTTTCCCCAGAATCTTATCCATCACCCAGTTAGTCAGTGTGGCACTTTCACCGTCACAGGTACAAACCGATTTTTCCAATAAATGGTCTACTACTGCCTGGATCAACGGTTGTTGTACATGTTCGGGGTTTTCAATATGGAATTCTTCACGTCCGCGTTCGGTATGCAAAGCAATCGGATCGAATGAAAAGACAGAGAAGCAGATCATCCCTTTGTCCCCGATAATTTCGATACGGTCTTCTTTTGCTGATTCATGTGCAACGAAGCACCATGAACCGCTACCTACCAGTCCGTTATCGAATTTGAAACAAGCACTCAGCGTATCTTCTGCCGGATATAGCCCACCACGATTGCTTTTATATCCGCTGGCTTCAAGGATGCAACCGAACATTTCCTGAAGCAAGTCGATCTGATGGGGAGCTAGGTCATAGAAATAGCCACCGCCTGCAATATCCGCTTGTACACGCCAGGGAAGATTATCACGATTGAAATCCAAATCACGTGGGGGTTGTGCGAAACGAATTTGAACATTTATCACATTGCCTACCGCGCCTTCCTCCACCAATTGTTTCACTTTCATGAAGTAAGGTAAATAGCAGCGGTAGTAAGCTACGAAACAAGGAACTCCTGTCTCTTTGGAAATTCGGTTGATACGTGTACACTCTTCATAGGTTTGAGCCATCGGCTTTTCAATATATGCAGGTTTTCCGGCTTTCATAGCCATGATAGCATATGTCGCGTGCGAAGAGGGGGGAGTAGCTATGTATATGGCATTTACTTCCGGATCGTCAATAAGTTCTTGAGCATCGTCATACCATCTTTTGATGCCTCTTTCTTGCGCATATGCTTTGGCCTTAGCTCCGTCTCTACTCATGACGGCCACCACTTCCGAACTTTCCACTTCCTGGAAAGCTGGTCCGCTTTTTTTCTTGGTTACTTCGCCACAACCGATAAAGCCCCATTTAATGATCTTTTCACTCATACCTTGTTCTGATTTTTTGAGTTTACAAAGATAAGAGATATCTCTGGAAAAATCAATCAGAAACGGATAAATGATGATAACAGTACTGTTGTTCAATAATTTATGAGGAAAACTTCAGAAAACCTCACTGATGCCAATGTGCAAGGAAATGAAAGGTAATGAGGGCGGACGGTTTTCAAATCATTACCCTGTGAATAGGTAAATTTATAGGTCATTGGTGTTTGTTTCTACTTTCTGCTATATTCTGCAAACCAATATTCAACTCGCTGATTATTAATTTTGTAACGACAAAAAAGGATTATGCGAAGTACATTCAAGGTACTATCAGAACATCAAGGAATGGGAATATTTGACGGAGGATGAAATTAAGGTTGTCATAACATACTAGTTTGCAGACAGGAAGCTGGCCTATATCCGTGACCTGTTCGTGTTCGCCAGTTTCACCGCCTTATCATTTTTGGACATAAAGGAACTGACCACCGATGACATCGTGGAGGTGAACAACGAGAAATGGATATTGTCCAAACGGCACAAGACGAAAGTGCCCTTCTAAATGAAACTGCTGGATGTTCCCTCCTGAAATGATTATACCCTTTCTTTCCGGCTCAACACATACGAGGCGGACAAAATTCGACGGAAAGTATTTGTCAGCAAAATGAAAGAGTGTTATTCTTTTCTTTGGGTAAAAACGAATACACAATTAAATAGCAATGATACTACATAATTGTCTTAAATAAATCGGAGAAATACCCCGATTTATTTAAGACAATATATATATAAAGAATTAGATAGTTTCTACAAAAGGTGAATCATTAATACTTACTTCCCATATTTTATTGGACGGATAGACATTCCCATTGTGGTATAATAATTGCTCTCTTGTACTGTATCTCCATCTTTTTCTTTAAATATCTGTGCAAGGGTTGCTTCTACGAAGGAGCTT
>OODP01000384.1_pt1 | contig 41821 bp, 42 predicted proteins | sample 1671011 | NCBI WGS metagenome assembly OODP01 (sample SAMN06348113, study PRJEB24527) | human gut metagenome | biome: human gut; feature: ankylosing spondylitis patient; material: feces | host: Homo sapiens | place: China | collected 2015-10
TGATACCTTTCATAATAGCAGGCAAGAAACGGGCATCGATAGAGCCACCTACGATACTGTTAATAAATACCAGCTTACCGCCCCATTCCAATGGAATTTCTTCAGTGCCTCTCACGGTAATCTTAAATTCCTGTCCATTAAACTTGTAAGTATCGGGCACAGGCATACCTTCTTTATAAGGCTCAACGATCAGGTGAACTTCACCAAACTGACCAGCACCACCGGATTGTTTCTTATGACGATAGTCGGCACGGGCAGCCTTCGTAATCGTTTCACGATACGGAATCTTCGGTTCCTCAAATTTAACCTGAAGTTTTTCATTATTTTCCAGACGCCACTTCAACGTACGCAAATGGAACTCTCCCTGTCCGTGTACCAGTGTTTGCTTCAACTCTTTCGATTGCTCGATCACCCATGTCGGATCTTCTTCACGCATACGATTCAATATGGTCATCATCTTTTCCACGTCCGCTTCGTTCACCGGTTTGATAGCACGGGAATATTTAGAATTCGGATATTTGATAAAGTTGAATTTATAATCGCAGTCTTTACCGTTGAGTGTATTGCCTGTCTTCACATCTTTCAGTTTTACGGCAGCACCAATATCACCCGCCTGAAGTTCTTCCACTTTCACACGGTTACCACCGGCTACGACATAAATCTGAGCGATACGTTCTTTCGAACCACGGTCGGCATTCAGCAAGTCATCACCTTCACGAACCTTGCCGCTCATTACTTTAAAGTAAGAGACTTCACCGATATGCGGTTCCACACTCGTCTTGAAGAAATAGAGCGAAGTCGGCCCGTTCGGGTCGGGAGCCACTTCTTTGCCTTCGGTGGTGGTCACTTTCGGCATTTCGGAAACAAACGGGACCACATTTCCCAGGAATTCCATCAGCCGGCGCACTCCCATGTCTTTACCTGCACATACGCAGAACACGGGGAACATGCCACGTGCGGCAAGTCCTTTACGGATGCCTTCACGCATTTCGTCTTCTGTCAGAGAATCCTGCTCAAAGAATTTTTCCATGAGTCCTTCGTCGTTTTCGGCAGCTGCTTCGACCAGTGCCTTGTGCCATTCCATGGCTTTATCCATTTCTTCGGCCGGGATGTCTTCAATGATAGGCGCGCCACCCTCAGGTTTCCATGAATACTTTTTCATCAATAGGACATCGATGAGCGAGTTAAAATTAGAACCGGTAGCAATAGGGTATTGGATGGGAACAACCTTGGAGCCGTAAGCTTCACGAAGTTGTTCGAGGATATTATCGTAGTCGCATTTATCATTATCAAGCTGGTTGACAAGGAAAATGACGGGTTTATTCAATTTTTCGGTATAACGGAAATGGTTCTGCGTGCCGACCTCGACGCCATATTGGCCATTAAGAAGAAGAATTGCAGTGTCGGTCACATTAAGCGCAGTAACTGTGCCTCCTACGAAGTCGTCCGATCCCGGGCAATCTATCATATTCAGCTTTTTATTGTTCCATTCAACGTGGAACACGGTGGAGAAAACGGAGTAGCCATACTCTTGTTCAACAGGGAAATAGTCACTTACAGTATTTTTTGCGGCGATTGTTCCGCGACGTTTTATAACACCACTCTCGAAAAGCATTGCTTCAACGAGGGTGGTTTTCCCAGAGCCAGAACTTCCCAACAGGGCGATGTTCTTAATTTCGTTAGTCTGATATACTTTCATAATATATAAGATTTTAATGAATTACTCAGTATGTTTCTCGCATACCATTTACTTTGTGAGGCGCAAATTAGGCATTAATAGGGGGAAATGCAAGAAAAGTACAGGTGTTACTAAACTATGTTATGCAACACATTATCGGGGAACAAACTCTATTTAAAGGAGATAATCAAAACGAACTAAAGCTACAGACTGAAAATAAACGTATCTACACGTTCCTTATCTCCCAAGAGAGCAGGTGGCTAACTTGCATTTTGCAGTTTTTTTGCGATGTTTTATCCTCTTGAATCTCCTCCATTCAAAAAGCGTTTGTCTTCAATACCTTTTTCAGTTGGTTGAATGTCAATAAATTTCAGCTTCATACATCTACATAACAGCATCAATCAAAAGATAACAAACCGTTGATAATCAATATATAAAATAGTCTTGTTTTACCTCGGTGAGGAACGGCCTCTTCCTCGGTGAGGAAGGTGGGCTTCATCGGTGATCAAGAGGGTGTTCCTCACCGAGGTGGAACGCCTTCAGTCCCGAGGCAAGACAAAGTAAATAATTTTCTCTTTATCTCATCATAGGAGAACAGCCGGGATATCTTATCAAATTACGCACAATCCTAGAGAAAATCATTTGGCCTCCAGGTTAGCCTTCAAATAGTCATATGCCTTCCTTGCCAATTTATATCCTAAATACATTCCAAATAACAGGAAAAATAAATAAGATAATAAAAAAGGAATCTCTTTGCTAATAAAGAAACGGTATACGACCATTAAAAGAAAGTACCCCCAAAAAAGTCGATCTACTATTATATTTGAATAATAATAAAACATGTATACTAACCTTTTATTTTTCATCTCTTTTCTTATCTACTATTCTGCAACTGATTAATATCAATAACAATATAAAGAAAACAATACCATAGTGCTTATCGATCAGCCCTAGATCTATGCAACTGTCAAAGAACATTTTCTTGACTGCAAAAATCAATGTTGCATATACTGCTATATTATTTACATATTTCATTTAAATAAATTGATTATATTTTGCCACCAGTTATTATCTTGTCGTGGTCCCTGAGGCTTTATTTCTGGTTGAACTGAAGTGTGTTGCGATTCTATTTCTTGAAGCTGTGTACCTTCAACGACAGACTCAACTACTGCCGCACCTGCCCCTGCCGTAGCTACCCCTATTGGAATGCCATAATTGGTAATCATACAATATTCTATATAATCGCCCAACAGCCAGATGATGTCCCCGGGGTCATTCACGCTGCCACCATCCTTGCCGGAAAACCTTCGATGTCGAAGAAAGCATAATAGTTAACTGTATATTAAGGTGAGAGAAATATCTGTTCAATCAATAATCTAACGGATCTTCTTTTTTCATCGCATCCCATGGTATACGATGACCGTTGCCTCCTGGTTGAAGAGGAGAAGACGGAACTTTAAACAGAAATTCGCTACACAACAATCTTATATATCCCTTAGGAGTGAAATCGAAATCAAATTGTATCCAATAAGAAGCATCATCTTTTTTTAAATAAGAGAAGCCGGTAATCGTAAGTTCCCCCAATTGATCACCTTCATGTTTAAAAGCAAAATCAATATCAGAACAATTGTTACATATAACATCAATCACCTCATCTTCATAACCTTCCAACCAAGAGACCTTGAATTCTATAACCGTGGCATGATGATTAAAAGAAATACCAACTAACGCACTTTCAAACAGGTTGACATTTTCAACATCTTCATTTTTGTATACCTTCATCATTTTATTTTTATTACTTCATTATCTTCTATACGTTTGACTTCCTCATACGTAGGCACATGAGTTTTGTTTCTATCTATACATTTTATGACTTTACCATCCGGTGAAAATTACTATCGCGACTATGATTGAGACGCAAGTCACAAATAAAGCTCGTAACATTTTCATAGTATCAGCATCATTATGTTGTTTTTACAAAGGAAGAAAGAATATACAATACTTGAGCCAAATTGGTGATGTTTGAAAACATAAACCTCCAAAATCCGCAAGAGGTAATAACATAAGCCAATCATACTTTCGCAAGACTACTTCGTAAACCTGAAAGGCCGGGTAATACAACAAAGCACAGAATCAAGCCTCCCCACAAACTAAAGAAACAAAACCATCACCGGCTTTCACATAAATAAACGGCAAGGATAGCTACTTTCTGAAATGAAACACCTACTTTTGTAATCCTAACAACATAATCAGACTATGGCAGGTATCTATTTCCATATTCCTTTCTGCAAAACCCGTTGCATCTATTGCGACTTCTACTCTACTACAAACGGTGAACTGAAAGAACGTTTCGCACATGCACTTTGCAAAGAACTGGAAATGCGCCGTGACTACCTGCAAGGCGAACCCGTCGGAACCATCTACTTCGGAGGAGGAACACCTTCACAACTAAACCTTACAGATTTCAAACGGATATTCGATACCATCGGGCACGCATTCGATATAGAGGACGCCTACGAAATCACGCTCGAAGCCAACCCCGACGACCTCACACCGGAATATGTACAGATGCTCGCCACGCTCCCTTTCAACCGCATCAGCATGGGAATCCAGACTTTCGATGACAGAATATTAAAACTGCTCAAACGACGGCACACCGCTGAACAAGCCATTGCCGCCTTTGAACGGTGCCGCCAAGCAGGATTCAAAAATATCAGCATCGACCTCATGTACGGACTTCCCGGTGAAACTGCCGAACAATGGGAGCAGGATCTGACGCAAGCCATCTCACTGAATCCGGAACATGTTTCGGCTTACCATCTGATTTATGAAGAAGGCACTCCCATCCATCGCATGTTGCAACAGCACCGCGTCAGCGAAGTCGACGAGGAGAGCAGTGTCGGCTTCTTCTCCCGCCTCATCGAGCGGTTGACGGCAGCCGGATATGAACATTATGAGATTTCCAATTTCTGCCGGCCAGGACTCCATTCACGTCACAACAGTTCTTATTGGACAGACATCCCTTACTTAGGTTGCGGGCCGTCAGCCCATTCTTACAACCATAAGGAACGCGAATGGAATGTATCTTCGCTGGACGAATACCTTCATGGGATCGAGTCCGGTGAACGTATCTTCGATTCGGAAGCATTGGATATCACGAAACGGTATAATGAACGGATCATCACCGGGTTACGCACTCGTTGGGGAATATCGCTGCCCAAACTGAAAGAAGATTTCGGAAAGGAATGGCAGGAATATTGTCTCGAAATGGCCTCTCCTTCCCTGAAGACAGGAAAGTTGGTCATAGAAGATGGTAGCTTACGGCTGGCCCGTGAAGGGATTTTCATCTCGGACAGCATAATGAGCGACTTGCTGAAAGTGGACACCGAGAATGAGCAGGGATAGGAACCGAGAACGAATGGCAAAATAAAAAACAACGAATAATAAATGACAAACACCCCGGACAGATGACCGAATCAGAAGTACGAAAACTACTCAGGCAGATGAAAGAATGGGATTCTGAAACTGCCTTCCGTAAATTCTACGACCTAACCTACGACCGGCTGTTCCGTATCGCCTACTATTACGTACACCGCGAAGAGTGGTCGCAGGAGATCGTCCTGGACGTGTTTCTGAAACTTTGGGAACAGCGCGCCACACTTCCCGAAATAAGAAGCATCGAAGATTATTGTTTCATCCTCGTCAAAAACGCCTCCCTCAACTATCAGGAGAAAGAGTTGAAGAGAGAAAGCTGCACCGACCGGGAACTTCCGGAGATTTCCGAAAACAGCCTTTCGCCCGAAGACGAGCTGATCAGCGAGGAACTGTTTGCCCGGTATGTCAAAGCACTTGACCGGCTACCGGAACGTTGCCGGGAAGTCTTTATCCTCATCCGCGAAGAAAAACAAAGTTATGCACAAGCAGCCGAAGCACTCGGGATCAGCATCAAGACGGTAGACGCACAATTGCAAAAAGCTACCGCCCGGCTGAAAGAAATGATCATGAGCATCGATCATAATTAACATTTATTTGCCAACTCCGCATAGGGAGTTCATCGAAAACATCTGTCTTCATCAGTGTATAATGTTTAATTAAAAACTGACTAAACACATGAAACGATTCTATTCTCCGGCAGCCGGTATATTACTGGCTGGCCTGCTGTTCATTGCCTGCGACAGCGAAAAGGATAAATATCCTAAAGATTACGTAGGCTTCAAGCATTCCACGGAAACACATGTCTACGACAAGAATGCAAGTGAAGAAACAATGACGGTAAAAATAATGGCCGTCAAAAAGAAGGATGAAGACAGAGAAATAAAATTGAGTATTAACAAGTCCCCCATATTGGAGGATGCCTTTAAACTGACAGAAACAAAAATGATCATAAAGGCCGGAAAAAAGGAAGCAAGCACTACGATCAAGATCTATCCTAGGAATGTAGTGAGCGGGATGTTTATCCGGTTGACCTGTACTCCGCAGTGGAAAGGAGGAGAAAAATCGCAGTTGGCCATCCAACTGACACCCAAATAAACTAAGAACAATGAAATATACAGAAACGGAAGCTGAGAAAATACTCGAAAGACTCGTAGCCTCTACCCGTTCGCCCAAAGGACGGTTTTCGGCAAAAGAAAGCTATAAATTGCTGGAACGGCGCTTGCCCGTCCGGAAGACTCACCTGTTCAGAATCCGGACCTTCCGGACAATAGCAGCAGCGGCAGCCATCGCATTGCTCTGCGTGATGAGTTGGGCGGCTTATGAATACGTGCTTCCGGTGGGCGTGCAGACTGTCAGCACACTTGCCGACTGCCGAACCATAGAACTGCCGGACGGGACACAGGTTACACTGAACCATTTCTCTTCCCTCACCTACCCGAAACGTTTCCGCGGCACCTACCGGAAAGTAGTTCTTGGTGGGGAAGGATATTTCGAAGTAAGCAAGGACAAAAAACATCCGTTCGTTGTAGAAGCCGGAGAAGTGAACGTCCAAGTGCTGGGCACCCACTTCAACATCGAAGCTTATACAAACAACCCGGATATAAAAACAACCCTTTTCGAAGGTTCCGTAGCTGTAAGCATTGACGGGGGATCGGAGCGTCTCGTACTCCGACCCAACGAAAGTGCCATATATAATAAGGTGGAGAAAGACCTCACACTGAAAACAGTAGAAAATGCCTCGGAAGAGATTGCCTGGCAAAAAGGCGCGTTCATTTTCAACAAGCTTCCCTTGGAAGAGATTGCACGGGAATTGAGCAACTCATTCGGGGTGGAAATCGATATAGATGACGCGGCACTCCGCGATTATCATCTCACAGCACGCTTCGACCAGGAAGAGACATTGGAAGACATCCTAAGCTTACTGCAAACAGGAAGAGGTTTCACCTTCAGACCCATCAGTAAAAACAAGATTATCATAACTAAAGATTCACAATGACTAAACACTATATAACCGGTCTGCACATCAGAACACTGATTCTGATGTGGGGACTCCTCCTTGCCCTACAAACAGCGCACGCACAAAAAGCGGAAGCGAGACTCTCGTTCAGCATACGCAACGCTACCCTCGAAGAGTTTGTCAAACGCTTGGAGAACTCCACTGGATTCTCCTTCATTTATGGCGAAGAGGTAAAAATCAACCGTCGCATCACACTCAACGTGGAACAAAAGACATTAAAAGAGATACTCAACCTGGCCTTCGCCAACGAGCCGGTCAGTTACCAGATCTCCGGGAAACATATCCTCCTTCAGAAGAAGAAGCAGAAACCTGCCAGCCGCAAATTCACCATCAGCGGGTATGTGACAGACGAGGCATCTTCCGAAACACTGATTGGCGCAAACATCCTCGAAAGCCGGCAACGACAGGGAACTACGACTAATCCGTACGGTTTTTACAGCCTCACGTTACCTGAAGGAGAAACCGAACTGGCTTTCTCTTACCTGGGATATGAGACACAGCGGTACAACATCGCATTGGAAAAGGACACCTTGATCAACATCCGCATGAGAGACAATAATCAACTGGAGGAAGTCGTCATCGTCTCCAACAAAACAGAGGCTGGCGTGACAGCCACACAGATGGGAGCAATAGAAATCCCGATGGCCCAAATCAAAAACACTCCCAGCATATTGGGGGAAGCCGATGTCATGAAAACCATTCAACTCATGCCGGGCGTACAGGCGGGTGTGGAAGGTTCCGCCGGGCTTTACGTTCGCGGAGGAGGCCCGGATCAGAACCTTATTCTTCTGGATGGCGTGCCTGTTTATAATGTCGACCACCTGTTCGGTTTTTTTTCCGTCTTCACTCCCGAAGCAGTGAAAAAGGTTACTCTCTTCAAAAGTTCATTCCCGGCACGCTTCGGTGGACGGCTCTCGTCGGTAGTGGACGTCCGTACCAACGACGGAGATATGAAGAAATACCACGGCACACTCAGCGTCGGCCTTCTGGCAAGCAAGATTCAACTGGAAGGGCCGATCATAAAAGACAGGACATCCTTCAACATCTCCGGGAGGCGCTCTTACCTCGATTTAATCGCCAAACCTTTCATGCCCAAAGACGATAAGACGAGTTACTACTTTTATGACATCAACGCCAAAATCAACCACAAATTCTCCGACCGCAGCCGTCTGTTCCTGAACTTTTATAACGGAAAAGACCACTATGCTTATAAATACAAATCGGACTTTACTTATCATAGCGGAGCCGACCCAAACATTTCGGAAGTCAACAACTTCAATGAAGACCAACTATCGCTCGACTGGGGCAATACCATCGTTTCCGGACGCTGGAACTACATCTTCAACCAAAAACTATTCTGCAATACGACCGTAGCTTACAACAAATACCAGATGAACACCCGGTCGAACACATTTGCCCGCACCACACAATCCGGAACTTCCAGCGAAAACAATTACCAGTCCCACTATTTCTCCGGCATCCGCGACTGGAGCTATCAGATGGATTTCGACTACAGTCCCGTCCCTACTCACGACATCAAATTCGGGCTGAGTTACCAACGCCACAACTTTCATCCCGAAGTGTCCACATCCAAAATCCAAGAGAAAGAGGGAGGCAAACTGGAAAAGGACACTCTCTATAACAGCATTTCGAACAGTGCCGTACGGGCACATGAGTTTTCTGCTTACATAGAAGACAACTTTGAATGGGGTTCCCGCCTGAGAATAAATATCGGGGCACATCTCTCCATGTTCAATGTCCAAAAGAAAAGCTATTTCTCCGTACAACCCCGCATATCAGCTCGCTACCAGCTAAACGGCAACGTGGCATTCAAGGCATCTTATACCAAGATGAGCCAATACATACACTTGCTTTCATCGACTCCCATCGCCATGCCTACCGACTTGTGGGTTCCCGTGACCAGTGAGATAAAGCCGATGCAGGCACACCAATATTCGATAGGAAGCTATTACACAGGCATCCGTGGATGGGAATTCTCCGTGGAAGCCTATTATAAAGACATGCGCAACGTGGTCGAATACAAAGACGGAGTCAGCTTCTTCGGCTCCTCCTCCGGTTGGGAGAAGAAAGTCGAGATGGGAAAAGGCAGGTCGATGGGAATAGAATTCATGCTACAGAGGACAATTGGAAAGACTACCGGATGGTTGTCGTACACGCTCGCAAAAAGCGACCGCCAGTTTGCCAAAGGAAGCATCAACCAAGGAGTGCGATTTCCCTATAAATATGATCGTCGCCACAACATCAACCTTGTAGTCAATCATAAGTTCAACAACCGCATCGACATAGGCGCGTCATGGATGTTCGCTACCGGAGGGACGAGTACCATCCCCGAGGAAGTAACCGGAGCTTTACGTCCGGGCGAAGACTATGTGCGCCAAGAAGACTATATCGAACACCGCAACAACTTCCGCCTGCCTCCCAGCCACCGGTTGAACATCGGAGTCAATTTCAATAAGAAAACCAAACACGGCATGCGTACCTGGAACATCAGCGTTTATAATGCCTACAACGCAATGAACCCCACATTAGTATATAGCAACGGTAATAGCGGTTACGGTGATTATGTCAAAAATCAGGAAGACGGAAATGTATATTACCGGTACACTCCCAGAAAACGTAAGATTACCAAACTAACGATATTACCCTGTATTCCATCCATTACTTACACATATAAATTCTAAGCCTTATGACAGCCAAATATATCTTCACTTCGATACTCGCCCTGCTACTCATTATTCTGTGTAGCAGTTGCGAAAACGAAATCCCCTTCAACAAAGCCGCCAAGCCTCCCCGGCTCATCATGAACGCTTTTATCAACGCTGACAGCACAAATAACGTATTATTACTGAACCTGACAGGTTCGACCGTAATAAGTGACGTAACGGATGCAACCGTAGAAGTCCGGATCAACGATGCACTTGTAGAAAGCCCCCAACCAATCCCTTTCCCGACCGGTGATTTCAGAGATACCCAGAAACGCTTCCGCATCACCAGCAAGTTCAATCCTGGCGACAAAGTCCGCATCGATGCACGCACCGGAGACGGTGTACATCATGCATGGGCGGAAGTCACCGTCCCGCAACCACCGTTACCCATTACCCAAGTAGATACGGTGACTATTCCCGTCAACATATACGATAATTATTACGAAAACAAACTACGCTTCCGCATCACTTTTGCCGACCATCCCGGTGAGAAGAATTTTTATCGGCTGGTACTCGAACGCCGTGCATGCCTAGAAGCCACCTTGGATGGAAGAATCCCCAAAGACACATTGGTAATGAAGCAAAACTATAAAATAATCACTCGCGAAGATATGGTTCTGACAGACGGGCATCCTTCCATGTCCGACAATGACAACTCCATGTTCGACCAACCTCTCAACATCTATGGAATCTTCGATGACAGCCGTATATCCGGACAAACCTACACCATGACCGTCTATATGGATACCAACAATCTACCCTACCTTTTCTGGTCGCATACGTTAAAACGCGAATGGATGGATTGTTACGTGCGCTTGCTCAGCATCAGTGAGACCGATTACCAATACTTCAAAGCTCTCAACGTGATCGATTCCGATGCATATGATGCCACACTTATGGAACCCCTTACCTTCGCCAGCAACGTACATGGCGGGGTAGGCATCGTAAGCATCAGTACGGAGACAAGCGTCAAGCTCAATCTCTCGGACAAAGCGTACGATAGTTATCAATAATAGAAAGTCAAACAGAAAACGCCCTACAGTATCATGAAACCAGCATTATTGCTCTTCCTGTCCTGTCTCCTCTTCTGCTCCTGCCGCAGCAGCCGTAGCATGCAGAAAGAGATCAATCCGATAAAAGTGAGCCTGTTTTATGAGCTAACGTCCCCCGAATATCTGGGGAGCGTAAATAAAACAGTTTATCTGGATTTCATCGATTACTCCAATCTGGACTATTACACTACGGTTAAGAAAAAAGGTGCTTTTGCCGTTCCGCTCCTGTTATTCAATTACGAAAAGAACCGCTTCACCGTGCGGTTGGGCGAGAGTTCACTGACACAGACCTACCGCGAGTTCCTGACAGAAGCTTTGTTGTCCGAATGTAACAGCAGTACCAGTTTCAACCTGATCGATAACAGCAAAGGAGAAGCTCCGGATTCTGTGTATCACCTCGCAGTCAAGATCGTCTGCAATCAAACTCGGGGGAAAATCAATCTGATTGAAAGCAGCATGATCTGGTTTGATCCGGGATATATTGTCTTCCCCAATCATCGTGCCGGAATGGCAAACACCGACCTTTCCATCGTCCTGCGACTGACAAGAGGGGAAGATTGCCTACTGGACAAAACCTATCGCGTCAACCATTCGCAAGAAGGACCGCAGCACGGATTTGAAGATTCGGTACAAGCCAATGAAGCCTGTCTGAACACAATGGCGGAATGCCTGTCGCAAGCCACTAAAGAAATTGTTGAAAATATCAGCCGGGAAATCAACCTGGTACTGGCAAGCCCGTAAGAAAAGACTATCTTTGCCGGACAAAAACACAAAAGAGATGTTCACTATTATCGGAATCATGCTGACAGGTATGCTCACCGGCTATCTGTTACGAAATAAAAAGTTGTCATGGATACACCGGATCATCACCCTGCTGATATGGTTATTGCTTTTCCTGCTGGGCATTGATGTAGGTGGGAACCAAGCTATTATCCGAGGGCTTCACAGCATCGGACTGGAAGCATTCATCATCACATTGGCAGCCGTAGCCGGAAGCACATTGGCGGCATGGGTGCTGTGGTATTTCCTATATATAAGGAATAAAAAGGACAATGCTATAAATCCGGTGAGACATGACGATGCAAACGCAATGAATGGCAAGGAGGTGCAATCATGAAAGGCAGTCTCATCATCGTCTCTTTCTTCCTTTTGGGGACTCTTTGCGGATTGTACGATCTACTTCCACCCGGTTTTACGACCGATAACATGAGTTATTATGCGTTATGCGCCCTGATGTTCTCTGTAGGCATCAGCATCGGAAACGATCCGAACACGCTTAAAAGCTTCCGCTCGCTGAACCCACGTTTGGTATTACTGCCCGTCATGACCATACTGGGCACACTGTCCGGGTGTGCAGTCGTCAGTCTCTTCCTAGGTCATCGTTCGGCAGCAGATTGCATGGCGGTAGGTTCCGGTTTCGGTTATTATTCCCTCTCCAGCATATTCATCACCGAATATAAAGGAGCAGAACTGGGAACCATCGCTTTGCTGTCGAACATCATGCGTGAAATAATTGCGTTGCTGTGCGCACCGCTGCTCGTAAAGTACTTCGGACGGCTTGCCCCCATTTCCGTGGGAGGAGCGACAACGATGGATACCACCCTTCCGATCATTACCCGCTGCTCGGGACAGAAATTTGTGATCGTTTCCATCTTTCACGGTTTCATTGTGGATTTCAGTGTCCCCTTCCTAGTGACATTATTCTGTTCCATTTAGGCATTTCTATTACAAAAAGGTTACAAAAACTGTATTATACCGACCTTTTATAACATCATTTCTTGATATACATCAAGAAATGATGTTATAAAGCATACTTTATTGCCCAATTACTTTTATGTTCTAAAACATATTCCTATATTTGCATAGGTAAAAAGAAAGATTAAGCGCTTTAATCTACTTTCAATAGGTATTAGATTTAGTTTTCAGGATTAGTTTTTAGGAATAACAATTTAACAGTAGGTATTATGAAAAGAATAGGATTAACATTAGTGGCGGCACTCTGCCTGGCTGCTACTACTTTTGCAGCAGGCAATCAACCTACGGCTGCAAAATGGGAAGGTAAAATTAACGTCAATAAATTGGGCAAATATCTGAACTTGACTTCTGCACAGAGCGAAGAAGTATCCAACATCTGCGAGTATTTCACAGATCAGATGGGACGCGCTACCACAGCGAAGAAAAACAAGGAAAGCAAATTGCACAATGCCGTTTATGGAAACCTGAAATTAATGAAAAGAACGCTCACAGATGCACAGTATTCAAAATATGCTGCATTGTTGAATGTAACCCTTAAGAATAAAGGTATTGAATTGAGCAAGTAAATTGATTAATAGATAGATGTGGAAAGGGTGTCGGTAGTTTAACTGCCGGCACCCTTCTTTATCTCATCCCCCCAATTAACGGATCGTCACCAACGTAGCCCCGAAACCATATTCTTGAAAAGAGGCATCCTGATAACGGCAAGTGGCATATTTACGCTTCAACTCATCAAGCAACGCTTTGCGAAGCACCCCGTCACCTTTGCCATGGATGAAGACAATCTTCTGTTCACGCTTGCTCCGGTATTTCTCCATGACTTCACGGAACTTATCCAACTGGTAGTTCAATATCTCACCATTGCTCATCCCCTTAGTATCATCCAATAGCTCATTGATATGCAGATCGATCTCGATAATACCATTCGAGTTGCTACGCTTAACGATGGGCTGTGATTTAGGTTTGTCGGCATCCTTCTTCTGCAACAAAGCAACCTGTATGTCCTCGGCCGAAACATACACTTGTTTGGCAGGAACATCGTTGACCACGATGTCATAAATCAATGCCGGCTCCTCAAAGAAGTCCGATTCACGGAACGTATGCAATTTATAAAACTTCACCGTATCGATGCGTAACTCCACACTAACGGCAGGCTTCAGTGAAAAAGTCCGTCCGTCTTTAAAAGCAATGAACTGCACAGCCACCCGTTCCAGTTCATTGAGCGCATCCTTAGTAAAATCTTCCAGAAAGAACTTCATGTTAGGTTCGATCAGACCGTGGGAACGGTTCTTCCATGCCTTTCCCTCGGCACTAAGATAAGTGTAGTACAAATAGTAATTACTATCGTTCACCAGATAGGCTTCAAAAGGAGTACTGCTGATAGCCTTTACATCTTCGGGGATAAATGCCAGGAAAACATTCAAGGCATCTCCGCCACGCATCTCCGGCTGGCGTTGCACGGTAGGCATTTCCGGTTTCACAGGTTTCACCGGCTCTTCTACCTTTTTCGGAGAAGCCGACGGGCGTTTCACCATATTATAGTCATCCGTCTCGATAACCACACACTCGCGAACCTGCATCGGTATGTCAAATCCATCGGCATCCTCGACTAAAACGATCTCCTTTCCCTGAAATCCCTTCACGATTCCACCTCCCACTTCACTCAGAAAGCGGACTTTATCACCTATTTTCATCTTTACGTTTATAATTTAGCTGTTTACAATCTACAAATTAGGGCAAATATAGCTACTTTTGCGGTTGCAAAGAAAGAAAAAGATGAAAGAAAACCCAAAACATATCCGCATCAGTGAATACAACTATCCGCTACCGGAAGAACGTATCGCCAAATTCCCGTTGCCTGTACGCGACCAGTCCAAATTGCTTGTTTACCGCCATGGCGAAGTGGCGGAAGACCGCTTCACTTCCCTCCCCGAATATCTGCCGGAAGGTGGATTAATGATATTCAACAATACAAAAGTCATTCAAGCACGCCTGCATTTTCGCAAAGAGACCGGTGCGCTGATCGAAGTGTTTTGCCTGGAACCAGCCCAACCAAACGATTATGCTTTGAACTTCCAACAAACGGAGCATGCTGCGTGGCTTTGCATGGTGGGCAACCTGAAGAAGTGGAAAGAAGGGGCTTTGCGCAAGGAAATGACAATAAAAGGACATGCCCTCACATTGACCGCCACTCGCGGAGAATGCAGGGGTACCAGCCATTGGGTGGATTTCCACTGGAATAATCCGGAAGTGACATTCGCTGATATCCTGGAGGTATTCGGGGAACTTCCTATCCCTCCCTACTTGAACAGGGAGACTCAAGAGAGCGACAAGGAGACTTATCAAACGGTTTACTCGAAAATAAAGGGATCGGTCGCCGCACCTACCGCCGGACTTCATTTCACACCAAGAGTCTTGGACAAATTGCGCGACCATAAGATCGACCTGGAAGAATTGACCCTGCACGTGGGAGCAGGCACGTTCAAGCCTGTGAAAAGTGAAGAGATAGAAGGACACGAAATGCACACGGAGTATATATCGGTAGCACGAGGAACGATCGAGAAACTAATCGGGCACGACGCTTGCGCGATAGCCGTGGGCACTACATCGGTACGAACATTGGAAAGTTTATACCATATCGGAGTAACCTTGGGAAATCATCGGGATGCAACGGAAGAAGAATTACATGTCAGACAGTGGCAACCGTATGAAAGCAGCCCATCCGCTGAAAAGAAACCCATTTCTCCGGTGGCAGCCTTGCAAAACATACTGGATTATCTCGACAGACATCAAATGGAAACACTGCATACCAGCACGCAGATCATTATCGCCCCGGGATATGATTATAAGATTGTAAAGGCAATGGTAACTAACTTCCATCAACCACAGAGTACGTTGTTATTGCTGGTATCGGCTTTTGTCGACGGAGACTGGCGAACTATATACGATTATGCGCTCAACCATGATTTCCGCTTCTTGAGCTACGGAGACTCATCGCTGTTGATTCCATAACCTATGACAATAAAGAAGAACAATGATGCCGACAGACAACTATCAAGAGATGTTCCCCATTGTCGATGAGGAAGGAAATATCACCGGAGCAGCCACACGCGGAGAGTGCCATAGCGGCAGCAAACTATTGCATCCGGTAGTACACCTGCATGTGTTCAACAGTAAAGGAGAACTGTACCTGCAAAAACGCCCCGAATGGAAAGACATCCAGCCGGGACGGTGGGATACGGCTGTAGGCGGACACGTCGATCTGGGGGAAAGTGTGGAGATCGCCTTGAAGCGCGAAGTCCGCGAAGAACTCGGCATTACGGACTTTGTTCCGGAACGCCTGACAAATTATGTTTTCGAGTCGGCCCGCGAACGCGAACTGGTCTTTGTCTACAAAACCGTATACGATGGAGAAATCCTTCCCAGTGACGAGCTGGACGGTGGACGGTTCTGGACATTAGACGAAATCAAATCCCATCTCGGAAAAGATATATTCACTCCCAATTTTGAAGGAGAATTCCAACGGGTATCCTTCGACAAGTCGGCAACAACCGGCCGTTAGAGAGCATTATTTCTTTTCGATCCACCGGACAATCGTCTCAGAAAAAGGACTTTCCTTGGGAGGTACCATTCCTATCCATTGTCCATTCTCATCGATCATAAACTTCTGGAAATTCCATTGAACGGGAGCATCTTGCTTCCCGTTCTGCTTTTTCTCCGTCAGCCATTGGTAAAGCGGAGCCATATCTTCTCCTTTCACTGAAATCTTCGCCATCATCGGGAAAGTCACGTCATAATTCAACGTACAGAATTTGGCGATCTCTTCGTTGCTGCCCGGCTCCTGTCCCATAAAATTATTGGCAGGGAAACCGATAATGATAAAGCCGCTATCCTTATACTGGTCGTATAGTTCCTGCAACTCGGCATATTGCGGAGTAAGCCCGCATTTGGAGGCAACGTTGACAACGAGGACTTTATGTCCTTTCAATTGAGAAAGCTTATAAGGCTTTCCATCGATGGTGGTGACGGTGAAATCATAAAACGACTTACCCTGCGCACTAACGGCTACAGACATCACAAGAGCTAAGAAAAAAGATAAAATGACTTTCATGTTTTGTTTAATTATGCCCCCAGTGTCCCGATAGAAAATTCCATAAAGCCCATCGCGACACCAAAAGAGGCGAATGTTAGAACTAATACAATTAAAACAATCAACATCATCGGAAAGTTGCACCGATCCTCATTCGTACAACACCGCATTGCCTATTATACATCAAAGATTATTGCCAAGTCAAAGCCCGTGTCTCACCTACCTCCCTTCCTGCTGGTCAAGCCTATCGTGCAACCATTGCAGTTCGTGTTCCAGAGCGCCTAACTCACGATACAACCCTCTGATCTCCTTGTCTTTTTCCACCAATTGATTGCGTAAGAACCTGATCAACTCATCCCGACGATCCGGTTCCTGCAATCGCGACGACGACTCATCAGAAGGCACAACAGCCCTTCTGTTCATCCTCGGAGGGACTCCATATTTCGGAGAAGAAGCCCGATAAGCATAAGTCGGTTCACCAACCATATCCACTTCATCGGAGTTATCGTCCGATTCATCATCCGTTTCTCCGGAAAACCCTTCGGACACACCGCCATCGTCCAGACGAGTGTACAACAACTGATCTGCCGTCACGTCAAAAATACGTATCAATTTATGTATCACACCATAGTCGGGAGTAGTGGTACCTTTCTCATAATTAGAGATCGTATTCGCCTTCACTCCTAATTTTGCCGCTAAGTCCGATTGTTTCCAACCGCACCTTTTTCTTAAGTATATCAAGTTTCCCGATAAAAATATCATAATTCCCGATTTTTATTTGTTTATATCAAATATTATGGTTTGATTTGCAGTACGAAGCTGTTTGTCCATTCCGCAAAAATCAAGCATCGTGATACAGCGGCAAATATAAGTAATTAACCTTTGATACCCAATAGTATGACAAAGAAAAAGCAAGAAACACCGAAAATTTCCCTTCTGCCACCCCGAGGATGGAAGAAAAGAGTAGCAGAGATGGCAGGCGTAAGCCCCAAAAGCGTATACAACACTCTGAGCGGCCGCACCCTCGGCCCCACATCGCACCGCATCATCGAAGCCTACCTCATCGTATGCCGACAAGAATGTAAAACCCGACACATCAAATAAAATAACCCTATGGAAATAAGAAGATACCTCAACACACGCCTCTGGAGGGACTCCTGGTTCGAATCACTCAACGCCAACGAAAAGTTTGTCTACATCTACTTGCTCACAAACCCGTCCACCAACATGCTGGGAATATACAACCTCAGCATCCGCCGCATCGCGTACGACTGCAACCTCAACGAACAAACCACCCGCCGCTGTATCAAGAAACTTGAAGAAGCATTAAAAATCATATACTGCAAAGGATACATCATCATCCCCGACTGGATCAGCCAAAACGCCATGAACCCCTCCATGAAACAGTCGGCCATGAAAGATTTCGACAAACTGCCCGATGAAGTACGCAGTGAACTACCGCCACAGCTACTTTCGGCCATTCAAAAAATGAGACCTCGGACTGCACACGCTGTCCCCACCCTCTTCACCCAAACCCCGTCGGACACACCGGAAAAGGAAGAGGAAGAGTATCCGGAAAAGAAAGAAGAAAAAGCATACGAAAAGAATACAATACCTGAAGAGAAAGAGAAAACGGAAAAAGGAAACGGAGAAAAAGAATATGCACCGGAAGCAGAACGCAAAACAAGCACAACCTCACCCCTCCCCCACCGGAACTGCCACGAGGACATCCCCCAACCCTTGGAGAACACCTGCGCGCAAGCCATCGAAAGTCAGACATGGCTGGAAGCCCTCTGCATGAACCACCGGATCGATATCGCCCAACTGCACGAGTGGCTGGAACATTTCTGCCGCAAACTGCAAAACGAAGGAAACCTGCAAAAGTCAGTCCGCGACTTCCGCCAGCACTTCGCCAACTGGTTACATATCCAACTTGAAAATCAACGTAAACACCCGCAACACCATGAAAACCTTGCTACAGCAAACCGTGAAAACAGCCGACAGCGGAAACTTGACGCGATCGCTGCACTCCGGACGACCGTCGAATCAGATGCCCTCCAACGCCTCCGCGAACTTGAGATTGAAGGAACTTTACCACCGCTTCCCGAAACCTGAACAGTTCTTCATCGCCTACAATCCCGACCTGCAAGTCCGTCTGCTGGCGGACGGGTTCACCCCCGCCCTGCTCGCTGCACGCCCTGCCAACCCCACGCTGGCACTCCTGGGCGAACTGTATTCGCCAACCACTCCGCTGGAATGGCTAAAAATACAACTGGGCAGCTTGAACGACTTCACCGAGGTGCATACCAAACTCACCCCGGAGCAACTTCGGGAAACCTCCCGCCTCATCCTGGCTGCATGGCCGGGGCTGACGGCAGGAGAAATCTGCCTCTTCATAGCCCGCTTCAAGATTGGAGAATACGGCCAGTTCTACGGAGCCATCGACCCGATGAAAATCATGTCCGCCTTACACCGGTTTGCCGGAGAACGGGTACAAGAGGCGGAACGTTACGAACGCGAGAAAAGCAGAGACCGGAAAGTAGAGAAAGAGGCCAAAGGCATCACCTATGAGGCTTATCTCGAAGTGAAAAGACGGGCGGAGGCAGGAGACAACGAAGCACAGCAAATGCTCAAACGGCCATCACCGGAATAGGTTGCTGTTGGTCGGTGAGGAAGGGCTCACTCATCGGTGAGGAACAGGCCGTTGGTCGGTGAGGAACAGCCCCCTCATCGGTGATCAACAAAATGTTCATCGGTGACCAATATCCCCCTTCATCAGTGCCCTCCACCCCCATTCCTATTGAAGAGAATTACCATTACCAATTGAACTCAAAAAATAAATTTCATCCCGCCATGTTTTACTCCATCCGTTTTCAAATCAAGCCTTTTCTGGCAGAATACCTGTACGCCCGTTATGCCGGAAACATCGAAGAAGGAATATTGCACCTGCCTCCCCATAGTTATCTAGGGCGCAGCCTTCACGAACTCCTCTGTCCCCGTCCCTACAACGCCCCTGCACGCGAAACTGGCAACGTATGCCTACGCCTCACGTCACTCCACCGCGGGCCATCGCCTTCCACCTACAATTACCTCACGCAAGCCAATCGACGCATTTTCGAATCGCGCGCCCAGCACCTCCTGCACACCGAACTATTCGAACGCATGCTTACCGACCGTCATCGACGGGGAATCTCGTACATAGAATCCATTCGTTGCTTTCTTCTGAAATACCAGATAGACAGCATCAGCGAAGAAGGGCTGATGAAAGCGTTCTACCGATGGAGGAAAGGGCTTTCGGGCTGACAGGGCAGACTAAAGTTCCTCGACAATCCACTTTTCTATGCCGTGGGTCTCTTTACTGAAATTGACACCCACTTTAAAAAGCTTACGCTGCCTGTCATTCGCAAAGGGAGCAGCGTAATGCTTCTCGTCTATCTGACGCAGGGCTTCCTCAGCGGTACCATCCAATTTGAACTCCATGACATAGGTGAAATGATCGGTTTGCAATACCAAGTCCACACGCCCTTGGGAAGTGTGATATTCCACATGGGTATAGAAACCGAATATTCGAAAAATAATGAAAAGGATGTTTTGATAGTGACGTTCCATATCAAGCCCGGCTGCCAAATCGTAGGGAACGCCTGCAAAGAAAGCGGTGAGACGCCTGAAGAACGATTCATAATCGCCACTTTCTATTTCGCGGACAAACTTCAGGACATCGAAATCTGTTTTTTCCTCTGCCTTCCCGGCATAAAAAGGCAACAGGTATTTGATGAAACTTTCCTCCACCTCACGGTTTGGAAACCCAAGGCGATACATTGAGAACCGGCGATCGTATCCTTTTATCGTCAGATAACCACTTTGGTAAATCACCGGTATAGGGTCGGCACTCATGGAATCGATACTGTCCAACACGTTGGAAGTGGTCTCTTCATGAGCCATCCGGTATAAGTCGTAATGGTGCTTTTGCAACAATTCGACCAAAAAAGTCGGTGTGCCCGTCTGGAACCAATAATTATCGAACCGCATATTGAAGAAAGTGTTCAGCAAACTAAAAGGATTATAAAGCCCTGCTACGTCATACGTAAAATGATAGCCATCATAATCCTCCTTCAACTTTTGACAAGCTTCTTCGAAAGTCATCCTCTGCTCCTCGGCAAGTTTCCGAATATCAGGTTCAAAATCACGGTGCAATTCTTCCTCCGTAACACCACAAATGCTATGGAAACGGGCATTCATCGACAAATCGATGAGATTATTCAAGTCACTGAACACACTTACCTTACCGAATTTGGTGACTCCGGTCAGAAATCCCAGTTTAATGTATCCGTCCATCGTTTTGAGGACACCATAAAAAGATTTCAATGTACTACGGTAGTACTTCTGCAACTCTTCATCATCGATGCTTTGCAACATCGGTTTGTCATATTCGTCCACGAGAATGGCAACCCGGTGTCCCGATTGCTCATAGGCGCGCCGGATGACTCCGGCAAAACGCAAGGAGAAAGAACGTTCGGAAGGATTGGCACCATAAAGGCCCTCCCAGCCGTATAAGGCATTTTCAAGAATACGATCCAAGCTTTCGGGAGTATCGTATTTCTCGATGTTCAAATCCAGATGCAAGACGGGACGTTTCACCCAGTTCTTTTCAAGCTGTTCGATAGCCAATCCCTCGAACAACTCGCGCTTTCCATCGAAATAGGCATGTATGGTCGATAACAAAAGACTCTTGCCGAAACGGCGCGGACGGCTCAGGAAGTAATAACGTCCTTCGGATACTATCTTATAGATCAATTCCGTCTTATCTATATAATAATATCCGTCTTTACGAAGACTTTCAAAATTCTGTACACCTATGGGATAAATTTTATCGATCATATCATTCTTGCCTTAAATTAAACAATTAATTCACCTCTCCGCACATCAGACTGTATCCAACCGATGCCGATAACAAAGTTACAATTAATTCTCCACATGACCAACTATAACTTCATCGTAAACACAAGCCACAAAAGACGCAACCATGAAAGATATCTCCCTGCCCCCTCCCTCCGATCTGTCCCCTCCATTACCTCAGAAGGAAAAGAACGGAAGAGCGACAGGAGCCACCAGAATATAGCTTCCTGCAAATCAACTGATTGTCACACCTATCCCAACAGTTTTCCCAGTCCTTGCTTTCCCCTCTTCGTGCCGTTATCTTTGCAGTGTTATTAATAACAAAACACTAATAATCACGATTGTATCATTAAAAAAGAAAGGAGCTTATCATGGCTGTTTTATTCAAGAAAGTAACCCGGACCAGTGACCCCAGCGACAAAAATTCGCCTAAGAAAACGTATCCGCAAATCACTTATCAGTACAGCAATTCCGCCACACTGGACGAGATTGCCAAAGAAATCAGCGGTAATGCGGGTGTCAGCGAAGGTGAGACCATCAGCGTGCTGAAGGATTTCCGCACACAACTGAAAAAGCAATTGATTGCCGGACGCACGGTGAACATCGACGGGCTGGGCACTTTCTACCTGGCTGCACAAAGCAAGGGAACCGACCGTCCCGAAGATTTCTCGGCAACGGACATCACCGGACTGCGCATTTGCTTCCGAGCCAACAGCGAAATCCGACTGAGTACAAACATTTCGACGCGTACGGACGGATTGGTACTGAAAGATGTCGACCGCATCAACACCGACAGCAACGACCCGGACAGTGGCGACCACGGTGAAGACCCGACCGTCTAGCCACCTATGAGTAACCCTGACTTGCTTGCCTTCATCTCCGCCCTCGGTGGGATGGAGGCTGTCAAGTGGCTTCTCAACTGGCTGACACGACACAAAACGGAAGCACGCAAAGAGGAGGCAGCAGCCGACAGCCTGGAAAACGAAAACCAACGGAGACAGGTGGACTGGCTGGAAAAGAGGTTGGCAGAGCGAGACACACGTATTGACAACCTCTATGCCGAACTGCAACGCGAAAGAAACGATAAACAGGAATGGATAGACCGCTGCCATAAAGCGGAACTGGAATGCAAGGAACTGGAAGCGAAACGGTGCTTCATAAGAGGTTGCGAAAAGCGGAAACCGCCCTCGGAATATTGACACGAACACGAGGCATGTACCGGTTAAGCGAGATAGTCCGAACCACCGTCAATTAAAAACTTTAATCCATCAGAACACAAAATGAGAACCATCAACACTATTATCATCCACTGTTCCGCCACACGCCGCGGACTGGACTTCACCGCCAATGACATCGACCAATGGCATCGCCAACGGGGAATGGACGGGATAGGCTATCACTACGTCATCCGTATCGACGGAACCATCGAACGGGGACGCGATATCGAGAAAGTCGGTGCCCACTGCCGGGGACACAACCGTGAAAGTGTCAGTATATGCTATATAGGCGGACTGGACAGCTTGGGACGGCCAGCGGATACCCGGACAAGGGCACAACGCTATGCCATGCGTCGTCTGATAGAAATACTACAACGCCAATTCCCGGAAATTCGTCTGGTCATTGGACACCGTGATGTGTCGCCCGATCTGAACGGCAACGGACGACTGGAACCGTCGGAATGGATCAAGTCATGTCCCTGCTTCGATGTGGCACAATGGCTGTCGAAAACTTGTCATAATAACAACTAAAGGCAAATGATATGAACGAAAAAGTAATCGGGATCATCGTTCGGATATGCAAGATCATTATCCGGATATTCACAGGAAAGAAAAAGAAAAGTGCCTAACGGGGGAAATAGCAAGGGGGGATTCATCACAAATCCCCCCTTGCCTTTAAGTTTACTTTCTGTTATAAATTAAAAAATATACTAAGAACTTCCCTAAAGGAAAAATCTTCAGGGAAGTTCAATAGCCTCACGGCTAAACTTTAAAGACCTTATATAAATCAAAACAGTACAAAAGACGCTCATCAAGTCTCCCGACCTAAAACAGATCTTTTTCTCAATATATACAGAACGGGTTCTTCAACCCTTTATTATATAAATGAGCTTGAATATTTAATCGTCATCATATTTGCTGAAACCTTAACTGACAGCACGGCCAATTGAAGCAAGCAACTTATTTCTTAGCCAGTTCATTGATAACATCCATAATCTTCTGCCCGATCTCCTCGGCAGCCTCCATAGTGGCGGCTTCACTATACACACGGATGATCGGCTCCGTATTGCTCTTGCGTAAATGAACCCATTTGTCGGCAAAATCAATCTTCACACCATCGATATCGTTTATCTCTTCATCCTTGTAGATCTCCTTCACCTTGGCGAGAATGGCATCCACATCGATTTCCGGTGTAAGATCCACCCGGTTCTTGGCAATGAAATACGGAGGATAAGTGGCACGGAGTTCGCTCACTTTCTTTCCCTCATGAGCCAGATGACTCAAGAACAAGGCGATACCGATCAACGCATCACGTCCGTAATGACTGGCAGGATAGATCACTCCGCCATTTCCTTCACCGCCAATGACAGCATCGGTAGCTTTCATCTTCGTTACCACATTCACTTCGCCAACGGCAGCGGCATTGTACTCCATTCCGTATTTACGGGTCACGTCGCGCAAAGCGCGAGTCGAACTCAGGTTGGAAACGGTATTACCCGGAGTATGCTTCAATACGTAGTCGGCAACTGTAACCAACGTGTATTCCTCGCCATACATCACACCGTTCTCGCAAATCATGGCCAACCGGTCAACGTCCGGATCGACCACGAAAGCAACATCAGCTTTACCGCCTTTCATCAGTTCCATGATGTCACCCAGATTCTTCTCCAACGGTTCAGGGTTATGAGCAAAGTTCCCGGTCGGTTCGCAATAGAGTTTTTCCACGTGTTTCACTCCCAGGCGTTCGAGCAGTTCGGGCAGGATAATACCCCCTACGGAATTCACACAGTCGATGGCAACACGGAAATCAGCCTTTCGGATGGCTTCCACATCCACCAAATCGAGTGCCAGCACACTGTCGATATGTTTTTGATTATAAGTCAGATCTTTACGATAAGAGCCCAAATGGTCTACATCGGCATAGTCGAATGCTTCTGCCTCGGCAATACGAAGCACTTCGTTCCCTTCGGCAGCATTGAGGAATTCCCCATGCTCATTAAGAAGTTTCAAAGCATTCCACTGTTTGGGGTTGTGCGAAGCAGTGAGAATTATACCACCACAGGCACCTTCCATCGTGACAGCCAGTTCGGTAGTCGGTGTGGAAGCCAGATCGATATCCACGACATCCCATCCCATGCCCATCAGCGTACCTACCACTACGTTCTTCACCATTTCACCGGAGATGCGTGCATCGCGTCCCACGACAATCTTATTGCTATTCGACTTGCATGTCTTACGGATCAACGTGGCATAAGCCGAAGTAAATTTCACAATATCAAGCGGATTCAGACCGTCCCCTGCTCCTCCGCCGATTGTCCCGCGGATTCCAGAAATAGATTTGATTAGAGTCATACGAATAAATAAGTATTAAATATAGATTTTGTCAGTGAAACTAATAAATAGTAAAATTCCTTATATCATAGAAGTAAGGATATACATACTTTTGAGCCAAAGTATGCCCGCTCTTGGAAGGAACGATCAGGCGGACGTGCGCCCCGTCTTTCACATACTGCAAAGCCAAAAGCCATCCTTCGGGAACGGTCACATTGCCATACTCACCATACTGCGACATTCCGTATCCATAATACATAGCCAGCCCCGGCTCACTCACGAAAAGTCCGTAGCTTGACGAATTGCTGACCGTGTAACGGAAGCCTTCGGGATAGTCATTCAAATACTGGCGGTAAGGGTTATCTACATTCGTAGCAACGGCCGTATCACCTTGCATAATGTCGACTTCGACGTAACGGGTCAGGATCAAGTTATTGTTAGTAAAGGGAAGGGCGGCTTCCAGGCTCGGATAGGGAGTAGAACTGGCACGCGGATTACCGTAACGTTTCACAATCTGCATGTATACTCCGTTAGAGAAGCCGACATACTCATTCCGGTCGGTACCCTTTGTGTTTTCGGGGCAGATGGTGACAGTATCTTTTTCAAAGTCTTCTACCGTAATAACATCGATTCCATGCTCTTTGATAAATGCATTTACCGCGTTTTTCTCGTCCTCGAGTTGTTCTGCATAAGTTTTTGAATCATCGCATGCCTGGAACATGGCTCCAAGAGCCAACAGGGAAATAAATAATGATATAAGTTTCTTCATTCGTCTGTTTCTTAACTACATATTGTGTACAAATGTACCGTAAAATAGTTGAAAGTCGAAAGTGGGGAGTTGAAAGTTCAAGTCTTTTAACTTTTATCTCACAGATTTTACTACTAATCACTTACCCGATTTCGGACATTCACTACATAACAATGGCTTATACTTCTGCAACGCCTGTTCGAACACTTCTTTAGCCTCTTCTATCGTGCCGAAAAACTCCCCTCCCGAAGCATTGAGATGCCCTCCGCCATTGAAAAACTCGGCTGCTACCTTATTACAGGGGAAGGTACCGACAGAACGTAAAGAGATTTTAACCATCGGCTTCTCCGTATCTTCACGTAAGAAACAAGAGAAACAGACATTTTTTATAGAGAGAGGAATGTTGACAAACCCCTCGCTATCCCCTTTGAGATAATCGAACCGGCTTTGCTCTTCCTTTGTCAGAGAGATCAGTGCGGCATGGCAGTCGGGATATACCTTCATGTTGGACAAGACATATCCCATCAGCCTGAGCCGGCTCTCAGAATACGTATTGTACACCTTGCGGTAGATATCGTCTTTGTCAATCCCTTTCGACAAGAGTTCGCTGATGATGAAATAGATTTCACGGTTATTGGAGTTGTAAGTGAAACCACCGGTATCTGTCATCATACCGGTATAGATGCATTCCGCCCCTTCAAGGGAGATATCGCTGAAATACCCCATGCGGCAAATAAGACGGAAAACGAGTTCGGAAGTAGAGGATATCTCAGGATGGGAGATCGTGATCTTACAAAACTCCTCCGGGTGAAGATGGTGGTCGATCATGATCTTACGCGCGGGGGAAGCGGCAACCGCATCAGCCATATCGTCTATGCGCTTCAACGCGTTGAAGTCAAGGCAACAGATGATGTCTGCTTGGGCAATCAATTTGTCGGCAAAATCTTTGTAGCGGTCATAGAGCAAGATGTCCTTACTGCCGGGCATCCATTTCAGGAAATCAGGGAAAACATTGGGAACAATCACATTCACAGTCTTACCTTGTGAATCGAAAAAGTCGGCAAGCCCCAGGGAGGAGCCGACAGCATCACCGTCGGGCGACACATGAGATACGATTACTATTCTGTCAGCACGTTCAAACCATTTGGTAAAATGATCTATTTTAGATTGTTCAATAACTTTAGTCAGCATATTTATCTCTTGTATTTATTAGAGCCTGCAAAATTACGATAATTCTTTGTACTTAGAGCAAAAAGCAGACAGAACCTTTTTCGGAAAGTGATATATAACGAATCCCCAATTGTCTGCACTCCTCTTCATACGCCTGTTTCTTATACTCGGGAAGGGAAGAGTCAAGAATCACACTCCGCGCTGCAAACAAATTGACCAATCCTCGCAGATCTCCCGCATGCCCTTCGCATAAGTAAAGATAATCGATTAATAACGGTTGGGAAACCTTTTTGTTCCGCCAACGGTCATCATTCACTATACAAATCCGGCAACCGGAGAATGCAACAATATGGTTATCACAAGCAAGACAGCCGTCTTTGAAGTCGGAGAAAACCGGCTGCGGAGCTTTCAGACGTGCATGCAACCAATATCCGGAAACCGCTTTGCATAAGCCTTTCTGATCTGGCAGACTGTCGGCATAGGCCAGCCATGAACGACCGTCAGAAGCAATGCAATGCACAACAGGAGAATCATGCACATTGTAGAACCTTACACCCTGCCGGGGACGATCGTAAAACCGCATCGCTACATGCCATGCGGAAATGAAAAACAGACAGGACAAGCACATCATTGCAGTCTTCCCTTTATGCACAAAAAGATATCTCAATGATAAAAGTAGAAAGAGATAGATTCCTACAACTTCTACCCTATCCACCCAAACTCCGTCAACAGACGACAAGGGAAGCCGCTCCACCCATCGGACACCACCGTTTAAAAGGTCTATCACCACTCGTAGCACTAATGCCACCCAGGATTGCATCATCGGGAATGGCATAAAAAGCAATAGAAGAACGGCCAAATACATGATGATCGAGACCAAGGGAACTACAAACAGATTGGTCAGCAAGAAATGAGTCGAAAAACGGGAAAAATAAAGAAGTACCAACGGAGAAGTACCTATTTGCGCTGCAATAGAGACGCTCATCACTCCCCAAACATACTTCCATCCCCGGCTTGAAAAAGGAATCAAACGAAACAAGCGGGGTTGCAACAACAGGATGACAGCTACCGCACAAAAAGAGAGCTGAAAACCGACATCGAACAACCAGCACGGATAAAATAACAGCATAAAGAATCCTGCCGCCAATAAGGTATTGAGTGAAAAAGGCTTCCTGCCAAACAAGCCGGCAATGGCAAACAAAGAAAACATAGTTACCGACCGTACAACAGACGCAGAGAATCCGGTGAAAACAGCAAAGCCCCAAAGTAGAAGGACAAGCAAAAACACCCGCAATAATGCAATGCCTTTATAACGCCCCGGCAACCGACGCAAGAAGAACCAGAACAAGGCATACAACAATCCGATATGAAGTCCGGATAAAGCCAGCACATGGCTGGCTCCCGATATGGAATAAGTCTCACGGATGTCCTCGCTCAGTTCCTCTTTATATCCTACTGTCAAGGCGGATAATACCGCAAGATCATCGCCAGTGAAACCTAATCTTCGATAAGCTTCCAAAACCGTCTCCCGACAACCGAGTACGTGTTCTTTGAAGGTATGCGTTCTGCTTTGTGCAAGGAGTTTCCAATCATGGTTGTATGCAAATCCAATTACACTCACTTGCTTCCGGGCGAGGAACCGGGCATAATCAAATTCATCTGGATTACCATTGTTTGTTGGCGGAGAAAGGGAGGCATACACCAATAGTTCATCCCCTGTAGTCAGCCGCTCACTCAGAGAATCCTTACCGATATGGAGCAATGCCTTCAAAGGCCGAAAGGATTGGCGGGTGACAGGGGCGGTTTGTCCTGTACTAAAAGCATCACCATTCGGCCCGCGAGAGGATGGACAAGAAGGAGGACGGATTGGCTCTATCCGTGCCTGACAAACAACGACTCGTTCTTTCTTCTTCGGCTTTTCCGTAATTACGGCCCGATAAGCGGCCTTTTCATTGGGCAAGCCGAATTCCGACTGCCGTAGCACTCCGTTCATCCTTACAACCCCTAACATGAAAAAGAAGGACATCAGGAACGCACCAAAAAGCCACCGGTAAGAGTACCGTTTCAAGAAATAGAGGACAATCAATAAGGCAAACAAAAAGAGAAGTAAACCGTAAAAAGAAAAGGCAGTCCACCCCGACTGCCCTTGATAAAAAGTTACATCTCCACAATAGACACCCAACGCCAACGGAAAGAAAAGGCGAAGAAAAGGGTATCGATGAAGCATTAAAGTAGTAATTAACGGCCTTTCAACCGACGGATCATCGCCTCGGGATCTTCAGCGGCAAAGATGGCATTTCCGGCCACCAATACATCCGCTCCGGCTGCTACCAACCGGGCACCTGTATCCGCATTTACCCCACCGTCTACCTCGATCAACGCTTTCGATCCGGTACGGTCGATCAATGCACGCAATTCGCGGACTTTCTCTACTGAATGTTCTATAAACTTCTGACCTCCAAAGCCCGGATTGACACTCATGATGAGTACCATATATACATCATTGATAATGTCCTGGAGTAGAGCCACCGGTGTGGCCGGATTGATCGTCACGGCAGGCTGCATACCCGCTTCCCGGATTTGCTGGATCACACGGTGCAGATGTGGGCATGCTTCATAATGCACATTCATCACATGTGCGCCCAGCGCTTTCACTTCAGGGATGAACTTCTCAGGTTGTACGATCATCAGATGTACATCTAACGGCTTTTTACTCAGCCGGGCGACATATTTCAGTACCGGAAATCCGAAAGAGATATTAGGCACAAACACCCCGTCCATTATGTCTATATGCACCCAATCGGCTTCACTACGGTTGATCATTTCGATGTCTTTGGCCAGATAAGCAAAGTCGGCTGAGAGGATAGATGGTGATATCATTGGTTTCATGAGCTTGACTGTTTTTTTAATTGGGATTATACAATGATACAAATGTAGGGGGAATAAACGGAAGTAGCAAATTTATCCAAGCATAATCCCCTGTAACCCTTGGGGTAGCTGCTGCTCTACATAGTAGCTACCGGCAAAGGAACGTAGGAAAGCTAAAGTCTGTTCGCTTACCCGAGGTATCTTACTCACCGGGGATTGCCTTTCTTTGGAACTTTGCTGATGAGAGGGAGTAGTCTTTTTCTTCATAGGCATATACACTAAAAAGTTTGTTTTCTTCTAAAACGAAGAAAGCAAACTTTTTAGTATATAGCAACTTAGTTAAATTTAATCAACGGTCAGTACGATACCATTCTTTTCGGCCATACGGCGGAGGTTGAGGATGGCATAGCGCATACGTCCCAAAGAGGTATTGATGCTTACACCGGTCTGTTCGGCTATCTCCTTGAAGCTCAAGTCCTGATAGAACCGCATATAAACAACTTCACGCTGTTCGTCGGGAAGGAAATCCATCAGACGGCGAACATCATCGAGTATCTGACGGTTCACGATCGCAGTTTCTATCGTGCCTTCCGCCAAACCGATATTATTAAGAATATTCACTTCCGTCTCGTCACAAGAAACCAGATTCTCCGATTTCTCCTGGCGGAAAGAGTCAATAATCAGATTGTGCGCAATACGCCTCAGCCATGCAGAAAATTTGCCATTCTCATTATACCGGCCCTGACGAATCGTAACAATTGCCTTCATAAAAGTCTCCTGAAAGATGTCTTCCGTCATCTCAGAATTGCGTACTATGAAATAGATATAGCTATATAGCTTATCTTTATACCGATTCAAAAGTACATTAAATGCCTGGTTCTCTCCCTGTGCGTAGAGAGAGACTAACGCTTCGTCAGCCTTATTATTCCATGTTTCCATTACGTGTGCGATTAGATATAAATTTGCGTAATGTGTTCTATAGGCACATAGGTTTAAGTTGTTTATACTGCCACAAAGAAAAGCAATCCCGGTGAAAAGTCCAAAAGAAATGAGAAATATTTCTAATGAAGATCACAAATTGTTTATAAACACCGTTCCCTCCGCCAAATGGTAGCCTCGCAAAAGTTCTTTCGTCATGAGCCTCTTCTTGCCCGGAAGCTGGAGAGAGAGAATATTCACGAATCCATCGGCAGCAGCCACTTTCAGATAGTTCTTACCATCGGTAAGGATGGTTCCGGGAGCAAGACGATGGGCTTCCATGACCTTTTCACTCTCAAATATTTTCACTGCAACGGTTTCACCTGCCGGATTCGTCCATTCGCTCCAGGCAGCAGGATAGGGTGAAAGTCCGCGTATAAAATCATAGATACGCTTTACCGGCTGGTCCCAGTTGACACGGCAGGTATCTTTAAATATCTTTGGTGCCGGACGGAGTTCACCGACCACTGCCATTTCATCCTGAGAGATCGGTTTGACGGAGCCGTCCAGAATGGCATCCACCGTTTCGACGACCAGGCGGCCTCCCAAGGTCATCAGCTTGTCATGCACGATTTCCACATTGTCGGTATCGGCTATCGGAACACGCACCTGCTGAATCACTTCACCGGTATCGATCTCATGCTTGAGGAAGAAAGTCGTAATGCCAGTCTCCGTATCACCGTTAATCACAGCCCAATTGATGGGAGCCGCCCCGCGATACTGGGGAAGCAGAGATGCATGCAGGTTAAACGTTCCCAACCGGGGCATATTCCAAACCACTTCCGGCAACATACGGAATGCCACTACTATCTGAAGGTCGGCTTTCCAGGCACGCAAAGCCTGCACGAAAGCCTCATCTTTCAGCTTTTCCGGTTGGAGCAAAGGGAGGTTCTGCTCCAGTGCATACTGCTTGACAGGAGAGAACTGTATCTTATGCCCTCGTCCCGCCGGCTTATCGGGCATGGTAATGACCCCGACTACATTATAACCGCCTTCTACCAGACAGCGCAAAGACTCCACTGCAAAATCCGGAGTCCCCATATAAACGATTCTTAAATCTTCCTTCTTCATCATCTCTTCTCCGTTTTTCATTATTAATTATCAATTTTTCATTTCCATCAGTCTTCCGAGAAATGTACCAGCACCTGCCTGTACGAATTGAATATCTTCGATTTTGAAACGAACCCGAGGTATTTGCCCTCTTCGTTCACTACCGGCAGATTCCAGGCTTTCGTGTCATCGAACGTCTGCATCACCTGCTCCATGCCGTCCGTATCGAAGAGTTTGGCAGGAGCGGAAGTCATCAGTTTGCTGACCGTAAAACGATGGTAAAGTTCTTGGCGGAACATGATATTACGAATATCATCCAGAGATACAATGCCCAACAAAACGCCCTCCTTGTCGGTCACGGGAAATATGTTCCGGTGCGAGGAAGCGATGGCCTTTACCAATTCCCCAAGATCCATTTCGGGATGGACGGTCACAAAATTATTCTCAACGACATTCTCCATCTTCATCAGTGTCAGCACGGCACGGTCTTTATGATGGGTCAGCAATTGTCCTTTCTTCGCCAGACGCATGGAGTAGATACTGTGCGGCTCGAAAACGATAATTGTCAGATAGGAACTGACCGAGACGATCATCAACGGCAAAAAGAGGTCGTATCCGCCCGTCAGTTCGGCAATCAGGAACACGCCTGTCAAAGGAGCATGCATCACACCGCTCATCACACCGGCCATACCCATCAGTGCGAAATTCTTTTCCGGCAGATAGGCCGTATACTGCAAATCATTGCTGAAATGAGAGAAAATAAATCCCGCGATACATCCCAAATAGAGAGAAGGGGCGAATATACCACCGCATCCTCCGCCACCGTTGGTGGCACTCGAAGCAAAAACTTTCAACAGGACAATCAGAAGCAGGTAAACCAGCAGCAAATTGCCGTAACCGTAGAACAAGGAATTGTTCATCACCGTGTCCCAATCCGCATTGCTCGTGCCATTCAGCAAAAGTTCTATCGTCTTATAGCCTTCACCATAAAGAGGTGGAAAAAGGAAAATAAGCACACTTAGCATCACGCCGCCGAGGGCGAGCTTCTTGTAAGGATTCTTAAGTTTGCCGAACACACCCTCCACCGAGTACATGGCGCGGGTGAAATAGAGTGAAACCAGCCCGCAGAATATCCCCAAAAGGATGACGTAGGGGATACGCTCCAGCTCGAATGCCTGGTCGAGATGGAACTTGAACATGGCTTCCGTACCGGTAGTGATGTAAGACACCGTGGCCGCTGTCACAGCGGAAATAAGCAACGGCAAAAGTGAAGTCATGGTCAGGTCGATCATCAAAACCTCCAGGGTGAATACCAGTCCGGCAATCGGAGCTTTGAAGATGCCACCGATTGCACCGGCAGCGCCACAACCGACCAAGAGCATCAGCGTGCGGTGTTCCATTTTGAACACGCTTCCGAGATTGGAGCCGATGGCAGAACCCGTCAGCACGATAGGCGCCTCCGCCCCGACCGACCCACCGAAACCGATGGTAATGCCGCTGGCGATAATCGACGACCAGATGTTATGCCGCTTAATGCGCCCCTGACGACGGGAGATGGCATAAAGGATTTTCGTAACCCCGTGTCCGATATCGTCTTTCACTATGTTGCGGACAAACCATCCCGACAGGAAAATACCGATCACCGGATAGACCAGATAAAGGTAGTTGGCTTCCGTCGTGTCGAAGTTGTCGGTCAGGAAATCTTGTATCCAGTGGATAAAGTTCTTCAGTATCAATGCCGCTATGGCGGTGAAGATGCCCGCGAGAAAGCTCAATATCAGGATGAACTGCTTTTCCTTGATATGATCCTCACGCCAATGAATAAAGTGCTGTATAAGACTAATTTTTTCTTTCTCCATGCCCTGATTTACTCACGGATAATTTTAATGACTCCGCCCTTTTCTAATTTAATTATACTCGATGGTTTCGGACGGTTCCTGTCGTCCTGACGGTAGCCGACGATATAATCGACCTGCGATTTTACTTCCTCGCTGATCTCGTTGAAATTGGCAGCTCCGGGCTGTCCGCTGATATTGGCGGACGTGGAGACGATGGCTTTACGGAACTGCTGGCAGAGGCGGCGGGAGAACTCTTCGTTCGTCACACGGATACCCACGCTGCCGTCCTCGGCAAGGAGATTCTCGGCAAGGTTACGCGCACCGCCATAAATAATGGTGAGCGGCTTATCGGCCAATTCGATGAGGTCCCACGCCACATCGGGTACATCAGCGACGTAAAAGTCCACTTTCACGGGCGAGTCCACCAGTACGAGCATGGCCTTGCTGTCGGCACGTTTCTTGATCTCGTACACGCGGCGTACTGCATCCGGGTTCGTGGCATCGCACCCGATTCCCCATACGGTGTCGGTAGGATAAAGAATGACTCCTCCCTCCCGCATCACCTGACAAGCTTTTTTAATATCTTCTATCATTTCTTGATTTTATATCTGGTGAGTTTAACGCGCAAAAGTACTACTTTTGTACCGTAATAACAAAGTTTAAGAGAAAACAAATGGAAGAAATTCAGTTTAACCATACCCTGCCTATACAACTACGCTTCAATGATGTAGACAAATTCGGTCACGTCAACAATACCGTTTACTTCTCTTTTTATGACTTAGGCAAAACGGAATATTTCGCTTCCGTCTGCCCGCACGTTGACTGGGAAAAAGACGGCATCGTCGTTGTCCATATAGAAGCCGATTTTCTGGCACAAATCTTTGCCACCGACCATATCGCCGTACAGACGGCAGTTTCCGAAATAGGAACGAAAAGTTTCCACCTGACACAACGGGTCATCGATTTAGAGACCAACGAGGTGAAATGCATCTGCAACTCCGTAATGGTAACCTTCGATCTGGAAAATCATGTATCAAAGCCTCTTACCGAAGAGTGGATCAACGCCATTTGCAAATATGAAGGAAGGGATTTGAGAAGAAAGGGTTGAGAAGGGAAGGGTTGAGAAGGGTTTAAAAGTTCCGGAAGAGGTTTTTCAGATAGGTAAAAGGAAAAATATCCTGATGATTTTATAAGGTTTGATCATCTGTATTTTAACAGGTTGTTCATCGGTGAGGAGGAGGCTATTCATCGGTGAGGAACCGCGTGTTCATCGGTGAGGAACTGGACGTTCATCGGTGAGGAAGAGATCAAATTTTGTAAAATTGGGTAAAGTAAGGTGATGTTCATATATCTACATGACATTTTCCATTATATTTATAAATATTTTACAAAGTAATAAATCTCAGCAGATTTCTATAACAATTCTTGATTTCTCTAAATATATTTTTTATCTTTGACGCATTGCATTAGTGCAAGTGACTCTATGGAACTATGTATAACTTTTAATAACTACTGCTCATGAAAAAACTTATCTATTTATTCTCGATGTTATTACTTTTCTCTAGTTGCACAAGTATGATAGAAAGATGGCTTGGAGGGGATGATTACGAGGAAGAATCTCCTTATCTCAAACACATGCCCGAAAAGACTATGGAAGGCAATAATACCTTTGGTTGCTATATAAATGGCAAGTTGCTGGCAGTGCAGGGCACCAAGGGAAAAGAAGGCTCAGACTTTGTTACCGCCAAACGAATCGAATCTGATAACAATTTTGCTATCGGGTGGTTGCCTGCTTATTATTTAGATATCTCTATAGAATTTGAAGATAAGGATATGGGACATCTATGTGTTAGATTCGACACAACTAATTTGAAAGAGGGTATTAATCATTGCGATATGTTTTGTAACAAATACGCAGTCAATGATTCTGTAGATGTAAATGTAACATTCTTAAATGAGGAAAAGCACATCATTTGCGGTGAATTTGATAAAGCCATTTTGTATGATTCCGACAATATTAAAGACTTTATCACCCTCACAAAGGGACAATTCGATGTGAAATATGAACTTCGTGAATATAACTCTGAAAATCGCTAGATTATGAAAACACAAGTAAGAATTAGTATGCTTGGACTATTTTTATTGATAGCCAATACCACATTAACATAAGACGATAGCTAAAACCAATTACAAAAACATACGAGCATGAAAAAGATCATATTTTCCCTTATCGCACTGTTTAGCTTCAGCCTAAGCTGTCACCCACAATCCTATACTGAAATCAAGAAAACGAAAAAAGCAAAAACGACATCCATTTCTTTAGATCCTCACTTGCAATCACGAAGAACCTTAAGGGGGTACAGAGGATTTATTGACGCAGGTTATGCTTTCGACATATCCGGTCACAAATATAGCAAAAGCACTATTATCAGGGATGAAGCGTCCGACCTGCCCGACTCCGAATACGTGAATTCCAATTATTTTGAGATATCCACCTCCCACGGCTTCCAGTTCAACAACTTTTTCTTTCTGGGCGGTGGTGTAGGTTTGGACTACTATACAGGCAGAGAAGCTTTTTGTGTACCTATTTTTGTGAACTTCAGAGCCAACTTCATGAATAAAAAAGTAACTCCATTCGTAGATGTGAAACTAGGATGTGCCGTAGGCGACTTGATAGGAGTCCATTACTCATTAGCTTTAGGCGCACGCATTGCAACTTCCAAAAAGACGGCAGTCCATCTATCTTTGGAACTCGCTGTTCAAGACAGCGACGAACTCCTGCTGGAAGATGATGATGATTGGCTCTTCGATGCCAAGCCTTACCTATTCACGACATTAGGTTTGAAAGTAGGTTTCGAGTTCTAAACAATTCCAGATACATTTCGAGCCGCCAGCCGGCTCAGGGGGAGTGAAAACTCCCCTCCCTGAAATATTTTCGTCACATTCCACCTGTGCTTACTGTTTTTTTTCGTACTTTTACAGCTTGTTGGGAAGCAACGGCTTTCCAGCACCCTGAGAAAAGAAAAAGAAAAAACAATATATAAAATGAATCACAAATGGAATTATCAACCCATCACATCAGAACAGGCAGAGACAAGCCAGATATTGGCTCAGGAATTAGGCATTAGCCCGATTCTCGGACAACTCCTGGTGCAACGGGGAATCACACGGGCGCATGACGCCCGCAAATTCTTCCGGCCGCAACTGCCCGACCTACACGATCCATTCCTGATGGAGGACATGGACGTGGCAGTGGAACGTCTGAACAAGGCAATGGGAAAGAAAGAACGTATTCTTATTTATGGAGATTATGACGTAGACGGCACAACGGCTGTGGCGTTGGTCTACAAGTTCATCCAACAGTTTTATTCAAACCTGGACTATTACATCCCCGACCGCTATAACGAAGGCTACGGCGTGTCCCACAAAGGAATAGACTATGCTGTTGAAACAGGTGTCAGCCTGATCATCGTACTCGACTGCGGCATCAAGGCTGTGGACGAAATCACGTACGCTAAAGAAAAAGGAATCGATTTCATCATCTGCGACCACCATGTGCCGGATGATGTGTTGCCGCCCGCAGTAGCCATTCTCAACGCCAAGCGACTCGATAACACATACCCCTACGAACACCTCTCGGGTTGCGGGGTAGGCTTCAAGTTCATGCAGGCGTTTGCCATCAGCAATGGCATCGAGTTCCACCATCTCATACCGCTGCTCGACCTGGTGGCAGTCAGCATCGCATCGGACATAGTACCCATCATGGGTGAAAACCGCATCTTGGCACACCACGGGCTGAAACAGTTGAACAGCAACCCGAGTGTGGGCATGAAAGCCATCATCGATGTGTGCGGACTGGCGGACAAAGAGATTACCGTGAGCGACATCGTATTCAAAATCGGGCCTCGCATCAACGCTTCCGGGCGCATCCAAAACGGTAAAGAGGCGGTGGACTTGCTGACAGAAAAGGATTTCTCTGTGGCTCTCGAAAAAGCGAATCAGATCAACCAGTACAATGAGACGCGGAAAGACTTGGACAAGAGCATGACCGAGGAAGCGAACCAAATCGTAGCGCACCTTGACGGATTGGCCGACCGACGTTCCATCGTGATCTACAACGAAGAATGGCACAAAGGCGTCATCGGCATCGTGGCTTCACGATTGACGGAGATCTATTACCGTCCCGCGGTTGTACTGACGCGCACGGACGACATGGCAACCGGATCGGCACGTTCCGTTTCAGGTTTCGATGTATACAAGGCAATAGAACATTGCCGGGATTTGCTTGAAAACTTCGGGGGGCATACTTATGCCGCAGGACTCTCGATGAAAGTAGAGAATGTGGCTGCATTTACGGAACGCTTCGAAAGCTACGTTTCAGAACATATCCTCCCCGAACAGACCAGTGCCGTAATAGAGATCGATGCGGAGATCGACTTCCGGGACATCACTCCGAAGTTCTACAACGATTTGAAGAAGTTCAACCCCTTCGGCCCTGACAACCAGAAACCCGTATTCTGCACCCATCATGTATACGACTACGGAACAAGCAAAGTGGTGGGCCGTGACCAGGAACATATCAAACTGGAACTGGTTGACAACAAGTCCAACAATGTAATGAACGGCATCGCCTTCGGACAGAGTTCGCATGTACGCTACATCAAGACCAAACGTTCCTTCGACATCTGCTACACCATCGAAGAGAATACGCACAAGCGAGGAGAAGTGCAGCTGCTGATAGAGGACATCATGCCGATTGAAGAAAACTGATTAATTAATAATTAAAAATGAATAATGAATAACGAAGAAAGAAGGAGTTGTTCATTATTCATTTTTAATTATTAATTATTAATTGAATACCATGTCTTATCAGGAAATACTCAAACAATACTGGGGATATGACACCTTCCGGGGAATCCAGGAAAAGATCATCAACAGCATTGGAGAAGGACGGGACACGCTGGGACTGATGCCGACAGGAGGTGGTAAATCAATCACCTTCCAAGTTCCGGCTCTCGCCAAAGAAGGCTTGTGCATCGTGATCACCCCACTCATCGCTTTGATGAAAGACCAGGTACAAAATCTTCGTCAACGGGGCATAAAAGCCGTAGCCATCTATTCCGGCATGACCCGGCAGGAAATACTGGTCGCACTGGAAAACTGCATCTTCGGTGACTACAAATTCCTCTATATCTCCCCCGAACGACTGGATACAGAGATATTTAAAATCAAACTTCGTTCCATGAAGGTGAGCATGATCACCGTGGACGAGAGCCATTGCATCTCCCAATGGGGTTACGATTTCCGACCGGCTTACTTAAAGATAGCCGATATCCGCGACCTACTCCCCGGGATTCCTGTACTTGCCTTGACAGCCACAGCCACTCCCGAAGTGGTAAAAGACATCCAAACGCGGTTGAAGTTCAAGCAGGAAAACGTGTTCCGCATGAGCTTTGAACGGAAAAACCTAGCCTACATCGTCCGCCCGACAGAAAACAAAACAGCCGAGCTTCTCCACATCCTCCGCCGGATGACGGGAAGCGCCATCGTCTACGTCCGTAGCCGACGACGTACCAAGGAAATTTCCGAACTGCTGGTCAACGAAGGCATCACAGCCGAGTTTTACCATGCCGGGCTGGACAATGCCGTCAAAGACCTCCGCCAGAGGCGATGGCAATCCGGAGAATCGCGTGTCATGGTGGCAACCAACGCTTTCGGAATGGGAATAGACAAACCGGATGTCCGCATCGTTATCCATTTAGACCTGCCGGACTCTCCCGAAGCCTACTTCCAGGAAGCGGGACGTGCCGGACGTGACGGAGAAAAGGCATATGCCGTCATTCTCCATTCCAAATCGGATAAAGCCACGCTACACAGACGTATTCCCGATACCTTCCCCGACAAAGGCTACATCAAGGACGTCTACGAGCATCTGCAATATTATTACCAGATGGCGATGGGCGATGGACTGGGATGCACCAAGGAATTCAATCTTGAAGAGTTTTGCCGGAAGTTCAAGCACTTTCCCGTTCCGGTAGACAGTGCCCTCAAGATACTTACCCAAGCCGGATACCTGGAATATACCGATGAACAGGACAACGCTTCACGTATCTTGTTCACCCTGCGACGTGAAGAACTTTACAAACTCCGTGAGATGGGAAAAGAAGCGGAAGCCTTGATACAAGTCATCCTCCGTTCTTACACCGGTTTATTCACTGATTACGCTTATATCAGCGAAGATACCCTTTCCGTCCGGACAGGATTGACACGCCAACAAGTCTACAACATTCTCGTAATGATCTCCAAACGCCGGATCATCGACTACATCCCACACAAAAAGACACCTTATATAATATATACGCGCGAGCGCGTGGAATTGAACCGACTGCACATACCACCCTCCGTCTACGAGGAACGCAGGAAACGCTATGAAGCCCGCATACAGGCCATGGTGGAATATGTCACTTCGAAAACAGCTTGCCGAAGCCGGATGCTCCTCCGATACTTCGGTGAAAAGAATCTGCATAACTGCGGCCAATGCGATGTATGCATCAGCCACCGGACCAGCGATGAGGTCTCTACCGTGACTTTCGAAGCATTGAAAGAAAAGTTGCTCCATTTGCTGAAAGCCACCCCCCTCACCCCTGCCAAAGTGGAAGAACTAATAGAAACAGACAAAGAAGTGCTGACACAAGTCATCCAATATCTGTTGGAAGAAGGAGAGATTGAAATGAGGGACGGGATGCTATGGGATAAATAGGCTTGCACCCTCTCACCACATCTAAGATTTATAGAACTGAACCGTATCATTATCAAAACTATTTTCCTTACATTTGCAGTCAGAATCAAATAAACACATATACATATGCCAAACTTCTTTAAATCTTTCTTCTCCGGAAAGTCCGACACACCGGAGAATGAAAAGCAGAAAGCTGATCAAAAGAACTTTGAAATCTTCAAATACGACGGGTTACGTGCGCAACGCATGGGACGGCCGGATTATGCCGTGAAATGTTTTACCGAAGCCCTTGCCATTGAAGAGGATTTTGAAACTATGGGATATCTGAGCCAGATTTACATCCAAATGACTGAATTGGATAAAGCCCGAGAAATACTGAACCGCATGGCTGAAATGGAACCTACACTGACTTCCACTTTCCTTACCATTGCCAACGTCTGCTACATGCAGGAAGATTATGAAAGCATGGAAGCCGCTGCCACAAAAGCCATCGAACTGGAAGAAGGAAACGCCATGGCACATTACCTGCTGGGCAAAGCCATGAATGGAGCGGGCAACGATCTCATGACCATAGCCCACCTGACCAAAGCGATCGTTCTGAAAGATGATTTCACCGAAGCACGCCTGTTGCGTGCAGAAGCATTGCTGAAAATGAATCAACTGAGTGAAGCTTCCGAAGATATAGATGCTATCCTCGCCCAAAATCCGGACGAAGAAGCAGGTATCCTGCTCCACGGAAAACTGAAAGAAGCGGAAGGAAAACCGGAAGAAGCGGAAGCGGATTACCTTCATGTCACCGAAATGAATCCATTCAATGAACAAGCTTATCTCTACTTGGGACAACTTTTCATTACGCAAAAGAAGCTATCCGAAGCTATCGCCCTTTTCGATGAAGCCATCGACCTAAACCCCAATTTCGGAGCTGCCTATCATGAACGAGGACGGGCCAAACTCCTCAACGGAGATAAAGACGGCTCCATAGAGGACATGAAGAAAGCACTCGAACTGAATCCGAAAGAGAGCGAAAACCTGAACGGACAATTCGGCAATCAAGCAGAAAAGCCAAGCGACAGCGTGTTTGGAGGATTGATTTAGACAAACCTAAATACGGGTTCCTAAACTCGGGAAGAAAGATGAGCGAAATTTAAGCAAGCACCAACCGGAGCAGCCTCTAACAAAAAGAACAAAATCATAGCAAATGCAAAAAAAGATCTCTTTTTGCTTGCATTTAAA
>OODP01000388.1_pt1 | contig 41399 bp, 29 predicted proteins | sample 1671011 | NCBI WGS metagenome assembly OODP01 (sample SAMN06348113, study PRJEB24527) | human gut metagenome | biome: human gut; feature: ankylosing spondylitis patient; material: feces | host: Homo sapiens | place: China | collected 2015-10
TCCAGGCAACATCGGTTTCCGGAACTGCTATTGTGAAATTCGATTATAAAGGGGTAGTTAAAACATATAAGGTTGTGTTTACTCCTCTTGCATAAGAATAATAGTTCATTATATTTATTGCATAGATAGTGTTTTTATATGAGAAAAACTAATTAAAAGCGGAAATCACATACTGTCGAGTTTACATCAATCTTTCCTACATCCTACACCAACTATCATTTTCGTTTGATTATCAAACAGATAGATGCTACAGGAAGTGGTGTAGGAAAGTTTCATCCTGCACCGAATTCACGCGAATACCTCTTTTTTAGCCTGAATTATTTATCAAAAGGGTTAAAAGAGTTATCATCTCGTCAGAAATTAAGGGAGCCTTCTCTATAATGAGATTATAGAGAAGGCCGAATTATAGAGAAAAAACTTGATATGCCCCTTCCTTTTTCCTTTAAAGCCTTAATGTTATTGTCATTATGCTATAAGCAAAACCTTGTTTTCCATATGGGGGCTGTGCAGCCCACAATTGCGGGACGAACAGCCCCCATATGGAAAACGTAAAGCCCGCAACTGTGGGATGAAGTTTTGCTACAGGCAAAAGAACAAAAACAATAAAGCAAAGCTTGGTTTTCATACGACCTTCTTCCCGTTTTTCTTATTGTTCCTAAGTATTCCATTGTGGAGTCTATAAGTTCTGCAACAGGTTTGCCTACACCATCCTACATCATCCTACACTATCCTACACCATTTTACGTTATTTATTTACTTGATAATCAAGAGAGAACGGTTGTCGGTGTAGGATGTAGGAAATAAAGAAGTATTTTTTTAAGTGTCACTAACCTCAGGTGGATATCAGAAAAATAATAAGATATTCTTGTATGCCGATACTAATTTCTATCTTTACACCTTCAAAATCAGATTAATCTTATTGACAGTTATGGAAACTACTCCCCACATTTCTCCGAAGGCGGACTCCCGTGTTGTTTGGCTGGATGTCGTGCGACTGATAGCCATGTTTACCGTTGTATGCTGCCATTGCACGGATCCATTCAATTTTTATCCCGGTACAGCTTCGAATATAGAAGAAATCAAACTTTGGGGTGCCATCTACGGTGCAGCCTTGCGGCCTTGTGTGCCGCTATTTGTGATGATTACAGGAGCATTGCTTCTTCCGGTACATGGCGAAACTTCCGTTTTCTATAAGAAACGTATTCCCCGTGTCTTTTGGCCGTTCCTGATCTGGTCGGTCATTTATAATCTTTTTCCCTGGCTCACCGGTGTGTTAGGGATCAAGCCTGAAGTTATTCTCGATTTCTTTCCCTATGCGGGTGAGGAAGTGATGCGTCAATCCTTGTCTGTCTCTTTGGGATATATCGCACAGATTCCTTTTAACTTTTCCATTGTGGATGTACATATGTGGTATATCTATCTTCTGATAGGACTTTACCTTTATCTGCCCATTTTTTCGGCATGGGTAGAGAAGGCTTCCGAGAAAGCTAAACTTTGGTGCCTCCTTGCATTTGCCGTTACCACGCTTATTCCTTATTATACACAGTTCGTAGCTCCGTATTTGTGGGGTACTTGTTCTTGGAATGCATTCGGCATGTTATATTACTTTGCCGGTTTCAATGGCTATCTTCTATTGGGTCATTATTTGCGTAATGTCGATTGGTCGATGAAGAAGACGTTTGCCGTGGGCATTCCGATGTTCGCTATCGGTTATGTCATCACCTTCTTAGGATTTCGTTATATCACTGCATTGCCTGAATTCACAGATGAGATGCTTGAACTCTTCTTCACCTATTGTTCGTTGAACGTAGTGATGATGACTATTCCCGTGTTTATGCTGGCTAAGAAAGTGAACATTCAGTCGGTATCACTCCGTAAAGCACTTGCCAACCTCACAATCTGCGGATTCGGTATCTATATGGTACATTATTTCTTTACCGGGCCTTCCGTTGTACTGATGCGTGCTATCCATGTTCCTTTGGGATTGCAGATTCCCTTGGCAGCGGTAGTTGCATTCGGAGTGTCATGGCTGCTGGTTTGGTTGGTTTACCGTTGTATGGGTAAGAAGGCTAAATATGTCGTTGGATGATTTACTATAAGGGCAATTTTTAAGGGAAAAGTTGAAAGAGAATATTTTACATCTGATAGTGTTGAAAGCAACTGGTTTTCTTGTTTGCGGTGAACACCTTGGAGATCACCGATGAAGGGGTCGTTCCTCACCGATGAAGGAGGTCTTTCTCACCGATGAAGAGGTCGTTCCTCACCGAGGTGAAATTACATGTGTAGTGAATTGATTATCAGTTATTTAATTTTTATTCGTTTCCATGATACTATCTTGCTCTCAAAAATAACAATTAGGAGAATTACTTACATCTTTCATTGAAGATCGGACTTGTAAATAGCCATTTTGCGTTTTAAGGTGCAGAATGATTAAAGATATTGAAAAAACGCTTACCTTTGAGAAGTCAATCATTAAATATCGCTTTGCAAAGATGAAGAAGTCAATCAAACATTTGCCTAAACGCACGCAGGAAGAACTTGCTATTCTGCAAGAGCTTATCTTGGAACATATTTCCAATGTCAGGATGATCATTCTGTTTGGAAGTTATGCCCGCGGCAGCTATTCATTGTATAAGAATAGGGATGATTTTGGAGTGCCTTCCAGTTTTCAGAGTGATATTGATATTCTGGTTGTCTCAGAGACAGGCAAGCCGGAAGCATTGGAGCGTTTTGCATCATCCACTGTTATTCCTTTGTATTTTGAACGTTTGTCAAATAAGAAACATCCTACTCCCCCTGAAATACTCGTGGAAAGCTGGGGGCAGTTGGCGAGGATGATCAGGAAGCAACAATATTTCTTTTCGGATATCATAAAAGAGGGTATATTGCTTTATGATGATGAAAAAGTTGTTTTCCCAAAGCCTGAAGAATTGAATTATCGGGAAAGATATCAGATAGCAAAGGAAGAATATGAGGGATGTTATATTTTAGGCGAAGGCTTTCTTGATACAGGTATTTATTGCTTGTCCAAAGAACAGTACAAATTAGGCTCTTTCCAATTACACCAAGCCTGTGAACGTTTCTACAAATCCATATTTTTGGTTTACGATAATTATCGTCCACAAACTCACAACTTAAAATCCCTGTATGTTCGTTCCAAAAACTATTCTCAGGAGCTAGCCTCTGTCTTTCCGCAGAACACTAACGAAGAGATACGTTTGTTTAATAAATTGTGCCGTGCCTATATCGAATCCCGCTATAATTTCCGCTTCCAAGTGGATGAAACGGAGTTTGATTTCATGCTTACACGTACCAAGACTTTACATGATGTGGTAGGACAATTGTGTGAAGCCCGTCTCGCATTTTATAAGGAAAAGGCGGAAGCAGAAGAAAAAGAAGGAATAGTATGATGTTAACTCCTATCTAACGTCAAGTCGAATTTAGGTTGGCTTTAATAATAGGATGTAAGGATAAAAAATGAACTTAGAAATATTTATGATATATCGCGGTAAAAAGTTATAGATTATAGATTATCTTTGTGCAATAGAAAATAGAAAAGAAAAATGGAAACTGAATGGTTTGAAATATTGCCTGATCTATGTCCTCCTGAGGATGCAATGGTTTGTAATGGGGCTTATTATAGAATAGCAAATGGTAATCCTGCCAAATCAGAAGATTTCTTTTCGCAGAGAATATTGCAGCCGGATAAAATATTCCAAGGTGAAGGTATTGATGAATGTGTAATAAGAGCAATATCCTTATTTTCCCGGAAAGAAGAGGCTGAAAAACGATTAAAGCTTCCTAAGTTTAAAAATGCAAAGATCGCTTTAGTTACGCTGGAATCTAAAGATGGCATGATCAAAAAGACTTTTGGGAATGCTCATTATTCTTGGTGGAGAACTACAAAGTTTGATGTATCACAATCTAAAGTAATTGAGTGATGGAAGATGTTTTGAAAATAGATAAAATATTAGATTATTGCGATCAGCCGCAACTGTTTACGGCAAGGGATAATTTTGATACATTATATTTATGTTTGATGTATGAGGATGAGCCTGTTTCTCATTATATAGCAATCCGTGTCTCTACCAGAAGATTGGAGCAATTTTATTTAGGAAATATTGATTTGAGGACACTGTTTATCCAACCAGAAAATACTGAAGAGTATTTTGATGTTACCGTCAGCAATCATAAATTACTGAAAAGATTATCCAATGAAAAAGAATTAACTGAGGATAAATTACCTGCCAGTGGGTATACTTTTTCTGGGGATATTCGTGAAAATGTTATAGTCAATTTACCAATGAAAGACCGTAGTTTATTAGCTGAACTTGTGCGGAAGTTTGGTTGGGCTTGCATGTAAAGGAGTATTTTACCGAGTAGAAGAATTTATAGCCGGAATGTAGAAACTCCGGCTTTTTCTATTCCAAATACTTCAGCACCTTCCCACTGATCTGTAACAACGAGATCTCACACAGCTTTGTGTCATATTCAGCCGAAAGTATTCGTTCTTCGGCATCCAGAAGGCTTTTTTGCGCTTCACGCATTTCGATACCCGCCAAGTCGCCAAGCATGTAGCGTTCCATGGCAATCTCATGGTTCTCTTTGGCGGCAACGAGGTTCTGGCGTTCCAAGTTCAGCATCTTCAGGTTATTGCGGTAGGCTTGCCAAAGATTACTGATGTCTGCTCTCAGTGACTGTTCCAATTCGTCACGTTGTAAGCGTGCGGTTTTTACGGCAAGGCTGGCATTCCGTTTCTCCCGGCGGCGGTTGCCATCGAAAATGTTGAAGCCGATTGTCAAGCCTCCGTTGAAACCGAGCGTCCCCCGTTGGCTGTTGGCAGCTATATCGTACTTGTTCAAGGTATATCCATAACCTGTATTCAGTTTCAGGTACGGGTAGTTCCGGGAGTTCATCTTTTTATAGTCCAACTGTGCAAGGATCGTATTTTGATCCGCCTTTAACAGGGAAGCGTTGGTGGCAAGCGTGGCGTTCCATAATTCATCAAAGTTCAGATTGGCATTCACATTGATGATGGAATCTTCGATGAAGACAGGCTGGTCGACATCGGCATTTGCCATTAATTCATTCAGGTTGATGCGTGAGGTATGAAGCAATTCCTGTTGCTTCATGTATTTGGCACTGTCGGCATTGAAATCCACCTTTGCCTGTTGGTAGTCGAGGCGTGAAAAACTTCCGATGTGATAACGTTCTTCCACGATGCGCAGGCGTTCTTTGGATAGCTTTACAGCATAATGCAGATTGGCAAGGCGTATTTTCTGTTGTACATAGTTGTAATACTCCGCAGTCAGGCTGGCTACAAAGTCTTCAATAGCGATACGGGTATTCGTTTCCCCTTGACGTTCCAGCTCTTTCAGCTTTTGATAATTGGCTTGGATATTAAATCCATCGAAGATCGTCCAGTTCAGGTTAAGACCTACGTTGACGGTTTGGTCGAATACTCCGTTCTCTTTCAACGTCTCGCCACTTTCACGGACTTTGGTCTGTGTGTTATCTACCGTACCTTTATATCCGGCCGTAAAGTCTAGGGTAGGGAGATAGCCGGCATTGCCCAGCGTTGCATTGTTCTTGCTCACCTGTTCTTCATTGTGCGTGATGCGCAACGAATAATTATTTTGCAGTCCCTTATCCAGACAAGATTTCAGATTGTATGTCTCTTGGGCACGGATTTCTCCTCCTGTCCCATTCATGCAGAGAGGGGAGAAGAGTGCGATAAAGGTCATTATTATGGAGTGGATTCTATTTCTTCGGTTCATCATCCTTTTCTTTTTTTCTGTTAGTCGAAATATAACTGTAAATAGCCGGAACGATATACATCGTCAGCAAAGTCGAGATCAACATACCTCCTACGACTGCCGTACCCATGGCGATACGCTGGTTGCTTCCTTCGCCCGTGGCGAATGCCAGCGGGATCAATCCCAGAATGGTCGAAGCACTTGTCATCAGGATGGGGCGCAGGCGTTGTAAGGATGCATCTTTGATGGCGCTCAGCTTGTCTTCGCCTGCCGCTTGCTTCTGGTTGGCAAATTCAACGATCAGAATTCCGTTCTTCGCTACCAGTCCGATCAGCATGATAATACCGATCTGGCTGAATATGTTCATCGTAATGTTGCCGAAGTGCATGAATATCAAAGCACCTGCAATGGCAAGCGGTACGGTCAGCATGATGATCAGCGGATCTTTGAAACTCTCGAACTGAGCTGCCAGAATGAGGTAGATCAGCAAAATGGCGAGTATGAAAGCAAACATCAGGCTAGAGGAACTTTCACGGTACTCTTTGGAGTCGCCTGTCAATGCCGTGCGGAAAGTATCGTCCAGCGTTTCCTTGGCTATTTTGTCCATTTCGTCCAGCCCCTGTCCGATGGTCTTCCCATCTGCCAGTCCTGCCGAGATGGTTGCCGAAACAAAACGGTTGTACCGGTAGAGTTTCGGAGGGGCGATGCCGTCCGTCAGTTCGATCAGGTTGTCAAGCTGTACCATGTCGCCCTTGTCGCTACGTATATAAATAGCTTTCAGGTCTGCCGGTTTATTGCGTTGCTGGCGGTTGATTTCTCCGAGAATCTCATATTGTTTTCCGTTCATATAGAAATACCCCATGCGCTGACCGCTCAATCCGTATTGCAAGGTCTGGGCGATGTTCCGGGTGCTGACTCCCATGATGCTCGCCTTGTCCCGGTTGATGTTGATCCTTGATTCGGGCTTACTGAATTTCAGGTCGACATCCGCCATCTGGAACACGGGATTTTCGTACACCTTCGACATGAATTTGGGAAGTACTTCCTGTAGTTTCTCCAGGTTCGTAGCTTGCAATACATATTGCACGGGCATACCTCCCCGTCGTCCACCGAACGATGAAGACTGCTGGACGAACGAGCGTGCCATTGTCTTTCCCTGTACTGCTTTTGATAGCTGTTCGGCAACATCCATCTGGGTGTAATTACGGTCTGCCATATCCTTCAGCGTGACACGCACGTTTCCGCTACCGCTCGACACACGTGCCGTTACCGATTCTGCATCCGGAATAATGGAGTCGACGAGCGCGGTGATATCTTCCGTATAATCCCGGATGAATTCATAAGTCGCACCTTCCGCACCGCGGGTGTTAATGCTGATTTGGGAACGGTCTTCCAGCGGTGCCATTTCTGCCGGGATATATCCCCAGAGGAAAACGATAATCCCAATGGTCAGGGCAATGAAGGGTAGTGCAATCCACCGTTTCCGCAGAAAAGCCGCCAGTGAACGGCTGTAAATCCGGTTAAGACCTTCAAAGAACGGTTCCGTCTTCCGGTAAAACCAGTTTTGCTTTTCGCGCTTCACCAACAGTTTGGTGGCAAGCATCGGTGTGAATGTCAATGCGGCAAAAGAAGAGATGATCACCGATCCCGAGATTACCATACTGAATTCCCGGAACAAACGTCCGGTCATACCATCCATAAACACAATAGGGAAGAATACCGCTACCAACGTGATGGTGGTCGAAATAACAGCGAAGAAGATCTCTTTCGCTCCGTCTATACCTGCCTCTTTCGGAGACATTCCCTGTTCGATGCGGACATAGATATTCTCCGTCATCACAATGGCATCGTCCACCACTAGCCCCACCGACAATACGACCGCCAGCATGGAAAGCACATTGATGGAGAATCCTGCCACATACATCACAAAGAATGCACCGATCAGTGAAACGGGGATTACGATGCAAGGCACCAGTGTCACACGCCAGTCACGAAGGAACAGGAAGATGATAATGATTACCAACAGGAATGCTTCGTAAACCGTCTGCCGTACTTCGTCGATAGACGCCCGGATAAATTTTGTATTATCAAATCCGTAATTATAGTGTACGTCTTCGGGAAGGTCTTTCTGCATACGTTCCATACGCTCGTACACGGCATCGGCAATCTTGATATGGTTGGCTCCCGGCTGTGGGGTTACTACAACGCCCACCATCGGTACTCCGTTCATTTTCATGTAGCTTTTGATGTCCGCTGGCCCTAGTTCCGCCCGTCCGATGTCGCTGAAACGTACTATCTGGTTGTTCTCTTCTTTGATGATCAGGTTGTTGAACTCTTCCGCTGTGTGCATCAAACCCAATGTCCGGATGGTCAGTTCGACCGTATTCCCCTCGATACTACCTGACGGGAGTTCCACGTTTTCCTTGTCTACCGCATTTTTTACATCGACAGGGGTAATGCCGTAGCCCGCCATCTTGATCGGATCGAGCCAAAGGCGCATGGAGTAACGTTTTTCACCCCAGATGGAAACGCTACTTACATCGGAAATCGTCTGTAACTGCTCCTTTACGGTAAGATCGGCTATTTCGCTCAATTCGAGCAACGAGCGTTTGTCGCTTTGCAATCCCACCATCAGGATAGGCATCGCATCGGCATCTGCTTTCGATACGGTGGGTGGGTCACAGTCGCGGGGCAGGTAACGTTGCGCCCGCGAGACTTTGTCGCGGACATCGTTGGCAGCCGTTTCCAGATCCACCGAAAGTTCAAACTCCACGGTGATCCGGCTTTGCCCTTGCTGGCTGGTACTGGATAAGGAACGGATGCCCGGTATACCGTTGATGTTCTGCTCCAACGGTTCGGTGATCTGGTTCTCGATCACATCGGCATTTGCTCCGGGATAAGAACAGGACACGGAAATGATCGGGTTGTCCACCGAGGGATATTCGCGAACACCCAGGTAACTGTATCCGATAAATCCGAAGAGCAGGATGATAATGGTAAGTACCGTTGAGAGTACCGGTCGGCGTATGCTTAGTTCAGATATGTTCATAGGGCAGCCGCTTTAGTCTATATTATCGAGTGTTACCGGTAATCCCGTGCGTAATTGCAGTGTTCCCGAAGTGATAATAGTGTCACCTACCTCCAATCCTCTTACTACCTGCACTTCCGATTCGGTACGGATTCCCGTGGCTATGTCCACCGGTTCCGCCTTGCCGCTTTTATAAAGATATACCTTGTCTTTGCCCATTTCCGGTACGATGGCTTCCGAAGGTATGGCGATGGCATCCTGTATTTCATCTTTCTTGAGGTGGATAGAAGCATATCTTCCCGGAAGAATCGCACCGTTGGCGTTCGGGAAGAGGGCACGTATGGTCAAGGTGTGCATATCGCTGAGCCTTGATTCAGTGGCATAGACTTTGGCATCGAATTCATCCAGTTTTCCCTCCAGCTTGAAAGTCAGGTTTGCCCCTTTCTTCACCTGTCCCGCATAGCGTTCGGGGACGGAGAATTCCACCTTCAAAGGAGATATCTTTGTCAGTTTTGCTACGATGGTACTGGGAGATGCATATGCTCCCACGCTGACCTGACGCAAGCCGATCACTCCGTCAAAAGGTGCGCGGAGTTCGGTCAGTGCTATGTTGGCTTTTACGATTTCTATGTCGGCATTGAGTGTGGCGAGTTCCGTTCTGACCTGTTCCAGTGCCTCCTTGCTGACCGCATCCCGTTTTAGTAAGGCATCCTGACGGAATACCCGGTCTTCTGCCAGCTTCAACTGGGAAACGAGGCGCTGCAGTTGGGCTTGCAGTTGGCGGTCGTTCACTTTAGCCAGCAATTGTCCCTTCTTGACGGTGGTTCCTTCTTCAAAATTTATTTCGATGATTTTGCCGGAAGTTTCGAATGAAAGGTCTACCTCCTCATCCGGTAACAAGCTACCGTTGATTTGGATCGCATCCGTCAGTAATTGCGGACGGATGATACGTGCATTCACGTTCAATATTTTTTTTCCCTTTTTTTGGCTTTGGCTTACTTTATCGGCAGCAGCCAAATCCTCATTTTGTTTAGGCATTTGTGAGTAGATGCCTCCTCCGATCAATCCGGCACCTACGAGAATAATAATACCCCATTTGATTCTCTTATCCATGTATCTTATATATATTAGTAGGTACAAACGGATGTGTACCTGTTAAGTATAGTGTATAACGCTGACCTTTGGACAACAAATATACGGGAAGGTTTAATGCATCGTTTCTAAAAAAGAGTTAATAGGCTGTGCGATATTTTCCTTCTTCTTTATCTTCCAGCATATTCAGGTAAGATGTGTAGCGTGATTCGCTGATAAAGTGTTTTTCCACGGCATCGCGCACGGCACATCCCGGTTCGTGACGATGGGTACAGTTGTTGTATTTACAATCAGCGGAGATCTTAAATATTTCCGGGAAGTAATGTCCCACTTCTTCTTCTTCCATATCGAAAGTCCCGAAACCTTTGATTCCCGGTGTATCGATAATGTATCCGCCTCCCTCTACAGGAAACATTTCGGAGAAGGTGGTGGTGTGCATTCCCTTGTTATGGTAAGTCGATATTTCAGCGGTTTTTACTTCCTGTTCCGGAAGAATAGCGTTGATGAGTGTGGATTTTCCAACACCGGAGTGCCCGGAAAAAAGCGTTATTTTCCCTTCCAATTCTTTTTTGACTAAGTCGATACCTTCCCCTTTCTTCGCGGAGATCTTTAAACAGGGATACCCTATACTGGTATAAAGATTGATGAGACTGTCCAGATAATGAAGTTCATCGGAATCATAGGCATCTACTTTGTTGAAAATGAGTTTTACCGGCACGCGATATGCTTCGGCAGATGCCAGAAAACGGTCGATAAAGATAGTGGACGTTTCGGGATAGTTGATGGTCACTACCAACATGCACTGGTCGAGGTTGGCGGCAAGAATATGGGATTGCTTGGAGAGGTTGGACGAACGGCGGATGATGTAGTTCTTTCTATCTTCAATCTCGTTGATGAATGCCGTACCTTCCTGATTCAATATGATCTGGACACGGTCGCCCACCGCAACAGGATTTGTACTCCGGATACCTTTGAGCCGGAAGTTCCCCTTTATCTTACATTCGATAAGTTGCCCGTCATCAGTTCTTACCTGATACCAACTCCCGGTATTCTTTATTACTAATCCCTTCATTTAGTTGAAACTTGAAAATTGGAGGATTGAAAGTTGGAAGTTGAAAAACATCTGTGTATTCATCCTCTTCTTTCAACTTTCAATCCTTAATTTATTAAACGGTCATGATTTCTTTATCTTTTTCAGCCAACAGTGTGTCGATTTGTCCGATATACTTATCATGAATCTTTTGCAGTTTCGCTTCTGCATTTTTCTGCTCATCCTCGGCAAGTCCGTCTTTCACTGCTTTTTTCAGTGCATCGATTCCGTCACGGCGGGCGTTACGTACACTGACTTTGGCTGTTTCGCCTTCTGCTTTACATTGTTTTGCCAACTGTTTACGGCGTTCCTCGGTCAACGGAGGAATACCGATACGGATAATCTCACCATTGTTTTCGGGCATGATGCCCAGGTCGGAGTCGATAATTGCTTTTTCGATGACACGGAACATACTCTTGTCCCACGGCTTGATCGTGATGCTGCGTGCGTCCGGTGTAGTGACAGCAGCTACATTGCTAATAGGTACCATGCTTCCATAAGAATCTACGCGGATTCCGTCCAGCAGTCTCGTACTTGCCTTACCGGCGCGGATATGTGCCAAAGCCTCTTCCAAATATAGGATGGCCATATCCATCTTCTCTTGTGAATCGTTGATACAAGTCTTTACGTCTATCATATTCTTTTGCTTTTATAGTTTCTTCTATAGCTTACTTGAATTAAAAACAAAAGTAACGCATTTTTTGATTTTCTGCAATAACATGCTTATCTTTTTGGAAATAATAAGAGGGCTGTCGGTGTTTAAATATCGTAATTTTGCTATTTTTGTGCATCTAAATGGTAAACCATGGATATTTGGGATAAAAATAAGCGTTCGGCCGTTATGGCAAAAATCAAGAGCAAGGATACGAAGCCGGAACTGATTGTCAGGCGGTATTTGTATTCCCGTGGTTATCGTTATCGAAAGAATGTGAAAGGTCTGCCCGGAACCCCCGATGTTGTATTGCGCAAATATGGTCTTGTGATATTTGTACATGGTTGTTTTTGGCATGGGCACGAAGTGGATAGTCATCTTCCTCACTCCAATCGTGATTTCTGGCAGAAGAAAATCATGCGGAACAAACAACGTGACGAACGGGACAGACAAGCTTTGAAACGAATGGGCTGGAAAGTAATGACCATTTGGGAATGCCAGTTGAAACCTGCCATACGCAAGCAGACATTGCTTGAAATGGAATATCTCATCAATCACTCTTATTTGGAGCGTTTCCAGCGGAAAGCTCCCGTACTTTATGATAGGGGAGGGTACGAAGACATCCCCGGCATGGCTGCCGAGGGTGCTGTGGAATATAAGAAATCAACCCCTTTCGGTGTCATTGAAAAGGCGGATGAGTGAACGTCCGATAGTCGAATCTGAGTTTTCCAGACTATTTTTTAATTGTGTACCAAAGTACCTATCTCTTCGCCCATTATCACCTTCTTAAGGTTGCCTACCGTATCCATGTCGAATACGATGATCGGTAGGTTGTTTTCCTTGCACATGCAAGTGGCGGTCAAGTCCATTACTTTCAAACCGCGTTTCAGCACTTCATCGTATGTGATATCACTGAACTTCGTAGCCGTGGGGTCTTTTTCCGGATCGGCCGTATAGATACCGTCAACGCGGGTGCCTTTCAACATAACATCTGCTTCGATTTCGATTCCGCGCAGGGAAGAACCCGTATCGGTTGTAAAGAAGGGATTACCGGTTCCGGCAGACATAATCACGATTTCGCCTGCTTCCATATATTCGATGGCTTTCCACTTACTGTAGAATTCACCGATAGGTTCCATGCGGATAGCCGTCAGTACACGGGCTTTCTCACCGGCTGCAACGAGAGCCGAACTGAGGGCAAGGCTGTTCATGACAGTTGCCAACATTCCCATCTGGTCACCTTTTACCCGGTCGAATCCTTTACCGGCTCCGGTTAGTCCGCGGAAGAAATTGCCACCACCGATCACAATTCCTATTTCCACTCCTTGTTCATGAATCTCTTTGATCTGGGCTGCATATTCAGCCAGCCTCTTTTCGTCGATACCGCTTTTCTTTTCTCCCATCAGGCTCTCACCACTGAGCTTTAACAGGATTCTTTTGTATTTTGCCATATTGTTCTTGTTTTTAGATTGTGCAAATATACGATTTTACTCCTTGCTTGCCGGGCTTTTGGCGGGTAATTTTTGTGAAGAGCTTTTGTGATTGCACTAGTTTTCTAAAGTATCGCCCTGTTTTTAATCTATCCACTGCTATTGTAGGGCATACCGGTAACTTTCTGGGGCGGTTGGTAGAAGCTCTCATAGGTATGATAACGAATATCGATGAGTCGTTTTCTATAAATTCTTTCCTCCTTCCTTTCCACCTTCCCCTTGGGGGGAACTGAAAGGGGGAATTCTTTACTGTTCTTTGCTACGCTATGCTTTGCTATGCTATTCTGTGCTATGCTATGTGTACCGGATGTAACATTTTGGGGGATAATTGTTACATTTTGAACCTTAACTTCGTTTTCTTTATCCGTCTTTCCGGTTATTCTCTTGCTGATTGCGTAACCTCTTTTTGCTTGTAAATGAATTAGTTCTTCGTCCGATAGCAGGCAGTAATCATTTTCTATCCGGGAGGTTTTGCGTCGCTTGGTACTGGTGAGGTATTGTCTTTGGATGTCTGCCGAAGTCAGAATGGAATATTCTTCAAAGAGAGAGGCATTGAATAGTTCATATTTTACAGCCAAACGGATGATGCGTGCCACATCTTCTGCATTCTTTTCGTAAAAGTCTGTTGATAAGTCTATATAGAAAAGCGAGTCGGCATGTATATAATATCCTTCTTCCTTATAAATGTATGACAATGTGCTGAGCAAGACGGTAAATGCACCATCTCCCTCTTGCTTCATGATGCGTCGCACACTGCGGTTTTGCATAAGATTGGTATCTACAGGGAAATAATCCAGTCCTTGTTTTCTTGCTCTTGCCATACTTTACTCCTTTCTTAATCTTAATGTTGCTGGTTACTGAAAATACTTCGTATTTCCCGTTCATTGATCATTAATAGCCATCATGATAAGTATTAATGATTAACGTGATAGATATTAATAGTTATCACGATAAATGTTAATTATCAACGCGTCAAGTATCTATACCTTGCGTGTTGGGTAATGTACGCAATGGGAAACAAGCGGGCATTCAGCACCTCACAAAGATAGTGTTGTTTTCATATGGAAAGCAAATGGTTTTAAGAATTAATATTAATTTCTCAAGCTCCTATCATCGGGATCTTTTTTGCAAGTAAGGTTTCCATGATTCCCCTAAGTGAAAGATAAACAAGGAAAGCCAACCACAAGGCATGATTGCCCATCCATTCATGAAAAGCGTAATATACCAGGAAAAAGAAGACAGACGCAACCAGTATGGAAACCAACATTTGCCGGGTAGCAGTTGCCCCTATGAATATGCCGTCCCAAAGGAAAGCGGAAAATCCCGCTAAAGGAATGGCAAGTACCCAATAAAAATAATGACCAGCTTCTTGGATAACGGTTGTTTCATTGGTTAATAATCCGAGAAAAGATTTACCCCCTATGGCGTAAAGCAGGGTAAATGCGACCGAAAGTCCGATACCCCATGCGAATAGCTGGCGTATGGTCTGATGAAGAGCCAATCGGTTTCTTGCTCCGATATATTTTCCAGCTAAAGCTTCACCGGCATAAGCAAAGCCATCCATTATGTATGAAAAGAGAGTGAATAACTGCATGAGTAGGGTGTTCACGGCCAATACTACTTCACCTTGTGAGGCACCTGCCGAAGTGAAATACATGGTTACGATGACAAGGCAGAGGGTACGCAGGAAAATATCCCGGTTCACGGAGAAGAAACGGTACATGGCCTGTTTTTTCCAAATCCCTTTGAAAACAACCCGCTTACGGAGTGATTTATAGTAACGGAGCCACAACAATACTGCCATCAGAAATCCCGCATATTGGGCGATAAGTGTTCCGAATGCCACTCCCTCCACCTTCATTTTCAATAGGTAGACAAAGCTGAGGCTGGCGACAATATTCACAATGTTTTGCGTGATGGCTATGTACATGGGGAAGCGGGAGTTTTGCATTCCGATGAACCAGCCGGCAAAGCCGTAAAGCCCCAACATGGCGGGTGCGCCCCAAATGCAGATATAGAAGTAAAGAGTGGCAAGCGATTCGATTTCCGGGGTGGCTTTTATAAGGAAAAAAGCTCCTTTTAGAATAGGGTATTGCAACGCGAGGAGACAGACGGCAATGAACAAACCGACACCTACCGAACGCAATAATAACCGCGTGACTTCATCCAAGTCGCGCTTGCCATAAGCTTGTGAGGTCATCCCACTCGTACCCATACGAAGAAAACCGAAAATCCAGTAAATGATATTGAATAACAACCCGCCTACTGCAATGGCTCCGATGTATGCCGGTGAACCCAAGTGCCCCACAATAGTGACATCGATCAATCCCAGTAGAGGGACAGTTATATTAGATATTATGGAGGGTATGGCGATCTCGAGGATGCGTTTATTTATTGTACCGATGGAAACTATTCTTTTCATTCTACGGGCAAAGTTACATAAAAAATATATATCATAAAAATTAACGGAACAATAACGCTAATTAATGAGTCCCACAAATACAAATGGCAATAAAATTGTTACCTTTGCCGGTACTTAACTAAATGGGGACGAACGAGATGAAAACCTTAACATTACTTTTTACAATTTTGCTGTCTTTTCCGTTTGCGCTTACTGCCCAATCGGTTGGAGATGTGTTGCAGACGGTGGCTGTAGCTATGTCTGCAGGACAAACGGAAAAAGCTGTCAGCCTGTTTCAACAGGCCATTCAACAGAACGTTGACAAGGCGGAAATGTTCTATTGGACAAACGTGGATAAGAACAGTGATATTTGTGTAAAGATGGCAGATGAGTTGGCATCTCATTATAAGAGAATGCGGAACTATGATAAGGCTTATCTGTTTTATAAAGAGTTGCTTCAACGGAAACCGAACGATGTCGGTTATCTGGTATCGTGTGCCGAAATGGAGGTGGCACGTGGCAAAGAGCAGGAAGCGTTGAGGACTTATAAAAAAGTAATGGAGTTGGATGCTGACAATCTGGCAGCCAACATCTTTATCGGAAATTATCTTTACCTGATGGCAGAGCAGGAAAAACAACAGTTGGAACGCGATTATAAAAAGATTAACGCTCCGACCCGGATGCAGCACGCTCGCTACAGGGACGGGTTAAGCCGTGTGCTGACTACGGGATATAATCAGGCGAAAGAGTATTTGCAAAACGTGGTTCGCCAGTTTCCCTCGACAGAAGCACGGAAGACATTAGAGAAAATTCAACGGATTGAAAAGGAGATCAATCGGTAAACCTAAATTCGACTTCTTTAAACATATATCCTCGTTCCTTACCATTTTCATCTTTTAGTATCAGCCGTCCTTCCGGTTCTACTCGGAGGATGGTGGCTTTGAATTCGCCTTCAGCATCTTTATACGAATGTAATCCGTTGCGTCTGAACAGTGATTTTTGATAACGCACTCCGATCTGTTCTACAGCATCTTGCCGGAGTAAACGATAGTATTCCTGTACACGTTGCATGATGTCACTCGCGATCTCTACCGGATTTTCTTCCTTGCCGGTTATCTGCCACAAAGATACCGGATTCGGAGCCGGACTGAAAAACTGTTGTTGGTTGATATTTATCCCGATGCCTGCAATGCTTCTTTCAATGTAACTTCCCGCGAGATTGTGTTCTATCAGCATACCGCAGATCTTTTTGTCTTTCCAGTAGATATCGTTCGGCCACTTAATGGAGATGTCGTTTGTATAGACATCCAGTGTTTCTTTTATAGCTAGGGAAATGATTTGTGAAAGAAGGAACTGGCGTTTTGCTTCAAGGAATCCGGGATATAGTACGAAGCTGAACAGTAGGTTTTTTCCGTCTTCTGATTCCCATGAATTCCCGCGTTGTCCCCTGCCGGCCGTTTGGTACCGGGATATGACGGTGGTAAACTCTGCCTGCACGGTTTCGTTGCAAAGGTGGTTCAGGTAAAGGTTAGTGGAATTTGTTTCCCTGATCCGGATAAGCGGAACAGGAAATCCATCAGGGGAGTGCATCATATTCGGCTTTTAACTTTTTGGTGAATTTCTTTATTACCTCTTCATAGGAATGATCTATTAATTGGCAGATCAAACGGTCATCGGCATCTTCTTCAAATCGTATGCTGTTCCAATATTTCTTATTGAAATGGTATGCTCCATCGATGGCGGCATAACGTTCCCGCAGTTCAAGGGCGTATTCGGGTTCGCATTTTAAAGTGATCGAATTGGCATATTCCAGATCGATGAGGGCAAACATTTTTCCCATCACTTTCATCACCAAGGATGTTTCATCAAAAGGAAAACTTTCGGTTGCTCCTTTCTTCTTCAAACAGTATTCTCTTGCAGTTTCTATATTCATATGCTTGCTTTTTACATTTACATCTTCAGAATATCGGTGGATAAAATGCCTCTTTTATATGTTCTATTTTAAAGTTTCCCGGCTTTCCGACGACCGTGACGATATCGAAACGTACCGGGACATCGATCTGAAAGAATCGGATATAAGTATCTGCGGCTCTCACCGTATGTTTGATTTTCTGTCTGTCTACCGCTTCTTCGGGTTGCATGATGTCGGCATCGCTCCGGGTTTTCACTTCAACTACAATCAACTCGTCATTTTTGGCAGCTATGATATCCAGCTCCAGATGTCCTTTTCTCCAGTTGCGATGGCGAATGACGTAACCATGACTTTCCAGATAAGCTACTGCGGCATCTTCTCCGGCTTTACCCAAGGCATTATGTTCGGCCATATATTTTTAATAATTTGGTAGTTGATGTGCAAAAATACTCTTTTTATGCTTTGTTTTTACAGAAGTAAAAGTAAATTTGCAAAGTAAATGGGAAAGAGGGATAAAAAGAGTCTGAAAATGCATGTCGAAACCACGAAACGTGAACGGCGTATGAGCATTTTGATGAGCGATGACGAGCAAATGATTGTAGACCGTTATCTGGATAAATATAAGATAACGAACAAATCTCGTTGGCTTCGCGAAACTATCCTCATGTTTATACATAAAAATATGGAGGAGGACTATCCGACTCTTTTTGGCGAACATGATATGAGACGATGATGCCTATGCTCGACGATACCTATTTCATGAAGCAGGCGCTCATTGAAGCGCAGAAAGCCGGAGAGAGGGGAGAAGTTCCTGTCGGGGCGGTAATCGTTTGCAAAGGGCGGGTGATTGCCCGTGCCCATAACCTGACTGAGACACTGAATGATGTGACGGCACATGCCGAGATGCAAGCCATCACTGCAGCTGCCAATGTCCTTGGCGGGAAATATCTGAACGAATGCACTCTATATGTCACGGTAGAACCTTGTGTGATGTGTGCCGGGGCCATTGCTTGGGCACAGGTCGGGAAGTTGGTTTTTGGAGCCGATGATGAAAAAAGGGGGTATCAAAAATATGCGGCACAGGCATTACATCCTAAAACGGAAGTCGTGAAGGGTATTCTGTCTGAAGAATGTGCCGTACTGATGAAAGAATTCTTTGCTGCAAAGCGGAGAGCGAAAGGATGATATAACAACAAAACAAACAAATAATTTCGGTATTATGAAAGAGATCATTTCGTTGCTATTTGTTGCCTGTATATGTTTCTCTTGTGTGGATAATGAGCGCAATCTGTCCGAAGAGAAAGAATCCGGCAATGATCTGGACTTAACATTTGATTTTCATTTAAAATCAAAAAAGAGTTTGACAATTACGGCAGAAAATCTTAGTGGAAAGCTGGCTGCCGGTGTTCCGTTTAATGTCTACGTTGAAAATCCTTATACGGATGGTGATCGATTGAAGGATGTGAAGCCTGTTTTTACGGGTATAACGGATGCTTCGGGGTCAATAACAGCTGACATGCTACTTCCTAACGAAGTGAAGACGATCTATGTAAGTACGACCTATCCGGGTTATGGAGCTATGCAGACATGTGAAGCGGCCAATAGCGCGTCACTGGCTTTTGGCGGTGTGAATCCGTTTGTCATCAAGGAAACGGAGACACGCGGTGGAAGCGAAAACAATGGAGAGATAACGCGTAAGAGTAAAATATGTTATCCGGGAACGGATAATCCTTATCAGTTATATACTTATTATGCGCAGGGCATTCATGCTACATTGGCTTCCGGATTGTTTAAAGACGGTGTATCGGTCGATCCGGAACTATTCAGTGCGGAAGATATCACAAAAATAAGTACGGTTGTCAATAATATGTTTCCCGAACGGGTTGCCGTATCGGATGAGAAATATTTTTCTGCCGATTATTGTACCGATCTGCAAATAACGGAACCGGTTGTAAACGATGGAGGCGTCTATCAAGGTACGGAAATATGGGTTACGTTTCTGGGTGATGGTGGTTTCTCTGATGGTAATTGGAATATTTTTAATGCATTATGTTATTATACGTATGATTCGGCAAAAGGGGTAACTGCCCAAGACGCTGCCAGTATCCGCAAAACGATGCTGTTTCCCAATACGAATGTGGCTAAATTATCTTCTGTCCATGCTCCGGTAGTCGGTGCTAAAATACAATTGATGTATTGGGATGAAGCCAGGCAACTCTATACAAATATTTTTCCGGCCGGTGTCAGCATCGGATGGGTGATGGTAGCTGCACAGCCGGGGCAAAACGGAGCCGGAGATGCAATGAAAAATCTCGGGAATTACCGCTTTTCTACTCCTGTTTTAAATAGCAACAGCGCGATGCCTTATCCCGGAGCTTATACGAATGGTATTGCCCGCTGGAGTGAAGATGCCGGTTGTAATATCGTAGGATTGGATTATCGTTTACATAAAGACCCCAATGAGTTCAATGATATGGATTATAACGATATTCTGATAAAAGTCGAATCGAATCCGATGATTAAACCTAAAGATGAAATACCTGTTCCTCCTGTAGAAGATACGGCATACAAATATTCTGTATTTGGAACACTGGCGTTCGAGGATAACTGGCCGTCAAAAGGTGATTATGATTTTAATGATTTTGTGACGGATTATACTTATACGATTGTGAAAAAGACCGATGCGGAAGGTCAACTGACCAATGAAGTCTCTGCTATTGAATTGACATTTACCCCGCGTGCGCAGGGGGCGGTTTATACAAGCGGCTTTGGCATTCAATTGCCGGTAGCCACTTCCAATGTAGATGTTTCCGCCATGTCCGGAGGAATTTTAGAATCGGCTAATACACAGGCTACAGTGATTGTGTATGACGATATCAGACAGTCCGCTTTTAATTCTGCTTCCGGAGGATTTGTAAATACTGTGGTAGGCGGGAATACGGCACCGGGCGTACCGGTGAAAGTATGGATTCCACTCAAACAGGCAATTACCGATACGGGAAATCTGTTTTCAGAGTTCAATCCTTTTATATATGTTTCAAACCGGGGTAAAGAGATTCATTTGACCGATATGCCACCAACGGACAAAGTCGATATGAAATGGTTTGGTTTAAATTCAGACCGTTCAGACCTTGAACATGGTGTTTATTACCGTATGGATAATGAGTTCCCGTGGGTGTTGGATATTCCACGTTTGAGGGAGAATACGGATGCATGGATTTACCCGGTAGAGAATAAAGAAATTACTCTTGCTTATCCTAAGTATGAAAGTTGGCTGAAAGACCATGGTATTCTTTGGCAGAAGGAGCCGAATGAAGAATTTGTTTACAAACCATGAATTTCGCTGTCGAGCCTTAAATGCCCCCCAAAAGTTAGTTGCAAAACTTTTGGGGGGCATTTAATATATGGTGATTGGTGAAGTTGCCATATATAAGCTGATGTAAGTGTTGCTACTATTATATGGTTTATAGCTATGCCTTTTTTGTTTTTGCCTCTTTGATTCTGTTTGTATCTATTTGTAAATCAATCCTGTTTTAATTTGTAAATCGAATTGTATATCGGTTGTTTTTGCCTTATTCTTGCATTTCCCGTACTTTTATTACCCCAAATATCTATTGTGTATAAAAGAGTAATTTAATAAAAAGGAATAGACCAAATGAGAACAAAACGAATGAAGACAAAACAGACAGTACTTTACAAGATTTTATTCATGATGGGCTGCTTACTTCTTCCGGAATTTGTGCTTGCTAATGTCGCTTTTGATGCTAACAAGCATATCCGCCTCTATGGAGCCGGAAGTGATCACAAGGGAAAAACATTGACTGTTGACCCTGTTACCAGCAATTCTATCGAATGGAAGTTGATGAATTCGGATGTGTATGGCTATTATGACTGTATGCGTAATTTCAAAATCTATTTTCGTGAGGCAGGGAGTAATAAAGATTATCTCTATGTTTGTAACGGAGGTGCGCATTCGACCAAAGACCTTTATATTGAAGACCAATATAAAGATGTAGAAATCTCAGGCTATGCGGAACGGGTAGGAGGAGCCACTAAATCGAGTGATTTTCGTAAGAATCCGGGATTTGGTGATCTTGAAAATACCTCTTATCAATATTGGAGTACACTTCGATGGTATTTACCAGCGGATGCACCAGGTAAAACGTATGATGTAAGAGTGGATTATTGCTGGGACAGAGACTGTGTCGGACGTTGTTACAGGGATGGTTCTATTTATTATACGATTACCGTCAAACCTTTTTCTACGGGAATTACTGTATCTCCCGAATGGAAAGACGGAACTTTTCTAAACGTTGACATCAAGAATGGAAGGACGGATGGTTATGTAACGGGCAAAACCGAGGTCTCTGTTCAATATAGTAATGCAAAGACCGACATCAAACAGTTCTCCGGAGCAGCCAGCAACGTCTATTCGTTGCAGATGCTGCCCAATGAAAATGTCACACTGAACACAAAAGTCACGTTTGAAAGAGAAGGCAATAGATATAAGATGTATCAGACGCTGACAGATACGCGATCTGTATCAGGTTACGAACTGTCTCCGTTGAAAGCCTATTATGATCGTTGTGCGGGATATATCGTACTCTCATGGTCAGCTTCCGATAAATTCCCTGCAACAAAGGATACGTATATTGCCGTCTATCGATCCAATAACAAGGATTTTACATCGCCCGTCTGCATTACGGCGAATGGAACTGAACGCTTTTCAACGGGAGCATTCATGGATACGGAAAAGATGTATGCATCCACCGATATCGGAAAGACGTACTATTATCGGTTATACCATAATATAGGGACAAAAAATGGAACTGCCGATTGCGAGCATGATCCTTATTCCGAAGTGGAATGGACGATTCGTAATCCTGAGAGCGATGTCCCTATGGTACATGTGGATTCTATTAAAGTAAAAGAGGGGGAAGGTATGGGAAAGTTCTTTTTGTCGTGGCAAAAAACATTGTGTTCCAACGAGAAGCTTTCTCTGATTCGCAAAAACTTGCAAACCAATAAATCGACTGTTATTTCGCTGAGTGCAGATGCTACCTCTTATACGGATGAGGCTCCTACTTGTGATTTGTATACCTATTGCCTCGAAGTCGAAGTTATCCATCCGAAGAGTGTCGTTTTCCGGAGTAGGGAAACGGAACCGGTAGTTGCCACTACCAGCATTCAGTTTGCGGAACCGTTCCAAACTTCTCAAGGCATTTATCCCGATAAAGTGACGACCCGTTGGAAAATCAAGGCACTTCCGGCAGATGGAACTACATTTACCATTTTAAGGCGTGAAGCGGGAAGTTCCGACAATTATCAGATCATAGAATCAGGCATAAAAGGTATGGAGAATGTGATGATGTACGAAGATAGGGGGGCTAATGCCGGGGCGTATTACGAATACGCTTTGCAAGCTGTTTTCGATTGTGGAGGTACACGGGTGACGGCAGCGCTTGAACAAGATGTGATTGGATTTGTACAACCGTTGGCCACCATCACCGGAAGAGTGAATTTCGGTACAGGTGATGCTGTAAAAGATGTGAGTTGTATGATGTATGTCAAAGATGCTATCAGTAAAACGATGGGATGGCGAAGCTTGTTGTTTAGTAATTACCTGACAGACGGACAGACGGACGGACAGAAAGACGCTTCCTACGCAACGGTTTGTTTTAAAACCAGACACCCTTCAGTCGAAAGTGGCAATGAGATGACGTGGCAGGCTTGGATTGCACCGATTGCCAAGAACTGGGCTGACGACAAACGTTCGGTCATTTACAACCAGGCGGGTGAATACACCTTATGGATGGATGGTGAAAAGTTATGTTTTGGCAAAGGTGACGATATGACTACTCCACTTCTTACTGCCGACTTGCAAACATCGGTTTCTGTCTCGGGTTTGCAGTACAACCACATCAGTTTGGTTGTGGCGGCAGATTCTCTGCGTTTCTATCTCAATGGCGAACAGGTTGCTTCCGTGAAAAATGAAAGTTACGACTTTGGATATATTGAAGAAGGAATTGCCACATTGGGGAACTTGCAGGCGGAGAAGGCTCTCCGTAGTTATGGCTTTTTAGGATGGATCGATGAAGTACGGCTTTGGAACATAGCACTGACTCAAGGGGAAATTATGCGTGATTATGGCCGTACACTTTCAGGAAAAGAAGCGGGATTGTGTGCTTATTGGCGTATGGACGAGGATCTTGAAAGTGATTTTTACGACTCTTCGTATGAGAATGCAAACAAGTATAATGAGAATCAGGGCACATTGCACAATGTGACCCGCTCGGATGTGACACCTACCGAAAATCAGTTTTGGCTCCGTGGTATTACGGATGAAAAGGGAAATTATCAGGTGTGCGGTATCCCTTATGAAGGTCAAGGAACCACTTACTCCATTGTTCCCGTCAAAGGCGTGCATGTATTCACTCCCTCGGAACGGACGGTATTTATTGGTGCCAATGATGCCACGGTTATCAACAACGTTGACTTCACCGATAAATCCTCTTTTAAAGTTGAAGGCTATGTGATGTATCGTGATTCGTCCTATCTGGCAAGTACCGATCTTTTTCCCGTGGAAGGTGTCAATATCTTCATTGACGGACAAAGTGTCATGCATGAAGGAGGGTTGGCTGCTACCGATGCGCAAGGACACTTTTCGATAGACGTACCTATCGGTAATCATACCATCAGCGTGAAAAAGGATGGGCACGTGTTCGAGAAAGAAGGTTATTATCCAGCCAAAGGTGTGACTGAGAATTATCAGGCGGATATGACGATGCCTTTGCGTTTCTATGACGTTACTCGTGCTTCATTGGCAGGACGAATAGCCGGAGGTAAAACCGAATCGGGGCGTGATGTCGGCTTTGGTGAGAGTACTAATAATGTAGGGCATACTGAAATTTATCTATATCCGGAGAAGAAAGGCTATCCGCTTCCCGGTTTCATCGGAGGAGAGTCTGTAGTGTATTTTGGCCATAGAGATAAGGCGGCTTCACGCATCACCCGTTACTCTGATTATTACCTGATCGAAACCGATACCCTTTCCGGTGAATTTCTCTCTTACCTGATTCCCGAGAAATTTACTGCCCGGCCTAAAGTACAGGGTATAGAAGGATTGGCAGAGAATTATTTCGGTGATCCGCAAGTGGCATTGGACTTGTCAAAGGTGACACAATATGCCCCCGTGCAGTATTGGGAAGACTCTGTATCTGTAGATGGTAAACGAATGCTTGCCTCAGACTCATTAAAATGCAATGTGATCCAGAAATTCACACATTATGAAATGCCACAGATTGCCGTAATAGACTTAGGTGCGAAAGAAGGGGCGTTCGGTGATTCGATTCGTTTTGTATCAGAGAAAGATTCATTGTATTTTTACCGGATGGTGGAGAAATCTGAAGAAGATTCGGAGAGTGTATATAAAGAATTGGAATATACGTTCCATGCGCCTGTTTTCCGTACAGGACAAACTTATAATTTCCGTATCATGGCAAATGAGGTTTATACGAATATGCATAATCCGTCCCTAGAGACCGAGGTACTGGTGGAAGGGGCGACTCTCACCATTCATAATAACTTAGGTTTGGTGGAAGCCAACGCGGATGGAAGTACGGTGAAAGGCGATGCATTGGAAATTCCGCTGGATTCATTGCCTGATGGAATATATACGTTTATAGCCGGTTTTCCGAATATTAACCGGAATGCTTCCAAGGCGGAGGATAGTTATAAGTTGGATTTTAATCTTTCGCTGAAGACTGCCGATGGTACGGTGTTCAACTGGCGTGATGAGCAAGAACCTTTGGAAGCTTATGTTCTCGGTTCATTGCCGAAACCGGGAGCCAATTTCGTGACTAAAGGTCCCGATGCCGTGACAGCAGTGTTGAGAGACCCTCCGGGTTCGGGCAGCTTCGCCACTTATACGAGGAACGATGCAACAAGTGTAACTTTCGATATTTCCTTGACCGGTGGCGGTGGCGGAGGATTCGGTACTGATTTGGAGGTTGGAGTGAAATCGAACTCGTCTTTTGGTACCGGCTTTTTGAATACTATTGCAAAGATTGGCGAGACGGCTAAAAAGAATATAAAAAGCGAGTTTGTATCGGATACTTCTAATGGAGCAACACTTACGACAACTAAGACTGCCACTTCTACGATATCTACCGGATCGGACGATGCACATGTCGGTGCCAATGGAGATCTGTACATCGGGTATAGCAGCAATATAAATATTGCCGAATCGAATAGTATCAATCTGTTTGCCATAGAACAGTTGGAAAAGGGAAATAGCATCGGGATAGAACAAAACGGATGGACAATAGGTCGGAAAGAACAGGATGCAATGGGGATAGAGTTTGATACGGAGTTCATTTATTCGCAAAAGCAATTGCTTGGTGAAGTGATACCTGACTTACGTGAAAAGCGGAACAGATTGTTAATAGCAGAAACTGATACGGTTAGCTTCACTAATACGGGACTATATCCTCTGTGTGTGACCCCATTGAAGGGTGATGACCCGCAGTTTGGAGAGGAGGGAACATATAAATGGTTCAATGGTTCGAAAGTGGTAGCCTATATAGACTCGATCGGTTACTATAATGGAATGATTGAAAATTGGTATTTAGCTATCGAAGATAATGAGAGAGAGAAAGTGGAAGCAATTGAAGGAAAAAAGGGAATTACTCCCAAAAATATCTCTTTCGATTCGGGAAGTACTATTTCACGGACTACATCTAAATACCATTCTTCCGCTTATCATGGTTCCACTTCTTTTGAATATACTTTCAAAGTGAATATTACTATGATAAAGGAGGCTGATGTGGACGCTGCTTATAAAAGCAGCAAAGAGAAAACGATGAGCCTTAAGGTGAATCCCGAATTTTCGGCATCTTATGATTCATCTAACACCTCTACCTATCAGTTTACTCTGAAAGAGAATAACGCCTTTTCTTATTTTTCTACCGATTTATATGGATTTGATGATGCTGTAGAGTCTGAGGAGAAAGAACGTAAATTAAAATATTCACCGGTATTCTTTCTCCGGGGAGGGCAGAGTGCATGTCCATGGGAGAAACCTGAGCATACGATGTTCTATCAGCCGGAAAAGAAGCATCTTCTTTCCAGCGGAACATTGCAAGTGGAAAAGCCGACAATATCTATCAAAAACGCTGATAATACGGATGTCACAAATGGTGAACCGGTCTTGTTGAATGTGCAACTGGGTAATGCTTCCGAAGCTAACTTGACCCGGGTTTATACTTTGACACTGGATAGTGAAAGCAAGACTTATGGTGCGGATATTACTTTGGATGGTAATCCTTTGAATGGTGGTATTGACATAACGGTGCCTGCCGGACAGACCATTACGAAGCAGGTGAAGTTTTCTCCTAACCGTATTGACTCCCTGCATTATGAAAATATTGGGTTGATTTTCCATTCTCCTTGTCAGTATTTTGGCAAGAAATCTGCGGACGGTGTAGCTTCGGGAGAGATTTTTGATGAAGCGTTTTTCTCGATACACTATCGTCAGTCATGTTCACCGTTGCGAATGACATCACCGCGCAACAATGATGTGTTGAATACTTCCACAGGAGATAAACTTACCGTGCGGGTGGATAATTATGACCTGACTTATAAGAACTTCAAGAAGATAGCAGTACAAACTCGTCTGGAGGGAAGTAATGACTGGACTACCCATGCCGTATATTGTATAGATGAAGCGACTTTGGCAGACGAAACGGCACAGAACAAATACCTGATTGAGGAGAAAGAATTCTCATATACGATCGACATGCATGACATGATGGATGGCCGATACGAAGTACGGGTGTCATCCGTTTGCATGGCTTCCGGTATTCCGGTGGAGAATACTTCAGATGTAGTGACCATTGTTAAAGATATGACCACTCCAAAGATTATCAGCTTCGAACCGTCGGGTGGCATTCTTACTCCTGACAAGCAGATTGTGGTGACTTTTAACGAACCCATCAATCAAGGTGAATTGCGTCCGGCCAATGTGAGACTTACCGGTGTACTGAACGGTACGAAAGTGGCGAACAATTGTGGGTTGGAGTTTGACGGGGAGTCATCTATGGCATATACCACTGACACCCTGAATCTTGAAGATAAAGATTTTACTATCGAACTTTGGTTACAACGTACGGCTGGTAATGAGGAAGATGTGATTATCACCGATACCCGCTTACCTTTCCGTATAGGTTATACGGTAGACGATAAATTGCGCATTGTCAGTGGTGGAGAGATATATGTGTCCGAAACGAGTATTGTTCCGCCTACCGATTCGCAAGGTACTCCTGCTTGGCAACACATGGCAGTGAGTTGCCGTAATAATGGAGGCAACTTTTTACTTTCGGCTTTCGTTTCTTACGATCAGACCAATTTGACGGTGTTTGATAATCTTCCGATCACGCCTTCCAGCGGACGAAGTCGCATCTATCTTGCCAAATTGCCAGAAGAAACCAAGGGATTCAAAGGTCGTATGCGAGATTTTCGTATCTGGAGCAAAGTGCGCATTGCAGCCGATGTGTATGCTTCGCAAAGCGTATTGCTTTCCGGCAAGGAACCGGGACTGAATAATTATTGGCTGATGGACGAGATGTCCGGTGATGTTGTACAGGATAAAGCTTCTTCACGGCATTTGCAACTGGAGTGCGGGCGATTTGTCGATCCTGTCGGTAAGTCCGTTCGGGTGTTGAGTACGGATGACCATCCGTTAGCATATGCTTGCTCTACGAAAGGGGTGTTCACACCTGAAGACAATTTTACAATAGAGTTTTTCTTCTCGGCCGATCCATCGCAGCAGGAACAGGAACCTGCCCTTTTCTCCGCAGGAAAAGGCGACGGCACGGATGTGGGTACGGATAACAACAGGGCAGGGGCGCTGTCGGTGCGTATAAATAAAGACGAGGGGCTATTACTCTATAGCAATGGATTGAAATATCGAATAGATGAAGATACGGATTATTTCGATGGACAGTGGCATCACTTTGCTTTGAGTGTCGATCGTTACGGATATGCGAATGTCTTGTTGGACGGTGTTTTGCGCTATCATATTTTGGGTAGTGAGTTTGGAGGCATGAACAATCCGTATATCAGCTTGGGCTCATTATGCTGGGTGGAAGCATTGAATTCTCTTCATTCGAGCAGCAAACTTAACGGAAGGTTCGATGAATTGCGTGTATGGAAGGGATGCCGTTCGGCACAGCTTATCAAAGAGTTTATGCATGTCAAACTGTCGGGTGATGAGTCGGGTCTCGATTTGTATTTCCCCTTCGAACGTTATGATATGGATAACCAAGGCAGGATTGTTGCTACCAATCAGTCACAGGATGCCGAAGCACAGCCAAAAGATGTGATAAATTATGTTGTAGGAAAGCAGGTCTACATAGATCCGGTCTATGCCGATGTGGCTCCGTTGATCCGTGACACACGTAGCGTGCAGGAAGTAAACTCGGAATTTATAGCATCCGACAAGCAATTGGTCATCGTTCCTACAGTGGATAATAAGTATATTGAGAAACGCAATCTCACCGTCAGCTTGCATGGCATCAAAGACATCTATGGCAACCTGATGTCGGGCACTCAGTCATGGAATGTATTCGTACTGAACAGCCGGATGGGATGGATGGAAAAAGAGGTAAGTCTGAAAAAGAGGCTTTATGAACCGCAAACAGTGAAACTGGAGATTGTTAATCTTTCTTCTTCCAGCCAATTGTTCGAAATGGAAGGGGTGCCTTGGTGGTTAACGATGGATACTGATAACGGCATATTAGATCCGTTAACTAAGAAAATTATTACTTGTACCATCGATCCGCAACTTGCCATCGGTACATATAATGAGACCATTTATCTCACCAATACCGAAAACGGAATGGCGGAGATTCTGAAACTGAATGTGAAAGTTTATGCCGAAGGTCCCAACTGGAAGGTGGATCCTTCACTCTCGAAGAAGACTTCCATGAACATCTTGGGCGATTTACGTATTGACGGTGAGTTGTCGATAGACCCGGAAGATAGCATTGCTGCCTTCCAGGACGGAATTTGTATTTCTGTTGCCGCTCCGCGTCCCATCGGAAAGAATCGGAATGACTATCTGGTATTTATGAACTTGTATACGAAAGATGAAATACGGCAATCCCCCATTGTGTTTAAGGTGTGGGATGCGAGTACGGGTACGGTATTTTCCAATGTCACTCCTGACAATCTGAGTTTTGTTGCCGATGGTATATTGGGTACTGCATCCGAACCTGTCCACTTTGTCACCCATGAGGAACGTGAGCAAGTCATCACGCTTAATAAGGGGTGGACGTGGACATCCCTGGCAGTCGATCCGGTGGACAAACGTGTAGGCGCACTTTTCTCGTATAAGGATATTGAGGTACTGAAAGGGCAGGATGGACAAAGCCTGTCCGATTTAGGAGCTGAGTCGATGACCGATCCGGATTATGAGCTGGCTATCGAAAAGATGTATAAGATTAAAACCGAAAAGGATAAGGAGTTGACTATTTCCGGGCGTAAAATTGTTCCCGCAGAACATCCGATCCAGTTGCGCATCAGCAACAAGCTGGGTTATGGTTGGAACTGGATCGGTTACACAGCGGTGGCTCCTCTCTCTCCACAGGAGGCATTTGCAGGTGCGGATGTTCGAGAAGGCGAAATGGTGAAAGGACAAGAGGGCTTTGCCGTTTACTATTCCGAATTGGGATGGATAGGCACGCTGGAAGTTTTGCAACCAGGTAACGGTTATTTGTTTAAAGCGACGAAAGAACGGACTTTCTATTATCCGACCACGATTCTGAACCGTATAAAATCACAAGCAACTGTGCATGGAAAGAATTTGAGAAATACGCATTGGAAAGTGGACATGTATGGCTATCCCAATACGATGTCGATGATAGCCGTGGTTCCGGAACTTGTTCCTGCGGCACAGGATGAAATAGGAGTATTTGTCGGTGATGAATGTCGTGGAGTAGGTGTGTTGAGGGAAGTTGAAGATAAAGGAAGTGTTTTTGTCATTTATATCTATGGAGATCTGAATGGCGATAAACTTACTTTCCGTTATTTCGACTCCAAGGAAGAAAAAGAAATAGCGTTGGAGCAGACTCTTTCATTTGTTTCTGATGAAATGGTCGGTAGCTTCGAATCGCCATATATATTGACGGTTAAAGATCCTATGTCTATTCCGGACATAACTTCGGGCATTCGGATATATCCTGTGCCTACGAAGCGTTATTTAAAAATTCATCTGGAAGGAACCGAACTTAAGCGTCTGCGTTTGTTCGATTTGAATGGCCAAGTGTTAATGCATACAGATAAATTGGTCGATGGGCAAATCGATCTGATAGGATTACCGGAAGGACATTATCTATTGGAACTTGTGACAGATAATGGAAGAGTAATCCGACGCATTATAAAGAAATGAGGGAGCTGACTGGTCGTAGTATGATGAGTTGATGTCCTGCTGTGTATGAAGATAACAGGGGTCTAAATAAAGAATGTACCAAGAGTAAAAGCCGCTATTAGAATAAGAAAATGAGGCGGCATCTTTTGGTACATTCTTTTGGTTTTATTTGACAAATGGCAGACTTGAAACTGATGATTTTCCATGTCCGGGAGGAACACCTTGGAGGCCACCGATGAAGGCCCCCTTCCTCACCGATGAAGAGGCTCTTCCTCACCGATGAGGAAGCCCTTCATCACCGAGGTAAAACTTGCTTTATAAAATTTTGATTATCAGTTGTTTGAAATTTTAATCCGTATCCATGTGCCGGAAAACTGTTTTATGTGGGCAGAAGCACTATTATTTACAAAATAACGGTTGGCAATCAGATCACTTTTCTGCTTTCTGAAAATTAGAAATGAAGAGAGAGAGAAGAATGAATGTTGGCGATTTGGCAGGTTTATATTTCTTCAAAATCGACATATTCTCCTTCGTCTTTTGCAAATATCTTTTTATGCTGTCTTTTGGTGCGTGGCTCTTTAGGAGCGTCTTCAGGTACTTCTCCAGTATCTATATTCTGCCAATCTGACGATTCCTGATGAGGCGATGATCGTTGGTAAGTTTGTTGATGAGAGGAAGTGCGGCGTCCCAATCCAAAGATAGTCCTTAGGAAAGTGCCTACTATAGCAACACCGATGATTAATACGGCTATGATGATAATGAATAAAAATCCTAAAAGGTGAAACATGGACTATTAGTTTTATACGTTGTTTGAAACTTACTCTACAACAAACGTGCCAAAAGGATTGTTTATTTATTTTTTCTTGTAAAAAGTGAAAGTATGATATACCATACGATTACTGCTGAGAATCCACTAATTCCAAGGAAAATAAGCAAAGGAATACAGACGATAAGGAATATAAAACTAACTTTGTTGTCTTTCCAGGAAAGATTTTTGAACTTCAATGAGAACATCGGTATTTCGGATACCAACAACCATGAAAATAAAAGTACTACCACTAGAAGATAGAAGGGATTGCAGGCAGGAGAAATGAGGAAATCGTGCGCACCTACTGTCAAAGCTCCCCAAAACAGAGCGTTTGCCGGAACCGGAAGTCCGATAAACGAACTGGTCTGGCGGGTATCGTTGTTGAATTTAGCCAATCGTAAGGCAGAAAAGACGGAAATCAGGAAAGCGGCATAAGGCAAATAAGGAGCAAGCCATTCCATGCTTCCCGGATAATGCATCTCTTTGAATAAAGAGAATACTACAAATGAGGGCGCGGCTCCGAAGCTGATGTCATCGGCAAGGGAGTCGAGATCTTTGCCGATAGGAGAAAATGCATGGAGTACACGTGCCAGCATTCCATCGAAGAAGTCGAATACAGCACTTAATATAATAAAGGTAAGTGCCAACTCGTAACGGGCTTGGAAAGCCATAAAGCAGGCTATACAACCGGAAAACAGGTTCAGGCAGGTAACAGTATTCGGAATATGTCTCTTGATGGAATTTGTCATTATGGTTTGTTTATTTCAGTTTGGCGATGACGGTCTGATTGCCGGTAGTTAATTGTCCCATTGAAACACATATTTCTGTTCCTAACGGGAGATATACATCTACACGAGAACCGAATTTGATGAATCCCATGTGTTCGTCTATATAACATTCTTCACCCACTTCGGCATAAGTGACGATGCGCCGTGCCATGGCTCCGGCTATCTGGCGGGTAAGGATTTCCACTCCTTCGGGAGTCTCGATGACGATCGTCGAACGTTCGTTTTCTGTACTTGCTTTCGGTAGCCACGCTTTCATGAATTTCCCGTTATGGTGCGATACCATTTTGACTGTTCCGTCTACTGGATACCAATTGGCATGCACGTTTAGTATACTCATGAAAATGGATACCATAATCCGGCGGTCGTGGAAATATTCATGCTCGTCCACCTCTTCGATAACAACGATTTTCCCATCAGCGGGTGCTACGACGATCTTCTCTGTATCTTCTCCGAAGAGGCGGATGGGACACCGAAAGAAGTTCATCATCAATCCGTAGACAATGATACTGGTCAAAGCTACCAGATAGAATGGAATTTTGCAATCAATCCCCCAGTAAAAGGCCGCATTAATGAGTAGCAGCAGGAAAAAGCTTCCCCATAGAATGTGTGTTCCTTCCCGGTGGATGCGTATCTTTTTTAATTTCTTTAGTCGACCCATGTGTGCTATATGATGATAATTGTCTGCAAAAATATAGTTAATTTGAAAATCCCACAAGTAAATGAAGGGAGAAATGATTCTGTTCATAACTTTTTAGATATTATTTTTGTTAGTAACCCCAAGAGGTTGTACTTTTATCGCTCAAAAATCATTAATCAATTAATATGCAGGATTTCGTTCATTTACATGTCCATACCCAGTACTCCCTTCTGGATGGTCAGGCCAGCGTGAGTGCATTGGTCGATAAAGCCATGAAGAATGGGATGAAGGGCATTGCCGTGACAGATCATGGAAACATGTTCGCTATCAAGGAGTTCACTAATTATGTCAATAAGAAGAACGGAGGCCCGAAGGGTGAAATAAAAGATCAGAAAAAGCGTCTTGCCGCCATAGAGGCCGGTGAAGTGCAATGCGAGGATAAAGAAGCGGAAATAGCTGCCTGCAAAGCAAAGATAGCGGAAGCGGAAGCTAAATTATTCAAACCGATTATCGGTTGTGAAATGTATGTGGCACGCCGCACAATGGATAAAAAGGAGGGGAAAGCCGACCAAAGCGGTTATCACCTGATTGTACTTGCCAAGAATGAAAAAGGTTATCATAACCTGATAAAGCTTGTCTCCAGAGCATGGACGGAGGGGTATTATATGCGTCCGCGTACCGACCGGAACGAGTTGCAGAAATATCATGAGGGCTTGATTATTTGTTCGGCATGTCTGGGAGGCGAAGTTCCGAAAAAGATCACTCAGGGTTTGCTTGATGAGGCGGAAGAAACCATTCAATGGTATAAGAATCTTTTCGGTGACGACTATTACCTGGAATTGCAACGGCATAAGGCAACCACGCCTCGTGCCAATCATGAAGCCTATCCTCTACAGGTGAACGTCAATAAACATCTGGTAGAGTATGCGAAGAAGTACAATATCAAACTGATTTGTACGAATGATGTACATTTTGTCAATGCGGAACATGCCGAGGCGCACGACCGCCTGATCTGTTTGAGTACGGGCAAGGATTTGGATGATCCGAAGCGTATGCTCTATACCAAACAGGAGTGGATGAAGACTCGTGAAGAGATGAACGAACTCTTCGCTGATGTGCCCGAAGCCTTGAGTAATACACTGGAGATTCTCGATAAGGTGGAATATTATTCCATCGATCATGCACCTATCATGCCGACTTTTGCCATTCCCGAGGAATTCGGTACGGAAGAGGGATACCGACAAAAATATACGGAAGAAGATCTTTTTAATGAATTCACCCGCGATGAGAATGGGAATGTAGTATTGAGCGAAGATGATGCGAAAGCGAAGATCAAGCGGTTGGGTGGCTATGATAAGCTATATCGTATTAAGTTGGAGGCGGATTACCTCAAAAAACTGGCTTTCGATGGAGCCAAGGCCTTGTATGGCGATCCTTTGTCCGATGAAGTCCGTGAACGAATAATCTTCGAACTGCACATCATGAAGACAATGGGGTTCCCGGGATACTTCCTCATCGTGCAGGACTTTATCAATGCTGCACGGAAGGAGCTGGGCGTATCTGTGGGTCCCGGACGTGGATCGGCTGCCGGTTCGGCAGTGGCTTACTGTCTCGGAATTACGAAAATCGACCCGATACAGTACGATTTGCTGTTTGAACGTTTCCTCAATCCCGACCGTATCTCCTTACCTGATATCGATGTGGATTTTGATGATGACGGCCGTGGAGAAGTGTTGCGTTGGGTGACGAATAAATATGGTCAGGAGAAGGTTGCCCATATCATCACCTATGGTACGATGGCTACGAAACTTGCCATTAAAGACGTTGCACGCGTTCAGAAGTTACCGCTATCCGAATCGGATCGGTTGGCAAAGCTCGTACCCGATAAAATCCCTGATAAGAAGTTGAACTTGCGGAATGCAATAGATTACGTTCCGGAACTGCAAGCTGCCGAGGCATCTCCCGACCCGTTGACAAGGGATACGCTGAAATATGCGCTTATGTTGGAAGGCAATGTGCGGGGGACGGGTGTGCATGCCTGCGGAACGATCATCTGCCGGGATGATATCACCGACTGGGTACCTGTAAGTACCGCAGATGATAAAGAAACAGGCGAAAAGATGCTGGTGACGCAGTATGAAGGTTCGGTGATCGAGGATACCGGGCTGATAAAGATGGACTTTCTCGGACTGAAAACTTTATCTATCATCAAAGAAGCTGTCGAGAATATACGCTTGAGCAGGGGGCTTGAATTGGATGTTGATAAAATCGACATAAACGATCCGGCTACTTATAAATTATATAGTGACGGACGCACCATCGGTACGTTCCAGTTTGAATCTGCCGGCATGCAAAAATACCTTCGTGAGTTGCAACCTTCTACTTTCGAGGACTTGATTGCCATGAACGCCCTTTACCGTCCGGGACCGATGGATTATATCCCCGACTTTATCGACCGTAAACACGGGCGGAAGCCGATCGAATATGATATCCCGGTGATGGAGAAATACCTGAAAGATACCTACGGCATCACGGTGTATCAGGAACAGGTCATGCTCTTGTCACGTCTGTTGGCAGACTTTACACGTGGTGAATCTGACGCTTTGCGTAAAGCCATGGGTAAGAAGCTCCGTGATAAGCTGGATCATATGAAACCGAAGTTTATCGAAGGAGGACGTAAAAACGGTCATGACCCGAAGGTACTGGAGAAGATCTGGACTGACTGGGAGAAGTTTGCTTCTTATGCGTTCAATAAATCACACGCGACTTGTTATTCGTGGGTGGCATATCAGACTGCTTACCTGAAAGCCAATTATCCTTCGGAATACATGGCTGCTGTCATGAGTCGAAGTTTGTCCAACATCACGGATATTACCAAGCTGATGGACGAATGTAAGGCGATGGGCATTCAGGTACTTGGACCGGATGTGAACGAAAGTAATCTGAAGTTCACGGTAAACAAGCACGGCAATATCCGTTTCGGTTTGGGAGCCGTGAAGGGAGTGGGAGAGTCTGCCGTACAGAGCATCATGGAAGAACGACAGAAGAATGGGCCGTTTACCGGCATATTCGACTTTGTACAACGTGTCAACCTGAATGCTTGTAATAAGAAAAATATGGAATGCCTGGCTTTATCGGGCGGTTTTGATAGTTTCCCGGAATTGAAACGAGAGCAATTCTTTGCAGTCAATTCGAAGGGAGAACTCTTCCTTGAAACCCTGATGCGGTATGGTAACCGTTACCAGACGGATAAATCTGCTGCCGTCAATTCCCTGTTTGGCGGTGAAAATGTGATCGATATCGCCACTCCCGAGATTCTTCCTGCCGAACGTTGGGGGGATTTGGAGCGCCTGAATAAAGAAAGGGACTTGGTGGGAATCTACCTTTCAGCGCATCCGCTGGATGAATATTCCATTGTCTTGGATCATGTTTGTAACACACGCATGGCGGAATTGGAAGACAAAGCTGCTTTAGCCGGACGCGAAATAACGATGGGGGGCATTGTGACTAGTGTTCGCCGGGGAATCAGCAAGAACGGCAATCCCTATGGTATTGCAAAGATAGAAGACTATTCGGGTTCGGTGGAGCTGCCGTTTTTCGGAAATGATTGGGTGACTTATCAGGGGTATCTCGGAGAAGGGACTTTCTTATTTATCAAGGCACGCTGCCAGCCCAAACAGTGGCGTCCTGAAGAATTGGACATTAAGATAACCTCTATGGAGTTGTTGCCGGATGTCAAGGAGAAGCTGATCGAGAAAATTACGATACTCATTCCTTTGTCGGTATTGAATTCCGCTTTGGTAGCCGAATTGTCATCACTGACGAAAGAACACCTCGGAAACACGGAATTGTATTTCAAAGTGATGGATAAGGATGAGAAGATGCATGTCGACCTGATATCCCGTCCGGTGAAATTGTCGGTTGGAAAAGATTTGATTACTTATTTAAAAGAGCGTCCCGAACTGGAGTTTCGAATTAATTAAGTATATTTGCAACGTAAACAAAAGAGGTTGTGGCAGAAATGTGAAAGTAAATTTGAGCCTATGCCTCTTGACTATTAATTTCTAATATTAAACTATTTATAATTATGGCTTTTGAATTTAAAGACAGCAACTATCAGGAAATTATTGCCGAAGGAAAACCGGTTGTTGTTGACTTTTGGGCTCCTTGGTGTGGTCCTTGTAAGGTAGTAGGCGGTTTCATCTCCGAGTTGGCAGAAGAGTATGAAGGAAAAGTGCTTATCGGTAAATGCGATATTGACGAAAATGGTGATATGGCTGCCGAGTACGGTATCCGCAACATTCCGACCGTACTGTTCTTCAAGGATGGTAATCTGGTAGACAAACAGGTTGGGTCTGCTGCTAAATCTGTATTTGAAGAGAAAGTGAAGAAATTACTATAAGCTTTCAATAATAATTAAATTAAGAACTATGGGACTGGAAGACGATTTTTTACTCGCTGATGCCGATGACGAAAAGACCATCGAGTTCATCAAAAATTATTTGCCTCAGGAACTGAAGGAAAAGTTCTCCGATGATGAGTTCTACTATTTCCTCGACCTGATCGATGAATACTACTCCGAGAGTGGTATACTGGACGCACAGCCCGATGAAGAAGGATATGTAGATATCGACTTGGATAAAGTAGTTGACTACATTGTGACGGAAAGCAAGAAGGACGAGATGGGAGAGTACGATCCTGAAGAAATCCTGTTTGTTGTGCAAGGAGAAATGGAGTATGGAAATTCTTTGGGGCAAGTAGAATAACCGTTTCCAGACTTTAATAATACAATTGAAAGAGGTGCAAGAATATTTGTGCCTCTTTTTTTATATCCTGTTCTTGCCTTGCTCCTCATTTTATTTGTATATTCGCCGGATAAAATGACAAAACTATGAGACGAATTTTGCTAATTGCCACCGGACTGCTCTGCTTGTCCGCGCAAGCCCAGAAACTGACAGATTATGTGAATCCATTGATTGGAACGAAAGACATGGGACATACTTTTCCCGGTGCTTGTGTTCCGCATGGGAGTGTGCAACTAAGTCCCGATACGGATACGATCCCGCACAATGTGGGCGGGGTGTACCAGAAGGATGCCTATCGTTATTGTGCCGGTTATCAATATGAGGATGAGTCTATCGTTGGTTTCAGCCATACCCACATGAATGGTACGGGGCATTCCGATTTGGGAGATATCCTACTGATGCCTACTGTCGGTGCGATACAGTTGAATCCGGGAGTGAAGGAAGACACCCGTTCAGGCTACCGTTCGGCTTATCGGCATGAGAACGAAGTATCCCGTCCGGGATATTATTCCGCCTTTCTTGATGATTACGGAGTAAAAGCGGAATTGACGGCTACCGAGCGTGTAGGTATTCATAAATACACCTATCCGGCAGGAGAAGGAAATGTGATTATCGACTTGGATCATGGTATCTATAACTATGATGGAAAAGTGCTATGGAGTAATTTACGGGTAGAGAATGACACCTTGTTGACCGGTTGCCGGATAACGAACGGATGGGCGCGTATGAATCAGGTTTATTTCGCCATCTCTTTTTCCCGCCCTATACTTCGATATGGAGGGAAAGACGTAAGCGATAAAAGCGTATATAAAGGATTCTGGCGCAGATTCGATATGGAACATGACTTTCCGGATATGGCAGGCAGAAAACTTAAGACCTATTTTGTATTCGATATGTCCGATGGCACTCCTTTGGAAGTAAAAGTGGCGCTCTCTGCCGTTAGTACCGATGGCGCATTGAAGAATCTCCGCGCGGAAACTGCCGGGAAATCATTCAACGAACTTTGTGCGCTGGCAACTGAAAAATGGGAGAAAGCGCTTTCTGTCATAAAGGCTGAAGGTGATGAAGATATCAAGACCAGTTTCTACACCTCTTTATATCATACGATGATCAATCCTTCCGTTTATATGGACGTTGACGGTGCTTACCGCGGGTTGGATAGAAATGTTCACCAGGCAGACGGATTTACAAACTATACCGTGTTCTCCTTGTGGGATACATTCCGGGCACTTCATCCGCTGTTCAACCTGATGGATGCACGGAAAAGCAAGGATATGCTCGGTTCTTTGATGAAGCATTATGGGCAAAGTGTGCATAAAGCCCTTCCAATATGGTCGCATATGGGAAATGAAAACTGGTGCATGATCGGTTATCATGCCGTGTCGCTTTTGTCGGACGGTATAACGAAAGGGATTGTATTGGATAATGGACAGGCATTGGAAGCTATGTTGAACAGTTCCACTTTATCTTATTATGATGGGATTGCTTCGTATATGAAATTGGGATATGTACCCTTGGAAGAGAACCAGAGTGCCGCTTCCATTACCTTAGAATATGCTTATGATGACTGGACGATCTATCATCTGGCAAAAGCGATGGGGAATAAGGAGGTAGCCGACCGTTATAAGGAGAGAGCGATGAACTATAAGAAGATGTTCAATCCGGCAACCGGTTATGTATCTCCCCGTTACACTGATGGAAGCTGGAAGAAGGACTTCAACCTGTACGATACTCACGGACAAGGATTTATTGAAGGGAACTCCCTGAATTATTCATTCTTCGTGCCTCATGATGTCAAAGGGTTAATCTCTTGTATGGGCGGTGATAAGGAATTTGTGAAACGCCTCGATCGCCTCTTTACGGAAGATCTCCCTGCTGAGGCTTATGAACATACCGAGGATGTAACGGCAGAAGGAATTTTAGGCAGTTATGTTCATGGTAACGAGCCGAGCCATCACGTTCCTTATTTATATATGTGGACTTCCCAACCTTGGAAGACGGCAGAACGCATCCGGGAGGTTTTTGATAAAATGTATAAGAACCGTATCGATGGCTTGTGTGGGAATGATGATTGCGGCCAGATGTCGGCTTGGTACATCTTTTCAGCGATGGGATTCTATCCTGTATGTCCCGGCAGCGATCAGTATGTGTTGGGGGCTCCGGCACTCGATTCAATAGAGATGCAGTTGGAGGATGGGAATACCTTCCGGGTAAAGGCAGAAAATCTATCCGCGGCAAATAAATACGTAAAGTCTATCTATCTCAATGGCAAACCTTATACGAAGGCATATCTGAATCATGCGGATGTTGTGAAAGGTGGTGAGCTGCGCTTTGTAATGAGCGACAAGCCGAATAAACGGAAATATAAAGAAGAAGAAAAGCCTTACTCATTGTCGGCTGAGTCGAATTAGTTTTTTTCTGTCGGATATTTGTTATACCAAGAAAATTTTTCTGTCGGATACAGTACTAAAAGGATACTTACGTACCTATTCTCTGAATCACAGTATATACACTTTTGGTGGAATATAGTCACAAAAGAAATCTCCCGGAAAGTTTCATTCTTTGAAACTCCCGGGAGATTTTTTGTTCACACTTAGTCTTTGCTACATGTTGGCTAAGCCATTATCGCTTGTCCTCCAAATATTCCGGTAATAGTGATTGCAATAGCTATCACAACTTTCAAAATCGTATTCCAAAGCGTTTTTTTCATCTTCATTTTCCATTTTTAATGATTCACTTCTGTAAAATAAAGGCATAATGACCTCCTCATCTCACCTATGTAAATGAAAGTATTTATGCATAAACCCAATATAGATGGCAGTCAGTACTAAAATGCTTCCCAACAGATACCAATAACCTTCCTGTCTGAGATATAGATACCCCACAATAATCACAGCTTGCACTGCCATATAGACCGATGAAACCATTTGATGGGGTATTTTCAATTCGTTCGCCATAATTTGATACAGATGTTTCCGATGTGGCAAACCGATGTTTTCATGAAGCATCAGGCGATGAATGATAGTCAACACGCTATCTACCCCATAAACAACAAGCAGAATCATCCAACTGAAATTTTCTGTCTTAATTATCAATCTGCCTATTAGAAACAAAATGATAAAAGCAATACTTACCGAGCCCACATCGCCCGCAAAGCATTTCGCTTTCTTCCGGAAATTGAAGAAGTTGAATACGAATACTGCACATATTATCGTATAAATCAATCCTTGTTCCACGAACGGTACAATCATTTTATTGATATATGCCAATGCCAATAGAACGACAAGCGAATAGCCACCGGTAATCCCGTTGATGCCATCCATGAAGTTATATGCATTAATGATACCCGTACAGACTATCAGTGCCACAAGGATAGTCCACCAAGGTAAGGCAAACATTCCCCACTGGTAGAACATCAATGCCATGGCCGAGAAATGAAACGCCAAGCGCAAACCTTGAGAAGTGGAACGAATGTCATCCACAAAACTGATAAAGGTAATCAAAGTCAAAGCCA
>OODP01000421.1_pt1 | contig 39050 bp, 24 predicted proteins | sample 1671011 | NCBI WGS metagenome assembly OODP01 (sample SAMN06348113, study PRJEB24527) | human gut metagenome | biome: human gut; feature: ankylosing spondylitis patient; material: feces | host: Homo sapiens | place: China | collected 2015-10
TAAGGTTAACAAAGGTTGGAGTACAGCGGTACTCCTTTTTTTATGCCCATACGTTATGCTGAACCTATATAACACACGAGCTTACGATCTTTATTAACGAATACAAATCCGAAATAACAGTCTTCAAATTCTTCGGAGAAAATCCTCTAACGTCTCCTGCCCTTCAAGTCCAATCTTTTTTCTCATTCTGTAGCGGGCGGTTTTCACTGTTTCGGGAAGAACCGACAGCATTTGCCCGATCTGTTTATTAGTCATCCCGATCCGCACATAAGCACACAGGCGAAGATCGTTTTCAGAAAGCGAAGGAGCAATTTCTTTCAGTTTAGTAAAATATTCGGGATGCACCTTCTCAAAATGAAGCTTGAAGTACTTCCACTCATCATCCACCGTGAGATTACTCTTTATTTGTTTGCTCAACATAGCCGATTGTTCCCTGCCAAGCTCACCTTCCTCATTGAATCTCTCAACCTGTTTGAGCAACTCCTTCAGCCGATTGTTCTTTTCGGACAATATCAATGTAGTAGATGATATCTCTCTGTTCTTAGAATCTATCTCCAACTGAAATTTCTCATTCAGTAGTTTTTCATTCTGAAACAGAATAGCCAATTGATTGTTTTCCAATTCTTTCAGTTGCCTCTTGTCCTTTTCTCTTTTGCGCAGCGTCCAAAAGATATAACATGTCAACAAAGTCACAATCAAAAGGAAAGCAGAAACCATCAACATCATATTCCTACGTAACCGGGCTTTCTCTTTCATTGTACTCAATTTCATCTCATATTTTTCAATTTCCGCCTGGACAACCAGCTTGTTTATTTCCATCATTTTCAAATTAGGAAGTAACGAGTCACGATACGATTCGTATTTCTTCAAATAATGATAGGCACTATCCACTTGCCCGAGCAGCTCGAAAGATTGATTCAGGCCATATAAAATAGGTTGCAATTTAAATATTCTTTTTTGCAGCAAATAAGCCTGCCTGTAACAGTATAAAGCACTATCGGCATTCGCTTTCATCAGAAAATAAGCACCCCTGTTTACTAAAGTACTTGCCAAAACGTTCTTATTACCCAACCTTTTTGCAAGCTCATAAGCCTTTTGCGAATAGATTGCCTCCTTAAAATCTGAAGCGCTGAAAAGAGAAACCATCACACCGATCTGAAAAATCGTATCATTTTGTATCTCAAGATTTTTAATTAAACCTTTAAGAATATGCACTGATTTATCTTTTTCACCCAGTTGATACAGCGTATTACTGATATTCAATTTGTTTTTAGCCTCACAATTTATGCAATGCAGTTTCTTAAATTCATCCTCCCCTTGCAATAAGTACTTCAGAGCGTTCTCATATTCTTCCACATCATTGAACAACACTCCAAGTGCTATACAAGTCATGGCAAAATTGAATCGATCCTTCTCCTCGATAAATTCTTTTTCAAGTTTTTTAAAGATCCGGAATGCCTCAAACCATTCACCGCTCTCATGCAATAACCGCCCCTTAATGTAAAGGAAACGATTATAATCATATTTATAACGTAAAGTATCGATGGATGATAAAGTCCGGTCTACTAAATCCATTGCAGACGAATGGTCATTACCCATTTTCAACCATAAATTCCAGTAAACTGCTCTTGCCGATAAAACAGGATTTTTCTTCATATCGGCAATTTGCCGTAACTTCATGACCTCCGGACGGAACGCTTCATGAGGCAAATCCATAAAGTCTACTTCTTCCAACTTATTAGCAATAGAATCAAATTCCGAATCCACCCATTTCCACTTATAGTCATATCCATGAGCTGACTGACAAAGAAAAAAAGACAAAAGAAAATATATCGATGTGTGTTTTATCATAATACAAAAGTATGAAAAAAGGCCTGTTTACCAAAAACATATCGTACAAACAGCAGCCGAAAACGAATTTCCAAGAATCAACGATTCTTATTTTGTCCAATAATCCCGGAAAATAATGCATGTATACCTTTTGTCTACGCTTCATTTAAGGTATTTCAAACAAATCGTCCTAACTTTGTCAATGCCAATCAGAACAAATACGAAATTCTATAATAAGGTAATCTACACATCTAACTTATTGTCAAACTAAAAAAAATTGAATTATGAAACGACTCTACGCATTTCCTCTATTTCTTGGCCTCATGCTGATGAACAGTACATTAATGGCGCAACAAGAAAATGCTTTTATGAAAATTGATTATTCCACCGGTACAGCGAATGCTATCGCTCCCGATGGCAAATGGGTTGTAGGTGGAAGAGCCGGTGAAGCTTTCATATACAATACCGAGGCACATCAACTTCAGGACTTGACAGAAACAGGTACGATAATCAGTGCCAATGCAGTTAGCAATAGCGGGATTATTGCTGGAAGCTATGGCCCTAACACGATGGAATTGAAACCAGTATATTATAAAGACAGTAAATGGAATGAACTCGAAAACACAGGTTCAAATGACATCGGTGAAGCTTTTGCCATCTCTTTAGATGATAAAAAGATAGCCGGATATATATTGGATAATGCCGTAAAAAAACCGTCCATCTGGACTTTGGAAGGGAATGAATACAAAATCCACATCCTTCCTTCTCCCGAAAAGGATATATTTGGAATGAAACCTCAAGGAGCTTTGGTAACAAATATGTCTGCAGACGGGAACATACTGGTTGGACGATTCAGAGACTGGAGCGGAATGTATAATCAGATTATCATCTGGAAACTGGATGAAAGCAAAGGTGAATACGATTATCAGTTATTAGCCACCGACATGATGTATAATACTGAAGCCGAGAACCCAGGGCCATCCTTAGAATTTTCAGACTTTGTAACAGCCGAATACGGCACACCGGAATATAAAGAACAACTTGACGCTTTTAAAGCAGCGGTCGAAAAGCGCAACGAACTGATGAAAGAATTTTATAAAGGTGTTAGTTTGGATATAGGTTCGGTTCCTCTCAGCTACAACGGTCAATACTTGGCAACCAGCATTACGATGCCCGATCCGGAAGATACATCAAGCTCAATCAATCACCCCATTCGCTTTGATCTGAAAAACAATACCAATGTGATTTTCAGTAAACAAAGCGATAACATCGTATGCTCGGTAACAAATGAGGGACTTCTCATGACGGCATCCCCTTACAATGACCTTGTAAGAAACTCTTATATCATTAAAGATGAAAACCAAGAAGATCTTTTACCATTAAATGAATGGTTGAAAGAAAAACATAATTTCGATATCGATGCTGAATTACCTGAATCAGAAGATAATGACAATGTTATGACCGGCACTGCATTTCTCAGTAAAAACGAGCGGAATATTTATTCATTTATTTTTGACGTGAACAGTTTCACCTATATAAACTTCTGTATCCAATTATCAGATAAACTAAATCCTACTTCCATCAAAAATATTGAAACCCCAACCAATGAAATAATAGCGTATACAAAAGGACAAACCTTGTATACCAACGCCATTTCAGGAAAGGTGGATGTCATTGATTTGGTAGGCAAGATTGTTTACAGCACCACTATCAACGATAACGATATTGATCTTGCATACTTACCTAAAGGCGTCTATATAGCAAAAATCATATCGGGAGCAAAAGAAATTTCAAAAAAGATTATAATCAGATAAAGGTTTCCTATAACAATACAAATTCGATATAAGATTTCAAGATATATTCCGTGTTGAGATGGCTTTTTAAAGAAAGCCATCTCATTTGTGTATTCAATAAATATCTCTGCCTACAAATTACGAATTGATACTAAATTCTTACTAAAATCTAATAAGTGATAGTCATTTCTTAATTCGTGTTATAAAACATCCTTTTTTATTTGTATAATTTGCAAATATCATCATAAGCCGTATCTTTGCAATGTGTTTTTCATAGTATTAGATTTAAGGTTAACAAAGGTTGGAGTACAGCGGTACTCCTTTTTTTATATCCATACTCTAGCTTTATCTAAAAAAGCCCGGAAAGGACATTTTATTCATCTCCCCCCGGGCATTCACTCTAGGAATATATAAATAGTCAAGTTTAGTTACTCATTGAACCAATCGATCTTCTTTGAGAAATACATTACGGCAGCCAATATCACAAACAACCCAAGACTTCCGGCAAGCAGCGCATAGGTTTCCAACTGAATGAGAATAAATATATACACATACAATATTATCAACAATCCGCCCATAATAAAGGCCGGTTTCTTTTTCTTGATAATCCCTAACATATACCCGCTAACCAAACCGATCGTAAGTACAGCAGATATCAGATAAGCCATGTTGAAACCAAGATGCTCGGATATGGAAAGTAACAAGCTGTAGAAAAGACACAATGCCAGACCAACCAACAAGTATTGCAAAGCGTGTATTCGAGTCTTCTCCATAATTTCTGTAAAAAATATCACAGTAAACGTCAACAGTATAATCAAGACCGCATATTTGGCGGAACGCATGGATTGCTGGTACTGTTCGACAGGAACTTTCAGGTTCACTCCGAAATCGGAATCAGCAATATCACTGACTACCATCGCTGAAGGGTCTACCAATACCTGAGAGTAATTACGGTTGAGATTCAGCACCTGCCATTGGGCTGAAAATTCATCTGCGGTAACGTCCCGATTTTCCGGAAGAAAACTACCAACAAAGCTGGGAGTATTCCAATTAGCTTTCAAATTGACTTTCGTAGTTTTGCCCAACGGAGTGAAGTTGACGGACTGAGAGCCTTTCAACCGTATCTTCATCTCATAAGGAATCTTCTGCTCTCCTTTCAGGGAGGAAAGGTCAACTAAGGTATGTACACCGGTATTTTTAATTCCAAGTCCATCCATTCCGGGTTCAAACACGTAGACAGAATCATCTATCGCAATACTGACCTGCTCACTGATTCCACGCATATCCGTGAGATTAAAACAGACAGCAGCTTTATCAAACCGTATCAAGTTCATATCGACACCACTTTTCCGAAGTTCTTCCGAACTGAAATAACCTTTGAAGAGCAACTCCGATTGATAAACATTAACCTCATAAATTCCTCGACGAAGCAGCTCGGTATGCAACTTTCCATCTACCATGAGTTCATCAGGAAACAATACTACATTGCTGACAACAACCTTTGGTTTTCCGTCAACTTCAGTCGTAACAGGATATTGTAAGTTAAGATAAGGGCCCGTGACGGTCTGTGCCAAGCTCCATTTTTGACTTACTTCATCGATTGCCTCCTCTTGCGTACGCCCTCTTTCGGAAATCATTTCCTTGATCATTATCATCGGAATAAGTAGCAACAGAATCAATACCCCGATAACTACTACTTTAATCGTTTTCGAAAAACGATGCAAACAGCCGTTGGCTTGTCTTTTCGTCTCATTCAGGTTTTCATTAAAATCATCCATACTTAGAATAGTGTTAAGTGAATTATTAGAATAGTTATTATAAGATTCCCATTACGCCAATTGCAAAGATCGCGTCAAGTAGATTTCAAGAAACTTTCCAATGCATCAATGTGCGCTTTAAATGCTTCCCTCCCTTGCGGAGTGGCTTGGAAAGTGGTTTTCGTCTTCCTTCCCACGAAAGCTTTCCGGCAGACAATATAACCAAGCTCTTCCAACGCTCGAGTATGGCTCGCCAAATTGCCATCCGTCAATGAAAGCAATTCTTTCAGGGAATTGAAATCGGCTTCATCATTAACCATCAAGACAGCCATAATCCCCAATCTGACCTTGCTCTCAAATGCTTTGTTTATATTCTGAAATGCTTCTATCATCAATTACTTTTTCCTTTCGTACTGCAAATAAAATAATACTCCATACAAGATGTGGAATCCACCGAACCCGATAGTCCAGAACATTAATGCATGCCCTTCAAAAAAACAATCGATAATGCCCAGACAAAGAAACGAGTACCCCAGCCAGCCTAAATTAGAATAGGTAAACTTAGAAGCATTGACTAACGAAAGTCCATAAAATAATAACATGACGGAAGAAATCAGACCATAATCCTTATGCATGAGCAAAGCAATACAAAACAAACCGCCTACCAATAATGGCAAAGAGAAATTCCATGCAATACGATAAGTTATTTTACTGAAAAACTTTTGCCCTGTCTTTTTCGCCTTATACCAGGAGAGTATATAAGCGGTAATCGCTGCAGCGACTAATACAACGGAAGCTATTACTATCAACTCCACATGGGAAGCTCCCGAACTAAGTGTTCCGACTGCCAAGTAAGAGCCTATCAACGAATATATCCCGGCCAAGACTGCAGTCATGCCACTAAGAGAAACAAACCTGGAGGACTTTTCCATCAACTCTTTTATCTCATTTACTGATTCTATTGCTTTATTCTTATCCATATAAAAGTACTTTGCGCTACAAAGTAAAATAGAAATTATCAAAGAACAAAACAATATCAGAAAAAAATGAAATCGGGATGCAATTCTTTCAAATTACATCCCGATTTATTACCCCTTAAACACATCTCTGTGTTCAACCTATTGAATTTATGTCAGAAATCTTATCTTTAGAGTGTTTATAGATTCATTTTTTTGATTGCTCAAAGATAAGAAATAAAATTCATAAAAGCAATATGTAAAAGCATTTATTTTTCCTGCAAAATAAAATCTTTTCAATGGGTAGCAGTTTTCGACTCATGAAATACCGAAAACAGGAGTATATCTCAGCCACTAAATATGACTTTTACAGGAAATAGATACCGCAAAAAATCCGCTATTTAAAGGACTATCGGCATAATGCAATTGAAAAGACAAACAAATCATTGTTTTTTATACTACTACGCTATAAATCTGAAAATAAACCTTTAAATTTGCACCGTTTATATTAAATAGAGGTCATAACATAGTATTCAACAATAACTAAAGAAATCAATATGGAATATAATTTCAGGGAGATTGAAAAGAAATGGCAGAAACGGTGGGTGGACAATAAAACTTACCAAGTGAAGGAAGATGAATCGAAACAAAAATTCTATGTGCTGAATATGTTCCCTTATCCTTCGGGAGCCGGGCTGCATGTAGGTCATCCGCTGGGATATATTGCTTCGGATATCTACGCCCGATACAAACGCCTGCAAGGTTTCAATGTTCTGAACCCGATGGGATATGACGCTTACGGCCTGCCTGCCGAACAATACGCCATCCAGACCGGACAGCACCCTGCAATTACGACTGTCAACAATATCAACCGTTACCGCGAACAATTGGATAAAATAGGTTTCTGTTTCGACTGGAGCCGTGAGATACGTACCTGTGACCCTGACTATTATCACTGGACACAATGGGCATTCATCAAAATGTTCAACAGCTATTACTGCAATGATAAGAAACAAGCCCGCCCTATCGAAGAGCTGATAGAGGCTTTCGGAACCATCGGAACAGAAGGTCTTAACATAGCCCATGGCGAAGAACTCTCATTCACTGCCGATGAATGGAAAGCAAAAAGTGAAAAAGAGCAACAGGAAATACTGATGAATTACCGGATTGCTTATCTGGGAAACACGATGGTAAACTGGTGTCCTGCGCTCGGCACAGTACTTGCCAACGATGAAGTAGTGGACGGGGTTAGCGAACGTGGCGGTTATCCGGTGATCCAGAAAGTGATGCGCCAGTGGTGTTTACGAGTATCTGCCTATGCCCAGCGTCTGCTCGACGGACTGGATACGGTAGACTGGACAGATTCCCTGAAAGAAACCCAACGTAACTGGATCGGACGCTCGGAAGGGGACGAAATGAAATTCAAAGTAAAAGACTCGGATGTAGAATTTACCATCTTCACCACCCGTGCAGACACGGTATTCGGTGTTACATTCATGGTGCTTGCACCGGAAAGCGAGCTGGTGGCGCAACTCACTACTCCCGGTCAGAAGGCAGAAGTCGATGCTTATCTGGAGCGTACCAAAAAACGTACGGAACGCGAACGCATCGCTGACCGCAGCGTCAGTGGCGTATTCTCAGGAAGCTATGCCATTAATCCGTTAACCAACGAAGCAATTCCTGTATGGATCAGCGATTACGTGTTGGCAGGATACGGTACGGGTGCTATCATGGCAGTGCCTGCACATGATAGCCGCGACTACGCTTTTGCCAAACATTTCGGCCTTGAAATTCGTCCGTTGATAGAAGGATGTGATGTCAGCGAAGAGAGCTTCGATGCCAAAGAAGGCATTATGATTAACTCTCCGCGTCCCGGTACACCCGAAGGAGGGCTGGTACTGAACGGACTGACTGTAAAAGAAGCCATCGCCAAGACAAAAGAATATATCAAAGAGACTGGACTGGGACGAGTCAAAGTTAACTTCCGCCTCCGGGATGCCATCTTCTCACGCCAACGTTATTGGGGCGAACCGTTCCCCGTCTACTATAAGGACGGTATGCCTTATGTGATCGATGAATCCTGTCTGCCGCTCGAATTACCGGAAATTGACAAATTCTTGCCTACTGAAACCGGTGAGCCTCCATTGGGACATGCTACCAAATGGGCATGGGACACAGTGAACAAATGCGTGGTAGAAAACGAGAAGATCGACCATATTACCATCTTCCCGCTCGAACTCAATACAATGCCCGGCTTTGCCGGATCATCCGCATATTACCTCCGTTACATGGATCCTCACAACGAGGAAGCATTGGTTGCTCCTGCTATAGACCGGTATTGGAAAAACGTAGACCTGTATGTGGGCGGCACCGAACATGCTACCGGACATTTGATTTATTCTCGTTTCTGGAACAAATTCCTGCACGATCTGGATATATCTGCGGTTGAAGAGCCCTACCAAAAACTTGTCAACCAAGGAATGATTCAGGGACGCAGTAATTTTGTTTACCGCATTAAAGATACCAATACATTTGTATCACTGAATTTAAAAGATCAATACGAAGTCACCCCTATACATGTAGATGTGAACATCGTATCCAATGATATTCTCGACATAGAAGCCTTCAAAGCATGGCGTCCCGAATATGAAACGGCAGAATTCATTCTTGAAGATGGTAAATACATCTGTGGCTGGGCTGTCGAAAAAATGAGTAAATCTATGTTCAATGTGGTCAATCCGGATATGATCGTTGAAAAGTACGGAGCCGACACACTTCGCATGTACGAAATGTTCCTTGGTCCGGTGGAACAATCCAAACCGTGGGACACGAACGGCATCGACGGTGTACATCGCTTCATCCGTAAGTTCTGGTCATTGTTCTACAACCGCAACGATGAATATCTCGTTAAAAACGAACCAGCCACGAAAGACGAACTGAAAGCACTACATAAACTGATAAAGAAAGTTAGCGGGGACATCGAACAATTCTCATATAACACTTCTGTCAGTGCATTCATGATCTGTGTCAACGAACTCAGCAACCTGAAATGTAGCAAAAAAGAAATACTCGAGAAGCTAATCATTGTTCTGGCTCCCTTTGCTCCACATGTATGCGAAGAACTATGGGAGACACTGGGAAACACCACTTCCGTTTGCGATGCACAATGGCCGGCTTTCAATGAAGAATACCTAAAAGAAGATGTGGTAAGCTATACCATCTCTTTCAATGGAAAAGCACGCTTCAACATGGAGTTCCCGGCAGATGCAACAAGTGATGCCATACAGACAACCGTACTGGCAGACGAACGTTCACAGAAGTGGACAGAAGGCAAAACACCGAAAAAAGTAATTGTAGTTCCGAAGAAGATTGTAAACATTGTGATATAACGACTCATACTTATTTATATGCATAAACCTACCAAAGCTGAAGTGAGGAGAGAAGTCAGGGACTATCTGTTCATCACATTGGGATTAATCAGTTATTCGTTCGCTTGGGGACTTTTTCTGATTCCTTACCAGATCACTACCGGAGGAACTACCGGTATCAGTGCTATTATTTATTATGCTTCAGGATTTCCTATCCAGTGGTCATATTTCATTATCAATGCTATCCTGATGACATTCGCCATCAAGATACTGGGTCCGAGGTTTAGCATAAAAACAACGTATGCCATCTTCATGATGACTTTCTTCCTGTGGTTATTCCAATATTTGGTAAACAACTATCTGGTGACACCGGACATGACCCCGGACGGTAAACCGCTTGTATTAGGCAAAGGCCAAGACTTTATGGCATGCCTCATAGGAGCCTCCTTATGCGGTTTGGGTTTAGGTATCGTATTCAATTGCAACGGAAGCACGGGTGGTACGGATATCATAGCCGCCATTGTCCATAAATACAAAGATGTTACATTAGGGCGTATGGTTATGCTTTGTGATGTCATCATCATCAGTTCTTGTTATTTTGTCTTCAATGACTGGCGCCGCGTCATATTCGGTTTTGTCACCCTGTTCATCATGGGTTTCGTATTAGATTATATCGTCAACAGCGCCCGCCAATCCGTACAATTCTTTATCTTTTCGAAAGAATATGAGAAGATAGCCGATCGGATAACAAAAGAAACCCATCGTGGCGTGACCGTACTCGATGGTACGGGATGGTATAGTAAAGGCAATGTAAAAGTATTGATAATACTCGCTTATAAACGCCAATCGGTGGAAATATTCCGGTTGGTGAAAGACATAGACCCGAACGCATTCATCTCTCAAAGCTCGGTAATCGGAGTGTACGGAGAAGGGTTCGACAGGTTGAAAGTAAAATAAAAAGGTAATAAAGTTACAGGCGAGAATAGGAATTTTATTCCTATTCTCGCCTGTAACTTTATCATACTACAATAAACTGCACAGATTCCCGGCTATTATCTGAGCGAGAAAGTACCATGATATAATTTCCTGCATGAAGATTCTCAAGAGGGATTTCCATAATACCATTTCGAACAATCACATCTTTAGTCAACACTAATAATCCATTAAAAGCATATATATCCATTCGAATGAAATCGGCTTCTGAAAAAGAAACAATCAACTTCCGTCCCTTTATCGGATTATCTAGAATCCTATAAGCAGGAATTGATTTATATTCAGAGATAGGAAGTATTGATTCACAAGTACATCTGTAACCATCACAATAAAGAGATTTACCATTATGCCGGACACTGAGTAACATTGAAATATCACCTGTCGGTAAATTTTGAAAAGGCCTAGTAAAAACATATTCTCCACCTATTCCCTCTGTACAGGCATCTTCTGCTGGATAAACATATCCATATTCAGAAGTTATGTCATTGAAATAAAACTTTCGACGGAGAATACCTTCTATTTTCAAAGTATCGATATGCAAAACCTCCAACTTCTTTCTATTACCACAAATATATTCATCATATTCTATTTGATCTCCAACCATCAAATTGAAATCATAAATCAATTCTTCTTTTGTTTCAGAACTCTCATTATAAGGCTTTCCAACAAAATAAATCCGTTGATCTTCTTCACGGATAGCACCTTCATATTTCTTAACATCAGGTTGACTACAAAAGTTTCCATAAATCTTCTTATAAGTTTTCCCTAAAATCAATGTGTCTACATCACTTATTATAGTCTTATACCCGTCCATTCCCCAATGGGCACTTGTAATCCACTCACAATTACCATCCATTATAAAAGATTGATATTGATAACTAGTTTTTTCTGTAATAGGATAACAATAATCCAAATAAGAATTAGAATAACCATATACATAATAAATTTGGTTTGGTTGAGAACTTACTTCAGAGGTTACAACCAAAAAGATATTTATTACATCTAAATCTACTTGAATTTGATATGATAAATCTTTCAAACATTTATTATCAATCCCGTTTTCGTCTGTGATTTCCGTTTCACGAATAAAGATGGAATCATTAGACCAACTTACTTCCACGTCTATAGTACTATTAGAAGAATTCACCAAAATATCCTTATGAGAAATATCAAATAAATTAGAACCATTTTCATGATACGAAAACGTCTCATTACGTTGATCTATCGTTTTATCCAGACAATTACTTAATGTAATCGTTTTTACTTCAACTGTTTGAGAATCAGATTGAGCAAAAAGACAAACATTAAATATACAGCATAAAATAAAAAATAATAGCTTATCCATAACACTAATTATTTAATTTAATTTCAAATTCAGCACCTAATTCTATCTCAGTTCCGGCATCCAATGTAACACCATCCGACACTTCTAAAACAAGGTTAGACCCTGATTTAACCTTAAAATCTCCACTTCCTTTATAATTATTAACAGAATTACCTGTAAATATCTTACTACCTTTAATATAGTGTGAACCAACAACTGATTCATTTTGTAAATATATAGGAAAGACATAAGGAAAATAATTATGTTTATAAAATGTCAAAACATAATTTTTCGGTAAGTTTGTGAATGTAGTTGTCTGTCCTACTCGAAATAATACATTATTATCACTAAAGAGTCCTCTTAAAGCAATATTAACATTTTCAATTCCTGTATTTATTTTTACCCCATCAAATGATTCTGTTACAGTAACATTTTGAAATTTAGAAGGAATATCTGTCCATATTTCAAATTCAGGACAACCAATTAAATTATGTGTCAATGCCAACCAATGAAACATACTTTCTTTATTTTCTGCTTTTGACAAAGCTTCTGCTATACCGATTTTTACAAAATTATTCTTTATTTTATCTACAAAATTTATTTCTAATTCATGTGATCCACTAACCCATCCAGAACGGCTATTACCTAAAAAAGCCACACATCCATATTTTCCAGCAATAGTTAAAGCTTCTCCCAAATTATATTTCACATTATAATTGATATAACTAGTCCTAAACGTATCGTAAGGTGCTACTGTACATGCTATAGTATATGCGATTGAAGGATAATTTAAATTATCCATGTTGTTGATGCCATTACCTTGTTCTATTACTATCGAAGGATTTAAATATTCTCCCTCAGTAGCAATAATAGAACAACAATGCCCTCCTTTAACCAATTGGTTCGACCTTACTATTATTGCATTGGGACCACCATGACCGTACCAACTTAGGAAGCCATAATATTCATTGTTCATTGCATTAATTACACTTTTACCCGTAGGAAACGTTGGAAATGAATCTTTTCCATTAGGTAATTCTTGAATTAAACTAAAAGTTGGAAAGATATTCTTAAAATCATTTGCTATTTTTTCTGCTTGATGAGATTCTTGCATCTGATCTGCCTGTGTATAAAATGCCTTTTTCAAATAAGCTACATCTCCCTTTCCCGGATTCTGTTCATAAAGTAAAAGTTTATCTATATAATTATTAATTTCAAATCCATTTTTACATAACAACCTTCCCACATACAATTCTGGTTCATAATCAACTGCGTCTCCTAATTCTTCTCCTAAATATATATCGCCATCTTTATTCCAATTTCCATTTAGATCACTGAAATACAAATCTGAAGGTATTTTAGCACCTTCAAATTCAATTACTCCGCCATTTAATACCTCCCATTTATTTTCATATCCGGTACCGTATCGAATTGGTACAAACTCATTTCCTCCTCCCAATAACACATACCTCGTTCCTTTGCCATAAGCCAATTTCAAGTATTGGCGCAACTTGCCCGCATCATCGGATAAATTAGAAGCTTCATCTTTCGTTATGGAAGCATCACTCAATATGTCCTGCATCGTCACAATGCCCGCATTCAGACCTTTCTGACGTTTCCAGTCGACCAGTCTCTTAAAGTAAGGGGCCAAACTTTGGGAAGTGATCACCACATATTCATAAGCCGGAAGTTTCAGGATTGAAGCGGTAGCATGGACTTGTGAACGGGAATTCAAAATTCTGCTTATGTCCGATTTGTTCTCCACAAAACCAAGCATTTTCACCAGTTCGGTAGACTCCCTGGAAGGAGCAGCAATCGGGGAGATTCTTCTTTCGGAACTTCTTGATGATAAATTATCAGGATTGGAGTTGATTGTGAAGCCAACCGAAGAATGGAACAGCAAACAGTTGGAGGCGGCTAAATACTGCACGGGAGTCACCTTCACCGTCAGGATACGTTTGTCACCGTCCAGATACCCTTCATTAATTATTTGGACGATCTTCTCGGGATATGCACCAGAAGTGACAAAAGAAGATGGTATGAACTCACTCTTTGCACTATTCAAAGAAGTCGGAACAGGCGCCTGGATCGGTAATAGAGGAGCGGGCAGATCGATCTGTGTACTATTGGAGCTATTTATATCGATCGAAAAGGAGACAGGATCGTTAGGGACAATGAAACGGAGAATACGATAGGGCAATGAGGGAGCCCCCACGCTGTCGTTAACCGAACAATCTTCATACAACAGGTTTGAATACCTGTTACCGTCCTCCTGCAACTGATTGTCAATGATCAGTTTATCAGGTTCAAAAACAACCGTATGGCTGATTTGGGCTTGTATGCCTATGTGGCATAAAATACAAGCAATAAGGAATATAGATCGTTTCATAACTCACTTTTATTCGGTTAATATCATCTTTTTCGTATCTATATCTTTACCATCTACAATTAATGTATACATATACATTCCCGGATTCAATTCATATCCTTTTATGATCACAGAATTACTGCCTCTTTCTGAAATATTAATTTGTTTCACTTGCTTACCCTGTAAATTATATATATGAAGGCTAGCTTGTGAAGCTTTTTCCGGTATAAAAAAAGATATTTTGGTTTCTTCTTTAAAGGGATTAGGAATATTAGAATACAAAGCTGCTATTCCTCTTTCATCCAAGTCTAAAGAATCATCTTCCGATTCATTTTCCCCATTATCGGCAGCACGTGTTTTATTTTTAGCATTTAATACCTGTTTCAATTCATCAATTTCACTCTGTTGTTCTTTTATTGCTTCAACCAAAAGCGGAATAATTTCTCCATAGGCAATCGCTTTCGTACCTTCTATCGTTGTATAAACTGCCTCAGGAAAAACCTTTTCTAATTCCTGAGCTATAAATCCAGCTTTTTTCCTTTGTTTCTCGGCTTTAATCTGATTGGCTATTTCAACAGATACCGGTGATTGAATAGATGATGTAGTATCCAAGGAATCTGTTTGCAGATCATTGCTCTGAACTTCCACATCTTGTTCCTGATATTTCATTTTATAGGTAACTCCTTGCATCTTTTTTATTTTATCCAACCCACCGCTAATTTCAGCTATATCACTTTTAAGATTTTCATCGGATGAAGTCAGAAACGTTCCTTTTGAAAATATACTACCGTCTCCGTTGACATAAAATGTTATCAAGTCCGATCCCGTACTTAAATCTCTCACAACATAAGCCATATCAGTATGCCTTTTTGAATAAACTTTAATAACATCTCCATAATCATATCCGGGATCAGCAGTTATTTTCAAACCGGTACAAGGATTAGACCGGTAAATATAAAGATTTATCAATGCATCTATACTCGACTCGCTAGTACTCAAAGTAGCTCCTACTCCCAATCGTCCGTCATTACGTATCGTAATGCCACGACGTGAATTACCAAAATTTAAAAATCCATAATTACCTGACGTATAAAATCTTAGTGGAGGAAGAGAAGACAAACTATCATAAATAGCTATTCCATTATTAACTCCGGATTTACCAATTTGTAAAGAACCATACTGTGGATTGTAAGTTTTTACACCAACTTTACCAGTAGAAACGACTTTCAATTGCGCATTAATTTGTAAACAAAACAAAACAGCACTAAAAAATAGTAATAATTTTACTTTCATAATAAAACAATTTGAAGGATTAATTTGCTCTAAATTTAAGAATAAATAATTGAAAATCAGAGATAATTCTGTTAAATATCGAAGAATCTATTCATTTTTAGATAAAAAAATAGATGTTTAAATTCTAAAAATAAGTACATTTGTATGTTATTCATACAAAAAGTAGAACTACATGAAAGAAAAACTTGTTTTTGCAACTAATAATGCACATAAACTAAAAGAAGTATCAACCATTCTCGGAAACAATATTGAATTTCTTAGCTTAGATGATATAAATTGCCATTCAGACATTCCTGAGACTGCCGATACCCTTGAAGGAAATGCTTTACTAAAGTCACGATTTATTCATTCCAATTATGGAATGAATTGTTTTTCCGATGATACCGGACTTGAAGTAGAAGTATTGAATGGAGCCCCCGGAGTATATTCAGCTCGGTATGCCGGTGAAAATCACGATTCGGAAGCAAACATGCTGAAGTTACTTCACAATATGAAGGGATTGACTAATAGAAACGCTCGGTTCAGAACTGTTATTTCACTTATCTTAAATGAAAAGGAATATCTGTTTGAAGGAATAGTAAATGGAAAAATAACTGCCGAAAGACAAGGTTATTCTGGTTTCGGATATGATCCGATTTTTATTCCGGAAGGATACGATAAAACATTTGCAGAGCTTGGCGATGAAATCAAAAATAAGATCAGCCATCGCGCACAAGCGGTTCATAAACTCTGTAAATTCCTCACTTCCATACAATAAACCTGTTATAAATGCGTTTTTATACTAAGCATATAGATTGTCTATATGCTTTTTTAATTTCTCACATTATGAAAAGAAAAATAATCTATACCATCATTACTTTTTTAATACTTACTACCTCTATAAATGCACAACATGCCATAGGTAGTTGGCAAAATTACTTGTCGTATCATAACGTAATAAGAACTGCACCTGCCGGTAATTTAATTTATGCTGTCGGAAACGGAGATTTATTTTCCTATGATAAAGAAGACGAAAGTATACAATGCTATTGGAAAAATAATCTGTTAACCGATACAGATATTTCATACATAGCTTATCAACGAGAATACAAAACATTAATCGTTGTATACTCGAATGCAAACATCGATTTAATCGTAAATGATAAAGAAGTCTATAACCTGCCAGACTATATGAATAAGAATATGACTCAAAACAAAACGGTCAATCATATCAGTTTCGCTAAAGAATATGCCTATTTATCTACTGACTTTGGAATTGTTGTTTTAAACTTAAAGAAAAAAGAAATTAATAATGCATATATTCTTAATAAGAAAATCAATGCATGTGCTGTTGATGACAATAAAATATATGCTGCATCTACTAACGGATTATTAACAGGATTATTAACTGACAATCTACTTGATATAAATAATTGGAAAAATGTCTCAAATACGGTATATTCGTTTATATCAATGTTTAATGATGAATTGATAGGAAATATTACCTCAAGTGGAGTTTATATTATTAACAGACAAAATTATAGTTATTCACAACTAACCGGAGGAAATTTCAACTATATGCAGGTTTGTAATGATAAGCTTTTAGCAGGTAATGAGAATTCATTGGCTATAATTGATAATATAAACAAAATTCATTACCTTAATCACGGATTGAAAGCTCCGTATATCTTTTATGAAAATGGAATATATTGGGCTGCCGGCAAGGAAAACGGTCTTATGGGCTTAACTTACAATGAAACTAAGAACACCTTGGAAGTGAAAGTATCTTCCATACTTCCGGATAGCCCAAAAAGAAATTTACCAAACTATATGAAATTTGAAGGCGAACGCCTGTTTATAACTGGAGGAGGTAATACTAATAATAACCATCCAGGGACCATCATGATGTTTGAAAACAATACATGGAGTAATTTCCAAGAAGAAGGAATCAGTGAAAAAACAGGAGTGTCTTACTCCAACATAAGTTCTATAGCACAGGATCCTACAGATGACAGACATCATTTTGCATCATCAGTAACTCAAGGATTATATGAGTTTTATGATTATGAATTTATAAACCATTATACATACGATAACAGTCCGTTAGAAGTAGCGACCCCAATCACAAATCCTGACTATTACAAAAATTTTGTGCGTATCAACGGACTTACTTATGATAATGACAATAATTTATGGATGTTGAATTGTGAAGCAGAACATCCGATACATGTTTTAAAACCTGATAAAAAATGGGTCAATCTGCATTATCCAGAAGTAACAAATATCACAAGCTTTGAACATATATTCTTCGATCAACGTGGATGGTTATGGGCTACTGCGACTGGAATTATAGATAAAACAGGAATATTCTGTTTGAATACGAATGGAACGTTAGAAGATAATACTGACGATCACCATAAATTAATGAAATCATTCATCAATCAGGATGGAACAAAACTGGATTATATAACTTATTGCATGGCGATAGATAAAGAAGGAGCAATCTGGGTAGGAACCAATCATGGTCCATTATTATTTAGCAATCCATCGAAATTTTTTGATGAGAACTTTTATTGTACACAAATCAAAGTACCAAGAAATGATGGTACCAACTTAGCCGATTTCCTATTATCGAACGATATAATAAAAACTATTGCAATAGATGGTGCCAATCGTAAATGGATAGGGACAAACAGTAATGGAGTTTACTTAATAAGTCCGGATGGTTTAGAAACAATCCATCATTTTACAGTAGACAATAGTCCTTTATTATCCAACAGCATTTCCTATATAACTATTCATCCACGCACTGGAGAAGTATTTATAGGTACCAGTTTGGGATTGGTATCTTATCAAAGTGATGCAACAGAAGCAGGAGAGAACTTCAGTGATAACGTATATGCGTATCCTAACCCGGTAAAACCGGATTATACAGGTGTTATTACTGTTACTGGATTAGTCAGAGATTCAGATGTAAAAATAACGAATGTAAACGGAAAATTAATATATTCGGGAACTTCTGTCGGAGGACAATTCACATGGAATGGACTCAACTCACAAGGAGACAGAGTTCCTTCAGGAATTTATTTCGTATTAGCTGCCGATCAAGATGGAAAACAGAGTGTAGCAACCAAAATATTAATTGTAAAATGAATAGCTTATTAAGTGAACATTCAAGAGAATTACTAAAAGAAAATAACTGTTTTGACTTTATAAGATATTTCTTTACAATATCAGTATTTATAGGACATTTCTGTGTTCTAAATAATATAGAATATTTCTGGTTTATAAACGGAGAAACAGGAGTCAGAGCATTTTTTATTATAAGTGGTTTTTTAATTTTTTATAGCCATATTGAAAAACAAAGTATCAAATATTACATAGACAAAAGAGTCAGAAGAATACTTCCACCTTATTTTTCGGTAGTTATACTAAGTTTTATAATAGGAATATTCATTACAAAATTAAATCTAAAGGATTATCTTACTTACACTGAAACCTATAAATATCTAATAGCAAATCTAGGTTTTCTTAATTTCATTCAACCCAATTTACCTGGAGTATTCGAATCTAATCCAATTACTGCTGTTAATGGTTCATTATGGACAATGAAAGTAGAAATAATGTTTTATGTCAGTGTTCCATTTATCTATTATCTATTCAAGAAATACAATAAATTAATAATTATATTGGCTATTTTCAGTTTAGCTATTGCCTATGATTATTTCTTCATGAGTTTATACAAACAAACTGATAATCAAATGTATCTTTTAATTAGAAAACAATTTGGAAGCCAACTTATATATTTTTATTCGGGCACATTTGTGCTACTGTATTTTGACTATTTCATTAAATATCTAAAATTTATTTTTCCAGCAGCTATTGTTATCTTTTTATTTCGAGATACCAATTTTATACTTTCATGCTTATCACCTTTAGCTTTTGCCGCTATTCTTATCGGAATAGCTTACAATTTCAAATACATGAATTTCTTAAGAAGATACGATAATATTTCCTATGGTATGTATTTGTATCATTACCCTATTATTCAAATTATCATTTATTACAAAATAGCTGAACAAAACATCTATATATCATTTTGTCTCGCACTTATATCAACTATTGTCGTCTCTTGGTTGTCTTGGATATGGTTAGAAAAGCCAATCATTACTAAAAAATTATTTTATAAAAGAGTTCCAAGAAATTCCGATTGCTTATTGTAATCATAACTATATTGCATAGCAAATGAACTTATTGATACTATTATATAATGAAGGTGTGTCGTTCTTTGACACACCTTCTTTTCCTTTATAACAAATTAATAGATTACAAATTGTTTATTGCACTATTAAGCCAAGAAATTCGATCTAAATAAGATTGCCGTAATCGATCGACTGCCTCAGTAAATTCCATAGATTCATCTCCATTAGTATTTTGATCGATAGGCCACATTTGAATATTTATATTATCAGAATTTCTAATTTTAACTTCAGTATTATCTATTTCCTGAACCACATTTTCAAAAAGAGTTTTGGTTTCTGTCCACTTTTTTTTTACTGTGTTTACAAACGTTGGATCATCAAAAAGGCGATTATACCAAATAGCTCCATTAATACAATAGGAAAAACAATCAGGAATAAACGTTCCCCAGTCAAAATCCCATACCGGTCCGGCAAATAATTTCCCATTCCTTCCCTTATACATATAGCTACTCTTAGGCCAACGCGGTTCACCATTTAAAGTCAATTCATGAACAAACCACCAGTCAATAAAACTGTTCACATCTATATAATCTGTATATGAGTGACCGTCCAATGAAAAATTATCAGCATATAAAGTTCTTTCTACTTGATTCAGATAATTACGAATATAATCAAACTGCTTAGCGACAAGAACTTCTTCATCCGGATCTTTAATATTAACCGGCAAATCGCGAATTCAACAAACATATCATCATCAAAAAATGATTTCTCAAATTAAATGTGTATTTCATAGTATTCAGTAATTACAGAGTTATAAACCTAACTTCTCTGATATCTCCAGCATCCGCCTAATCGGTCGGACTGCTTTATCTGCAACTTCCTTATCAACCAGAATTTCCGGGGATTCATTTTTCAGGCATTCATAGAGCTTTTCCAGCGTGTTTAGTCTCATGAAGCTACATTCATTACAGGCACAGGTACTATCGTTAGGAGGGGCCGGAATAAATGTCTTTTCAGGGCATTTCTTCTGCATCTCATGAAGGATGCCCGATTCGGTAGCAACAATGAATCGTTGTTCACTGCTGTTCACTGCATATTTCAATAAGGCAGCGGTGGAACCGACAACATCGGCCAACTTCAACACCGTACTTTTACATTCAGGGTGTGCAAGTATGATGGCATCGGGATATTTGGTTTTCAGTTCGAGGATCTTTTCAACTGAAAACTGTTCGTGTACGTGACAAGCACCATCCCATAACAACATCTGGCGGTTCGTAATTGAATTGATATAATTACCCAAATTACGATCTGGACCAAAAATTATTTTCTCATCTTTTGGGAAGCTTTCTACAATTTGTTTCGCATTGGTAGAAGTAACGACTACATCGGTCACTGCCTTTACAGCAGCTGTCGTATTCACATAAGATATCACTGTATATCCCGGATGCTCTTTGACAAATTGTGCAAACTTATCTGCCGGGCAACTGTCCGCCAACGAACAACCGGCATTCATATCGGGTACCAGCACTTTCTTCTCAGGACAAAGTATCTTTGCCGTTTCACCCATAAAGTGGACACCACACATCACAATGATGTCCGCTTCCGTTTTGGCAGCCCATTGTGCCAGTGCCAGACTGTCGCCAACAAAGTCAGCGATATCTTGTATTTCACCCTTCTGGTAGTAGTGCCCCAAAATTGCAGCATTCTTTTCTTTCTTCAGCTCGTTTATAGCTTTTATAAGTTCATTCATAATATTCTTATTTTCTCTTTTCTTTTAAAAATCTCTTTGTTAGTGATAATAGCCTGTTAATAGTGTTGGCAAAAAAGTGAAGTATTCCTTGCTGGATAAGTTATTAGTCTTCGATTCACTGTTATCATTCTTTTATGAACGGATAAAATTATGTTTATCATCTGATAATAAGCTATTTTTTGTTTCCTATTAACATCCTGTTGATAAAGTGCAAAGTTAAAAACTTTATGGATATAAATAGGGGTATAAGTACTGAAAAATATGTTGAAGGATACATTGAAAGTTTATATTAACTTTTTTGCATTGTTCGTTTCACACATTCCTTATATCTTCTTATGAATAAAGCAAGATATATTTTTCAAAATCTTTGCCGGGAGTATTGACAGGTTTTCCACCGTTATAAACAGGCATGTTAACAGAAAAGAATTACCTTTGCAAAAGATAAGAAATAATAGAATTATGAACATGCGGAAATTGAAAATAACGGAATTAAACCGTATCAGTGCGGAGGAATTCAAGGAAGCGGAGAAGTTGCCTTTGGTAATCGTGTTGGATGATATTCGGAGTTTGCATAATATTGGTTCTGTGTTCCGTACATCGGATGCTTTTCGTATCGAATGCATTTATCTTTGCGGTATTACTGCCACTCCTCCGCATCCGGAAATGCATAAAACTGCCTTGGGTGCGGAATTTACAGTAGATTGGAAGTATGTTAATAACGCTGTTGAAGCTGTTGATAACCTTCAGAGAGAAGGTTATATAGTTTATTCCGTAGAGCAGGCGCAAGGGAGTGTTATGTTGAATGAGGTGGAATTGGATCGGACTAAGAAATATGCCATTGTCATGGGAAACGAAGTGAAAGGTGTGCAACAGGAAGTGATCGATCATTCGGATGGTTGCATTGAAATACCACAGTATGGTACGAAACACTCATTAAATGTTTCCGTTACAGCCGGAATTGTTATATGGGAACTGTTTAATCAATTAAAAGGGAAAAAGGAGAGTTAAGAATCAAGATGAATAATGTACATCAATTGAGAGTGAATTGCACATTCCCCTCTAATTGTTCATTTTGAGTTAACTAAATCTGCCCGTTCTCCACCAGTAACACCACTCTTTCGGTGAGTTTGTCATCTCCCAGCGGATCATATTCTTTTTTTAGGCTGGCACCGAAGAGTGCTGCAAATGTCTGATAGAAACCAGCCTTGAACGGTCCCATAAAAGCTCTTACCAGCTCAAAAGAAGTTTGGTGACTTTGCCGGTCTACCAGTTTTATCAACAGCTTTCCCTGTGCAAAAGTGAGTTTTTTCATTTGGGGAGTATACTGTTCTTTCAGTCCCTTTTCTACCTTCTTGATATGTTTCTGGCGTGCTTTTTCATTGGGTAGAGTTTGCAGATATTCATAAGTTTCAAGGATGGTTCGGTTTATTTCCCGTGCGATGGGATACACCTTTTTGACGTTCCTTACCAGTTTATAATACTCCATCCGTTCTTTGTCGTTTTTGAACTTAAGAGGCTTGAAGATATAAACCATGGGTAAATTTACGTAAGGAATGGTATCTCCTTCATAAATACAGACCGGTACAAAATATCCACCAATGTTCCGTTTCTCTTGTGCATATCCGTAATGAACAATGAAAAACAGAGCAAACAAGGTAGTAATTACTATGTTAAGTCTCGTATTCATGGATGCAAAATTACGAGAATATTTTATTATTTATTTAATTCCTTGCAGTGTTAACCTATTTAAAGTATCTTCGTGAGTTGTCCAAAGTAAAATTAAATGAAGAACACGTCGATTTTACGTCTTATTTCTGTTATTAACCTTCTGTTGATAATCCCTGTTAATAACGCACAAACCCCTTCTACAGATTTTTTAGAGGGAGTAATAGAGGATATAGCTGTTAATAACGAAAATGAGAAAGAGATAAACTGGGAAAATGAGATAGAAGAACTTTCCGAACGAATCAGTCAACCTATCAACCTGAATTCTGCAACAAAAGAACAGTTGGAACAGTTACCTTTCCTTACCGATCTTCAAGTTGAAAATTTATTGGCTTATGTATATATTCACGGACAAATGCAAACGGTCTATGAACTCCAGTTGGTGGAGGAGATGGATTATAAGACAATCCGGTTACTACTGCCTTTTGTTTGTGTACAATCTGTTAAAAAGAAGGAGATATTCCGGTTGAGAGATATGTTCAAATACGGAAAACAGGAAATATTAACACGTTTGGACATACCTTTTTATACCCGGAAAGGATATGAAAATTCATATCTCGGACCTTCTATGTATCACTCTCTGCGCTATGGTTTTCGCTATGGAGAACAAGTATATGCAGGCATTACGGGTGAAAAAGATTCCGGTGAACCATTTGCTGCTTTGCACAATAAACAGGGATATGATTATTATTCTTATTACCTGTTGATACGTGATTTCGGTCGGTTGAAAACCCTTGCATTAGGGAATTATCGTTTAAGTTTCGGACAAGGTTTGGTGGTGAGTACCGATTTTCTTGTTGGTAAAAGTTCTTCTTTGGTTTCTTCTTCTTTCAGGAACGGAGGTATTAGGAAACATGCTTCCACGGATGAGTATAACTATTTTCGAGGGATAGCTTCTACCGTAAAGTTGATTAAAGGAGTGTTATTATCCGGATTTTATTCATATCGGTGTATGGACGGGACGATGGAAGAGAATGAAATCACCACAATTTATAAAACTGGGCTGCATCGAAATGAAAAGGAAGCTGATAAGAAAAATGTCTTTTCATTGCAACTAACCGGAGGTAATATTTCCTATGTTAATAACCGGTTAAAACTTGGATTGACAGGTATTTATTATGTTTTTAACCACCCTTTTGAACCGGAGTTGAGGGAATATGCCAAATATAATCTTCATGGAAATCGTTTTTACAATGTGGGATTGGATTATGGGTATCGTTGGCATCGTTTTATGTTTCAAGGTGAAACAGCAATCGGGAAAAAGGGGTTGGCTACTTTGAATCGTTTGCAATATTCACCTGTTCAGGGAATGCAATTGCTATTAATACACCGGTACTACTCCTATGATTACTGGGCGATGTTTGCCCGTTCGTTTGGTGAAGGAAGCAGTGTTCAGAATGAGAACGGTTGGTATTTGGCGATGGAGGCAGCACCTTTTCGTCATTGGATCTTTTTTGCTTCTGTCGATTTCTTCTCTTTTCCTTGGTGGCGATACAGAATTAGTAAACCTTCACAGGGTATGGATCTCTTGTTGAAAACTACTTTTTCTCCTTGTAAAGTTGCAAACATGTATCTGAGTTATCGTTATAAACGGAAAGAAAGGGATAATTCCGGTACAAACGGATCGGTTATCTTGCCAATTTATCAACACCGATTACGTTATCGGTTGAATTTTCTGCCAGGAGATATGTTTGCTTTTCGTACAACGGTTGATTATAATCATTTTCATGCTTTCCGAAAACCTCCCAGCCAAGGGTATCAGTTTAGCCAAATGGTTTCCGTACAATTTCCGTATTTTCCGTTAAGAGCCGAAGTTCAAGGGAACTATTTCCATACAGATGATTATGATTCGCGTGTATTTGTGGCAGAGAAGGGGTTACTTTATACATTTTATACTCCTTCTTTTCAAGGTGAAGGTATCCGATGGATGGCTAATTTACGATATGATATAAATTCCCATTGGATGATTATATGTAAATTTGGACAGACAATTTATTATGACCGTAATGCAATTGGCTCCGGAAATGATAGGATAGAGGGAAATAGAAAAGCTGACTTGCAGATGCAATTACGATTAAAATTTTAGAGTTTATGTTTTAAGGAAAAATATTTATCAGGAACCTTTCATTTGTCAGCATGATGGAATTGATAGAAAGCGTTTTTCACTAATTGTTTCATAACCGACATTCGCTATCTGATTCTTGTCTCTGAACCTTTTTTTCTTGAAATAGATATAGGTATCTAAAAATATATTCGTACTTTTGAATAAGTTAATGAAGACGTGTCAAAAGTTATCATTTATTCCTTTTTGGAGGAAAATTGAAACTGTGGTTTTAACTTTTGTCATACTTTCAAGTTTTTATATTCATTAAATTGAAAGAGTTTATAATGACTGTCATTTATCCATCTCCTATTTTCGGACCAGTCCATTCCCGCCGTTTGGGAGTATCATTGGGAATAAATCTTTTGCCTTCTGATGGCAAAGTATGTTCGTTCGATTGCATATATTGTGAGTGCGGTTTTAATACCGATCATCGTCCTACGAAAGCATTACCAACACGTGAAGAAGTACGTGAAGCTTTGGAAGTAAGACTAAAAGATATGAAAGTGAATGGTCCGTCACCCGATGTTCTGACTTTTGCGGGAAATGGCGAACCGACGGCACATCCTCACTTTCCGGAAATTATTGAAGATACATTACTGCTTCGTGATAAATACTTTCCGGAAGCAAAAGTGAGTGTGTTGAGCAATTCTACTTTTATACATCGCCCGTCTGTATTCGAAGCATTGAATAAGGTAGACAATAATATATTGAAACTTGATACGGTCGATGAAAATTATATCCATTTGGTAGACCGTCCGGCAGGGAAATATTCCGTATCCGAAATAATCGAGCTTTTAAAAGAATTTAAGGGGAACTGCATCATTCAAACTATGTTTATGAAAGGCAATTATCTAGATAAGGAAGTAGATAATACTTCGGATAAATATGTTCTCCCTTGGTTGGAAGCGGTGAAAGCAATAACTCCTCGGCAAGTGATGATTTATACAATTGATCGTGAGACACCAGATCATGATTTACAGAAAGCTTCTCATGAAGAGTTAGATAGGATTGCAACTTTGGTAAAAGAAACGGGAATTCCGGTAAGTGTTTCTTATTGATTATAATATAACTTTCTGCCAATAGATTGGTACAAAATGGCACATAGAAAAAGTTTCAAATACTTCTTCTATGTGCCATTTTGTATTACTTTTTATCTATTATTTTTTTTGCCCTTTCTATTGCTATATTGATATTTGGGCAGATATTTTCTTTACCAAGTAATTCATAGAAACCGGCTTTCTCCAGTGCTTTGTGTACATTTTCATTCACACCCGATAGCACGATAGTAATTTTCTCCTTCTGTGACATCTGGCAAAGGTTGCTTAAATTATGAATACCAGTCGAGTCGATGAATGGAACTCTGCGCATACGGATAATACGTACTTCCGGTCGATCGCCCAATTGTGACATGACTTGCTCAAACTGGGTTGCAATACCAAAGAAATAAGGACCGTTGATTTCATATACTTCTACTCCTTTCGGAATGGCAAGATGTTCTTGATGAACCGCAATGTCCGACTCTGAATTCGGATCGATTTCATCAGTAATAACCGATATCTTGGTTGTTTCCATTACCCGTTTCATAAACAATACGCAGGCAATAACCAGCCCTACTTCGATAGCGATTGTCAGGTCGAAAACTACGGTTAGGAAGAAAGTGATGAGCAATACGGCTACGTCCGGTTTCGGATTGTTCAGCAGAGCCTTAAACGTCCGCCATCCACTCATGTTATAGGAAACAATTACTAATACACCTGCTAGACACGCCATAGGAATGTATTGTGCCAAAGGCATAAAGAATAACAGTATGAGCAAAAGGACGATTGCGTGAATTATGCCTGCAACCGGAGTTTTTCCACCGTTATTGATATTTGTCATGGTACGGGCAATGGCACCTGTAGCGGGGATTCCGCCAAACAGAGGAGTTATGATGTTGGCAGCTCCTTGTGCAATCAACTCCATATTGGAGTCATGACGGTCGCCTGTCACACCATCGGCCACTGTAGCGGAGAGTAATGATTCGATAGCTCCTAATACAGCAATTGTAATGGCTACGGGAAAAAGATTCTTAATGGCCTCCCAATTCAAAGAGGGAACAGTTGCATCGGGCAGTTCGGATTTGATAGTAAAACGGTCACCAATGGTGTCGATACAATCGATTCCTCCGTAAATTTTCATCAGATACACTGCTAAAGTCACCACGATGATGGCGATGAGCGAACCCGGTATTTTTTTTGAGAATCGGGGAGTAACGGCAATTATGAAAACACTTACAATACTCACTATCACATTCCACCAGTTGACTGTATCGAAGTAACGAAAATATATTAACCATTTTCCAATAAAATCACCGGGTACTTTTTCACCTCCGAAGTTTAATCCGAAGATATCAGCAATTTGAGTGGTGAAAATGGTGACTGCAATACCACTGGTAAATCCCACGATAATGGGATAAGGGATAAATTTGATGACTGCACCCAGCTTGAAAACTCCCAAAAGCACCAGTATCACCCCTGCCATCAAGGTAGCTACGATCAATCCTGCTTCCCCATATTGCTGTATGATGCCGTAGATAATGACGATAAATGCTCCGGTAGGACCTCCGATTTGTACCTTACTTCCTCCCAAAAGCGAAATAATAAAACCAGCGATGATAGCCGTGATGATTCCTTTTTCCGGTGAAACTCCCGAGGCTATACCAAATGCAATGGCGAGAGGCAGTGCGACGATACCTACGATGATACCTGCCATAAGATCGGCCATGAATGTTTCTTTTGTGTATCCTTTCAGTGTAGTGAATAATACCGGTTTAAATTCAAAAAGTTTCATTTCAATATAAAGACTAATTATTTAATGTATCATAGACCTAATTTTATTATAAAATCGGTCTTTTGTAAAGTAGAGGTTGCAAAATTACATATAATATATCAAATAAAGCTGTTTTTAAGCATGTTATTTGTTTCCGATAGATTTTATCGATGATCTGATAGAATTAATTTATATATAAATATTCCGGTTCTTTGAACAAATCGCGTATATTTGTGTTATTAAATAACGACATGATGCGTAATAACGACTAATTTATTAAATATAAAACTATTATGGCTACAAGTATTAAAGGAACTCAGACAGAAAAGAATCTGCTGACATCATTTGCAGGTGAATCACAAGCAAGAATGCGTTACACTTATTATGCAAGTGTAGCTAAGAAAGAAGGTTATGAACAAATTGCTGCTATTTTTACTGAAACAGCCGACCAAGAAAAAGAACATGCAAAACGTATGTTTAAGTATCTGGAAGGTGGAATGGTAGAAATCACTGCCAGTTATCCTGCCGGTGTCATCAGCACCACTCTTAATAATTTGCTGGAAGCTGCAGCCGGTGAACACGAAGAATGGTCACAGGATTATCCTCACTTTGCTGATGTTGCCGAGAAAGAAGGTTTTTATGAAATTGCTGCTATGTATCGCAATATCTCAGTTGCTGAAAAGGGACATGAAGAAAGATACCGTGCTTTTGTAAACAACATTGAAAATGCTGCCGTATTTGCTAAAGAAGGTGAAGTGGTATGGCAATGTCGCAACTGCGGTTATATTACTATTGGTAAAGAAGCTCCTGAAGTATGTCCGGCATGTCTGCATCCGCAAGCTTACTTCGAAGTGAAGAAGCAGAATTATTAATCACATAATTTCCTTTGATAAGGAGAGAGGCTGTAAAAGCCATCTTATAAAATCGCCCTTATTACAATATTGTAATAAGGGCGATTTCTTGTTTTGTGTATTTTTCAGTTACCTTTCTTATCAGGGCTATCTGATTACTTTATATGTTCTACTGCCAATCCGGACAATATATATTCCTCTGTCAGTAATCGGGAACCGATAAGTTCCGAGTGTAATTGTTTTCTTTTCGAGTATGTGGCCTTGTACATCTAAAATATAAAGAGATGACAAGTCCGGATTATCCGATGTAACTATCAGTTCCGAATTTTCCATATAGACTGAAATGCCATTGTCGGAAGTCGGTTTGATTCCCATAATGTCCGAAAGTGTACTTACTGCTATTTCATTGGATTTTTTAGAATATACTTCACCATTGAAGGCTGTCACTGCATAGAAATATTCTTTTTCGCTTTCCAGTTGTTCCACTAACCAGGAAACAGTATTTCCTACCTCTTTTCCTTCATAACCTTTCAGTGGAAGGATAAATACTTCTCCGCCGTAATCTATTGTGATATCGTCAACAGCGAGTGATCCGGTTCCAACCATTTTGTAAGTAATACGCATAGCCTTACATCCGTTAGGAATTGCTTTTGCAGTATGTTCTTTCCACTCTGCCAGAATACCTCCCTCTTTATTGCTGATTGGAGATATGGTATCCAGACCAATCCAATTTTTGTTGACATATCCGCTTAAAATGATCTGGCTCTCTTCATCTGCGTCTATTCCACGATACCAGAAACTGATGTTGCGAATATTTTCTTCCATTACAGGTGACTCTATGTAATTATAGTCCTGCGAGAAACGTAAAGAAGGGATCGCTTTTCCCGAATTGTTTGCAGAGCCATAGGTAGATTTGCAATTCGTTTTCCATCCTGTTGGGAGTTCCGTTATTCCACCGGTAAAATCGATAGTTGTTGAAAGGGGATCTCCTAATTCTTTAGTATAAACATATAACAGGTAGTTCTGAGCTTCTTCCATAGCCTCCCATTGGGCCTCAAAAGATGTAGTTTTGATAGCAGTGGCTTCCAGAGCTTTTGGAGCGAGAAAGTCGAAGGTCGGATCATCTGTAATTACTATAATTTCGTTGGAAGTAGGGCTTTCACCTGTTTCATCGTAGACGCGGATTACATATCTGTATTCTGTTGCCGGTTCTAAACCTTCTACGAGACATGATTCTACATTGCCTACATTATTTTCCTGATAACCGTCTACATAGTTCATCGTTATCTTTCCTGAACTTGTCTCATTTATGGTATATACATCGATTGCGTAGCTGGTAGCAATTTCACTCTTTTCCCAGTGAGCGATGAATGAACTCGGTGTGATGTCAGTAGCAGGTAACGCTTTAGTAGTTGGTAGATCCTCTTTACCACCACTTATTTTGAAATAGATTATTCCGTTTTTTTCTTCGATTTCGGTAATGGGTTTATCCTGTTTGATTCCTTTCCAGGTTCTCATATTTGGAGAAGTATCGTCAGTGAAAGAGGTGATTTTTTTTGTGCCTGGAAAAGTGTCACCGGCTCTTGTTGTTTCGGTCTGTTTATTGTCTGCTTCTTCAATATCTACATATTGGTGGGAAGGTGTATTGTTTACAACATTACGATTCCATACCGTTTCATTATAATCGATGTGCCATATCAACATACCATGTCCGGGAATATACTTATCCCAACCTTCCTGTTGCCTGTTTTCTAACAGAAAATATTCGTTTTCATTATATGTTTTGATTATGTAGCCAGTATTTTTTGAAATATTGTCGAGTTTGATGTTGGCAGGGTCACCGATCTCTTTCGGAGTGAGCCAACCTAATGCATATCGTTCATAAACAGATAGGTAGGGTGGTGTTCTACTGTCGTTATTATAAGAGCCGCTATCCATCAGTGACCAGGAACCTGGAGTAAATGAATAGGTGTAAGTGGTAGCATATAAATCGGGTAATCCCAGAACATGGGAAAACTCATGGCAGAATGTACCTATGCCAGTCATATTGTTTCCTGTATCCAATTCATTGGAGCAGGCATAGTGGTTTAATTGTATTCCATCGAGCATGACTGTCTTACCGGCTCCGTCATAGATATCCCAAGAATGTGGCCACACAGTATTAGCTCCTCCACCTGTAGCTTCACCATATCCGGCATAGAAAACGTATACATTATCTATTTGACCGTCGTTATCCCGGTCATATTCTGTAAAGTCTATTTCATCATCCAACAGTTGGCAGGCTTCGATGACCATTTCTTCGGGCGCTTTATCATTTCCTGAAATGTCATTTCCTCCGTAATAGCTCATGGGGCGGGATAGTTTTACCGGTCCATATACATCAAATTCCGGTTTAAACTGGTCATTGGAACTTGCCATGAAGAAGTCACGTGCGCTTCCTGTACCTCCGTTTTCACTATAATCTTTTTCATTTAATAGCTTATTGAAGGCTTCTTGTGGATTATTTATTGTGAATTTATTATTGGAATATTCCACCAAGATAACCAAGCCTTTTTGTGTACCGGTGGTTGGGTAGGTAGCTTTTTGTACCACTCTGCGCGATGGCATCTTCTGCAACTTCTTCGAGTCTTGCTGTTGTTGTAAAGAAAGTAACTGCTTTTTGTCGATAGTAGCTAGAAACTTATTTTCTTCCGGTGTGCGTTTGGAAATGTCTTTTACTCTGTATGGGGATTGCTGGAGTTTGTTTTCCTGAATACTCTCAGCATAATAGAAGTAACCATTTTGGTCTTGAATCAAAAGGTAATGATCCAAGGTGGTGTAATAATGTGAAGATTCATCACCAAAGAGACGTACGGTAAGAGTAGTTCCATCAGGAAGAGATACGGTCATTGGTGTTGGCTTTGCCGGAACAGCATACGAATAATCTAAAAAGATTACCACTGCAAATAAAAGGGTAAGAAAGGATTTTTTCATATTAATATCAATATTGGTGGATATTTATAGGAATTAATATACGAAATTAAGCAATTTAAAGCTAATATCAAATCTGTTGTATAACATAAATCTGTTTTTTGTATATAAAATATTTTACATTTTACCTTGTTTTTATTATATGTATAAATTACTATTTCCTTTTTATTTTTTATTTCTATCTTTTATTTATCAAAATAGATAGGAATAAATTTGTTTTTTATAATTATTATTAATATATTTGCAAAATACCTTTCATGAAGATGAATTGAATAATTCTTTAAATATTGATATATAATTAAGTAAAAAAGAAGGCTCCCCCCACCTTTATATTAGCTGTTCTTTTAGTATTAACCTTTAAAATTATCAATTTATGGAGCTAGATGAAGATTTCCTTGATTGTATGAGGTAGAAAATACCTCATCAGCCAGACTCTGGCAGTTTTAATTCACTTTATTTTTTTATTTAATGAGTACTCTTATGAAAAAACAGTTATCTACTCTATTATTAGTCATCATGTCTTTAATGATGATTATACCAAGTGATTTATCTGCTCAAACGGTAAGGCAAAAAGCCAGTACAAAAAAGGCTAAAGCGATTACTACTCTATCGAAAACGGATGCTAACAAACGTAAGAATGATCATGCACGTTTAATGTCAATTATGCCGCAGGCAAAGAAAGTGGGCAGTAACTCTAATTTTCAGAGTATGCGCGCAGGGGGACCGCTTCTCTTGCCTTTAGGGCATTTCCAATCACCTGCTTTGACAGCAGGAGACGGTGTTACCATCTATGGTAGCGTTATTTTTGGGGCTAGTTGGACAAACGATAACAGTCCTTCGGGAATGTATTCTTTTCCTGCTTCTGCCAACACTACTTTGACTTCTTTGATGATAGGAAGCAATTTTGAAGCGAATGGTGGAGGAGTTTATGTAGACGGCAAATACCATATGGTGAATTATATGGATATTTTCGGGTTTATAATTGCGAATTACCACATTTATAATACGGAAACATGGGAAACGATATACAGTGCTGATGTCGATGCAACGAGTGTTGCTACGGATATGACTTTTGATCCTATTACCGGCAATGTATATGGTTGTTTCTTTAATGAAGATTTAGACGGATATGTGTTCGGCACAATGGATTTGGAAACGGGGACAACCACGAAGATAGCCGATCTCCCGTTGACTATGTATGTTGTAGCTGCCAATTCGAAAGGAGAAATTTATGGCATTGGAAATGATGGTGTCTTGTACAGCATTAACAAGTCGACAGGAGAAACTACCAGTATCGGGAATACGGGTGTGAGTCCGAAATACATCCAGTCGGGAACTTTTGATCCTAAAACTGATAAGCTTTATTGGGCTGCGTCGCTTGCTGATGATACTTCCGCCCTTTATGAAGTAAATGTGTCAACAGGTGTCGCCACATTGATTTCTCCATTCTCGGATAGTGAAGAAATAGTAGGTTTGTATATTCCGGCTCCGGCTGCCGAAGATGATGCTCCGGCAGCGGTTACTGATCTGACTGCTACTTATGAGAAGGATGCTACTATTGGGAAAATCAAGTTTACAATGCCTGACAAGACTTTTATCGGTGGAGCATTGAATGGGTCTCTTTCTTATAGTATTACTTTCAATGGTGACGAAAAAGTCAGCGGAACAGCAAATGCGGGCACTTCGGTTGAAAAATCTGTTACTGTTGAAACCGGCATGTATACCATTGGTGTCACAACATCAAATGCTGTGGGTAAAAGTCCTCTTGCAAAACTCAGTATGTGGATTGGTAAAGACGCTCCGGTAGCCGTACAAAACCTTAAGTTGGTGAAAGGAGATGTTGAAAATAAACTGATGTTAAGTTGGAAAGCACCGGTCAAAGGTATAAATGACGGATATTTTGATCCAACAACTCTTAATTACAAAGTAGTTCGTTACCCTGGAAAGGTTGTGGTGGCTGATAAGATTGCAATAACATCTTTCTCCGAAGTGGTGAATCCGGAAAGCTTGGCGAATTATTGGTACGAGGTAACCGCATTTGCAGGTAGTCTTGAAGGTGAAACATCGGCTTCCAATAAGATTGCTTTAGGAAATGCATTAACCGTGCCTTATCTGGAAAGTTTCGATATAAGAGAAAACTTTGAATTGTTTACTGTCATCGATGCTAACAATGATGGCAAAACATGGAATTACGATGCAACGAACTTTGCTGTTAAATGTGATTATAGTTCTGCCAATGAAAAAGACGAATGGCTAATCTCGCCTCCTGTCACATTAGGTGTGGATCATCTGTATAAATTATATTTCAAAGTGAAATGTGCAAATTCTTCCTATCCTGAAAGAGTAAAAGTTGCATTTGGAAAAGATAAGACTGTAGAAGCAATGACTTCGGAACTTATTCCTCCTACAAATATTGAAAATGAAGATTATATAAATATGGAGGCAACTATTAAGGCACCTGCGGCAGGTGATTATTATATAGGAATTCAGGCTTGTAGTGATGCGGATATGTTCAATCTCTTTGTTGATGATTTTGAAATAGAATTGAGTTCTGCCATAGGCGCTCCGGCTGAGGTAAACGGGTTGAAGGCTGTTGCAGCGGCACAGGGCAAACTGGAAACTACCATTTCGTTTATAACTCCGAATAAAGCTATAAACGGTAGTGTATTGACGAGTCTTAGCAAGGTAGAGTTGTACCGGGAAAATGATCTGATTAAGATCTTTAATACACCGGCTGTCGGAACGGAACTTACTTATACGGATAAAGAGGCAAAGCAAGGCACTAATGTTTATACAGTAGTAGCCAGCAATGGTGCAGGTGCTGGTGCCGAAGCAAAGACAAGCGTTTATGCAGGGATCGATACTCCAGCTGTTCCTATAAATGTAGTTTTAAAAGAAGTTAATGGTAAAGCAGTATTAACTTGGGAAGCTCCCTCCATTGGTGAAGCGGGTGGTTATATTGATCCGGCTACTCTCAAATATTATATAAAGAGAAATGATAATACAATTGTTGCGGAAAGCATTTCTGAACTTACATTTACCGATGAGCCGGATTTAAGTGGTGGACAAAAATTTGTATATTACTTTGTATATGCTGAGTCAATAGCAGGTATAGGATATGGTACACCTTCCAATTCTCTCATTATGGGTACTCCATATGATTTACCGTTTGTAGAATCATTTGCGGGAGCCGAATTGAGTAAAGGTCCTTGGGTACTCACTACAATTGTAGGTGATGCTTCATGGACTTTGGCAGAAAGTGGTGAATATCCGGATGTTGATCCACAGGATAATGACGGAGGTTTAGCTTCGTTTGTTCCGGGAAGTAAAGAAGGTGATGCTAAACGCTTGTCGTCCGGTAAGATTAGTTTGAAAGGTAGTGTAAATCCTGCATTGGAATTTTACTATTATTTTGTTCCGGGAGCTACTGAGAAGTTGATAGTAGAAGTTGCTAAGGAGAGTGGAGATTTTGAAGCGGTTCGAACTATCAATCTCGCGCCAAGTTCCATTGCTGAAGGTTGGACAAAAGTAACGATTCCTTTGAAAGACTTTATTTCTGCTGAATTTATCCAAATCGGCTTCCAAGGTGTAACCGTGGAAGGTGGATATAATCTGCATCTGGATAATATCAAAGTAAGAAATCTGTTGGATTATGACATTATGGCAACTGCTATTAATGCCCCAAAGACCATCAAAGTGGGAGAAAGTAAAGATATCTCTGTGACAATAATGAATAACGGACTTAAAGAAGCAAAAGACTATACGGTAGAATTATATCGAAATGGTAAGATGGTAAACAGCCTAGTTGGTGAGACTTTGACCGTAAATGCAACAAAGACTTATAAGTTCACCGAGACTCCGACAATTGACTTTGATGCTTCCGTTACTTATTATTCGGTTGTTAATTATGCTGCCGATTTGGATCAGAACAATAATAAGACGACTGAAGCCGTTGTTGCCGTTAAGTTACCTACTTATCCGACAATTACCGATTTGGTAGGGATGTCTACGGATAATAAGGTGGTGCTGAGCTGGAGTGAACCGGATTATACAGGTGGCGTAGCCGAACCAATTACGGATGATATTGAAGAATATGATGCATTTATCATTGATAATGTAGGCGAGTGGACGCTGGTCGATGTGGATGGTGGTAAAGCCACTTATGGAATCGATAACGGAGCGGGCAGTATCATAAAATATGATAATGCCGGTGCGCCTATGGCATTCCAGGTATTCAATCCTTCTGCTGCCGGCATTGCGGTAGCTGATGAAAGCGGTGTGCCTACTGCATGGGCTCCTCATTCGGGAGAACAGATGTTTGCTGCATTTGCCGATGAAGATGGTCAAAATGATGACTGGCTCATTTCACCCGAACTTCCGGGAACTGCACAGACTATTTCTTTCTTTGCAAAGAGCGTTACGGATATATATGGTTTAGAAACTTTAGAAGTATTGTTTTCCTCGACCAATAGCGATGTGCAAAGCTTTAGTAGAGTCAATGATGCGGCTATTATCAATGAGGTGCCGGTAGAATGGACTAAGATAACGGCTCAATTGCCTGCAGGTACGAAGTTTTTCGCTATTCGTTGTACATCCACTGATCAGTTTGCTCTTTTGATTGACGATATCACTTATACACCTGCTTCCGCAACTCCCGAAGAATTGAGTTTGGTAGGTTATAACGTATATCGTGATGGCGAGAAGATCACACCGGTAGCCGGAGTTGAATCAACTTATACCGATGCTACTATTACCAAAGACGGTGATTACAAGTATAAAGTCACTACCGTATATGATAAGGGCGAGTCTGTTTATTCAAATGAAGTGACGGTGAACGTGGTATTGACTTCTATCGATCAGGTGCTTGAAGGAGTAGCCAATGCATTTGGAATCCGCCATGCGATTGAAATCCGCCATGCTGCCAGTATGGATATTTGTATTTACACCATTGATGGTAAGCTGGTTTATAAAGGAATGGGTGAAGACCTAGTTACGGTACCTGTAGCAGACGGTAAATATGTTGTTAAGGTAGGTAATAAAGTTGTGAAAATACTTGTTAAGTAATTCAATAGGTAATTGAATATGGATTAATTTGAAATGAAAGAGAATGAGCCGGCATGTACATGACTCATTCTCTTTCTCTTTTTTCAGAAATATGTAAAGGTGTAAGTTATCTGATTACTTTGTATACGTTTTCGCCTATGCGAACAATATACGTACCTCTGTCGGAAATAGGGAAACTATAAGTACCGGCTGTTATTTCACTCTTATCAAGAATATGCCCTTGGATATCCATGATATATAAGGGAAGTTTTTCCGGATTGTTCGATGTTACAATTAGTTTCGAATCTTCTACATTGACTGTAATGTCATTTGCGGCCCACGTATTCATGATCGATGTATCGTCTCCTCCGCTTATTTTAAAACGAATAATTCCATCTTTTTCTTCGATATCGGTAATCGGTTTATTTAGTCCGTTCCCTTTCCATGTTTTCATACTGGGATTTGTATCATCGGTGAAAGATGTTACATTGCTTGTACCCGGAAAAGTGTCGCCTGCTCTTGTTTCATCAGTTTGTATGGCATCTGCCTCTTCGATATCCACATATTGATGTGACGGAATATTGTTCACAGCATTTAAATCCCACACTTCCTGATTATAATCTATGTGCCAGATCAGCATTCCGTGTCCTGGAATATATTTGTCCCAGCCTTCCTGCTGACGGTTTTCTAACAGAAAATATTCATTTTCATTATCAGTTTTGATGATATAGCCGACATTTTTGGAGATATTATCAAGTTTTATATCAGCAGGCTTTCCGATTTCTTGCGGAGTGATCCATCCGAGTGCATATCTTTCATAGATTGAGTAGTAGGGAGGAGTCTTTCCGTTATTGTTGTAGGGACCTCTATCCATAAGTATCCAAGAATCGGGAGTAAAAGATGGTACATAGTAGTCCGTAGAGTATAAATCCGGTAATCCAAGTACATGAGAAAATTCATGGCAGAATGTTCCTATGCCCACCATTTGCTTTTTTTGATCCAGTTCATTGGAACATGCATAGTGATTTAAACGAACACCATCCAGCTCTATGTCTTTTAGTTTTTCATCGTATATATCGCTTGAGTGTGGCCATACCGTGCTGCTTGACCCACCGGTTGCTTCACCGAATCCGGCATAAAAGACATATACATTATCTATTTGTCCGTCGTTGTCCCGGTCGTATTCTTTGAAATCTATCACGTCATCCAGTTGCTGGCAGGCTTCGATGACCATTTCTTCCGGTGCTTTATCATTTCCATACGCATCATTTGCTCCATAATAACTCATGGCATGAGCTAACTGAATAGGCCCGTATACATCAAATTCTGGCTGGAATTGGCTGTTTGAACTTGCTATGAAGTAATCGCGCGCACTTCCTGTTCCACCGTTTTCACTGTAATCTTTTTCGTTCATCATTCTATCAAATGCTTCACGTGGATTTTCTACGGTGAATTTTTTGTTAGTATATTCCACCAAGATAACCAATCCTTTTTGAACTCCCGTGGTAGGATAAGTAGCTTTTTGCATCACTTTGCGGGGAGCTTTTTTCTTCAGGCTCTTCATTTCCTGCATCTGTTGCAATGAAAGCAAATGTTCCTTATCGATAGTAGCTAAAAAGTTTTTTTCAACCAATGTACGTTGATCTATATCTTTTACTTTATATGGAGAACGTTGTAGCTTGTTTTCCGAGTTGCTCTCGGCATAATAAAAATACCCGTCAGCGTCCTGGATCAGAAGGTAGTGATCCAGACTGGTGTAGTAATGAGAATACTCATCGCCAAAAAGGCGTACTGTAAGAGTGGTTCCATCCGGTAGTGTCATTGTGAGAGGCGTTGGCTTTGCCGGAACTGCAAATGAATAACCTAAAGAGATCATTGCTAAAAGCAGGAAAGTGAAAATGACTTTTTTCATATTAATGCCAATTATTATCATAAC
>OODP01000426.1_pt1 | contig 38767 bp, 29 predicted proteins | sample 1671011 | NCBI WGS metagenome assembly OODP01 (sample SAMN06348113, study PRJEB24527) | human gut metagenome | biome: human gut; feature: ankylosing spondylitis patient; material: feces | host: Homo sapiens | place: China | collected 2015-10
TGAAAATGACAATGAACCGTTTGGCATCGTAGAGCTAATACAGTCTACTATGACTATGAATTTATCACGGAGTTTGGATTTACCATGTGTGGTGTGTTCTGTTGAAGAATTGGAAGATTGTAAGGCCGAATCCCCGGATGCTGAGGGGGAGGAAGGCTGGGAATATTTGCGGAGCATTGATTATTCACGATACATGGTTATTTTTATACAAGAGCCATATCAAGCCCAAAATAAGCAATATCGCTTTTCCGAGACTGAAAATGGTAATTCTTTGTTGGAACATTCTTATTCTATAAAGGGCAAAAAGGAAACGTTTGGGATTATAGATGGTATCGGTCCGGGAGTAGGGGTAGTAGTAAATAAAAAAGATAAAGGTGAAATTGAGTACAAATGTGTTAAGACAACCACATCTATTTGCCATTCTCCTGATTATATTATTATGTGTAGAAAATAATGCTGCAATATAAATTGCTGCATTTGCTTGTTATTGATTAACGCTATTTTATTTTAATATTAAAATTATGATGAAAACGACAAAAATATTAAAACTGTTTCTTCTACTTAGTGTAGGGATAGTTGCAGGGTGTAATAATGAGGATGACATACATTTCTCAACCTGCTATTCAGTAGGAACTGATGGAACTGATGGGGAACTTTGTTACGAGTTGGTAGATACCTTGGGATACGTTCGTTTTACGGAACAAGCAACGATAGAAGCTAAAGAGCGCTTTTTACAAGAACATTATTCCTCGCTGAGTTTCGTCATGGATTGTAGATCGGGATCTTTCTCTTTCGTTAAAATCAAAGGATTAGCCGAATTGTCCGCTTTGGAGAGTCGAGAGGAAATAGCGGAAGCTTTTCCAGTGTATTGCGATGATAAGAAATCAATACATGCTTTGTATGGTATGCTATTTGTAAATACTGATGGAAGTATAAAGATAGAAGAACTACTTGACCATTTAGAGATCAAAAACAGAGAAATAAGAACAGAACCTAGTGCCAGTGGTATCGGCTACTTTCATCGAATTCTGATTTCGAATCCGGACTGCATCGGGGTTTGTAATTTATTGGCAAAACAATCAGGAGTAACTTGTGCTGAGCCTGATTTCATGCGTTTTGTTGAAAAAAGTTCTACATCTTCTCAATGGCCTTTGGAAAGTACAGAAGGGAGTGGTATTTTTGCTAAAGAAGCCTGGACAATAAGTAAGGGATCACCGGATATAAAGATTGCTGTATTGGATGATGGTGTAGAACTCACCCATTCAGATCTTAAAGCGAATCTTCTAAAGGGGTTTAATGCGGTAACGGACAATGTAACGGGCACTAATGGCGCTCCAAAACCCGGAGATACGCACGGAACCAAGTGTAGCGGAATCATTGCAGCAGTGGATAATAATCAAGGAATCACAGGAGTGGCTCCCCATTGCAAAATCATACCTATACGTATTTTTTTATGATCGATATATTAATATAGCTTCCACTGTGGAAAATGATGATTGGACTATTGAAGGTTTGAAATATGCGGAAAGAATGGGAGCCGACATTATCAACTGTTCTTGGGGAAACGATAAGTCACATGATGCAAAATTGACAACTCAAATCAACAAGATGGCTACTCAAGGCCGTGACGGAAGAGGGTGTATTATCGTAGCGTCCTCCGGAAATTCCAATTCCACCACCTTAAATTATCCAGCTTCTCTGCCCAATGTAATTTCTGTAGGAGCTTCTTGGCAAAACGGGGCACGGTGGGAAGATTCCAATTATGGCAGTGATCTGGATTTGGTAGCCCCGGGAGTACAAATCTACACCACGACGCAAAATAACGATTATGAGAATTTTACCGGGACATCCGCTTCCACCCCTCATGTATCCGGAGTAGCGGCCTTAATGCTGTCCGTTAATCCTAACTTGACACGAACCCAACTGAAGAAAATACTATGCCAGACTTGCCAAAAGCCAAGCCGACATACTTTTTCTACTAACGGGACTTACGGAAAGTGGAATGATCAAGTGGGATATGGCATAGTGGATGCATATGATGCGCTGAGAATGATACAATTCCAAAAATCAACACTTGTTGAAAATGATCCCTATACTTATATGATTAACAACTTGCCTCGTAAAGCAAGGGTAGTGTGGAGTTCTTCTTCATCTGACTTCACTCTGACTAATCCAGCCGACTCGGTGGCAAGGATATTGACCAGGGATTGTGGAAAATCTACTACGCTGACTGCTAAAGTATGCTATGATGATGTATTGATCAAGCAATTTACCAAAAACATATCTTCTGTACTGGATGTTGAAGGCAGTGGTCATATCTCCTGTTGCGGTCTTAAAGCTCACCGTATCGGGTACCTCCCTTATGGAGCTACCTTCAGTTGGAATGTTTCGGACAATGTGGATATCGATTCCCAAAAAGGGGATTCCATCCGGGTCAGCACGGTAAAAGGGACTTCTTCCGGATATTGGATCGAAGCGGTGGTACATGCTAATGGAAAAACGTACGCAAAAAGAAAAACTTTGCTTCTTCGGGAAAAGGAAAAGGTGGACATGGAATTCCTGTCGGACAGCAGAGGACCTAATGGAAGTAAGAGATTTGCGATTTATGCGGATCCGATAGACAATAATGGTCGAAGCATGAGAGATATTCCCGAAGAAACAATCGTATATTGGAGATGCCGGCGCTCTCCGGACTCTAAGACAGAAACAGATGCAATTTTGGAATCTGAAGACTTGATAACGAATTCATCACTGATAAAAGTACCCTCGTGTATGAAATCATCGACAATTCGTGACTCCATATCCATTCAACCTAGTACCTTTTCTGTTTATCCGGTTGATCCGCCAGTCGATCCTTTTCCTCCGGTAAAGCCTTGGGATACGGATGATATAGATGTTACAAAAATAGATTCCCCGCACCGTTTGAAGGTGACATTGCCCAACGATAATTATATAGGAATAGTGACGTGTTCGGTATTTAGTCAATGTACCAAGACTACATCGTTAAACTACATGGTCGATAAGAATGGAATTTCGGCTTATAAAGATGAAGGTATGTCACCCTTTCTTTATTCTACTCCTCCTTACAGGGTGACATCTTCCAACCCTACAAGCGACTTCGTATCTATCCGCAAAGTGGATATGGAAGAGAATAGTTCTTCACTGCACGAGGTAAAGCTTATGCTATATAACGATTACGGTCTTGTCCGTACGGTTAACGGTACTTCGGAAGAAGAAATTTTGCAGATGAATATTTCCGACCTGCCCAAAGGAACCTACTATCTGAATGTAGTGACGGGAAATGATATCATAAAGCAAGTGGTTCGTATTGAACATTAAGGAGTGGTGTGAAGAATAAAAGGGGCTTCGGATGTTTATTGCGGAAGCTTATAGTGTAGCTTGCGATTGTATCGAAACACAAAACTTCCCCCGGCTGCTATTGACGTGCATGAACTACATTTCAATAGCTGCCGGGGGAAGTTTCAATTATTTAGGATATGAAGTGGGGGATCAGCTGCAAAGTTCAAAAACTTATAACTGATTCTTATAAATCTTCGCCATCGCCTTTTGGTATTGGTTTTCCAGTTGCAGATAATTCTGCTTGCTTTGGTAGACCACGGATACTTCAACGAAGTACTCTATCATGCTGATTTGGCCTCCTGTAAGTGCCTGTTTCAATAATGCCAAGTCCTGTTGGGCTTGGAAGGTCTGTTCGTATTCGTTCATTGAAGTCCGTAACGTTTGTGCTTCACGGTAAAGCTGTGCTATCTCCGATTCGGCACGCATGGTGGCACTTTCCCTTAGATAGTCGGTATTCAGGGATTGTGCTTTCGCTATCTTCACTTTGCTCTTGTTCTCGAAAATGGGGAAGGAGAATCCCACGACCACTCCATTGAATGGCGTGCCTGTTTCCGTATTCCTTCGGTAGCCCAGTTCCAGTTTCGGTAGCCAGCCTTGCTTGTTGACACCTATCTGTTTGCGGGCCGCTGCGCTCTCGCTGGCAAGTGCCTGTAGGGTCGGGTCGGCAGCAAGGACTTCCGTTTTGAGCCTTTGGTAGTCCGAAGGGAAGATGACAGCCGGGTAGGCGTCCTCTTCGAATACGACGGGGATGTTGCCGTTGAGTGTGGTCAGCTCCTGAAGCTTATTGCGCAGAGCAGTCTCATTCAAGGTTGCTTCCGTTTTTACGTTTAATAGTTCAAGGTTTATCTTATTGGTTTCGATGACATTGGCATCTCCCGTCATCAAGCGTCTCTTGTACATTGCGGCAAGTTCCTCCGCGTTACGCAAACGCTCCTGTAGGATTTGTTGCTGTTGGCGAAGCATGATAAGATCCAGGCATGCCTCTTTTGCTTGTAGCAAAATGCCTTGGCGGAAAGCGCTGGCTTGTCCGTCGAAGGTGGTGCTTTTCAGTCGGTTCAACTTTGCCCGGCTGGCGTAGAGGGTAGGGAAGTCAAAGCTTTGCGAGATAACCAGTTCCCCGATCGTCTCGTTCTTGTCTTTAGCTCCCCAGAGGTGGGCATAAGACAAGGTGGGATCAGCAAGGTTGTTGTCCGTTTTTGCTTCCATCTTTTGTGAAGAGATGAGTTGCGAGTTCGCCTGCAAATCTTTATTGTTCGATTCGACGTTGCGAAGCACCTGCTCTATGCTGTTTTGAGCCTTTACTCCTGCGAAAAGGAGGAGTGTGGCGGTCAATATCGTTATTCGTTTCATTTCTCTTTATGATTCGTTCGTTTAATTAAGTTTATACCTCATTTCCAGAGTTACTATACTCGGTTCGACAGCTATCTATTTCCAGCGTGTTGATCATTAATATTCATCACGCTGGCCATTAAAGATCAACACGCTGGGTATTAATGTCCAATTCGATGACTATTAACACCCTGCAAAGGGGCTTCAAACCTGCTATTCATCGCTTGGTGTACTTTCCTCCGCGGAAAGCGGAAGATCACGAGGATGCATCATGAGATAAACAATCGGAATGATGAATCCGTTCAGGAAAGTGGAAGTGAGCAGACCGCCCAGGATAACTTTCGCCATCGGACTCTGTATCTCGTTCCCCGGAAGGTCACCGCTAAGAGACAGCGGTATCAAAGCCATAGCACTGGAAAGTGCGGTCATCAGGATCGGGTTCAACCGGTCGAGTGAGCCTTGGATGACGCTGTCGTAAACGTTCAACCCCTCTTCCTGTTGCAGATGGTTGTAATGGCTGATGAGCAGCATTCCGTTCCGGGTTGCAATTCCGAATAGCGAAATGAATCCGATGATCGCAGGAATACTGACTTCTCCGGTGGTGACGACCAGTGCGAACACTCCCCCGATCAGTGCCAACGGCAGATTGATAAGGATGACCGCTGATTCTTTCACGCTGCGGAACTCATGATAGAGTAGCAGGAAAATAACGATGATACTCATAAACGATGTCAACGCCAAGGTGCGGCTGGCGGCCTGTTCGCTTTCAAACTGTCCACCATATTCGATGTGATACCCTTCCGGCAGTTTCACGGAAGAATCTATCTTCTCCTGGATGTCGTTCACCACACTGCGCAGGTCACGGTCGGCTACGTTGGCCGATATCACGATCTTCCGTTTCACGTTCTCCCGGCTGATCGTATTCGGCCCCATGGCGGAAACCACCTCTGCCACATAGCTCAAAGGCACTTTCTTGCCATCCGATGTATCGACCATCAGGTTGCGTATCTTCTCCGCTTCGTCCCGGAAGCTATCCTTTACTTTAACGATCAGGTCGAACGCTTTTCCTTTTTCATATACCTGTGAGATGACTTCCCCTGCCAATGCCACGTTGATATATTCCGAGAATTGCGGCAAGGTGATGCCATATTTGGCGAGCATCTCACGTTTCGGTGTGATTTTGAGCTGTGGGCGTTCAATCTGCTGCTCCACGTTCAGGTCGGCAATGCCCGGAATCCCTTCGATCGCTTCTTTTATTTCGTTGCCTAAAGTGAACATCCGGTTCAGGTCGTCCCCGAAAAGTTTGATGGCGATGTTGGCTTTCGTACCCGACAGCATGGCATCGATACGATGGCTGATCGGCTGTCCGATTTCGATGTTTGCTCCGGTGATGGTTCCGAGTTTCTCCCGTACTTCGGCAACCAGTTCGCTTCTTGAACGGTCTTTCAGCTGAAACGGTGCTTCGATCTCCGAAGTATTTACGCCAAGGGCGTGTTCGTCCAATTCCGCACGTCCTGTTTTGCGTGCCACGGTCTGTATCTCGGGGATGCTTAGCAAAAGCATTTCCGCCCGGTGCCCCATTTTGTCGCTTTCTTCCAGTGAGATGCCCGGCAGAGAAGAGATGTTGATGGTGAACGAGCCTTCATTGAAAGGCGGCAGGAAAGAACGTCCCAAAGTGAAGAAGAAGCCCAATGCCACGATGAACAAGGCGATGGTTCCTCCCAATGTGATCCGTTTGTGGCGGATCACCCATACGAGGGTTTTGGAGTAGATTCCTTTCAGCCAACGGGCAACCGGAGCTTCTCCGTTTTTCCCGGAGGAGGAATTTTCTGTCTTCTTGCCCTTCAGCAGATAAGAACAGAGAACCGGAGTTAACGTCAGTGCCACCACCGTGGAGGCAAACAGTGCCACGATGAAAGCAATGCCCAGCGGAACTAACATGCGTCCTTCCATTCCTGTCAGGAAGAAAAGCGGTACGAAACTCACTACTATGATCAGTGTCGAGTTCAAGATAGGCATACGTACCTCTTTGGAAGCATTGAATACGACCTCGATGACCGAAAGCCTTTCACTGTCTGGTTTCAGGCGATTCTCCCGCAGACGCTTATACACATTTTCCACATCCACGATGGCGTCGTCTACCAATGATCCGATGGCTATTGCCATACCGCCAAGGCTCATCGTATTGATGGTCATTCCCATATAATGCAATGTCAGTATGGAAACGATCAGTGAGATGGGCAGTGTAACCAGTGAGATGATAGTTGTCCTGACATTGGCAAGGAACAGGAAGAGGACAATCACCACGAAGATACCTCCTTCGAACAGCGACTTTTTCACGTTTCCGATGGAACTTTCAATGAAACGGCTTTGTCGGAAGATGTCCGTGGACACCTTTACATCTGCCGGTAAGTTCTTTTGCAAGTCCTGAAGTGCAGCCTCTAATTGGGCAGTCAGGTCAAGCGTACTGGTAGCAGGTTGTTTGGTAACGGTCATCAGCACGGCAGGTTTGCCGCGTTCGGAAGCTGTTCCCAGCTTTGGAGCTTTCGGACCTATGGCCACATCCGCTATGTCTTCGAGCAAGACGGGCACACCGTTAATGCTCTTCACCGCTGCATTGCCCAGCTGGTCTACTTTGTCGGTGGAAAGCACCCCACGCACAATGTACTCGTTGCCATATTCATAAAGCACGCCTCCGTTAGCGTTGAGGTTCATGTCTTGGGTGACAGCCATCACTTCGCCCATAGACACTCCGTAATGGCGCATCCTTTCCGGGTCGAGTTGTATCTGGTACTCCTTCAAGTCGCCACCCAGTACGGCAACCTGTGCCACACCTCCCGTTGAGAGCAGGCGCGGACGGATCGTCCAATCGGCAATGGTGCGCAGGTCGAGCATGGAAGTGGAATCGGCCGTGAGTCCGATGATCAGCATCTCACCCAAAATGGATGATTGCGGTCCCAATGTCGGTTTTCCTACATTGGAAGGAAGTGATTCGTTGACTACTGCGAGCTTTTCCGAAACGATTTGCCGAGCCAGATAAACATCTGTCCCCCAATCGAATTCTACCCAGACAACGGAAAATCCGTTGGTGGAAGACGAACGTACGCGGCGTACTCCCGTAGCACCGTTTACAGAAGTCTCTACGGGGAAAGTGACCAATTGTTCCACTTCCTCGGCCGCCATGCCGTTGGCTTCGGTCATGATAACTACCGTAGGCGCGTTGAGGTCAGGGAAAACGTCCACTTCCGTATTCATGGCGGTATAAGTTCCGCCGATCAGTAACAGCACTGATGCCACAAGCACCAGAATGCGGTTCTGAAGTGAGAAATGTATGATTTTGTTTAACATAACTTTTTAAGTAAAGAGTTAAGAGTGAATCACTTTTCACTGCTTTTTTTAGTGTTCATGACTATGTGCCGGTATCGCATTGCTTGCCGAAGCCAGCTTTACTTGGTAGGCACCGCTGGTGACTACCGCATCGCCTGCTTTCACTCCGGAGAGTATCTGTACGTTTTTACCGTTGTCGGCACCCAAGGTTACTTCCTGCTTCTTGTATCCCTCTTCATCCAATTGCAGATAGACAAAGAACAGTCCTTGCTCCTCCGTCAAAGCCGTGCGCGGCAGGGAGATGACGTTCTCCATAGGGGAGGACAGGAGGTATATTTCTACAAATGAGCCGGGGATGATGTCTCCCTTATTGTCAAATTCGAATGTAACCGGCACGTAGAATGAATTGTCTCCCGCTGATTTTCCTGTGGAAAGCAAACGTCCGTGCAACTCCTTCAGCTCGTACACCTTATTGTCATAGGGAGTTTTGAAATTTGCCGATCCGATGCTACGCAAGTAAGGATAATACTTTTCGGAAACTTCTGCCCGCAGGAAAAGGCGGCGGTTCTGAGTGACGCTGACCAGCGGTTGGCCGATGGTGACATAATCGCCCTCTTTCACTAAGATGTTCTTTACGAATCCCCCGATCGGAGAGGCAATGGCTTGCCCTCCTTTGGTATGGCCTTTGGCAAGCGCCTCGTAGCTGATTCGGGCGTTTTCGTAGTTCTGTTCGGCCTGTGCGAAATCCTTATCCGATACGATCTTGTTCTTTACTAAGGCTTTCATACGCTCGTATTCTTTTTTCGATATTTCGTAAGCGATGCGGGCGCGTTGTACCGGATCGCCATCGGCAATATTGCTAGAGGAAATGGTGAGCAGGGTAGTGCCTTTACCGACGCTCATGCCCTCTGTCACGTTCCCGTGAAAGCTTACCACACCGGCTACGGTAGCTACGGCCACACTTTCATCACCCTGTGCCGCCATCACTTGTCCGCTGGTTTTTATTACTTGTTCGAAGGTACCCGGTTCGATCACGCTGACTTTCACCCCTGCTGCTTCAGCTTTAGCTTTCGGCAGTATGATTTCGTCACTGTGCCCTTCCGTGCCTCCTTGTTTCTCCTTGTTTTCACCGTCATGGCCGTTACATTCGCTGCCATGATCATGTCCTTCGTGATCGTGTCCTTCGTGTTCGTGAGTCTCCGTGCCATGATCATGTCCTTCATGGTCATGGGCTGATTTACTGTTGCAGGAGCCGAGAATAAACAGTCCCAGAACTCCCATAAAGATAAATTTCTTCATGATTTATGCTATGATTCTTAAATGATTCGTTTTTGGTATATGTCACATTTCACCCTGCAAAAGTAGAGACTTGAGGGTGCAACTGTCTTGCAAAGTAGTGGTTACACTGCCTGCTTAAGCTGAATATGTGTGTGAGGGAGGCCCACGCAGAGCAAAGGCACGGGTGATGTTCGTGCCGTGGAGGGATTCTCGGTAGACGTATTCGTTATTGAGCTGTTTCTCCAAGGGGCGGAGCAGATGATCAATGAGTAGATCGGCAAACAGCGTATCTATGAATACGTAATGTGGACTGAAATCGCTTTGCATCGTAGGCGCAGGCGAACTGAAGCGTGTCAGGCATTCGCTGTCGCAACAGGAATCACTGTGCTGGTGATGGTTGTGCGCCGGACATTGCGCCTCCGGCTTGACATCATGCTTCATACAGATCAGCCCGTTTGCATGATGGTGATGGGGAATGATTGGCACGGCCAGCATGATGATGCTGACGAAGAATAAAAGGCAAATTATGTACCACTTGTTCCTCATCCTTTGCAAATTAACGCTACAAAGATAATTCCTGCATAGCGGATATGCAAATATCAGTACTGGAAAATTTCAGGGACGTTGAATGAATAGGATGACAATAGACGTGGGAAATGTGTAGATTTATTGAATAATGCGATTTTTTGCCGATGAAGTGCGTTATGTAGGTGGCGAATTTGTAACTTATTGCTGTATAGCATCTTATTGACCCGTTTGTACCTCGGTGATGAACACCCCGTTCCTCGGTGATGAAGGCATCGTTCCTCACCGATGAAGGGGGCCTTCCTCACCGAGGAACGACCTCCTCATCGTTGCCGGGGTTTTCGGGGTGTCTTTATGAGCGGGATATGTCTGCTATTATTACTTCTTTTCCAACTCTTGCAGAGAATCCATTTTCTTTTTCTCGAGGAATTCGTATATTCCGCACAGATGTTCTTTCACCTTTTGGTTTCCGAATTCATACACCTTTGTTACCAGTCCGTCAAGGAAGTCACGGTCGTGCGACACCACGATCAGTGTGCCGTCAAAATCGATTAATGCCTGTTTCAGGATATCTTTTGTTTTTAAGTCCAGATGGTTGGTAGGCTCGTCGAGAATCAGCAGGTTGACCGGTTCGAGCAATAGTTTGATCATTGCCAAACGGGTTCGTTCGCCACCGGAAAGCACTTTCACCTTTTTCATCGACTCTTCCGGGCCTCCGAACATGAAAGCACCCAGCAGGTCGCGAATCTTATTTCGTATTTCACCTTTCGCTACATCGTCGATGGTCTGGAAAACGGTCAGGTTTTCGTCCAGCAGAGAAGCCTGGTTCTGAGCAAAATAACCGATCTGGACATTGTGTCCCAAAGTCAGAGTACCTTCATGGTCGATCTCATTCATGATGCATTTCACCAAAGTAGATTTACCTTCTCCGTTCTTGCCGACAAAAGCTACCTTATCTCCACGTTCAACCGTCAACGATGCATTTTTGAACACTACATGGTCACCGTAACTCTTTCCTACATTATCCATAATGACCGGATAACTGCCCGAACGCGGTGAAGGAGGGAACTTCAACCTCAAAGCGGAAGTGTCTTCTTCGTCCACCTCCAGCAATTCCAACTTCTCCAGCATTTTCACACGGCTCTGCACTTGCAGCGTTTTAGAGTAGGTTCCCTTGAAACGTTCGATGAACTCTTTGGTCTCGGCAATGAATTTCTGCTGTTCGTCGAAAGCCTTTTGTTGTTGGATACGCCGCTCCTGACGCAGTTGCAGATATTGGGAATAGTTTACTTTATAGTCATAGATTCGTCCCATGGTCACTTCGATGGTGCGCGTGGTGATGTTGTCTACGAATTTCCGGTCGTGGCTGATGACGATCACCGCCTTGCCATTATTGATAAGAAAATCTTCCAGCCATTGGATGGATTCGATGTCCAGATGATTGGTAGGCTCGTCCAGCAAAAGCACGTCCGGCTTCTGTAGCAACAGTTTAGCCAATTCGATACGCATCCGCCAGCCTCCGCTGAAGTCGCTCGTTTGCCGGTTGAAGTCTTCTCGTTTGAATCCAAGGCCCAGCAATGACTTTTCCACATCTTCTTCGTAATTGGTGGCATCGATCGAATAAAACTTTTCGCTCAATGCAGATACGTTCTCGATCAGCTCCATATAACTGTCGCTTTCATAGTCCGTACGTGTCTCGAGTTCTTTGTTCAATCGTTCTATCTCAGCCTCCATCTCATGCAGATGTGCGAAAGCTTGCGCGGCTTCTTCAAAAACCGTCCTGCCGTCTTCCGTCATCAGATGCTGGGGCAGATAGGCGATGACGCACTCTTTGGGGGCGGAGATCTTACCGCGTGTCGGCTGGCGTGCCCCGGCCAGTATTTTGAGCAGCGTACTTTTCCCGGCACCGTTTTTCCCCATCAGGGCGATGCGGTCTTTTTCGTTAATTACAAAAGAAATATCACTAAATAAGGTGGTTCCGCCGAATTCTACGGCAAGTCCGTCTACTGAAATCATATATGTTCGTTAAATTGAGGCGCAAAGATAATCATTTATATTATTTTTTTTTATAACTTGCGCGCTGAATAGCAATATATGCTGTTGAAATGGAGATTATAAAAAAATCGAGATAATGGAGAACGGAGAAGGAGTACAAGAGATAGTAGATTTCCGGCCACTGATCCTTGTGGCTGAGGATGATGATAGCAATTTCAAGCTGATCAAGGCCATCATAGGTAAGAAGTGTGATATCCTGTGGGCGCGTAACGGGGAGGAAATCGTAAATCTGTATCATGAGAACAAGGGAAAAGCACATGCTATCCTTATGGATATCAAAATGCCGATAATGACCGGTCTGGAAGCGACTAAGATTATCAGAGAAGAAGATACCGAAATACCTATCATCATGCAGACCGCTTACGCATTCAGTGCGGACAAGGAAAATGCGATGCGATGTGGTGCATCCGAAGTATTGGTTAAGCCGATCACTCTGAGCATCTTGAGAAATTGTTTATCGAAATATTTCCCGCAACTGAAGTGGTGATGATGTAGGTAAGACATATACCGGATATTTTGTTATTTAATGATTTAGACACGGACTTCACGTATCACACGGCTACTATATACATTATTTAATATATATAGCAACCGCATAACCCGTGAAGTCCGTGTCTGATTTATTTCCATACAAGGCTTTGCCTTCGATCCATGTTTGTGGCCTGGCGTCAACCTTCCATTTGGAATTTGCGGCTCACTTTCATCAAGTTGATCGTGTAGGTCACTACGTTTTGCGCCTCCTGAACCATGGTCAGGTAGATCATACTTACCCTCACACTGCCCGACTGACTTTGAATGCGCTGCAATTCCTGACGTTTCAGGTGAGAGAGTTGTGCATTGAGATCATTGGCACGGCGTATTTCCTCTTCGAAATTGTTGTAATCATTTGCCTCCAACTTGGTGCGGCATTTGCGAATCAAGTAAGTTATATCTTCCGCTACGTCTCCGAATTCACCTTTTTGGATCGCGTCGAGGGAATTGAAATTATTGTCGATATGCTCCAGACAAGGTTCGCAAAGACGGGCGGTACTGTAGACCAGTTCACTGGCAAAATCGTTGCCTTGATAGTAATAAAGCCCTTTTTCGAGTACGGTGTTGTTGTCGAGCTTGCACATGGCTACCGTTCCCGTACGCTTCATCTGCTTGATGAGCTGTTTCTCGAACTTGGTAGACCCCATGGCACGGCGCAGTCCGCGTAAATTCTCGTGTAAGAATGAAGTGACTGTCAACTCGAAGTTATTTTCTACATATTCCAGCACTTTGGTCAGTTCCTCGCGGGTATGCTTGCGCATCAGTTGCAGAGCTTCTTCGCTGTCGGAAGCTTTCATAAGCTGCTTCAAAGTCTCATTCCCTTTTTCCTTTTCTTTTTTCTTCTTGAACATGATCTGGCTGCGGATGAGTGAGAAGGCTGCCAGCCCTATGAGTATGACGATGGCTACCGAGCCGCCAAAATGGATAATCATGGCAACGAAGAAACAGATGGTGAAGGCTGCTCCAGCGGTGAGGAACCATCCACCGATAACGCTGAGGACGCCTGTGATGCGGTAGACTGCGGAGTCACGTCCCCAAGCACGGTCGGCTAGGGAAGTACCCATGGCCACCATGAACGTAACGTACGTGGTCGAAAGCGGCAGTTTCAGTGAGGTACCCAAAGCGATGAGCAGACCTGCCAATACCAGATTGACCGATGCCCGTACGAGGTCGAAAGCTGCGCCATCGGCAATGATGGCTTCATCTTTGCGGAATCGTGTGTCGATCCATTTTTTCGCATTGTCGGGAATAAGTTTGGAGATGCCGTTTGCCAATGTCATGCTGATGCGTACCAATGTGCGGGCAATAGGGGTACTGCCGAAGCTCTCTTCTCCTTCGTCCTGGCGGGACAGATCGACGGATGTTTTGATGACGTTATGAGCCTTTTTCGACGTGCAAAGCGCATAGACCATGACCGCACCCGCAGCGACCAAGAAATACCACGGAGTTTTAGCAGGGCCTAAGAGGGAAGTCATCAAGAATCCGTTTGCACCGGCTCCCGTTCCGTTTGCCATATAATCCGTAAAAGAAGAATATCCAGCGAGGGGGACACCTATAAAGTTCACAAGGTCATTACCAGCAAATGCCAGTGCCAGTGCGAAGGTGCCTAATAATACGACTACTTTGAATACATTTATCTTTAGCCAATGGAGTATTTGCATTAATATTGTGAAGAAGACAAAGAAGCATCCAACCAGCATCAAGGTATTATCCTGTAACCATTGCTTGTTCTCGGCTGTCATGAATGAACTGTCTTTCAACCCTTTGATGAGCATAAAATAGATGATGGCTGTGGCTGCGATGCCACCGAACAGGCCGATACTGTATTTTATGTGCTTCTTATAATTGAAAGTGAATATGATACGTGCCAGCCATTGTACTACCATACCGAAGAAGAAAGCGATGGCGACAGAAACGAATATGGCCATAATGACGGAAAGTGCTTTGTCCGTGTTGATGAGGTTCCCCAATCCGAGGTCATCATTATTATGTACTTTGATGAGAGCCAAGGCGAACGTACCTCCCAATAATTCGAATACCATCGAAACGGTGGTGGAAGTCGGCATTCCCATCGAATTGAATACATCGAGCAAGACAACATCTGTCAGCATCACGGCAAGTAATATGCACATGATCTCGGCAAAGTAGAAATGCTCCGGTTGATAAATGCCGTTACGGGCGATTTCCATCATCCCGTTGGACAGGGATGCACCGATCATAATACCGATAGCGGCTATGAACAGCACTGTTTTGAAGGAAGCGGCTTTGGCTCCGATAGCGGAGTTCAGAAAATTGACAGCGTCGTTACTGACTCCGACCATGAGGTCGAATATGGCGAGCGCAAATAAAAAGATGACGATGCAAAGATAAATTGTCTCCATAAATATGTAATCTGTTTCTGGCTGCAAAGGACGGATTTTCGTATTGCAGGGAAATGTCATACATATTACAAACCTGTTTCATTTTTGTTTTTCAGGTAATTATAAAACGTATATTGTGCCCGTACACTTTCTCCTTTCGTCTTATGTTTGAAGACGTTGCGGAGCTTGTCGTCCACGAAACAGGCTTTTTGGTTGTCGGAGAGTTGGATGTCCAGCATGTCGGTCATTTCTTTTTTCAGGTCGGGATCGAGTATGGGTGTTATTGCCTCGATGCGACGGTAGAGGTTGCGCCGCATCCAGTCGGGCGAACCACAAAAGATTTTAGGATTACCGTCATTACCGAAATACCATACACGTGCATGCTCCAGGAAGGAGTCGACGATGCGGGTGATTCGGATGTTTCGGCTATAGGTTTGTCCCGGTATCAGACAGCAGATACCCCGGACGATCAGGTCTATTTTTACTCCGCGTTGCGAGGCTTCATACAAACGGTCGATCATATGGGAATCTTGCAGGCCGTTCATCTTCAGTATAATTCTGCCTTCCCGTCCCTTTTCCGCCAGCTCTATTTCATGATCGATCAGACGGTTCAGTTCGGGTATCAAGTTGAAACGGGCTACGAGCAACGTACTGAATTTAGGATTTTCCTTTTTCCCTTGTAACGTGCGGAAAAGGTTATAAAGGTCTTTCGTTATTTTCGGGTTGCAGGTGAACAGTCCGCAGTCTGCATACAGTGTAGCGGTCTTTTCGTTAAAGTTGCCGGTACCGATGTAAGCAAAATCGCAGGATTTGCCTCCGGTTGGGTTCTTTCGACGGATCAAAGCTACTTTGGCGTGGACTTTAAGTCCGGGTAAGCTATAAAGGATGCGGATGCCTGCCGACTTCATCATTTCGGCAGTGGCAAGGTTGTTTTCTTCATCAAAACGGGCTTTGAGTTCAACGAATACCGTGACTTTCTTTCCGTTCTGGGCGGCTGCCAAGAGTGTGTTGATGACGGCCGAGTTCTCTGCTACCCTGTATTGAGTTACCATGATTTCCTGCGTTTGCGGGTCGTGGACGGCTTCATAGAGGAAGTGGGTGAAATGCTCGAACGAATGGTAAGGATAATACAATAACAGGTCTTTTTGCTGGACGTAGTTGAAAACTGACTCTTTTTCATCCAGACAGTTCAGTTTCATGGGCTTGGGCTTTTCTCTCCAGCGCAATGCTTTATTCGGATTGGGAAGTCGGTGCAGGTCTTCGAGGTTCAAGTGTTTGTCTCCCGGAACCAGCTCTCCCCGGTTTACTTGGAAAGCATCTACCAGAAAATCGAGGAAGTCCTGTGGCATAAACCGGTCGTATACGAAACGGCATACGGCACCTATTTTACGCTTTTTTATCTTCTTTTTCACTTGCTCTACCAAGTCGGCAGTGCTTGTGGCATCTTCGATCAGGATATCGGCATCGCGGGAAATTTTGATGCAATAACTGCAATCGACATCGTACCCGGGGAAAATTAGCCCGATGTTTGCTTTGATGATATCTTCAATGAACATCAGATAGTAATCATTGCCTTGTTTGGGTAATTCGATGAAGCGGGGCACTTTACTATAGGGAAGCTTCATCACAAAGTATTGCACATGTTCCGGATCGTTTTCGGAAGTGTTGTGCATGAATAGGCGGACCGCCAGATAGAGTCGGTTGTCACGGAGGAAAGATACAACTTGGTCTTTGCCTACCGGTACGGGTTGGAGGAAAGGGAATATCTCTTCCCGGAAGAAGTTGCGTACGAATTCCTGGTGGAAAGGTTCGACATTGCGGCTTTGGTAAAAGATGATGTGGTTCTTTCGGAGTGCAGGCAATATTTTGTGTTCATAGATGCGGACACGGTCCTCCAGTTGCCTGTTCACTTCCTGATTGATTTCTTCTACCAGCTTTGCGGCCGATTGCACGGTTTCTTCATCACTTTGTGTGACACCGGAGGCTACGGCTTTGTGGTCGGCTACTCGGATTTTATAGAATTCTTCCAGATTGGAGGAGTATATGGAAATGAAATTAATACGTTCATAGACTGGCAAGCGGTCGTCATCCGCTTCCAGCAATACGCGATAATTGAAAGATAACCAACTTATATCCCGTTTAAAGTAATGATATTTGTTTTCCATTGCGTTAAGATTTGCCCAAATATAGTTACCTTTGTCCACATAAACAAAGAAACTATGATGAAAATTGGATTATTGTCGGATACGCATGCTTGGTGGGATGAAAAGTACCTGGAATATTTTGAACCTTGCGATGAAATCTGGCATGCAGGAGATATCGGTTCTGTGGAAATAGCCGAAAAGTTGGCGGCCTTCCGTCCCTTTCGTGCCGTTTATGGGAATATTGACGGACAGGAGATTCGTAAGATGTTTCCGCAAGTGAATCGTTTTACCGTGGACGGTGCCGAAGTGCTGATCAAGCATATCGGTGGCTATCCCGGGAAGTATGATCCTTCTATTATCGGAAGTCTGATGACACGTCCGCCGAAATTGTTCATTAGCGGGCATTCGCATATCTTGAAAGTGAAGTATGACAAGACGCTGGATATGCTGCATATCAATCCCGGAGCAGCGGGTATGTCGGGATTTCACAAAGTGCGTACCATGGTACGGTTTGTGATAGACAATGGAGCATTTAAGGATTTGGAGGTGATAGAGCTGGCCGGTTGATATTACTTGTTTCCGGGGAAGAGTCCGAAAGTCTTTCGTTTATATTCCATAATATCTTTCATCCGTTCTTTTTGGGGCTTCTTTGGCCTTTTTACACTTTTATGCAGAAAGATCGGGAAGCCGATTCCCGCACTGAAATTAAGTTCCCGGCCGAGAGTGGTGCTTCCAAAGATGTGGTGCTTCCGGACTTCCTTACTATAGGAATTGGTTTCTACATAACCTATTTTGGTGTTTTGTAAAGGTTGCATATAGTTTATGTCGGCAAACAAATAGCATCGGGTACTTACTTTATAATTTATGCTCATGCCTAAAGATAACTCCACGATGGTCACTAAACTTTGGTAGTCTGAATAATTGGAAGTATATATGTTATAAAGTTCATTCGTGCCTTTCCCTTTTAATCTGGCCGAGATGTCCTGACGGTTCATTGAGTTAAAACCTATTCCTATTTTGGGATAAAATGCCCAATGGGTGTTTTCAATCCGGTATGTCGCTCCAAAATCGACTGTAGTGGTGACTTTTGAGTAACTGTCTATATCCCGGGCGTAATTCTTAATATAATAGTTTGTTTCAAACGGGCGACAAACTTCTGCTTGGCAATCTCTTATTTCATCTCCGTTCATCTTAAGCTTAAGATCGAAATACCATCCCCAATGCTTAGAAAAAAAATGTAGCAAGCGCATATCCATAGTAGGGATGGTGCTTTTCCTATCTGAAAGCACAGTGACAACATTGGACTTTACTCTATGGGTCAGATCAAAGTTTACTCCGCCACTAAGATCTATTTGGATCAGCTTATTGGACTTTTGAGGTGCTGGGATCGACAAGTTGTCTTGTGCTTGAGCCATCAAGAACAGGCATGATAGTGCTATGAGAAGGTAAATTTGTTTCATCGTTCTTTCTTTTTTAATAGAGAGTTACATCATCACTTTTGTATTCTGCCTTTTTACCACTGGATGTGATCAGTTCGATGCTGAAGCGGTGTATGCCCGGCTGAGGGATGGTTGTCAATGCTTTGAAAATTTGGTTGACAGGTTTCATATATTTGATGGTGTCTTGTTGACTCGTGATGTCATTTATTTGATATCGGGTAAGGGAGATGGGATAATCCTGAAAACAGGAGGTTACGTTTGCTCCTTTGGGGAACTCTTCATTAAAAGTTTCTTCGGTATATATGTTTAATTCTGTAATTCCATCTTCTAAAAGATATAATATGTTTTGGGGACAGTCTTCAGGAAAAGTGTCGGCATCGGAGAATAGCCTGATTTCAAGTATGTAAGCTTCTTTTTTTATTCGTCCGTTGGTAGGCGTTTGTGGCATTTCCCCTTCGTTATCCCAAGAATGGATTTCGACATTAGTCAGAATGCAGGGACGGGTTTCCCACATCGTTTCTGCGTCATATTCGTCGCAAGTCATAGCAGATGTACTGAGAAGCAGCAAAAGCATGATTATTTGTAGAGAGTGTCGTTTCATAAGCCTTGATAGATTGTAAGTGGATTTGGCAATGCCGTATAGTTTATAAATGCACAAAAAGTCAGATTATTGCATATACAGTTGTCTTTTTATTTTGTCATTTCGAAATTCTTTCCGTACTTTGCCACATGTAATTATATAAAACAATTGTATATGAAAGGAATAATACTTGCCGGTGGAAGTGCAACCCGGCTTTATCCACTCTCAAAGGCTATATCGAAGCAGATAATGCCGGTATATGATAAGCCGATGATTTATTATCCGCTTTCCACACTGATGCTGTCTGGAATTCGCGAGGTGTTGGTAATTTCCACTCCCCGTGATCTGCCCATGTTTCGTGATCTTTTAGGAACGGGTGAGGAGTTGGGAATGTCCTTTCAATACAAAGTCCAGGAACATCCCAATGGTTTGGCACAAGCGTTTGTATTAGGTGCCGAGTTTCTTGGCGGAGAGCCGGGATGTCTGATTTTGGGAGATAACATGTTCTATGGACAAGGATTTTCGACAATGCTGCATCGTGCGGCAGCCATTGAAAAAGGAGCATGTATCTTTGGATATTATGTGAAAGACCCGCGGGCATACGGGGTGGTCGAATTTAATGAAACGGGAAAAGTGATCTCTCTGGAGGAGAAGCCGTCAGAACCCAAGAGCAACTATGCTGTGCCGGGACTCTACTTTTATGACGCTACCGTAGTCGAAAAAGCCGCTTCTTTGAAGCCATCCGCCCGTGGAGAGTATGAGATAACAGATTTGAATAAAATCTATTTGGAAGAAGGTACCTTACAGGTAGAACTTTTCGGACGTGGCTTTGCATGGCTGGATACCGGAAACTGTGATAGTCTGCTGGAAGCGTCCAATTTTGTTGCAACCATTCAAAACAGGCAAGGCTTTTATGTCAGTTGTATCGAGGAGATCGCTTGGCGGAACGGCTGGATCACTACCGGTCAGCTTAGATTGCTTGGTGAAAAACTGGGCAAAACGGAATATGGTAAGTACCTTTTGGATTTAGCTAAATAAATAATTAAAATATAAAGATAATATGAAAACCTATCTTGTGACTGGGGCTGCCGGTTTTATCGGGGCGAATTACTTGAAGTACATTTTGGCAAAACACGATGATATCCGTGTGGTAGTACTCGATGCGCTGACGTATGCCGGTAATCTGGGAACTATTGCAAATGATATAGATAATGACCGTTGCATTTTTTTTAAAGGTGATATTTGTGACCGTGAGTTGGCTGACCGTTTGTTTGGCGAGTATAAGTTTGATTATATCGTGAATTTCGCTGCCGAGAGCCATGTGGACCGCAGCATTGAAAATCCGCAGCTGTTCCTTATGACCAACATTCTGGGTACACAGAATTTGCTGGATGCTGCCCGTCGCGCTTGGGTGACAGGGAAAGATGAAAATGGCTATCCTACTTGGCGTAAAGGAGTTCGCTACCATCAGGTTTCTACGGATGAGGTGTATGGTTCTTTGGGAGCAGAGGGTTATTTCCATGAAACGACTCCTCTTTGTCCCCATAGTCCGTATAGTGCATCCAAAACGAGTGCCGACATGGTGGTAATGGCTTATCATGATACCTATAAAATGCCTGTGACCATTACCCGTTGTTCCAACAATTACGGCCCGTATCATTTCCCTGAAAAGCTGATACCATTGATTATTAAGAATATTCTTGAAGGAAAGAAACTTCCTGTTTATGGTGACGGTAGCAATGTGCGCGATTGGCTTTATGTGGAGGATCACTGTAAAGCGATCGACCTGGTGGTACGTCAGGGGAAAGAGGGTGAAGTCTATAACGTAGGAGGTCATAATGAAAAGACTAACCTTGAGATCGTGAAACTGACAATTGCTACGATTCGCCGGTTGATGACGGAAAATCCGTCCTATCGCAAGGTACTGAAGAAACAGGAAAAAGATGCCAATGGGGAAATCGCAATAGACTGGATCAACGAAGATTTGATTACTTTCGTAAAGGATCGCCTTGGCCACGACCAACGTTATGCTATCGATCCGACTAAAATCATGAATGCTTTGGGATGGTACCCTGAAACAAAATTTGAAGTGGGAATCGTGAAGACAATCGACTGGTATCTCAACAACCAGGAATGGGTGGAAGAAGTAACCAGCGGTGATTACCAGAATTATTACGAAAGAATGTATAGCAAACGCTGATCAGAAGAGATTAGTGACGAACAAATTATCTCATGGGTTGCATTTATAACAGGATCAGCCACACTGAAATGAGTATTCCCATCAACAGCATATTACGTGAAGTCTCACCTAGTATGCTGTTCAGTTTTTTACCACTATGAATCTTCACCATTTTTCGCCAGGTCGTGATGTGAAGTATCAGGTAGATCAGTAAGGCAGGTATCCCGGAAAGCCATGTGCTTGATAAAAGAAACACCCCCAGTACGGTTGCTGCTACTCCTAATATTAAGTATAGATATCTCCCGAAAGGCTCTCCGAAACGAACCACTACGGTACGCTTTCCACTTCGTGCATCTGCATCACGATCCCGATAATTATTTACTACCAACAGTGTGTCTACGATCAGCCCGCAGACGAGAGAAGCAATGGTTACATCCGGTGTCCACCCTAATGCCTGAACATAATAAGTTCCTCCTACGGGGACAAAGCCGAAAAAAACAATCACTAATACATCTCCCCAGCCATTGTAGGAGAGAGGGTAGGGGCCGGTTGTATAGAAAAAGGCAAATACTACACATAATAGACCGACTATGATCAACGGCCAACCGGCATAGAGTAGCAGGGTGCTTCCGATAAGGCATGCCAGAACGACAGTGGTTATGATTCCCTTTTTCATGGCACCGGGTGATACCCATCCTTGGGTACATGCCCGTTCTGGTCCCAGACGGTCTTCCCGGTCTGTCCCTTTCAGGAAATCGAAAAGATCATTGATAAAGTTGGCGGCTATCTGCATCAGTCCGGCAAATAGAAAACAGACCAATGCAGGTATCCATTGAAATTGTCCGTCGGCATAGGCTAATGCCGTGCCGACAAGCACCGGAGTAGCGGCTCCTGCCAATGTTTTAGGGCGTGCGGCAAGGACCCAAGCGTGTAATGAATTTCGTTTTATTTCTTCCATGCGGCAAAGATACTTCAAAATTCCTTATCTTTGTCCCCTTCTATTCCAAAGAATCTTGATGGGATGAAGCGACAAAAGCGAGAAGAGTCTGTCTTTATTTTGTCCGGTATTAACATGGCGTAGATGATTGTCTGTTTTTAACGCTGATGCATAGTCTTTGTCGTGAACTCTTTTTGGAACCTTGCTCGTTCTATAGGGTGACATAGTGGGCTATGCAACGCATGAAATGAAAAGACAGGCCGAAAAGTAAGTTAAAAGGGACCGGATTAAGCATGAATAAGAGGGAGTTTTGAGCTGATTCTAATTAATTTAAAATATTTCAATGATGAGAAAAGTAATATGTTTTCTGTGTTTGCTTCCTTTGATTTTCACTTCCTGTAAATCAAAGAAGAACCTACTTTCTTCTAACACCTTTCCGGCATTGATTACGGATTCCATCCGACCGGACTCTTCGGATTATGCCGCGGCACTTTTTACACCGGATCATTCACAATTGAAGGATTTGCAACGCCGGAAGCCGAAGAAGCAGGTTCAGAATACAGCTACCCGGTCTAAAGCGGAGCTTGTTCCTGCCGGGGTAGCACCGGGAACGGTAATTACCAGTTCAGAGGTTTCACTTTCTACCCTTAAGCAAGGAGTGGAACGGGTGATGAATTATGATTTTACTCATCGGGATGTTCCAGAAGCCTTTGATGGTTTCCGGATAGCGTTTATTTCCGATTTGCATTATAAAAGTCTTTTTACGGGGAAAAGGTTACAAAGACTTGTTTCGTTTCTGCAATCCCAAAATGCAGATGTTTTGCTTATGGGAGGTGATTACCATGAAGGATGCGAGTATGTTCCTGAACTGTTTGAGGCTCTGTCTCGGGTTAAAACACCTTTGGGTACTTATGGCGTAATGGGAAATAATGATTATGAACAGTGTCATGACGATATTCTCCGGGAGATGAAACGCTACGGAATGCATATGCTCGAACACCGTGTCGATACGCTTCGTCGTGACGGGCAGCAGATACTGCTTGCAGGGGTACGCAACCCTTTTGATCTGAAACAGAATGGCAAGTCGCCTACGTTGGCACTTTCACCTTCGGACTTTGTGATCTTGCTGGTTCACACTCCCGATTATGTGGAGGATGTGGCAGTGACTAATACGGATCTTGCCTTGGCGGGTCATACGCATGGCGGACAGGTACGTATCTTCGGATATGCCCCCATCATTCCTTCACATTATGGAGATCGTTTTCTCACCGGGCTGCTGTATAATACGGCAAAAGTCCCGATGATTGTTACCAATGGCATCGGAACTTCGAATAAGAATATTCGTTTCGGGGCTCCCGCTGAAGTGGTGATCATAACGTTGCATCGCCTTAAATAGCGTTGATTCTTGAATCTATCTTTTCCGGGAGCTTCCTTTTATCTGGTGCATTGGATTTCCACACTTGCGCTATCAATATCAGCTCCCATCGGTGGATTCCTTTTTGAGAGTTTGATTTCTATATCGCTAATTGCCGGAAATTCATTGAAGAGCTTTTCAGCTATACGTTTGCAAACATGTTCCAGCAGCCGGGAGGGGATGTCCATTTCTTCTTTCAGGATTCTGTGTACTTCGGCATAGCTGACGGTATCTTCTATCTCATCGGTCTCGGCAGCCTGTGCAATGTCCACTTTCAGCCTTAAGTTGATAGTAAATTCATTGCCAATCGTGGTTTCCTGTGCTGCTACTCCATGATTGGCGAAGAAGCGTATGTTTTCTAAAAGTATGTGACTGGAATTGATTCTCATGCGTACGTTTAAATTAAAGTTGATTGTCTCTCGCAAATGTATATGAAATGCTCCGTTTTTCAGTAAGGAATGGTTGGAAAAGATGTGAATGCTTAAGATTTTTTTTGTCGATCTCCCTTCGTTTTTTTGCTTTTTCTTTGACTAATTATTGACACTGTTATCTGGTCGGTGAGCAATGGGTTCGACCTCGGTGACCAAGGGCTTCTTCATCGGTGACCAACAGCCCCTTCCTCACCGATGAACAGGTCGTTGGTCACCGAGGTAAAACTTGATTGTAATATATTGTTTTTCAATTGGTTATATCTTTGTGGTTTCCGTCTTACTGGAGATGGGAGAGTTAAATATCATTACACGCTTGATCGCTTTTTTATTCGCGGAAGTGTAATTAAGCCTTTTTGTGCTACCAATTGCGGCATCACTTTTAGAAAGAAGGGCGTAGCTGCCATGCAGATGGCAAGTGTAAGGTGGTGGCAAGTATCCATTGGTTGTGGATATGGTGTGCTGCAAGTTGCTCTTCAAAGTGAAGGATGGCAGCATGAAGCCCCAAAGTGATAACGGAGTAACTTTGATGGCATGTAAGGTTGTTATAAGCTGCTATCTATGTCCTTAAACGCAGATTCCACGAGTCTCAAGGTTTTTCCATATGTTTAAACCATGAAATTCGTGGAATCGGACAGATGTTACTCGATCGAGTATGCTCTGTCTTTTAGGAATTTATGTTCTTATTTTTCGGGATCTCTTCCTGTCTGCTTAATGAGGGATTTGATCTTTTCATTCAGGCTTTCAGCCTTCATCAACTGCTCCAGTGTCAGATGCATACGATAGCGCCAGTAATGACGTGGGTTGGCGGGGATGTTGATCCGTTCATCCTGAACATTCGGATTACGCCATTTTTCGTCTATTGACAGCCAATCTTGTAGAGACAGGATGCATAAGATAGAGTTGCTGTAAAGATGATTGCGTACCACTTCCTCGCACAATTCGGGCGTAGCTATGGCTGGTGCCGCGCCATAATGTCCCAGCATGGTGTTGTAATAACGTTGTGTCTGTTGGTAGTCTTCTTCCCACCAACCGCGTAAAGTCGACATATCGTGTGTTGAGAACGTACATACGGAACGATAAGGGTAGTCGTTCAGATGACCGAACTCTTGGGAAGGATCTTTCGGCATTCGCTGGATCTCAAGGCTGAGGATACGCAGGTCGTTCATGACCCATGCCACGCAGTCGGGGATCATGCCCAAGTCTTCGCCACATACCAGCATTCGTGTCGATTGTGTCAGTTGAGGAAGCTTATTCATCGCTTGTTGTTGCCAGAAGATATTATGCCGATGATAATAATACTGGTCGTACAAACGGTTGAAAGCCGCTTTTTCCCAATCGTTCAGCGAACGGTAGATGAAATCGTGTTGCACTCCGATACGTGGATGATACTTGTTGGCGTCCTGGCGGTCGGGTACGAACAGTACATCACTTATCAGGGCATAAAGTCCATCACGAATCCATACGCTGTCTTCATCGGTTTTTCCTGCAAAGTAGGCTTCAACCTTGCGTTGCGTATCAAATTCCGGTCGCATACGGTAGATTTCCCATTGATCGGTTGGTTCAATGAAGGTCTGTTTCACATAATCGGTATGAGGACCGAAAAGTTGCCCCAGGAAATACTCGTGTATATAAGGTTTCAGGAATTCCTCCCTGAAAGCCAATCCGTAGCTTTCTATCTCTTCGCGACTCATTGGCAATGCAGGTACGAACTGGCCTAACAGCCCGTGGACGGCATGCATCGGAATCTCCCAAATGCGGAAGAAACCTAGGATATGGTCGATACGGTAGGCATCGAAATATTCTGCCATCTTTTGGAAACGCTTCATCCACCAGCGATAACCGTCTTTCTCCATGACATCCCAGTTGTAAGTCGGAAATCCCCAATTTTGCCCGTTTACAGAGAAGTCATCGGGTGGAGCCCCTGCCTGTCCGTTGAGGTTGAAGTAATAAGGTTCTGTCCATGCTTCCACACTGTTGCGGCTGATGCCGATAGGAATATCTCCTTTCAGTACGACACCGTGTTCACGGGCATAGGTAGTGGCTTCGAGCAATTGCAGATGGAGGTTGAACTGAATGTAGAAATAGATGGAAACATAGGGATAGTCCACCGAATCGGGTTGGCACATCTTTTCTATCTCTTCCGCATCGTAAACCGTATGGCGTGGCCATTCGCGGAAATTGGGGGTCTTATAAACATCCCTCAGATAACTGAAAACGGCATAAGGCTGCAACCACTCTTTATTTGATTCAAAGAATGTGCGAAATGCTTTGGAGGAAAGCACTTTCTCTCCTTCTTGTTTAAAAATAAGGCGGAAATACTCCCACTTTGTCTTGTTGACATCCTCGTAATGGATGGCCGAAAGCTCGTTCAATTCTTTTTGCTTTTTATTAAAAGCGGCCGCAGCCTCTTTGTCCTTCAATGTACCCATCTTCTTAAGATCGGCATACATGGGATGGAAGGCATAGATGGAAATGCTATTGTACGGGTAAGAGTCCGTCCACGTATGCGTCATGGTGGTATCATTGATCGGCAGAATCTGAACTACTTTCTGGCCGGTGCTAACCGCCCAGTCGATCATGCGTTTCAGATCACCGAAATCACCTACTCCAAAGCTTTTTTCCGATTTCAACGAGAATACCGGTACCGCTACCCCCGCACCTTTCCATGCAGGAATGTTAAAATAAACGTAACGGTCGCCTATGACAAGCGTCTCGTTAGCTTTCAGTTCCGGGTTGGCCATATAGCGGTTCGGATTGTCTTCCCATGCTTCAGAGCGTTTCTCTTTCTTGTTATATAGAACGAACTTATACTCTAGAGGGAAATTGATTTTGGAAGCATCCATTGCAATCTGCCATTCCGGAAAATTGATGTCGCTCATCAATAGAGCTTTATCAGGGTTCCAATCGCCCAATGCTTTTTGATTACCACAGATCGCTAGGCAGTAGTTCTCATTAATGCGTGGAGCATAGGCTTTTATCATTAATCCTTTCTTGTAGCTTTTGGGCGCTTCAGTTCTGTCTCGATGGGCCAACAGTGACTCGGTGAATGCGGAACTGTAAAAATATTGCTGTTCCGGTAAGTTTTTCCAACTGTCATCGATACGGTATTTCTTCTTACTGTCGCCTGAAAGGTAAAGTCTACGAGGGAAACTGTCCCATTCCCGGCGAACAACTTTACCGTCTTGCCAGATAAGGTAACTGTAGTCCACAAATCCATCGGGCTGGTGGATTTCCGTTTCAACTGTCCAATGTATTCCATCCACAGTATGAAGGGGGATGGAACGTTCTGAATTTTCATTACCTAATTCGGGAAGGGAACCGGATATTCTGACCTCTTCCCCCCAGTTGGTACGATACTCAATATTAAATGATACTATCATATATATTAGATTTTGATTATAAACGATTGATTGTGCAAGTATAAGACATTCTTTTTATATTTTATGTACCTAAGGTTGGTGAACCATTTTAAATTCCTCTGCAAACGTTTGTGTTGATGTGCTGTTAAACATCAAAAGGAACCCGAAGGTTCCTTTTGGATGATTGGTTGCCGGATGTCTAACCGCATCTGGAAGTTCCGCATGTCGTGCAGATCAGGCAACCTTCCTGGTAAACGAGTGTTTCGTTTCCACAGTTCGGGCATCTCTTTCCTTTAGCCTCCGTGCCGTCCGTGATGTATTTTTTCAAGGCACGTTCCACACCGTTCTTCCAGGTATTGATGTTTTCGCTGTCTAATTGCAATGAACCTACCAGTTTGATTACCTGCTCAATAGGCATTCGATAACGAAGCACTCCGGAGATCAGTTTAGCGTAGTTCCAATATTCCTTATTGAATTTCTCCGACAGGCCTTCGATGGTCATTTTATATCCGCGCTTGTTCTCGAACTGGAAGTCGTAACGTTTGTTTCCGTTTTCATCTACATTCTTGATGATACGTCCGCTAACAACGCTCTTTGGAATAAATATGCCTTCATCGTCATCTTGCAAACCGGTAAATATTTCATAAGGATGGCCATCGAGCAGACCTACTAAGGCTACCCATTTCTCCTTATTGTTTTGGAAGCGCACTACATCGGCCTCGAGTACGGGGGGACGGGTTTCGACTACCGTGGGTGGCTTGCAAGGAGGTAGCTCGTTTTTCTTCTCCGGTTTGGCCGAAATCAGCACCCCCGAACGCGAGCCGTCACGATATACCGTGCAACCTTTACAGCCCGATTTCCATGCTTCGACGTATAGGCGGTTTACCAAATCTTCGTCTACATCATTCGGCAGATTGATAGTCACGCTGATAGAGTGATCTACCCACTTTTGGATACGACCTTGCATCTTGACCTTCATCAGCCAGTCCACATCATTGGAAGTAGCTTTATAATAAGGTGATTTGGCTACCAGTTCGTCAATCTCATCTTGAGAGTAACGTTTGGCCGGATCATACCCGTTGGCTTCCATCCAAGTAACGAACTTATGGTGGAATACGATGTATTCTTCAAATGCATCTCCTGTTTCGTCTACGAAGTCCACACGCACGTTTGTGTCATTCGGATTTACTTTTCTACGGCGTTTGTATACGGGTAGGAATACCGGCTCAATGCCCGAGGTGGTCTGCGTCATCAAGCTTGTGGTTCCGGTAGGTGCGATTGTAAGGCATGCAATATTGCGGCGGCCGAACTTAACCATATCCTTATACAATTCAGGATCAGCCTCACGAAGACGATTAATGAATGGATTGTTCTTCTCGCGTTCTGTGTCGTAAATCTCGAAAGCTCCGCGTTCTTTAGCCATTTCTACCGATGAACGATAAGCCCCGAGTGCTACTGTCTTATGGATCTTTTCAGAGAATTCCGTGGCTTCTTCTGTTCCGTAACGCAGTCCGAGGGCGGCAAGCATATCTCCTTCGGCTGTAATGCCTACACCGGTACGTCTTCCCTGACCGCTCTTCTTATATATCTTACTCCAAAGATCGCGTTCGGTGCGTTTCACTTCGTCTGTTTCGGGATCGGTGTCGATCTTCTCCATGATTCGCTCGATCTTTTCAAGTTCCAGATCGATGATGTCGTCCATGATGCGTTGAGCCAGTATCACATGTTTTTTGAACAAGTCAAAGTCAAAATAGGCATCCGGTTTGAAAGGATTGACTACATATGAATATAGATTTATTGCTAATAAGCGGCAAGAATCATAAGGGCACAAAGGTATTTCGCCACAGGGATTGGTTGATATTGTCTTATAGCCCAAGTCTGCATAGCAATCCGGTACGGATTCGCGGATAATAGTATCCCAGAACAACACACCAGGTTCGGCTGATTTCCATGCGTTATGCACGATCTTCTTCCATAAAGTGGAAGCATCGATCTCTTTGGTGGTTGTCGGATTGGCCGAGTCGATAGGATATTGCTGTACATAGGGCTTTCCATCTATGGCTGCTTGCATGAAGGCATCATCCATTCTGACCGATACATTGGCACCCGTCACTTTTCCTTCTGTCATTTTTGCGTCAATAAACGCTTCTGAATCCGGATGTTTGATGGAAACGCTTAACATTAAAGCACCACGACGACCGTCTTGTGCAACTTCCCTGGTAGAATTGGAATAACGTTCCATGAAGGGTACCAGTCCTGTAGAAGTCAGTGCTGAATTCTTTACCGGTGATCCTTTCGGTCGGATGTGCGAGAGGTCGTGACCTACGCCACCGCGTCTTTTCATCAGTTGCACCTGTTCTTCATCGATTTTGATGATCGCGCCATAAGAGTCGGCAGAGCCGTCCACACCGATTACGAAGCAGTTAGAAAGTGATGCCACCTGATGATTGTTACCGATACCCGTCATCGGGCTACCTTGGGGAACAATGTATTTAAAGTGATCTAACAACTTGAAAAGTTCTTCAGCACTAAGTCCGCTAGGATACTTAGATTCGATGCGTGCCACTTCATTGGCAATTCTCCAATGCATATCTTCCGGAGACTTTTCATAGATGTTCCCGAAAGAGTCTTTGACTGCGTATTTGTTTACCCAAACCCTCGCTGCCAGTTCGTCGCCTTGAAAATATCGTAAAGATTCTTCAAAAGCTTCTTCGTAAGAATAGATTTGTTTATCCACGATGAAAGTGTCTTAAATTCCTTTATAAATAAGTATTATGTGTAGAAGAGTGCTTATCATTAACAAACGTGACTGCAAAGCTATGAATGTTTTTTGGTTTATCAAAATAAAAACGGGATTATTTGTTGATCAATCAAAAGTTTTCCGCTTTCAAATGGTAAGCAATTGAAAAACAATTGGATGATTCGTTTGTTCATGGCTTGAAGTTTTCCAAAAAGAAAATTAATCTATTTTATGAAGATGGTGGAATAGATTTTCTTTTCGTATCTTTGCAATAAAAAAAGTGATGATTGAGATAGTTAAGAACAGGAGAACGATTAGGAAGTACTTACAAAAAGATATTTCCTCTGATTTGTTAAATGATTTGCTTGAGACTTCTTTCCGCGCCTCTACAATGGGGGGAATGCAGCTTTACAGCGTCATTGTCACACGTGATACTGAAATGAAGGAGAAACTTTCTCCGGCACATTTCAACCAGCCAATGGTCAAAGGGGCACCGGTAGTGCTTACATTTTGCGCAGATTTTCACCGTTTTACTAAATGGTGTGAGCAGCGAAAGGCGGTGCCGGGATATAATAATCTGATGTCTTTTATGAATGCAGCGATGGATACTTTATTGGTGGCACAGACTTTTTGTACATTGGCTGAAGAGGCTGGTTTGGGGATTTGCTATTTGGGAACTACCACCTATAATCCACAAATGATCATAGATGTCCTGCAATTGCCAGAACTTGTATTTCCGGTAACTACCGTAACGGTCGGTTATCCCGATGGTATTCCTGCACAAGTAGATCGTTTGCCTGTGGAGGCTGCCGTTCATACAGAACGGTATCATGATTACACGGAAGCAGATATTGATAGACTATATGCCTATAAAGAGTCTTTGCCCGAAAACAAGCAGTTTATAGAGGAGAATAATAAAGAAACATTGGCGCAGGTATTTACGGATGTCCGGTATACAAAGAAAGATAATGAATTCATGTCTGAAAATCTTTTGAAAGTCTTACGCCAGCAGGGATTTATCTAGTAATCTCACCGTACAGACGGTACAGACTAATGCTGTTTCTAAAAATAAGTAGGTTAGTTTGTACCGTTTTGAATTGAATGGAGAAAGAGGATACTTGCTTAATTGGTGCCTTTTTTCTTTAAGGATGCTTCTATACTCTCTAGATCGGAACGGAAACTTTTATCTACTTCGCATTGCCCTTTTACGGTTTTGCAAGCATGAAGTACGGTTGCATGATCCTTGTTTCCGATAAATTTACCGATTTTCGAGGTAGAATAATCGGTATAGTTTTTAGCGAGATACATGGCTACTTGACGTGCTTGAACAACCTCTCTTTTCCTTGACTTTGTATGAATGGCATTTCCCTCCAAACCAAAATGTTTGCAGACTGTGCTTAATATGTCTTCGATACTGATAGTTTTCGTTTCATTGCGTACCACACCGCGAACCACATGCTGCGCTAAGTCCAAGTCTATATCCTTGTTGAAGATGGTTGACCGCGCCATGATGGCTATGACGATACCTTCTAAGTCGCGAACGCTTTCATCGACGTTTTCAGCGATATAGTCTATTACTTCAGGTGGGAACTGTAATCCGTCCCGGTGAACCTTGTTGCGAAGAATGTTTCTACGCAGTTCTACGGTAGGCTTTTCCAGTTCGGCTACCATGCCCCATTTAAAACGTGTCAAAAGACGCTCTTCCATTCCCTGTAGCAATACAGGAGCGCGGTCGGAAGTCAGTATCAGTTGTTTGCCGTTTTGATGAAGATGATTAAAGATGTGAAAGAACGTGTTCTGCGTTTTTGTTACACCTGCAAATTCCTGAATATCATCTATGATCAGTACGTCGATTGTTTGGTAGAAGTTAATGAAATCGTTCGTAGTATTATTGCGGACAGAATCAGTGTACTGCACTTGAAAAAGATGTGCAGATACGTACAGGACTCTTTTTTCGGGGTATAATTCCTTTATCCTGGTTCCGATGGCATTCGCAAGATGAGTTTTGCCTACCCCTGAAGCACCGTGTAAAAACAGAGGATTGAAGGCTGTACCTGCCGGATTTTGGGCTACGGCCTCGGCCACGCTTCTTGACAGTTTGTTGCTATATCCCTCAATGAAATTCTCGAAGTTGTAATTAGGATTCAAATGTGGATCCAAATCTTGTGGTGCCGGTGCATGTAACAGATTGGGGGCTTTATTGCCACCATTGCGAATTACACTTTGTGGCACAGCCACTGAGCGGTTGCTGGCTTCAAGGTTTACCGTTTGATTGGGCACTGAAGTCCTGTCAACCATTACGTTATACATCAACTTGGTGCCTTCGCCTATGACTTTATACAACGTTTTCCGCAGCAGGTCCACGAACTGATCTTCCAGAAATTCATAGAAGAACTGGCTGGGTACCTGTACGATTAACGTTTTGTCCTCATATTTTAACGGAACAATGGGGACAAACCAAGTTTTGTATGTCGAATCCGGAACATTGTCTTTTATGATATCAAGACAGCGGTTCCACAGTCCGACATGGTTGGATTCACTCATAACGGCTATAATACATTTATTAATAAAGCAAAACTTCTACGGTTGCAAAATTGGGAATCTTATTCGAGAAAAACAAATCCCTTTTTTCTTGTATTTCTCATCAAAATAATAATGCCTTTACTTTCAGTAACTTATGATAATCCGATAAAATAGCCCCAGTGAAGGGGCTATTGCATTTTTATAATACCTTGTTTATAAGATTATTAAGCTGCTATCGAGTAAGGGTTATTGGTTCAATCTAAGATTCCCTATTATTTATTTATCTCAGTCTGTCTATGGACTTTCCGAAATATTTGACACTGCTAACTATGATATCTATTATTTAGATGAATTCTATTTAACGGTCATTTTCTACTTGTCTTTTTTACCGAATAACGAGAAGTGTACATACCGTTTCGGATGTTCTTTCAGGTCTTCCAATAAGCTGGCAGCATTGGCTGTTGTTGCATTCAAGTTGTTATATAATTGTGGATCGTTTAGTAACAATCCTACAGTATTGTCTTTGCTATTCAGCTTATTTGTAATTATTTTTACGTTATTCAGCGTTTGCTCAATTTCTTTGAAAGTGTTGGCATAGTCAATTTCTTTCAGGTTGCTGCTGATGGCAATAAAGTTGTCTCCAAGTGTGTTCAGTTTACCGGTAAGTTGAGGTATGTCCCTTTTCATCAAGACTTTAAACTGTCCGCTGGCTTCTTCTAGGTTAGCAGTCATCTTTTCCACTGAATGTAAAGTAGCGGGAATGCTTTGATCAGACAAGATCGTGTTGAGGGAAGTCATGATTGAGTCCAATTTAGGCAACATCTTTTCAATTTGGGGGATTAACGCGGCTGCACTTTCCATCATCCCATTGCTTAGGCTACCTGGAATAGTATCGCCAACGGCATATTTTTCCCGTGGATTATTGGCTAATAGAATGTTCATTCGGACGCCACCCATCAATTCGGTTACCAGTTCGGCAGAGCTGCCTTTCGGAATACGTAATTCGGTATCCAGTTCTACTTCTACAATTACATTCTCAGGTTGGCTATAATCGTAATAAATGTCGCGTACGATCCCGACACGTACACCGTCGGCAAATACGGGACTCGACTTGGCCAGTCCGTTTACATTATGGAATTTAACATAGAAATAGCTTGAAGGTTTGAACATGTTGATCCCCTTCAGGTAGTTGATACCGTAAACAAGTATAAACAGGGCAACGATTCCTGCAATTCCTATACGGACTTCTTTTGTAATGTATTTCATCACTGTCTTCTATTTATTTCGTTTCTTTTTGAATTCTGCGATTGCTGCGTTGATATTCATTTTCTCCCCGTTACGGAAGGCGATGATAAAAGCGTCTTTGAATTTATCAGTAATAGAACGTTTGGTTTGTAGCACTTTATTATAGTTGGGAGAAGCACCGTAAGTGTATTTGTATAATCCTCCTTCTTTATAATAATCTACATTCTTCAGTCCTTTCAGTCGTTTGTCACTTTTCGTCAGGGGACTTGAAGAGGTCAATATTTGTATTTTAAACGTTATCTCTTCATCAATTGTTCCGTTCTCCACGGGAATCGGGCGCTGTGGCTCTGCTTGTGCCGTTAAAGTTTTTTTCGGAGAGGGAATGTCGGATTTGCTTTCACTTTGGTTGGCAATGACCGGTTCGTTTTCAGCATTTTCTTCATCCGTTTCAGCAGGAATAATTGTGCGGCTTGTACCGGTCAGACGGATTTCGTGTTCCCTTTTATAAGTTAGGAAAGCATGATAGATACCTTTTGCCATGGTATTCGATCCTGCTTCTGTATTAAGGTATCGTTCTTCTTCTGGCGTAGAGATGAATCCAAGTTCAACCAATATGCTTGGCATGGCACTTGCTTTCAAGACGAGGAATCCTGCTTGATGCACGCCTCGGTCTTCCCGCTTGCAAGTGTGGCGGAAGTGTTTCTGGACCAAAGAGGCCAAATGTACGCTTTGTTCCATATATTTGTCCTGCATGAACTCGAATATGATATAAGACTCAGCGGAATTGGGGTTGAAGCCTGCATAACGTGTCTGATAGTCGCTTTCATAAAGTATCACCGAGTTTTCCCGTTGTGCCACTGCCAGGTTGGCATCCGATTTGGCGAGACCTAACGTCCAAGTCGAGGCTCCTTTGGCGCTCCGGTTATTGGCTAGTGCATTTGTATGAATAGATATAAACAGGTCGGCTTTGGCGTTATTGGCAATTTCGGCACGTCTGTCCAAAGGGATGAAGACATCCTTGGTGCGAGTGTATATCACTTTCACATCGTTGCAGTTTTGTTTTATCAGATTTCCCAGTTTGAGTGCAACATTCAGGTTGATATTCTTCTCTTTCGAGATTTTGCCTATGGCTCCCGGGTCATGACCACCGTGTCCGGCATCGATCACGACAACAAAGTCTTTAGCCCATGTGCTACCGATGCAGAGCGGGGAGCTGAGTAGCCAAAGGCAGACTGATAGTAATAATATGTTGGGTCTATGACGTTTCATCTTATTGTAATGACGGTGCAAATGTAGCAGAATTTTGTTGAAAACTCGCTATTCCCTATTAAGTTTTGAGTTTTTTTCCATATTCCATGGTGATTGTTTCAATGATTCGTTGTTACTTTGCATCTCTGAATAATAAACAATTTGAAGATGCTTAAGTTCTTGAAGAATTGGACATTGCCTATCGCCATGTTGGCGGGGGCAATCGGTTATCCGTTTTTTATCAGTCTCTCTTTTCTGACACCGATACTTATATTTACCATGTTGTTACTAACTTTCTGTAAGGTGTCTCCGCAGGATCTGAAGCCAAAACTTCTTCATCTTTGGTTACTTATGATCCAGATATTCGGATCGGTTGCCGTCTATCTGCTGCTTTGCCGGTTTAATAAAATCGTTGCAGAGGGGGCGATGGTCTGCATTATTTGTCCTACGGCTACGGCCGCAGCGGTAATCACTTCCAAATTGGGGGGGAGTGCCGCCAGTTTGACTACTTATACGTTACTTGGCAATATCGGTGCTGCGATTGCCGTTCCGATCATCTTTCCGTTGATTGAAGCCCATGCCGATATCAGTTTTTGGGATTCATTCTTTTTGATTCTCAGCAAAGTGTTTCCATTGCTTATCTGTCCTTTTCTGACTGCTTGGTTGTTGCAGAAGTTCGTTCCGAGGGTGCATCATGCATTATTGGCTTATCATGAACTTGCTTTTTATTTATGGGCCGTTTCGTTGGCAATTGTGACAGCGCAGACTCTTTCGTCACTGATAAACGATCCAGCGGACGGATGGACGGAAATTCTGATTGCATTGGCTGCTTTGGTTGCTTGTTGTGTGCAGTTTTTTCTGGGGAAGACGTTGGGGAGCATTTATGATGACCGTATCAGCGGAGGCCAGGCTCTTGGACAGAAGAATACGATTCTTGCCATTTGGATGGCGCATACTTATCTCAATCCTCTTTCGTCCGTTGGGCCGGGAAGTTATGTCCTGTGGCAGAACATCATCAACAGCTGTCAGTTGTGGAAAAAGAGAAAAAATGAGATAAAATATTAAATATAAGATATTGGTATTTAGTATTTTATGTTTATTGAGTGTAATTTCCTTTATTTTCCTTGTTTTCTTGTTTAGTCTAATAAATGCCTTTATTTTGTTACTATTTTGTTACCCGTATTCATTGGAGTAACAAAACAAATCGCTATATTTGTATCGGTAACAAAATAAGAACATAATTATGGCGAAGAAAAAACAAGAAGTTAAATTGAAAGAACCTGTAAGGATTAGATTCAAGCAGCTTGCCAATGGCAACCAGTCTATTTATTTGGACTATTATACAGGTGATGTTATTAGAAAAGAAAATTATGTTGGCGGTAAACGGCAATATGAATTTTTGAAGTTGTACCTTATACCCGAAAAAACGAGGGAGGATAAGGCGAAGAACGAAGCTACATTGGCTCTTGCAAAAGCGATTCAGAGTAAGAGGATAGTGGAGTTACAAAATGATGCACACGGTTTTCAGAACACCAACAAGTCAAAAGCGAATGTGATTGATTATTTAATGAACATGAGAAGCCAATCTAAAGAACGTGGCAGCTTGAACTATGAAAAGACTGTTGGTAATACCATCCGTGAACTAAAGTTGTTCAGAGGGGATTACATAGCTTTTCGTGATATAGATAAGGACTTCTTAAATAGCTTTGTGGATTTCTTGAAACAAGCGAAGAAAGCAAGCAAGTTTGGTTTGTTAAAGGCTGGGGGTGTATTAAGTAATAATTCCGTTATTGCTTACTATGGGGTGCTGCGTACCGCTATAAATAGAGCCTATAAAGAGGGGATTATTACGGTCAATCCAACGAAAGAGTTTGATTTTGCCAGTAAGGTAAAAGCGGAAGTCAGCCGCAGGGAGTATTTGACAATAGAGGAATTGAAGCGGCTTATCGGGACAGAGTGCAAGTATGAGATAATGAAACAAGCCTTTCTTTTCAGTTGTTTGTGTGGGCTGCGTGTAAGCGATATAAGAAAATTGAAGTGGAACGATTTGCAGAAAAGCGGTGAAAGAATAAGAATTGAAATAAAGATGCAGAAAACAAAAGAACCGCTTTATCTGCCTATATCCGATGAAGCGTTAAAGTGGTTGCCGCAACAAAATGAAGCAAAAGGCGATGATTTGATTTTTCCTTTGACGCATGAGGGAACTATAAATAAAATACTTCAAAAATGGGCGAAAGACGCAGGGATTATTAAGCATATCTCGTTTCATGTTGCCCGGCATACCCATGCTACCATGATGCTTACATTGGGGGCTGACTTGTACACAGTTAGCAAATTGTTAGGACATAAAAATATTGCCACAACTCAAATTTATGCGAAGATTGTCGATAAGAAAAAAGAAGAAGCTATAAGTTTGATACCGAATTTGACGGACTGATTTAAAAAGAAAGTATGGTTATATCACAGTTACCGTACTTTCTTTCTTTTTTTGTCTTTGTTTAGCCGGAAAAATATATCTTTGTTTCTACTAACTGAAACATAGATTATTATGACAGAAGAAGAACTGAAAATAAAATTCGACCATATACAAGGTATATTCAATCGCTGTATCAATCATGCCAGCCAAGTTATGATAGATAATATTGCCTCTAAGTCCTTATATTTCGACGCAGAACAGGCTGATAAACTGGAACAGCAAGAATATGTTCGTACCACTGATGAGTTGGTGCAGTTATATATTCGTTATTCTGTGTTGAATGATATTCAATATTTTTATTCTGTATCTGATTTCTTTTGGGAAAGCGGTTTTTATGAATCCTTGAAATCCGATGAGAAAAGAAAATACATGTCGTTTAATCCTCTTTCATTTGATTATTCCCGGTATGAGCAAGATAATACGGTTTATGATGAAGAACTGCCTTATTTTTCTGTAATAGTTAAAACTGTTGTATTGGAAAAATATTCTGCGTACTTGCGAAAAAAGAAAGAAAGTAAGGTGCAAGCGGAAATGCAGCCACAACAGAAAGAGCCGCAACCAATTCAAGATAAATGCCAAGAGCCTAAAATTATCTCCCATATTGCTGAAACAGAAAATCCGTTTAAGTCTATTTTAAACGACAGACAAATAGCATTGTTGGTGGATTGTATCAATGAAGTGGAAATTTTCAATGCTCCTATGACTTTTGAAGATTTGAAAGCAATACTTTCCTGTAAGCCAAAAGTTATATTTAGGTCTAATAACAACAGGCAGGTAGCTTTTCTTTTTTCGGAATTAAGCAATCGTGGTTTGATAACACCTAACTGGCAATCTGTTATAGCAAAGAATAAGTTGTTTGTTACGAAGAATATAAAGAAAGATAAATATCTGAATCAAGGTGATTTAGCCACAGCCGCCAATTATGTAAAAGGGGTGGAACATGAAAAAGATTATGTAACCATCAGCAATTATATCAAACAACTGAAAAAACTTTAAGAATAGGTTAATACCTCAAACATAGCTTAATCCACTATCAAGCTATTCCTCAATACTTTTGCCCCCGTAATCGATTACAAGAAACTGGAGGGCATGCACTCCATATTGTCTAACGCAAATACTTTTGTTATATGGAAACAAGTATTGAGAAGCGAGTTGCAGAACTCGAAAATTTAGTGTTCCTTTCAAAGAATGTGCTTAGTTTTGATGAAGCGAGCAAGTTCTTGAACCTTTCAAAAAGTTACCTGTACAAGCTGACTTCGGGTAACTTGATACCCCATTACAAGCCGC